>SAMEA104315427__coassemble_11189_pt1 | contig 2052 bp, 1 predicted proteins | sample SAMEA104315427__metabat2_high_PE_001 | metagenome-assembled genome bin SAMEA104315427 (sample SAMEA104315427) | gut metagenome | biome: Monkey gut; feature: monkey-associated habitat; material: faeces | place: China | collected 2013 | reverse complement strand
CGCATCTTTGACACTTTTTAAATAAATAGACCTAGTTTTTGAAAAATTCATATTACATATGGTCTATTTTTTTATTTGTCAAATTTTTAATAATTATTTGTAGCAATACTTGGCACTATATGTTACAATAGTCAAGGGTAAATGCTATGAACGGAATAAAGATTAATACATCCAAAGACAGATTCGGGGAAGTAAGGTACTACCTTGCTTCCACTGTTAGGGACGGAAACAAGACAATAACCAAAAACATCAAGCCACTCGGCAAAAGAAGCGAATTAGTGAAAACATATGGCGAGGAAGGGGTCAAGGACTATCTCCAAAATGCAATGGAAAAAGCCCTGGAATCTGGTGAATATGAGGGCAAGGTATCCCTGTCGTTCAATCCCAACAAGCACATCAAGGAAGGCGATGTCAAGGTATATAACGTCGGGGATATCTTTGTCACACGCCTGTTTAACGATACTTGCCTCGGCGAATGCCTAGACCAAATCCAGGAGAGACATAAATTCAAGTATTCCCTAAGGGAGATAGTGCTGTTCCTGCTTTCACAGAGGCTGGTGGACCCATGTTCCAAAAGGAGGATGTTCAGGATTGCTAACGAACAAAGATTCCACGGCACAAGCTTCTCCCTAGAAAACGTATATAGGGGGATGGATATATTGATCGAGCACAAAAACGATATCCTCAAATGGCTATATGGGCATATCCCTGCCGGCACAAAGAGGAACTATACTGTCCTTTACTTCGACGGGACCAATACGTACATGGAAACGGAGACGGAAGAAGGATTGAAGGCTAGAGGCAAGGGGAAGAGGAACGAAATCGAGCCACTTGTCTCCTTTGGCTTGATACTGGACGGATCAGGACTGCCTCTATCGTTTGCCACCTTCAAGGGAAGCGGCCACGAATGTAAGGAGCTAATCCCCCTAGAAAGGACAATCGAGGAGGACTTCAGGCACACCGATTTCGTGATGATCACCGATTCCGCTCTATCGTCGAGGGAGATTAGGTGCTTTAATTCCCTCGGGAGCAGGAACTACATCACCGTAGTTCCGGTAAGGAAAATGAGCAAGGAAAAGCTCGACCTGTATATCTTCGACGAAAAGAGGAAATGGGAGACTAACAACCCCAAATACGACAATCCCAAGGCCCTGCTATGCAGGTATGACGAGTTGACAAGGGAGAGGAATTCTTGCGAGAGCGATGTCGAACTCAAAAGAATAGAGGGAGAGACATCGGAACTGCTAAAGGTGTTCTTGACCAGGAGGTATCCGGTAAAAATCGACAAGAAGCCAAAGCCATACCGCCAGAACCCCGGAAAAGTCGAATACATCGACGAAGACTATCTTATTTCCTTTTCCCTTAACTATGCCCTAAGGGATAGGAAGCAAAGGAAGAGGCTGATCGAGAAAGCCGTGAAGCTCATTGAAAAGGAAGGGAGCAGGAAGAAATACAAGGCCGGAGATCCAAGACAGTATGTTAAGGAAACGAACGTCACCAAATCTGGAGAGGTAGCAAAGGAAGTGGTCAAGGCTCTGGACGATAAACTAATCGAATCCCAGGCGGCGCTGGATGGCTACTATGCAGTCAGTACCTCCCTGACCAAGGAAAAGGATGATGTCATCATCTACTGGATGAAGCAAAGGTGGATGATTGAAGACACGTTCCTAGTCATGAAGCAATTTCTTGGCTTCAGACCAATCAACCATTCCAAGGACGAAAGGATAGATGCACATTTCTTCACCGTCTTCCTAACGACTTTGTTCTATAGGTATATCAAGAAGATATGTGACGAGTCGGAATACGAATCACTGCACAATATGTCGGACGAAGAATTGTTTGACTTACTGAGGGGATTCCAGATCAGCAGCAGGAAAGGATACTACTTCCCCAGCTTTGAAAACAATCAAAGGGAACAAAATATACAAGCTTTGTTCAATGTCGATATATCGAGGGAAATAATGAAGAAGGCATACCTGAATAAAGAATTTAGGAAAAAAATCAGGTGAAAAAGTATTGCTACAATTTGCTAATGGGTAAATAACTAAAAAA
>SAMEA104315427__coassemble_7022_pt1 | contig 2876 bp, 2 predicted proteins | sample SAMEA104315427__metabat2_high_PE_001 | metagenome-assembled genome bin SAMEA104315427 (sample SAMEA104315427) | gut metagenome | biome: Monkey gut; feature: monkey-associated habitat; material: faeces | place: China | collected 2013 | reverse complement strand
CACAATAAACTTTTTGTCCTTTGGTGAGTAAAAAGCTCACAAAAGTTAAGGATTTCTATCGTATTATTATTGGTTTTGTGTTAAAATAGCGTTAAAGATTTTGAGGTGAACACATGTTTGATTACGCAAGAAAGATTAGAGAATATCGAGAAAGAAAATTCATATCACAGCAAGAACTAGCTAAGATATTAGGTGTTAGTAATGTAACCGTCTGTCGATGGGAGACAGGTAGATATGAACCAGACATGGAAACCAAGAAAAAGTTAGTCGCTCTCTTTAATGAGATCGGCATGAAATTAGATAATTAATAATGAGGTGAAGAGGATGGCTAAGAAAACCACTGACGCTAGTTTAAATCTTGATTCTATTTTATTCAATTGTAGAGACTATTTGAGAGCCGCTAGGAACTCTGGATCTTTTTTTGAAAAACGCGACATGATGCTTACGCTTGTGTTTTTGAGGTTCATTGGTGAAAAATACGATGATGGCGTTGAGAAACTTAAAGAAGATTTGAAAAAACAAGGATTAGATCCGGAAGATCCTGAAATAAAAAGAGCATTTATTGATGATCCTACTTTCACAGATGGAACATTCTACTTACCAAAAGAAGCACGATGGGAAACAATCATTAATACTCCAGCTACTAGTTTAAATTCTGCTCTTGATAAAGCACTTAAAGCGATTAGTGATTCATCCAATGATTTAAAAGGCTGCGTCGTTGAAGGAACTTTTACTTCTAGAAATTTAGCTCCTAATGATATAAAGAAAATTGTCGATGAAGTAAATAAAATAAGTCATAAAAAGTTTGGTGAAGAAAAGGATTTAATTGGCCATGTTTATGAATACTTTTTAAAGGAATTTGCTGTTAACGCTACTAAAGAAGAAGGTGAATTCTATACACCTCATGATGTCGTTCAATTAATTGCAACGCTCATCGAGCCATACGATGGGACTCTATTCGATCCAGCTTGTGGCAGTGGTGGTATGTTCATTCAAAGCGCTGAACTTGTTAAATCAAAGCAAGGTGATATTAACAAAATCAATGTTTATGGTCAGGAAAAAGATGCTGCTACTTGGCGACTTGCTAAGATGAATTTGGTTTTGCATGGCATTTCAAGTAACTTAGGAAAGACTTATGATTCGTCTTTTACAAACGATCAACACAAAGGTCTATATTTTGATTATGTCATGGCTAATCCGCCATTCAATTTAAAGAGTTGGTATGACTCCAATTTAAAGAATGATTCAAGATGGACTGGATATGGAACACCACCTGAAAGTAATGCTAACTACGCTTGGATTTTACACATACTTTCACATCTTAAACCTAATAAAGGTGTTGCAGGCTTCTTACTTGCTAACGGTGCCTTGGGAGACAGTGACACTAAAGACATCAGGCAAAAATTAATTGATAATGATAAGGTAGAAGCAATTATTATTCTACCTAGAGAACTTTTTGTAACCACCGATATCAGTGTCACTCTTTGGATACTAAATCAAAACAAAAAAGGTGGAATGTATCATGGAAGAAACCTTAGAAATAGAGAAGGAGAAATCCTTTTTGTTGATTTAAGAACGTGGCGTGACAACCCAGTTAAAAACGAAAACAAAAAGAAAGTTAGATTAAGCACTGAACAAATTCAAAAAGTTGCTGATATTTATCATACTTGGCAAAGCGATGGAACTGATGGAAGTAATTATGCAGTTCCTGAACTTTATCGAAGTGTAAAGAAAGACCAAATAACAAATTCTTCATTGGTGCCTTCTAAATACATTGAATTCATCGACCATGATTTAGATATAGATTTCCCTAAAGAAATGGTAAGAATTCAGAAGGAACTAAAAGATTTAATTGATGAAGAAATAGAATCCCAAAAGAAGCTAAAAGAAGCAATGCGAGGTATTGGCTATGGGATTGATTAGATTTGGTGAGCACATTGAACTTTTATCTCAAAAGTGTAATATCCCGAATTTATCAGCTGATGATATTTCAGGGATTAACAGAGATAAAGAATTTTTTGAGCCATCGCGTCAAGTAGGAGAAGATACTTCAAATTATAAATACGTTCCGCCTGGATATTTTGCATGCAATTTAATGCACGTAGGACGTGACGTAGTCTTGCCTATTGCCTTAAATACTACTGAAAAAACAAAAGTTGTAAGTCCTGCATATACAATTTTTAAGTTAAAAACGGAAGATGCGTTATTATCCAAGTTTTTGTTTATGCTTTTAAAATCTGATGAAAAAGATAGGTTTTTCTGGTTTCACTGTGACTCGTCTGTTAGAGATGGAATGGATTGGAGCGCTTTTTGTGATATCGAACTCGATCTGCCACCGATTGAAATTCAAAGAAAATATGTTGCTATTTATGAAGGGCTATTAGAAAACTTAAAGGTATATGAATCTAAGTTAGAAGATTTGAAACTTGTTTGCGATGGATATATTGAAGATTTAAGAAAGAAATATCCATTAGAAGACGTCGGAACTTATGTAGAGCAGTATAAAGAAATAAATAGTGATTTAAAAGTTACTAAGTTAGCTGGCTTGATTGGCGGAAATATAGAAGCCGCTAGAGCATCTTCTGGGCAAGATAATTTGGCAAAATTTCAAATTATATATCCTAAATCAATTGTCTACCCACCTCCACATTTTGGAGAAATAGGAACTATTGGATTGGTAAAGGAAGAGGCTGTTTTAATGTCCCCGATGTATGTTACTTTTAGAGCAAAGAGTGACGAAAAAATTAATATGGAATATTTGCTTTTATGGTTCAGAAGAAAAGAGTTTATGAGGTATGCTTTTTTTCAATCTTCTGATAGCATTAGAGATACATTTGATTTTTATAAGCTTGCTGAATACAAAATACCAATTCCAC
>SAMEA104315427__coassemble_3560_pt1 | contig 4839 bp, 4 predicted proteins | sample SAMEA104315427__metabat2_high_PE_001 | metagenome-assembled genome bin SAMEA104315427 (sample SAMEA104315427) | gut metagenome | biome: Monkey gut; feature: monkey-associated habitat; material: faeces | place: China | collected 2013 | reverse complement strand
ATTATCAAAAATACTTAAATCCCAAACTTTGTGGTGTTAAATCCCAAAAACGGGTTTATAAGCAACAAGGTAGCCTCTTTAGGAAACTAAGGAGGCTTTTAATTTGCCTAAAAACACCAACAAAAAAATAAAAAAGATGGTAAATTCATAATGATATAGTTCAAAATTATGCTTTTTTGAACCTTTTATTCCTTATTTTTAAAAAAGAATTATAATAGTTTTGCTATGTTCCTAAACACTAAAAATCCTCGAAAAATTTGTTACGTTCAAGAAAAAGATTTTGAATATGGAGGTGGCCTTAAATTCCATCATATTTTTGGAAGTTATAAGGAATACCACTGCCATGACTTTTTTGAATTTGTCATTTGCTTTCAAGGACAATATAACCATGTTGTTAATGGTGTCCCCTACACTTTAAGAAAATTAGATTGTGCTTTCCTTTATCCAGAAGACGCTCACGCTCTAGAGGATGTTACTGGAACCTCCAGCCATTATTCAATTTCCTTTAAAGCAGACTATTTCACCAATATCGTTAAAACCTTAGATAATTCTTTCTTTGAGCGTTATAAGCAAGGCGATCCTCATTTATTCTCCCTTAGCGAAGCAAGATTAAAGAAAATTGTTTTCTTCCTTAGTCAAATAAAATCTTCCGAAAAAGATCTATATAACCTCCAACCTTTAATTTCTTATTTATTAGCTAATTTATTAGAACCTCTTTTCACCCAAACGGAAGCAATTTCTCAAAATAATCGCCCTAAATGGCTAAATGATTTATTAATGGAAATGAATAAACCAGATAATCTTTGTTGGGATGTTAGTGACGTCGTTAATCATACCAATTATTCAAAAACACATTTATCGCGACTATTTAAAGAATATACCAATGAATCTATTGGGGAATATTTACAAGCTGTAAAACTATCTAATGCTAGAGATATCTTAGTAAATAGCGAAATGTCTATTACTGAATTATGTGATGTAATTGGTCATTCTTCTTTATCACACTTTTCAAGTGTCTTTAAAAAAGCATATGGCATGTCTCCAGGAAAATATCGCCAAAAATATAAACCTAAAGAATAAAAGAAGCGGCGTTGCCGCTTCTTTTTTATTTTCTATTTAGCTATGAATCAAAACTTTGCTGGGTTAGCTTTTAAATATGAAAGAAGCTTATCAACTGTTGTAAAAGCTAAACAAGTTGTTGTATCCGAGGCACCATAATAAATAGCTAATTTGCCATTTTCTCCAGGAATTACGCAAGTTGGGAAAACAACATTAGGAGTAAAACCGGTTGTTTCGTAAACTTCTTCAGGAGTCAAAATATAGTTATTACAAACAGCAAGAACCTTTGTTGGATCATCTCTATCTAGGAGCATTAAACCCGCTGAATAAACTATATTATTGCAGTTATAACAAACGCCATGAATGATAACTAACCATCCTTCATCAGTTTCAATGGGGATTGGTCCTGCTCCAACTTTAACACCGCTCCACCAATTAACACTAGGTTTTAATAATAAATGGTGATTGCCCCAATATTTAAGATCGTAAGAATCTGAAATAAAGATAGTTCCAAAGTGAGTTGAAGCATTATCACTTGGTCTGGTTAACATATAATATTTCCCATTAATTTTGCGTGGGAAGAGAGAACCATTACGAATATTTGGTAGGAATCCATAAGGTAATTTTACAAAAGTTTTAAAATCTTTTGTTTTTGCAATAGCAATTGTAACTTCGTCCCATAAATCTGCCCAAATAACATAGAATGTATCCTCAATCTTAACAACTCTAGGATCATAAGACCAAAGGGTGTCAGGAATTGGTTGCCCATCTTCAGAAACAAAATGAATGCGTTCAGTTTCTAATTCAAAGTGAAGTCCGTCCTTGCTACGTCCAACGAATAAAGTTGGTAATCCGTTATACATTTCTCCGCGGAAAACACCAATATATTCACCATTTTCATAAACGAAAGCACTATTATAGGCTCTTGCTATGACCTTGTTAGGGTTGCGGCCGATAACTGGATTTTTGCTATACCGCCAAACTGGAAGAATATTGCCTTTTGGTTCTTCTTCAAAAGGAAGATCTTTTACAAAAGTAGCATTTAAGATTTTAGCCATTATTTTCTCCTTAATAATTTCTTTAAGAATAGTTTAATAATTAATATAAAAAACACACTTCTATAATGGCTTTTCTAAATGCGTTTTTGGACCTTTTTAAAAAACTCTTCATTAAGAAGAGTTGTAATTTCAATAATTTATCAATCTTTCTTTTTAGGCAAAATGCTGGTTAATACGTTTTTCTTATGAATATCTCGATTATAACCTTCATAGAAAACCGCTATCGTTCCTGGACCAACATGACCACCGGTAACTAAATCATAATAATAAGTTTCGATGTTATTAATACCACCATCTTTTAGTATTTTCTTAAAGAAAGAAACATCTTCTAAAGCATTAGCATGAGCAATATACACTAAAGAATTCTTGTCTTTAATGTTATCTAATACTTGGTTGGCTAATCTCTTTAAAGCAGCCTTTCTACCAGGAACTTTAGAAGTAACAACAATCTTAGCTTCTTCAGATCCATATAATAATGGTTTAATAGCTAAAACGTCCCCTATAGCGGCAGCAAAACCACTAACTCTTCCAGTAGCCACTAAATATTTTATAGCGCCAACGGTAAATTCACTTCTTACTTTAGAAACATATTCAACCGTTTTATTATTAACTTCTTCAAAAGAAAGGCCATCTTTAGAGAGTTCTTCTGCTTTAAGGGCAATCATTGCTTCGCCAAATGAGGCAGTTTTAGAATCGATAACTTTAACAACTTCTTTCCCTTCTCCCTCATTTATTTCATTAGCCATTAAACAAGCACTTTGATAAGTGCCAGAAATTCCCGAAGCCAAAGTAACAAAAATAACTTGGTTTCCTTCCTTAATTTCTTCCATAGCCTTTTCTTTAAAAAGACCAGGATTAGCTAATGAAGTATGAACTTTTTCGCCTTTTTCGACTTTTTCATAGAAACTCTTAGACACTTCATCAACATCAATATTATCTTCGTAGCAAAGAAAATGCGTATACCCAACATCAATCGCCATAGGTAAAACAAGAATTGAAGATCCCTTTTCCTTTAATATAGAAGGGAACAAATTACTGGCTGCATCTGTAAATATTTTTATAGACATAATAATACCTCTTTTAGGTTGTTCAAATACTAAATTAGTATTCAACATTAACTATAATAGTTTCGATTACTAGATTATACAATAGAAATAATAATTAAATCTTAATTAGATTGTTTAGAAAAAATTTTTCGATAAATTTTTTATTAAACCTAAAATATGTTAAAAGCCCGATTTTGTCGGGCTTTTATAACTATAATTAATTTTATTCTTCGTTTATATTTTGCGTATTTTTAATAGGCTTATCTTCTCTCTCAAAACCTTCTTTTATTAAAAGATCATCAATTAATTTGATAGCTCTTCTGAAGGAAAGATCGCTACGAATTTTTAATAAACAAGGTAAATCTTCAAACTTTTTCGTAGTAGCTCTCTCGACAGGAATTGGAGAATCTCTATATGCATCTGGCTCAAGAGCTAAATAAAGTTTTAAATGCTTACCACTTACAGTCATAAAAGCGTATTTTTTACGATGCGCCGAGAAGGTATCACCAGGAATAGAAATTCTATTTTTAACTCCATAAGAACGGATATGATCACGTAAATCATAATATTTATGGCGTAAATCATAATCAGAACCTTTGATTTTCGTTTCAAAGGAAGCTCTTCTTCTATTAGAAAGACTTCGGAAAGGATTAGTCTCTAAAGGAACTTCTTTTGTCTCTACTTCAGGAGCGACTTCTTCAGTTGGCTTCTCCCCAACCATTTTATGATAATTTTGAATATGAGAAACCATTTCTTCCTTAATTAAGCTAATTACGTAATCTTTAGAAAGATTATCTTGATACTTTCCTTCTTCATAAGCATCGACTTCAGAGCGAACAATAGCTCTAATCTCATCATCGCTTAAAGAATGTTTATTATTCTTGTTTAAAAATTCTTCCTTACAAAGCGAAGTTTTACCAAGAAGTAATAAAAATAAACCAACTAGATTGAACATTAGAGAAACAAAAATGATTCCGTAAGCTAATGATGTCCCGGAATCAGCTTGTTTTAAACGAACCGCTAAAACAACAAGATAGGGAATAAAAAGGAATCCAATAGCGAAGAATAAACCAATTAAAATATTAAGAATTCCCCTCTTGTACACTATTTTTAAGATAACTGAAGTAATTAAAGAAATAAGAGTGACAATAATTATCCCAAAACAAAGCACAGACCATTCAGACGTAAAATCAAAGGTAAAGCCTTTCAAATAAAGTTCCGCGACTTCTTTAACGCCAAACATAACGCCTTTATTAATTCCGCTAGGAATCCATTTTAAAAGGTCACCTAAAACCAAAAAAATAAAAGCTAATAGTAACGAAACAGGACCAAATATTACCATCCAACCGGCAAAGGGCATCTTCTTTTTTTCTTTCATTTTTTCCTTTCTTAAGTTTTTAAAAAACTTAGATTTCTCATGAAGTCTCTAACGAGAAAAAGAATAATTTTCGTATTTTGAATTGTCAAACAAATATAATCTAGAAAAATTGTTCTGAAATAAGAAAGTTTGTTGCTCTGTCTACTGTATTAAGCTACATGTTCAAATGTCCTTAATATACGCCTTAAAAGCTTTAACCTCTAACGAAAACTCAATTGCATCTAAATATTGTTACTACCTAAATCCCGTTTTTGGGATTTAACACCACAAAGTTTGGGATTTAAGTATTTTTGATAAT
>SAMEA104315427__coassemble_1889_pt1 | contig 8614 bp, 6 predicted proteins | sample SAMEA104315427__metabat2_high_PE_001 | metagenome-assembled genome bin SAMEA104315427 (sample SAMEA104315427) | gut metagenome | biome: Monkey gut; feature: monkey-associated habitat; material: faeces | place: China | collected 2013 | reverse complement strand
TTTACCTGGCCTCTTAAACCACAAATCTATAATTCCTTTTTTATACTTTTTAAGGGCGTTTATTTTAAATTTTAAAATTTGTATTTTTAAATCTAAAAGTTCAAAAAAGATTGAGATTTTATTTTGCTCTTGAATTATCGGGTAATTAATTGTGACATTGCTAACAATATCTTTATTTAAATTAGAAACCACACCTCCTGCCGCAGTTCTTTGGTATTGTTTTAAGCAATAAGATGTTTCTAAATAATTTTTTAGAAATAATATGTTAAAAACCTTATTTCTGTCTCTCAAAAGAAGCCAGCCATCGTGTATACAACCATCAATATTTAATATATAAGGCCTTCCAAAACTCATGGAGTTAGAAAGAATCAAATCACCTTTAAATACTTTTCTTGTTTTCGTCAAACCTGATGCTTTAATTTTTTCTTCAGTTTTGTTGATATAGCCTGTTTCATCCGCGTCGCCAATTTTAATCCAATTATAGCCAGTTCCGTTTTTAGAAATATATGATTCAATTGGACGAGGAGACCCACCCCTTTCTATTAACAACAATTTTCCCAATTTATCTTTTTTCCAGGGATTTTTAAAAATTGTGAATCTTAATTTTGGTACCTTATTGTCTTTAATTAAGGATTAATTTATCTAATGATTTTATAGCTTTCTTTTTTGTGCTGAATTCGCTATGAACATATATTGAAATTGTTATGTTGGTTGAAGAGTGACCTAAAAGTTCTGAAATTGTTTTTATATCTATTTTGTTCTCGATTAGTCTCGTTGCAAATGTATGACGAAGTGAGTGAAATGTAACGGATCTTAATTTGAGTTTCTTAATTAGCGTATTAAAAACTTTTCTGTAGTTACGTGGTTCTTTTGCAGTATGTTGGCATGTGAGAAAGTAAGTTTCTCTATTTAACGGTTTTATTGAAAGCAAAAAATCATAAAGGATGTTGCTAATTGGTATTATTCTTGATCCTGATTGTGTTTTGGTTGTACCAATTTCAATTCTTGAAGATTTATTTTTAAAACATATTCTTTGTAACGTTTTACATACTTTTATATGACGTTTTTTTAAATCTATATCGCTCCATTTGAGAGCGCAAATTTCACCTATTCTCATACCTGTTAGTAAAGAGAGAATGATTCCTGAATATTTCTGTCTTTGATTGTTTAAAATATAATTGATTAATAGTTTTTCTTCGAATCTAGTTAAGGTTTGAACATGGTTCTTTTTTTCGGTTGATGGAATGTCCAAATCGATAAAAGGCATTCTATATTTACCAAGTTTAGCTTCAATTCTTAGAGATAATTTAATCAATACAATCGCCTCTTTTATTACAATTGGTGATATTTGTTTTTTAATTAGTGAATCTACATAGTTCTGAAGGTCTTGATTATTCAATCCTTGAATTGAGATTTTATTAAAATATTTTTCAATGTGATTAAGGTAAAGATTTGAATACCTAGCAATCGTTGATGATTTGAGCTTACATTCCCTTCTTTTGATATAATTTAAAATGACCTCATTTAGCATTTTTTTCATTGTTTTCTCCTTGCTTTATAAAATGAAATAATAAAGCAAAATATTGAGAGAAATGCCTTAAGGTAAGGAGAATTGTTTATAGTTAAATAGGATTTTCAATGGTACATATAAAAATTCAATTTACGTTTAAAAATGAGTCTTCTACGAACCGTCTTTATGATTATTTGTTTTCAGAAAATATTGAAGAATTGTTTAAAGAAGCATCCTGCAAGAGAATTTCTATTATCAATTTGGAACGGAATGAGCCTGGGACAATCTGTAAATCTACCCGAAAAGTGATAATTGATTTCGATTTATGTTCTCTAACTTGATGCTATAATATAGCAAAGGACCCCTTTCAAGCCATTTTTTTGAGGTTTGAGAGCAGTGTTGTCTTCGATACTCTTAAAACAAGATTTATTTGTTGTTAATTATGGTGCTCGTTTGAGAGCAGTGTTGTCTTGCGCGTTTCAAATATTGCTAAACATCTCTATTTGAAAATTTGTTTTAGAATAGAATATATAAGAAAAAGAGAAAGCTAATTAGACTTAAATTGTATTTTATAAGGAGACATAAATAATGAAATTTTTACAGATGACAACTATTCAAGAGATGAATGAAGAAAAAGAAAAGTTGTTTGTAGAACTTATTTACAAGAACTACGCACATGAGGTTGAAAAATTTTTACAAACAAACAAGGATTACATTAAAAACAATCTTACGAAATCAGCAAGAAAAATATTCGAAGATGAAGTGTTAAAACAGAAAACTTTAAAACCAGAATTTCTAAGAAAAATATTAGAGACTCTTAATCCAAAGCTGTTCGAAAATTTTATGAACAGAATCTTAAAAACGGCGTTTAAGCAAGACAAGGAATTAGTAAACTCTATCACCGTCAATAAGGAATTTAAAAAAGAGGAACTCATTAATTATTTAGCAAAATTACCAGGGGAGGAGAACGATACAATTATAAGTATTTTTGATTGCTTAGGTATTGATACCGGCATCACTAAAGATCAACTTAAAAATGCCCAACAATCGAGACTTCAAGAAGACATGAAGAAGACTGTAGAAGAAAGAGATATTCTCATTAATAGCCTTAAAACACAAATTCATAACTATAAAGAGACACACAATAAAGAGTTAAAAGAAGCTTTTGCAAAAGCCGCAAAAACAAAAAAAGAGCTTGATGAAAAGGACGAAGAAATAAAAGAACTTAAGAAGACAGTTAAAGAACTTCAGAAAAAGGAACAAAAAGTTCAAAATGTTGAGATTGATCAAAAAGCCGAAGATAACCTTGAAGTCGAAGAAACTGTTAATAAAAAAATAGGAATGGTGAATGAAACTGAGCCTACCATTATAGAAAAAGGCCTTACTATAGACTTCAATAATGCTCTTGATGATTTGGAGTCCAGAACCCTCATTGGTGTTGTTAAAGCAGAAGGTGTTAAACCTGATAAAGGTTGGGTTATTGTGACGCCAGTCATTCCTATAATCAGTGAAAACTCAAATATTGATAGAGAAGAATTTTGCAGAAATGTTGATTACAGAAGCGACTATTCCTCATTTTTACTTTTCTTAAATAAAGATGTTTTAAGAATGGTATTGTCTGATGTAGATTTTGAAGATTATCCATATATGACAAATGACCAAAAATTCAGTTGTTTATTTGGCGCGTTTTGCGGAAAATTAATCTTTTTTAGGCCTCAGTTCGTACAAAAAGATGGAGAAAAATACAAGCTCGATGCTTACTTATTAAGTAAACCGATTGAATATAAAGATTTTAATAATTCAACATTTGTTCCATCCTTTAATGGCACTAGAAAAGAATTTGAATCTAAAATTGCTAAGCATTCTAATTTGGTGATGGAAAACTATCCATATAGTTTATCTTCAAACCTTAAGTACATTTTCGTTAATGATTCAATTTACGAAATTAATTATATTCCAGATGGTTTGTCTACTGATGGCAGGGCAATATGTTGGAAATATAGTGAGCAATCAACTAAGGAACCATTTAGAAAGCTTGAATTGAATATTAGTTCTGAACCCTCTGATAAATACGTCCTCGTTCCTAGTCCCTATTCTAGCGAACCAGACAATCTATATGTTAAAAACATTATGTTCATTCAACCATCCACAAAGTCAGAGGCAATTTTTGACGAAGAAGAATTCATTAATAACGTTAGTAAAAACGCTAAATCTAGAAATCTTTATTATAAAGAGAATGATTTAAGAAACTTCCATGTTGCTGTTAAATCATCAAACTTAGTCATCTTAGCTGGACCTAGTGGTATAGGTAAAACGAGATTACCTATGGTATACGCAAATACATTGGGCTTGGATGTTGCTAGAAATACGGTATTATTTGTTCCTATTAGTCCATCATATTTAGAACCAGAAGATGTTCTAGGTTATATTAGACCAATGTCTGAAGAAGGAAACGAATTCAATGCTGAGTATATGGAATCTCAGACCGGTTTGGTCAGTTTCTTAATTGATGCAGCTGAACATAAAGATAAAATTCACCTAGTTATCTTTGATGAAATGAACTTGTCTCAAATTGAGCACTGGTTTGCTCCGTTTATTTCGGTATTGGAACAAGATCCAGATTCAAGAGAATTAAAACTCTATTCTGATAATTTAATAGTAAAGAATAGGGATAAGTATCCTGGCTCAATAAATATTGGTGATAATGTTTTCTTCGTTGGCACAGTCAATATTGATGAAACAACAAAACAAATCTCTGATCGTTTATTGGATAGAGCAGTAATTATCAATTTGGCCGCTCCATCCTTCACAAGTTTAAAGAATATGGGCTCTGCTAAAACCGAAATTTATCCGGAAATCACTTTTTCTAGATTTACTACAGCGGTTAAGAAGGTTGGCAATTCGGCTACCGAGTTTAATGATAGGGAATTTGCTCTCATTAATGATTTAAATGCATTATTAACTGATTCTATTTATAACAAAAGCATTTCATTTAGAAGCTTAAATAAGATGGCCTTATATTTGAAAAACTCTTCTAACATCTTATCTAGGAATGAAGCTATTGACTTTGTTATTTTACAAATTGTGGTGAAAAAGATTAATGGTTCTAAAGAAGAACTAGAAAAAATTCTTTCGGATGATGACACACAAGGAATACTCAAAGTGTTAAATGATTTTTCAGACGTTAGTGAGTTTGTTAACGCCAAGAAAGTAATTCAACAAAAGATTTTAGAGATTAATAAGTATGGGTTCACAAGATAATATCGTTTTAACGACTACTAGATTTTATTCCAAAATAGACTTCACAATTCCAATTCCTGATAGACCTAATAAAAATATTCTGTTTTCAATAAATGAATATGATGATGCTGAACTAACTAATTACAGCGATAAATTTGATATTTATATGGAAAATCTTGAAGAAGGTGGAGAGATAAAGCTTTCGTATGGAGAAAAGACAATCATTAATGATCGTGACCATCCATATCCCTCTATGGAATATCGATTAAGGGTTTTCAACAAGAAAACTAAAAGGTCAGATTTATACTTATATAAAATTGCTCATACAACCTCCACTAGTGATTCTCAATATAAAGAGATGGTTGCTGCTATTTCTCAGTATGACGAAAATCTTCTTTATGATGAAGACATTAAATATTTTAGCGGAAAAAGAATTTATAATTCATCTTATAGATCGCTATATACATTGTTTGCCTTAATAACTTCAAATAAACACCTCATTTTAAATTCACTTAATTCAATCTATAAAAATCCTTTGCTGAAGGACAAAAGAATTGTAGTAAAAACAAATATACTAAATAGACAAACATTTCGTTCCATAATTAAAAATCTACGTTGTGCAAGAGAAGGCAATGTCTATTCTGCTCAAATGATCCAATATGCCGAATTTCCTTTAAATGAATATTTTGTCTTTATTTTAAGATTTAGCAAAATTCAAATAGAAACATTAATGAAAAATGCAAAGATAGAATTATTTAAAACAAAAGAAAAATTTTCACTGATTTTAGCTAACTCAAGTAGCGATCCGTCAAAAAGAAAGAAACATACGAATTATCAGATTGAAGTATTTAATAAAAGAATAAATATTTTAGGTACTTTTTTACATGCATCTAAAGCAATCCAAAATACTATTAATAAAATACTTTCCTCAGATACTTTTAAAGATGTAGAACCATCTTCTAAACGTGATAATTCGATTATTTATCAATTCCATTATCTCAATATTGAAAGAAGATTGTTTTTACCTTTATATCAGGGATTTGCAATAAATTTTGCAAATAATTATAGTTCCATTCTCGCTTCTTCTATTAAACAGACTTCAAAATTGTTTGAGGCATATTGTTTGTTAAGTATCGATGCTGCGATATGTGGGCTAGGCTTTGTAGCAGTCAATGAGGAAATAAATTACGAGCATTTTGTAAAGCATTTTGTCAGAGACAATTACGAATTTGAACTTTATTATTCGATAGACGCTAAAGACGTTTCTCTTACTAAGAAAAACGAATTTTATTTTATAAACAGTTGTGTTAAACACGTTTCACCAGATTTTTTCTTAATTTTAAAAAAAGAAAACACTCCAGTGTGCTTTTTAGTTTTTGATGCTAAATGTAGAAAAGCTGAATATGTACAGCGTGACATCGAAGATGGCAAATACGAAAAAACTATCAGAGAGTATTTATCTTTGAGGTATTCAGTAGACGATAATCCGTTTTACTTGCCTAAGATTGTAGATGGTTTGTGGTTATTATTCCCGCATGACGGAATCAATATACATTTTGATAAAATTAACCAATTAGAATATCGATTTGTGAAGTTGGCAATGGATGGCGATGAGGAAAACTTTATTGATGAATTTGAAAAATTTATGTCTTTCTATTTGGATTAAAATAATTGAGGAAAGTCCAACATAGTCAACAAATATTTTTCTTAGGGAAAATAGAGTATGTACGATTATCTTTAATGCCTTATATAACTCTTAATTTATTATCTTGTGACCAAAATGAAGATGATCCTTTATTAGATACACTTGTTAAAGGTTTCAAAGTGGTTAATAAGCTTAGACGATACAATTTATTTTTTGTTTATCATTTTTATGATTATTTGGAACTAGATAACATAGAAAAATTGCTTAAAGAAACATGTGAAAGAGGAATTTCTATTATTAATTTAGAACGGAATGAGTTTGAACAAATAAATTAATCAGCACGAAAAATGAATGTTGATGCGGATTTATGTTCTTTGACTTGATGCTATAATAAATAAACAACCCCTTTTGAGCCCTTTTATTTGAGGTTTGAGAGCAGCGTTGTCTTCGATACTCTTAAAACACAAGTTTGAAATCGTTACTCGCACAGGGGGTTTGAGAGCAGTGTTGTCTTCGATGCTCTCAAAACCGCTAAAACAAGCGATAATGCGGTTGTTACGTTGGAGAGCAGTGTTGTCTTCGATACTCTCAAAACGTTTTAGCGTTATTCGGAGTTCAAACAGGCGTTTGAGAGCAGTGTTGTCTTCGATACTCTTGAATTTCAAGAGTTTTATTTAAAATATGCCAAATCGATTGATGGTGCTTAATCCTAGCTTAATCCTATACTCATTATGCGAACATTTCGCATATTTTTTAAAGATATTAACGAAATGTCTTGGGAAGAAAATTCTAGGTAATCCGCTATAGAAGAGATAGGTTTAATGGAATATCTTAGAAGTCTATTTCCTCCTTGATTTTCTCTTTTAAAACAAATTCAGTAAGTGTCATGCCACTTTTTTTGAATTTAACCGCTAAATGGGTTCTGGAAATAAACATAGTTTTCGCCAAAGCATCTATATTAACTAGCTCAGTTATGTGTTTTTGCACATAATTAGCTATATCTATTAATAATTTAGAAGAATTCTTACCAAGACGAAGTTTTTCTACTCTTTCCGTATAGTCTAAGACCATATGGAAATAGACATTTTCTAAGGCGTCAATGGAATAGTGAGCTAGAAAAAATGCGTCGAAGGCAAAAATATAAAGGGTACGAATTTTTACACATCACTTTGCAGAATTTCGTCCCCCCTTTTTTGCGCTAGTAGACTAGTGTTTGCGATGTTGATTAAACCTATAAAAATAGTTGTTTTTGATACTTTTTAAAGCGGTAGAGTAGTGTGCATACCCTCAAATCTTTATTCAGCTGGACTTGTAGTATTAACCTTAGTTTATTTCCTTGTTGAGAGAATAGATTTTAAAAAAATAATAGTCTCGAAGAATGAAGAATATATTTTTGATCAAGATAGCCACTTAACAATTTGTGCCTTTGACACTCCTCGGGGAATAAGTTTTAAGCGACGTATTCATCTACTATCTGCTTTAATTTATCATTTAATAAGCATATTTGATTTAGATATTTTTCACTTATGTGAATAAAAAATCGAATGGAAATCTATTTAACTCATTTTACAAAAGTTCCGAAAACGTAAAAAAAGTAAAATAGAACTATTGAGAATTCGCAATATAAATTATCATGTATATTATCTAAATGGCTAACTTGGTTAATGTTTATTTACTTGTGGCCTTTAGCTAACGAATTCTCATCTTTAGAGGCAAAAAATAACACTGTTTTAGTGCTATGTATATTTCATATATTTTATATAAAGGTGAATTTTGTTGTCAAACCTCTAAAGATGGGAAGCAATTTAATAACAAATAGTTTGAGATAAAAATATGTCGAGTAAAATAAAATCAGACTTTAGAAAACTCGGATGTTTTGAGATATGTATATTACAAGAAATATTGAAAAAAGCATATTGGAAGCAAGCAAGGAATATCCAGTAGTAATGGTGTGTGGGCAAAGACAGGTTGGCAAATCGACTATGCTTAATCATATTAAAGAAGCTAACAGGAAATATGTTAGCTTGGACGATAGAAACGCTAGAAGACTTGCTGAAACAGACCACACTCTTTTTGTTTGAAACATATGGTTACCCAATTCTTATCGATGAGTTTCAAAAAACACCATCAATCTTAGAAACAATCAAAGACATAATCGATAAACCCTGAATTTAGGAAACACCCCCCTTTTTGTGGTGTTAAAACTCAGTCTCGAATAG
>SAMEA104315427__coassemble_1367_pt1 | contig 12100 bp, 9 predicted proteins | sample SAMEA104315427__metabat2_high_PE_001 | metagenome-assembled genome bin SAMEA104315427 (sample SAMEA104315427) | gut metagenome | biome: Monkey gut; feature: monkey-associated habitat; material: faeces | place: China | collected 2013 | reverse complement strand
TTCGAAACAATCGAACTTTTTTTGATTGAATTAAAATAAAACTGTCAAAGATGTGTGATAAATATTTAAGGCTTCCTCTTGAGAAGGAAAAATATCTTCCCGATAATTAACGTCCATCGAAATCATTTGTCCTCTCTTTTTAGCTTCTTTTGCTTCCAATTTAATAAATTCACGCCCCTTGGAGCTAGAAAGCATCAAGGTGCCAAAATGGAGAATGTTCGCTTTTTGAAAAATCAAGGGAAGAGGACGAATGAAGGCATCGTCTGCGGTACGTTTTCTATAGAAGCAAAAGGAACGCTCACCATTTTCACTATGGCTAACAAAAGCCAAAGTGGTATTACTCTCCTCTTCTACTCTAGTATATGCCGGGTCTAAGCCCTCTTTTTTGAGAGATTCAAGCAAGAATTCTCCCATAATGTCTTTACCAACAACACCACTAAAAACGACATCCGCACCCAACTTTTTTGCTGCGCAAGCAAGATTAAAAGGAGCGCCTCCCGCGTAACGAGTATATGCAGTCTTGCCAGAATGATTCTGGCCAATCATATCAACAAGAATTTCGCCAACTACGCCGATCATAATGCTTTTCTCCGTAAAGAATTCCCAGTCTTAGAGTCAAAGAAATGAAGTTGTTCAGGTTCAGGGGAAACATGAATTTCATCGCCGATTTTTAAATTAGTTTCTTTATTAATGACGGCAACATAGTCTTTTTTGTCGGAACCAAAACGGAAGAAAACTTGACTGGAACTGCCAAGTACTTCCACGAAGCTAATTTTCACGGCTAATCCATCTTTATCTATATCCAGATGTTCCCCACGGACGCCAAGAGTTAAAGCATGGGGTTTTCCATCTAGTAATTCTTCTTTTAATGGAGGGAGTTTTTCTAAAGGATAAGTTAGCGTCTGCCCATCTTGAAAAGTAAGAGTTGCTACCTTATTTTCCACCTTAATGGTTACATTTAAGAAATTCATTTGAGGTGTCCCTAAAAATCCTGCAACAAAAGTGTTGCAAGGATTATGGAAAAGGTTCGATGGAGTATCGATTTGTTGAACCACCCCATCACGCATTACTACAATTCGACTACCCATCGTCATAGCTTCCACTTGATCATGGGTTACATAAATGAAGGTAGTCTCTAGTGCTTGATGAAGTTTCACGATTTCGCTACGCATCGAGGTTCGGAGTTTAGCGTCCAAATTAGATAAAGGTTCATCAAAAAGGAAAACTTTAGGACCGCGAACAATCGCCCTTCCTAACGCCACACGTTGGCATTGTCCGCCCGACATCTCACCAGGTTTTCTATCCAAAAGATTTTCAATGTCAAGAATTTCGGCCGCCCAATGGACGCGTTTTGCGATTTCCTCTTTTTCCATATGGCGTAAAACCGTTTTCTTTTCGCCATTTTTAGTTTGAATTTCCACAGGAATCTTCCGCATTTTTAATCCGAATGCGATGTTATCAAAAACACTCATATGTGGATAAAGAGCATAGTTTTGAAATACCATGGCGATATCACGCTTACTAGGATCAACGTTATTCATGAGTTTTCCGTCGATATAAAGTTCCCCGGCAGTGATTTCTTCTAAACCGGCAATCATTCGCAAAGTTGTGGATTTGCCGCACCCCGAAGGTCCGACAAAAACGATGAATTCCCCTTCGCCGATTTCCATATTAAAATCGCTTACTGCAGGTCGAACTGCCTCTTGAGGTGCTTTCTTTTTGGAAAAACGTTCCTTCCAAGTGCGTTTAGTTTTCCGCGCGGGATAGATTTTATAAATATGACGTAACGATAAGCTGGCCATAATTCCTCCTTTAAGCAGTTTCTCCTTCAATAAAAGTCGTATCGACGTAAGTAATAGGATTAAATGGTTCGTTATGTAGGCGCTTCATGAGCTCTTCCACCGCAACTTTCCCTAACTTCCGAATATCTTGCTTCACCGCAGTAAAATGGGGTGTAGGAACAAAAGTATCTAATACGCCGTCAAAACTGATTATGGGACGTTTGTGATTACCAAAAACAAGGTAAGCAGCAAGAGCAAAAGCGTCACTAGAGGCAAAAACAGCATCGATGTCTTCGTGTGTTTTAACAAATTTACTCACCAAAGCGAATTCTTCCCCATGGTGAATATCTTCGTAACAGGATATCTCTTTCAAACCTTTTTCTTTTAGGAAATTCTCATAGGCATCATGACGAAGCGATACTTCACTTTCGACTGCAGGACGTCCCCCAAAGAAAGCAATCTTCCTCGCTCCTTGGTTATATAGATAATCAAGAGCAAATTCCGTAGAAGCATAATTGGTTGAAGTAACGCAAGGTGCCCCTTCAAAGTGACGATCAATGGTAACCACTGGAATAGCGGTATTTAAGCTTGGAATTGAATGGTGAGCAACAAGGATTAAACCATCAACTTTGTTGTTCTCAACCATCTTAACAAAAGCTTTTTCCTCTTCTTCTCTTCCTTCGGTTTCTCCGATGATTAATTGATACTTTTCTTGAGCAACTGCTTCATTAACTTCCGAAGCAAAAGCGCTAAAAAATGGATGAACAAGAGTAGGAACGCAAAGTGCAATATTATGAGTGGAATTATTTCTTAGCATATTGCCAATCGCATTAGGACGATAGCCAAGTTCTTCGACAGCAGCTTTGATTTTTGCTTTCGCGGATTCCGAAATAGAGCCTCCGTTAAAATAACGGGAAACAGTTGATTTAGAGATACCCGCTTTCGCTGCAACATCTAAAATGCTAATCATAATAATTCCCACTTCTCATTAGCTGTTCTTTTTCTTTTTATAGAAACAAAAGAGCCCGAAAGTAATAACACATCCTAAAACAGCAAGGATAGCAAGGGTGGAACCTTCGGAAACATTCATCAAAGAACTTAATGTACGGCTAACTGGCGTTTCAAAATTCAAGTTTGAAGCACGATTTCTAATGTAATTTAAAGAATCTCCCACAGTAAAGATCGTTTCTGCCTCCACATCATACCAAGCTTGATCCGTACTCATTATGTGTTGATAATCTTGGCTAGAGTCTACAAGGCTTTTTGCTTCCCTAGATAAACCATCGTAACGAGAAATCATTCCATTTAACTCGTTCGCACTCAAATTACAGAATGTAGCTCCTTTATCGTGAGAACGTGCAATAGCGTAATATCCATCAGTTCCAATAGGATGAGCGGCATCACGGTTCCCAAAAAGGAAATCATAAGCATCTTTAGCTTCAGGGTGTTTGGAATTTTCAGCGCAAACCAAATAGTCAATACGTTCCCCGTAATAACTGCGCGCTGGGTCTCCATGAGTTTGCGTAATTTTATCAACACGGATAGAAGGAACAGCATCGTAATAAGTAATGAGTTCATCAAAATTTGGATAAGACCAAACTCCGTCTTGAGCGCCTTTATCAACAAGCCCAACGCGAATTTTTTTGCCTAGATAAGCTGAAGCGTCAACAATGGTTCGAACCATCGTATTCAAATTGACTTGGGTCTCCATGATATTGGCCACAGCCTTATCGCCAGTAATGAAAGCGGGATTACTAAATTCCGAGAGCACAGCGTTATGTTCATCTAAAATTTGAATAGCGGCTGTAGCTCCAGCCATCTTTAAGGACATAAAACCAGAACCGCTCAAGGTAAATAAAGGCGTAACAAAACGCGCTTTTATTGCTTCGAGCTCGGCAGTAGATTGGCTGATATTTTGATTTAAAAGCAAACCATTTTGTGTGCAAAGGAAGCGATTGCCGGTTTTATTAAATGGCATGTGCTCACCCCACCAATAACTTTCGCGGTCACTGACCATTAAATCGTAATAGAAACCTAAATCGTTTCGCCCTCCCTCAAAGGAAGTATCCGATCCAAATAATTCCAAATGATTGGAATCCATTTCAAAATCAAGGTTATAACGATCTAAAGAACCAATCGCTTCGATAAAAGGCGTATATTCAGGGCGATCATACCATTCTAGTGTTCTTGAATAGGCTTCATCATTCGAGTTAGCGGCTGCATCCGTGCCAAATGAGGCTCCTTTTGCTAAAATCTGACGATGTAAATCAATAGTAGAGGCAACTTCATTTAAAGTTTGGTTAACTTGTAAAGCACCGAAATTTAAAAATCCGAATCCTGATTCATCATGGTCAATCAAAGCAAGTTTTAATTCTTGGTTTTTAAAAGCACTAGCGTTTACAAAACGCACAGCCATGTTACTAGAACGGGACGGATCGATAAACCATTCACGATTGTCTACTTTTGCTAATGGGGTAGCAGAAGCAATATCGTCAGTGGCTTTAAAGATACCAACGTAGCTATTAACCGCATGTCCACCTAAGGTAAAGGAGATATAGTCTTCTTTTTGAAACCAGCTTGGGGAAACTAAAGTCCCTTGTTCTCTTTCATGCGATTCGCCACGGTAAAAACGGTCTAAGGCATTAAAAGCGCGCCCATTCCAGAAAGAATCATTCCGATTAGAAAGACCTTTTGTAAGTCCTTCTCCCTTCCATTCTCCATCTTCCATTGGGATATATTTGCGAAGGGTTTCCTTCGCTTCGTTTTTTACTAAGGCTGGAGTTAATGTCACCTTAGTATCTTCAGTTGAAGAGGGAGCTAAGCTAGCAAGTAGCAAAGCACTAGGAAGAGCAAGAAGCGTTAATATTTTTTTCATAATTCTTTCCTTTCTACTACTCTATCTATTGTTTCGATTTCGAGTCCGTGACTTTCTATTTTCACTTCGTCGGAATCGGAATATCCATAAATTCGAAGGGAGAAAGAGGCCTCACCTTCATTAAAAATAAGTTCCGAGCAAGAACGATCTATACAATATTCGAGAACCACTTCCTCTTTTATTGTTAAGTCTATATCCCGTTCTTCTCTTAGAGTGCCATCTTGGAAACGAATGGGTTCATCTAAATTACAGCGCGCAATATGGACCGTTTGATTTTCTTTAGAAAAAGAAATTCGAATGTGATCCCCTATCATTAATTCATTATTTTGGTCCATCAACTTAATGATTAATTTATTGTGTTGAGTAACTTTTTTAAATTCAGGAAGCCAGGATAAATGGAGACAGTCATTCTTTTTTTTGACCAAACGAATAGAAGACAGGGCTCCGCAATAGCCTTCTTTTCTATCCATATAATCTTGGTCGTCCCACATATTTTCCCAATAAACAAGATAATGGGCATCGCCTTGCGATAAGCTTTGCGTCGCATAAATATCAAAGCCATGGTCTAGTTCTAAGTAAGGAGTACGTGGAGTAAAAGTGCCTTTATCTAAATCCAACTGACCCAAGGCGTAAACAACACTATGAACGTTTTGGAAAGAATTCCCAACGCGTGGCTTAAATTGGAGAGAAGCAAAGAGCGCCACTTCATCATCGAAGAACATAACGTCCGGGCATTCGCACATGCCATGAACGGGGTTTCCTTGATTAAAAGTCAACAATTCAGGGAAAGAGGCTAGGACGCTTAAAAAAACAAAGTGATATGGGTCCTTCCCTTTAAATAAAAGAATAGAACCAAACCCCTTTTGGTGACGACAAGAAACCAAAAGGTAAAATGACCCATCCTTTTCAAAAACTTTAGGGTCACGGAAGTCGGATTCTAGATAACCATCAGGTAAAGAAGATCCATCTAAAATAGGATTGCCTTCGTATTTATCAAAATGAATCCCATCTTTCGACACGGCTAAACATTGAGTTTGTTTGCCATGGTCGACACCGGTGTAATACAAATAAAGGGTATCTCCAAAAACTAACGCACTTCCAGAAAAACAACCAAATTCGCGGTCATATGATTCGCTAGGAAATAAAGCAATCCCCACTTCTTCAAAATGGACAAGATCCTTAGAAACAAAGTGAAGCCAATGCATAGGTCCCCAAGATAATCCATGAGGGTTATGTTGGGCAAAAAGATGGTATTGGCCTTTAAAAAAGCAAAAACCATTAGGATCATTAATCCAGCCTTGTTTTGGGGTGATGTGGTATTTAGGACGATAAAATTTCATTTGGTAACGTTCCCAATACAAATATAAGCACCTGAAAGCGCTTTTACAAGTATTATTTTTACCACCTTCATTCTAGAAAACATGTCCACTATTTCTTAAAGTACTTAGCGTTTTTATAGGTACCAATTTTAAAAATTTATTTTTTATAGGCTTACCTAAAACAGCTTAAATAATAGTTATAGAAACATAGGCAGGAATTTATGAATATCTGCTTTCAATAGCGGAACAAGACTATCTATAACAACTCTTTTAATATGCTCATTCTTTTTTGCTTTAAGTTTTAATAAATCTTATATTAATTTCCTTATCGCATTGGTCGTTTGTTTTGCTTTTTTAGATTTGTAATAATGCTAGATAAAGAAAATTGAACCGAAAAAAATAAAACTGAAAGTTTGGCATATTATTAGCGGAAAGTTTGGCGTAAATAAAATGGTAAGTTTGGGGACGGAAATTACAAAAAATATAGCGTACTGCTGTCACTCTCTTTTAGCCATAGACATGCGACAGTCTCGACATGCATTGTCCCACATGAAATACATGTTTACGGAACCGAGGTAGGCTACGGAATAGACATGTCCACCGACGTTTGATTTTTAATATGTCTACTGGAAGATGGATACGAGGAAGGTCGTATTGGTATAAATGTTTATTTCATAATCATTCTTTTTGGGACTTGGCTGAATTTAGCCGATATCCATTCATGCCACCGCCTCAGAGTAGCATACGGCTTAAAAGATACGAGCTTGTAGTCATCGTCGTGCGTATAGAAATGCTCCATGAGCCAATAGATCCCGTTTGTCCCTTTTCTAAGCTTTTTGGATAGCAGCTCCCTTGTTATCGGCATGACCTAGAAGACGATGATATATTTGTGCTTCGTGTAATGGCATTTCACGATCTTCGGCGTTTTGAACGCCTCAGGAAGTAGCAATACCCCCCTGTATTTTCCCTTGATTCCCATGTCGATAGTATCGGAGACCGTGATTGCCTTGTCCTCAGAAGAGAGGACTTCTCGAATCCTATCGGCCTTTATGCCGGGATGGTTCTCTGTGGCCCACATGATGGACATCCCAAATCATTTATTTGGTCATTTATTTCGTCATTTATTTGGTCAACGCAATCGACGTCAATAAAGAAAACAATAACACGGCATCTTTGAACAATTTCTTTTCCTTAGCAAGTGGCAATGGCCAATCGCCCGTTGGAAATCGGTACTTTTATGCGTCGCTAAACCAAGTATTCGCTCAAAAAGGCCACGTGAATCGTGGCGTATTCGTCAAATCGATGCCAAAAGTAAAAAGGGCAATTTTTGCATTCAACCATTCAAAACGTTCAGTTTGTTTTCCAATAGCCGGTCTTGTTCGACCCGACTCTTTCGATATAGCCTTTTTTCTTGAGGGTGGAAATTATGTTGTCTATGGACGTCTTTCCAAGATTGCAAACTATCATAAGCTGTGGTTTCGTGATATTCGGATTGTTCCGTATCTCGGCGAGCACCCTAGTTTGGGAATCATTGAGAGTTTTATCACCCACTTTATCACCCACTTTATCACCCACTTTATCACCCACCTCGTTGATGAAGTTGAATGGGATGGTGACTGTGATGTCGTTGTCAGAGAAATCAAAAGCCCCTTCTCCGTACTCGGAAGAGATCACGGGGATTCCCCTGCCGGTTTTCTCGCTGATGTGCAGTTGTAGAAATATTTCGGATAGCTTCTCGTTCACAGGGACTGAGTGGCCGCGGAAGAAGCCGGCCTTCGTCTGCAATGGCGCCAAGCCTCCCCTTGAAAGTATCTCGATCCTATCGGAATAAACGGTGATCATAGGCTCATTGCCATCCACCCATTTGTTATGTAGGAAGGCATTGATGACGGCCTCTCGGAAGGCATCCACGTTGAAAAGTCTGACTTCCTTCCTTTCCACGATTCTGTTCGTCTCGTCGGCCTGGAAGATGTTGAGGACGTCGCCATAGCGGAGAACCTCATCCAAGGAATAAAGAAGGCACTGGTATCCGAATTCCCTGACGGCATAGAGTTTGGACGCCTTAGTCTTCCCGGTGAATATCGCCACCCTGACCGGCATCTGGGAATTGTCGGAGAGAAGCTGCGCAAGGAGATTGTATTTCCCATCCTTGTTCCGCAGATCCAAATTCTCCTCGAAAGTATTTTCCTTTAGCTTAAGTCCTTTCATTCCATAATACCCGAAAAGCTGATTGAATGTCAGATGCTGCCTTTTTGACTCCACCGTCAAGACGGTAGGCATGCCAAATGTGAGGACGGAGAAGAGTTTCGCTTCCCTTTGCGGGTATTTGGACAGCTTTTCTCTGCTTGAGCCGATTCTTATGTATCTGACGTCCTTGAAACCAGTCGGAACCGTTTTCGCAGCAGGAATCACCAAAGCGACGATCCTCTTGGAATCTACCATCATCTCCTCGAAATAAAAGGCGACGCTTGGCGATAGCTGTCTGGCGAGATAATGCTGGAGTGGTTCATTTCCATTGACGGACTCATTTTGGTTGAACGTCGTCCCTTTGATTTCGTGTGTCTTGTCATCCACGCCGAAAAAGACATAGGATTCCTCTCTCCCGAGCATGGCCGCGCTGTTGGAAAGTGCGGAGATGTAAGTCCCGATATCATCGGGGGAGACGTGGTTGGACTTGAACTCGAACCATTCGTACTCATCCGAGTAATCCACGCAATCAAAGAATATCTCTTTCAAATCTATCATATAATTTATCACCCACCTTAATTTTAGCATATTTAGTAATTAGTGGGTAATAAAACCTTTTATTTTGCAAATTTTCTTAGCAAAAAATATTATTCGAAGAGTATTCTTCATCGGTCGTGCGATAGGAACGCTCCCATTGTCTTATTTCGTCATCATGAATGTGTAGAAACATACAAGGAATTTTTTCACTGCATAGAGACATTATTCGGCAGTCTTCCCATTTGCTAGGCATTTATTCGGATTAATAAATAGCTTTGTATGTGAAACATATTTTCCCTAAATTGGTAAAAATTATCTTTACTTCTTCATCATACGAGTAAAGTCATATTTTTACCGCTCTGCCTCTATTTGAGGTCTTTAACACAAAAAAGATGATTTCCTAACTTTTTGTAAATCAGAAAGTCAATCAATCTATTTGTATTCGCTTGTTTTACGAAATTATAACACTTTAAATATTCGGATAATTTTTTACACAAATTTATTTGAGTCAAATTTTTTTGTGCTAAAATAGCATGGGAGGCAAACTATGTTCATTGGTAGAAGAGAAGAAATATCTAAATTAAAAGAATTCCTAAATTATGACACCTTTAAAATAGGAATGATATATGGTAGAAGGCGCGTAGGAAAAACAGAAATTATAAAGCAAGTTTTGAAAGAAGAAAAAGATTCTCTTGTTTTGCACTGTGAATGTAAGAAAGTCCTTGATTCTATTAATCTATCTCTTTTAGAAAGAGAGACCAAAGCAGCTCTTCACTTACCGGAATATGTCCGTTTCTCTAATTTCGACGAATTATTTGAATCCATATTCAATGAATCAAAAAAACAAAAGATTATTTTTGTTATAGATGAATTTTCTTATTTGCCATTAGGAGGAGAAAATGGCGTTGATGCAAGCCTAGCGCGTATAATCGATTTAGAAAAATCGGAACAACTACATCTAAAACTTATCATATCAGGTTCTTATTGCGATCTCATGCAAGGTCTTATCGACAATAAATCACCTCTTCATGGCCGTTTCGATCTGATAGAAGAAATTCATGAATTTGATTATTATGATGCAGCAAAGTTTTTTCCCAATTATTCTTCTGAAGAAAAGTTTAAAGCCTATGCTGTTTTTGGTGGACTTCCATACGCTTTGTCTTTATTAAATCCTTCAAAAAGTGTTGAGGAGAACATCAAAAATTTATTTGGCACAGATACTTCAGAAATGATATTGCTTTGCCAGGAAATAACGGAAAATGAAAGTTCAAAAGTTTCTTTCCTAAATAGCGTTCTTAACCTAATTGCCACAGGCAAACACAAATTCTCTGATATTGTTGCTTCCCTGGGCAAGTCTTCGAGGCCAGAATATGCTTTAACAAAGGGAATTGGCTTACACTTCATCAAGAAGGTTTCGCCTATAAATGAAGAAGATAACAAAAAACTAACTTATTATTATTTTGATGACAATTTAATTTATTTTTACTATAGATACGTTTTTACAAATGGGTCTGCACGTACTTTTTTGGGAAAAGAACTCTTTTATAAAGAGATTATAGAAGAGGATTTAAACAAATATTATTTGCCAAAAATGTTTGAAAAAGTCAGCAAAGAATTTTTAATTCGAAAAAATCGAGCTGGCTTTATAAAACCACCTTTCTTTAAAATAGGAACATACAGTTTTAATGATGCAAAAGCAAAGAAAAACTACCAATTCGACGTTGTTACACAAGATAAGAAGGGCTTCATTTCCTATGAATGCAAATACACAAAAAATCCTATAGATATTCAAGTTCTAAATGAAGAAATAAGGCAAACATCAACCTCTCCTCTTCCGTTTTATAATTTGGGATTTATTTTCAAAAACGGATGTTCCGCTAAAGAAAAATATATAGGAAGAATCACTTATACTTTAGAAGATTTCTATGCTTCAAATTTAGAAACTATATAACGTTAAAAAGTCGGAATATTTAATATCAACGAACGGGAATTTATGCTTTGGATCCTTTTCCTAAATAGATAAACGGTACTGAATCTTCTACGGCTGTATATCCAACTACAATTATGCTATTCCCACTTTTTATATAATTAATGGCATAAGGTGAAACATTGTAGTCATCCTTCTCTTAAAGAACCATGCTCCAATTGCATACAAAAAGGAAAAAAGAAGACTTGGGCACATTGACTTCCTGCACACATTCGGGAGAGATATGAAATGGCATCCCCACATTCATGTATTGATCGCAGAGAGGTATCTCAACAATAGGGGCGAGCTCAAGAAGCATGACTATTTCCATTTCGATTTCCTCAGGATTGCTTTCAGGAATTCGCTCTTCAGCAACATTTACGCCTATTTCAAAGCCCACCGCCCGGTTGAAGAGCAACGCGAGATGTATCAGCTTCTCAAAAAACTCAGAAATAAATACGAACTTGGCTACTATGTCTACGGAAAAAAGTTTTCCGAAAATAAATCCACCACTAAGGATATAACTGATTTAGTAAACTACATTGCTAGGTATGCCTCCCACCCACCAATATCCGAAAGAAGAATCACAAAGCGCAACATAGAAAACCGCACCATCACCTGGTTCTTCGACCCTCATGAGGACGATGATATTGAAGACGAGGAAATGAAACAGGGAAGGCAATATATCACCGAAGACGTATTCAAATTCATGTCAAGATTGGCCATGCACGTGGCCGACAAAGGCTTCCAGCAGATAAGATATTATGGATTCTACTCAAATAAATTCAAAGAGAAGGTAAAGAACGGATTGCTCTTTAGTAAACAAGAGCTAAAAAGAATGTCGAATGATACAATATGGGTTAATGGATTAAGGAAGGCTTTCGGTTATGACCCACTTCTTAGCAAATGTGGTAATTATATGTTCCTCAACCCAGAACTATCATACTATGGTAAGAAACAGGATTTTGGCTAATGAGATACAACTTTAGGGTAAAAAAAGACGAAAGCACAGGCGAATTCGTCATCGATATGAAATGTCTAGAATGCGAATATGAGGAAGAAATTCCGCTAGACATATTTTCAGAATTGTTTGATCCAGATGTTGAGGAGAATCCAGCATTGACATGCCCGAAATGTGACCACGATTTGCTCGTTCCGAAAGATGTTTACGACCAAATAAAAGGAAATTTCGTCTATAAACCTAGTAAAAAATGAACCATAGTAAACATGTGGTTTTTTTGTAAGGATAGACTCAAATAGAATTTCCTAATCAAAAGAAAAAACGGCTATACCGTTTCGGAAAAACTATCTGATTGAGCAGACAAAATTTGGCGATTTCCCTGCAAAGGTTGAACGGAAGACCCGATTTTGCTATTATGTAACCTGAATTTAGGAAACACCCCCCTTTTTGTGGTGTTAAAACTCAGTCTCGAAT
>SAMEA104315427__coassemble_1259_pt1 | contig 13236 bp, 10 predicted proteins | sample SAMEA104315427__metabat2_high_PE_001 | metagenome-assembled genome bin SAMEA104315427 (sample SAMEA104315427) | gut metagenome | biome: Monkey gut; feature: monkey-associated habitat; material: faeces | place: China | collected 2013 | reverse complement strand
TTCGAAACAATCGAACTTTTTTTGATTGAATTAAAATAAAACTGTCAAAGATGTGCTCCTTTATGCTACCTTATATTTTAAAGCCTAAAGGCTTAATAGGCACGTAAAACATCATTTATTTAAAATAAAAAAGCTTATATATTTAAATTAATGGAACCGGAAATTGTCTTTCTCATTCATTTAGCCTCTCTATTTCTTTTTTCTATCATTCTCTTATTAATTACTGGCATTCATCGAATTCCTAAAAATCATTTTGCATATTTATTTTTAGGAAGGAAGATGGTTAAACGGTTAAAAGAAGGTTGGCATTTTATATTACCTTTTGTTTACCAACTTTCTCCCTATTATGAAGAGGGTCAATTTACTATTAATTTTTCTTTAAAAAACAAAATATCCGTGCAAATCCTTGCTGAAATAATCAATGAATCCCTATTAATTAAGAATGATGACGATCTTAAACACTTAGTCAAAAAAGTATTTAAGAGCGAGAAAGATTTATCAGAAGCCAAAATAAAATGTGAAAACACTCTAAATAATTTAGGAATAAAAGTTATAAATATTACAAATATAATAAAAGATTAATCATCGTTTTCAGGGATATAAGCCATATCATCCTCGAAAACTCTTAAGAAATTATCCGGAGTGACAGGAGTTAATTCTCCTTGAAAAGCAATAGATATTCTTCCTGTTTCTTCGCTAACAACGATAGTCACAGAATCGCTATTTTCACTAATTCCCAAAGCAGCTTGGTGTCTAGAACCATATTTTCCAGTTAATGGTCGAGCGGTACTTTGGAAAAATACAGCTGCTCTAGCAATTTGATCGTCCTTAATAATGACCGCTCCATCGTGGAGAGGTGTGCCTACATAGAAGATGGTCTCTAATAATTCAGGAGAAACTGGCGCTAAAACATCAACTCCACGTTGTTTGATAATGGTTCCAACTTTGGAATCATCAAGCAAATTATCTTTCTTCATGAAAGTAATTAAAGCGCCTCTTTTTAGTTTCGACATCGCTAACACAGCATCATAAATTTTTTCATAGAGAGCATCTCTATCAAAAAGAGTTTCAGGTGCATTATTTTTCTTTTGTTTTCTAGCAAATAATTTTAATTTTCCTTTATAAGCGTTGCTTAAAAGAAAACGATATTCAGAAGCATTAAGAAATAAAGCAATAATTATTTCAATTACTAAGCAAAGGGAACAAACCAAAAATAAAAATTCCATTCCCGAGAAACAAATAGAAACAATGATTAAAGCTTCTAAGGTTAACACTGAAATATAGAATGCTTTTCTTTTTACGCATTTAAATAAGAAAAAATCTAAACCAATAAGAATTAAAAGAGAAAGAACAAAGGACACAATCCAAGATGCAGACGAATAATTTTGTTCACCAAATGCACTAAGCAGAACTCTCATAAAATCCTTTACAAATAAATAATTAATTATTTACCAAAAAACATTTTAGCAATTACCTTCTTTAAGAAAAAGGGTAATGTTAATAAAAGAAGGCACTTTTAAAAAGAAATTTTACATTTTTCGATTTTTTAATTTTCCCTTTCTTTATTTTTACCATCTTTATTAAAGTAAGGAAAATGCATAAACATTGTTTTTAAATTGTTTATATCTAACATATAAAGCGAAGGAAAAGTTTTAAATTATTACGTAAATGTCCTCCATTTCTAAAGTTATTCTTCTTATTCTCTCCATTCTTCCTCAAAGGACATGCTTTTCTTTTGATAATTTCTCTTCTCTTCAAAATAAAGAGAAGAAAAGCGCTACGGAAATAAGTACTTTTTATCAAAATTCAGATGATATTATCGCCTTAGAAAAATTTGATCCAAGAAACGATTTAACCCCTATTAAAGATCAAGGAAGTTCCAGTTTATGTTGGGCATATTCTTCAATTAATGCCGCTGAGGCTTCTTTATTAAAAAATAAACTAACTAAGAAAGATGATTTATCACTTAACCCCACTTCTTTAGGGTACCGAAAATATGTAAGAAATGTTGACCCTCTAAATAATAATGAAGCTTATAACAATTTGGTTTCTGACTGGGCCAATAAATCTGGGACAATTTCCCAAACCCCATCTCTATTAAGCATGTGGCAAGGACCTATTTCGAATACTCTTCCTTATGATGCTGATATATATTCAAATTCCTTATATCGTCTAAATAGTGCCGAATTGATTTCCTCTAATTTAGAAAAAGAAGAGAGAATCTTAGAAATTAAGAAAGCGATTGCTAAATATGGCGCAGTAACTGCTTCTTGTAATTACGATGGAGGAAGGAAACCTTATTATAATGATTTAGCAGTTAATAACGGCATTCCTCATGCTATAACCCTAGTTGGCTGGGATGATACCTTAGATAAATCCCTCTTTAAACCTGGCTCAGTTAATAGAAATGGCGGCTGGCTTGTTAAAAATAGTTACTTAGATAATCCCTATTTTTATCTAACATATGAAAGTAAAATCTCTTCTTCCACTTCTTGGTCATTTACTTTTGATTCTTTAGATCAATATGACAACAACTACTATTACGATAATAACCTAGATGATTTTGCTCTCTCTTCCTTAAAGGTTAATGAGGCAATAAATATCTTTGAAGCTAAAAAAGGAGAAGAGGATAAAGGAGAATTTTTAAAGGCAGTTAATGTAGGCATTAATGGTAATAACGTTTCAGTTAATTTAAAAATTTATTCTAATGTTCCTTCCTTAGACCCAAATGACTTAAACAAAGGCCTATTAGAAACTGAACAAACTGAAGCCTTCTCTTATAGCGGATACCAGACAATTAAGTTAACTAACCCTGTTCAATTAGAGAAAGGTTCAAAATTCGCCATTTTAATAAAAGTTACTAATACCTCAAACGACGCTTCCATCAAATTAACGCAGTGCCCTAATAAGCCATCTTTTAGGAAATACAATAGTTCTTTTTCTTCAATAATGAACGGAGCTTTAGTAGCAAGAATTAAGGCTTATACGAAATCTGAAAAAATAGAGACTCACCAACATTCCTTTTTAGAAGCAACATACGAGTGGAGTAACGATCTTTCTTTGGTTAAAGCTAAAAGAATTTGTAAAGATGATCCTTCTCATATTGAAGAAGAAACAGTAAATACTACCTCTTCAATTATTAAAGAAGGAAATTGCCTTGAAGAAGGTATAAAAAGATTTGTCTCAGATAGTTTTAAGAACCCCGCTTTCAAAATACAAACAAAAGATATTTCTATAGGTCTTGGCTCTCATTCATTTGGCGCATTTATAGAAGAAATACCTCCTACAAGCGAAAAAGAAGGTACTAAAGGTCATAAAGAATGCCTGATTTGCCATAAATTTTTCGATTTTGAAGGAAATGAGTTAACTGATTTAAGTATCCCTAAGCTTCCAAAAACAATAACCATATGTGTGTTAAATGGAACCATTGACTCCAATGAAATTTTAGAAGGTCAAGAAGTAACTATAAAAGCTGATCCGGCAAATGAAGGATATAAATTTATCGGTTGGTTTGATAACAATGGAACTCTTATAAGTAATTCCCAAAAATATACCTTTATTGCTACTGAGGATGCTTATTTTGAAGCAAGATACCAAAAAATGGAGCCCTTAGTCCCAGGAGAAAATACAGAAGAAAAATCAACTTCTAATCTTGATATTATTTTAATTACTATATCTATTGTCTCTACTTGTTTGATAATGGCATTTATAGGTTTTCTTATTCTCAGAAAAAGGAAAAACTAGAATTAACCGTTTGTTGAAAGCACTTAGTGAGAAATATTGAGATCCTATAAATTTTAATTGCATATTTCCAAAGAAAAAGTATGCAATTAGATTACCTATAATGGCAAAGATGAACTATTTTAATACAATGCACACCCTTTACACACCCTTTACACAGCCCTAAAAAGAGTTATTTTAAATTTTAAAGATTTTCTTTAGTTCATCTTTCATTAATTTTCTTCTTTCAGTAAAGAAAGTATCAAAGTCTTTTAACTCCAATGAAATGTTTTCAGGATGATATTCAAAATCGTTTCCTTCCTCAACCCACTCCTTTAATGGAGTTTTATTTTTGCTTTCATTTTCAGCCCCTTCAAGAAATTGAAGATTTGGTAAAAGATTTCTCTTCTTTTGCCACTCTTTTACCTTTTCATCGTCCAAGCCAAGTGTTGCAATATTTTTATTTTCAAAAGCAGTATACGGATGGCAATGATCTTGATGAAAAGCAACCTGGCTTAGTTTCAAATTAGGATAAAGTAATGATAATAAAATATATGTACTTTGTCCTTTTTCATATGTATCAAGCCATCTGTCTAGCTCGTTTTCATCAATAGTAAATGTTCTACCTCCAACAAGAGTTGCATTTTCAAACAGTTTTAAATTGAATGCAGTATGCTTGCAATCTAAATTTTTAAGCACATTTCTTGTTGTCGATAATGCTGAGTTGCTCGCAACACCAAATAATCTCTTTGCTAAAGAAACGGATAAGAATTTTTTAGTTTCCTTTTTTGATTCTACATCTTTTATCTCTCCACCTTTATATAAATAATAGGCAATTGGCATAGTTGCATTATATGATGTTAAAGTCTCATCAGAAAGTCCGATATCAACTAGCAATGAAGATAGTTTATCTAATGAAGAATCAATAACAGACCAATTATCTCTTATTGCTTGAACAGTTGGTCTTGTTAAATTTTTAATTTTTAAGTTTGGATCAGCGTCAACAAGAACCAAGCAAAGTCTCATTAAATAATCACGAGAAAACGTAAAGCCGTCTCCTTTGCTATTCATGACACCAAGGATTTTTTCCACATTATCTTTTCCATCTTTCCAACCATCAATAAGAGTTGAGAATAGCAAATCAGATTTTGATAATTTTCTACCTGTCGAATTGACTCTTACAAATATATCTAAAGCCCCATCATAAGAATTCTCATTAATGCAATAATAATGAACTAGTCCATTCCCTGATGAATCATGTAGCCTTGAGAATAATTTTGATAAATCATCGATTATTTTATCTTCATAATCATTTTGATGCATAAACTTGATGAAAGCTTGTAAAGTATCATATTTTAATAAGTATTTAACTTTATAAACATTTAGATTTTCTGCCTCTTCATTAGTTAGAAAAACAAATCTTTTATTAGGATGCTCGTCATCTTCTTCCTCGTTCTTAACATAAAAATCTAAATTATAATAAAGTTCCTTTTCAACCCATGATTTTGGATTAGAACGATTATGTCCTCTACCGCCTTTGTAATATTTGTAGCTACCATTTAAAGCTATATTTAAAGACGTGATTCTTTGTTGTCCATCAAGCACTATATAATAATCACACTCTTTAGTAAGAACCTCTGGTGCTTTCTCATTTTTAGTTTTTTCTTTTTCAAACTTACTGAAGAAATAATAAAGATTTTGTTTATCGTTGTTAATTATGTTTCTATTTGTTTTCCAAAAAATACATGAGCCAATTGGATATTCATCAACAATTGATTCAAATAAAGCTTCAATTTCAAAAACGTCCCATACATATTCTCTTTGAATATCTGGGAGTAATAAATTTCTTTCTCTTGCATAATCGAGAGCAGTTAATGCACTCATATCTTCATATTTATTTGTAGTTGGCATCAAACCGCCTCCATTTCACACTTGTTTTCATTATGTAAGTTCCAATCTTCAATTATACTATAAATTCTCTTTACTTTCTAGATTTCTATACCCACTTTTAGAAATAAAATTCGCGTCGTATTTTTTATATTGATACTCATAAACGTCCAAAACATTAAAATCGTGAATCGTTTCTTCGAATTTAGCAGAGCATTCGATTATAACCTTACCTAAACGAACTGTTTCACTTTCGTAGGATTTAAATTTTCCTGCATGATAAACAGAAACCTCAACCTCTGGCATCGCGACAATATCGATTGATATGCTGTTACCTCCAGTTGGTTCAACATGGGCGCCCATTTCATTGAATTCAATTTCAATATCATCATCGATTTTTGTAGCATTATCAAATTTATCAAGAATCAGACTCTCATGATTGTTTAATATGTATTTTCTCAGTGCTTTGTATAATTGATCGTAATAGTTGTCCAGCACATATGATAAAAAATTGTTCTTCTTCACTATAAATCGCTTTCTTCCTTACTATAAGTTCCAGTTTTGATATGGAATCTTATATTGTTTTTCTTGCAAAATTCGATGACCGTCTCGCTACATTCATCATAGAAAGTCTTATGGTCTTTATATTGAGAGACTAGTTTGTTGTAATGCCACATGCCAAAAACTATGTAATCTACAAATTTTATCCTATTAAGAAGCTTTTTCAGGCTTTGCTCATTAATGTTTGGCGTTGGGTATGGTTCTATGCTGACCCAGGTCTTGCATCCTTTTTCGTGAAGGTATTTCAACGCTTTGATTCGATCATCATATTTGCTTGTGTATGGCTCATATTTTTCCCTAAAGGATTCGTCCGTAGAGACTAATGTTATGCCGTATTGATTTATCTTCGAAAGCTTAGCAAGTTCATGAGGGAGAGTGCTCTTTGTCAAAACAACGGCTGGAACATCATACTCATTTAATTTATTTATAATGCGGATTGTCATTTCCCCTACTTCTGGATAATCAGACATAAATGGATCAGTCGTAAAACATAACTGAACACTTTTAATTTTGTCTTTTAATCTTGGTAATTCTTTTTCAAGAAGATCAATGGCATTAATAACTAATTTTGGCTCTAACCATTCCTGATAAGATTTGACATTTCCAAATCTCTTAGACATGTTAAAAGCATAACAAGGAAACATGCACCCATGGGCACAGCCTTGCACATGATTTATGGTATAGTCGCCATATTCAACTCCAGTTTTATAAAGAAGTGATTTTCTCTCTATCGTTTTCATAATGCTTCCGCCTTAAAAAGGTAATTATCCTCTTTAAAATTTCTTGGTCCTTTTAGATTTCTTTTTTCTACTTTTCCGCTTTTTATTAATGGCCTTAATACACCATTAATAATTAAACTGACCGGAATAACTCCTTCTTGAAGTAGTATTTCTTCAATTTCTTTAAAAGAATATTCTATTGTTCTGCTCAATCGAGCGTGTTTAAGAATGATTTCCATTGCCTCATCGCAAGCGTAGTCTTCAGGACTTTTGCCAAACAAATCAATCGTATAATATTCAAGCGACCTTTTCGGATCATAATCTCTATACGTTTTAAATAATTTGTAAGTCGTATCTTTAATTTTCTCTAAACCTCTGAGATTTGGTGTGAAATATATCAAATGATATAGAGTAATATTTGTCGAGTTCTTCATAATAAAGTCATGGTAATAGCTTAAATATTTGCTTGATAGCATCTTGCCAATAAAAGCTTTACGAATTTCGTTCTCATCTGATGTATCATCTTCAATCTCACAAAAGCCTTTGATAAATCGATGTATTTCTTCGGATTTATTAACAGCAGCTTGATTGTTGATGTTTCTAACTATATCACTAGAAAAGAAGTTTATTAGAACCTCGCTATAGACCTTGTTCGAAAAATCTAATATTGCTCTCCCCAATTCTTCTGTAAGTATATTGTATGGGTCAACATATAAAAGAGTGCTCGATTTTGCCCCTCTGAAAGGTATCAATTTTAAATTTAAGCCTCTAATGTATTCAGAAGCATCAGCACAATCCACATACATATAAATATTATGAATGCCTTTAGCTCTAAGCATTGGCAGCATGTAGTTCTTTAAAGTTGTTAAAGTTTTAATTTTCTTTTTATCGTAGTCATTGCAAAACAAATAATAATTTCTATCCTGATGCCTTTGAGCGTGCCTTATAAAAACATTTAAGACTTCAAGAGCTGTAGATAAAAAATTATTCTCATATAAGCCAGCGTTACTCATGGCATCAATAAAAAAGATATGACCTGATATATTTTCAATAACATAAAGCCACTCATCGACATATCGAGCTACGTATTCAATTTTTTTGGAAGTATGAGCTACAATTTGCTCTCCTAAAATACACTTGTTGTCCAAAGCGATTGGCTTTAAGTCTTTATAAATAAAACCATTAAAACTCAATTTTCAATTTCCCCCTCTTTACGTTATTTCAGTACTGATTTCTCTAACCTATGGATCAATTGATATAGAGTTCCTTCCTCTTCATTCTTGGTTAAATCACTAAGAGCAACTCTTACTATTTCTCTTTTTGAAGGTGTGGAGTTATTAGGAACTTCTTCCCCTGCTGTTACATCAAAGATAGATAAGGTGCCTTTTTCATTTGTTGACGATCTATAGGTATGACCAGTCAAACTACTGGTGAACTCTATATTCTTAAAATGATGTCTATTTGTGGCTAAGATCCTATTTTCCTCAGCAGTTTCCTCTTCTTCTAAATCTCTCTCGGAAGGTTTGACTTTGTGAAGGTTATCTTCCAACCCGTTAATTTGGGCAATTGCTTGCAAGATCTTATAGGCTTTCTCGGAAGTCATGTTATAAAACTCACGAGTTCTTCTCTTTCCGTCGAACTCCTCAATCGCTCTTAAGTCGGGGTTAATCATATCGATGAGTTCATGAAGTTTCTTATCAGTCAAACGTTGCGGAACCCCATAATAAGCATAAAGTCTAAAAGCAAAAGGAATGTATTCGCTCCTATTGAGTTCCTTTAGTCTTTTATTTACATCGTCCGCATAACCTATCTTCACATAGTCTGGGAATGATGGATTTATAAGTATGTAGATTACTCCTTGTGATTTAGCTTCCATAGGTCAATTGTCCTCCTCGGTTGACTTGATTTTGGTTTTTATTTTTTTCTTATCTAAATAAAGAGTATATAGATACATCAATGCTTCGTAATATTTGTCTTCGAATGTTTCAGAAAGTGCATCACCCCTACTAATTTCGCCATTTATGTAAACACCATTAAGAAAACCACCGTAGCGAGTTCTTAAAACAAGAGTCGACAACTCACATACGCTTTCCATCATCCAAAAGCAAAGTTCCTCTTCATCGCAATTGTGGAAATTCTTTATTGTGGTGAGATAATCAAGAGGTTTAATTGCATCGTTCTTGTTAAGTCTTTTATCATTTAGGACAAAAGCTTGATAGTACGACTCTAAATATAAAGAAAAACTCAGTTTATTAGCTTGCACTATCTTTATTGTTTCAGGACTGTTCCATCCTAGTTTATCCTCAAATAAGGGTTCAAGTTCATGATAATTAGATGTTAAAGCCGATGAATGGTCAGAAAATGCTCTATGAAAATATTTAGCGCCGTCATATAAAAAGGTATCGCCAAAATCGTATTTTTCAGCAAAATCCTCAACTTCTTTGATTCCTTCATCAATCCAATCTGAACTTTCAATTAGTTGATAATCGTAACCGGCTTGTTTGAGGACTTCTTTTTGTACATCGTTAGGCAAAGCGTCGAAATCGTTATAAATCTGTCTTATATGCTTATGGTGTCTATTAACGCCACTAGCGATAACGCAATATGGCAAATATAAAATATCGTTGTCGCCATGATCGATGATGAATTTTCTGGCTTGATACTCGATATCAGCTTTATATCTTTTGTCATCTGACTTTTTGCCCATATAAAAAATCGCAAAAGAAACGAATCCAGAGGCAAACAACGAAAGGATGCTAATAATTAATGTTGTTATTTCATAGCCGGTCATTTGCTAGTTCCACCTTTTGACTAATCATTATTTTCCTCAAAATTCTCCACTTGCTCCATCACCTTGCTAAAGACTTCAGGACTATATTGAGGAGGATAACCGTTCTTAACTAAGCAAATCTTAATATCAAACTTGAGTTGTTCTCTTACATTTCTATTATTGAGCCAATCGGCAAAAGAAGATTTAGTATCGATGATTTCTTTGACTTTTTTGGCTAAATTACGACATTTTTCATTAATAACAACACCATCAACATTTTTGTCTTCACCATACTCAAAGTTATAATGATTCCTTAACTCAATCAAAATGTCATAAAAAGCTTTTTCTTCAAAAGTAAGCCCAATTTTTCTAAAGCTTTCCTTATTTTCTTTTAGTTCATTGAGAAGTTTTATTGCTTGTTCGGTAGCATTCTTAATAATTTCTTCAGATGCATGCTCCTGGGCTTCACCAGCTTCTTCTTCCGTCAAAGTCTTTCTTCTTTCATGATATTCTTGAATCGTTCTTTCTAACATCTCTTGGAATTTCTTCGAGGCAACTTGATTTATTTTTCCATATTCCTTGATCTGCTTTTTAAGTGATTTAATCAACACCTCAAGTTTTGTTGCAGGCATCTTTATATCACTTAATTTTTCAAAATACTCTGGGCTAAAAATATCTTCTTGCTCGTCAGTATCAAGGATGCTTTCAACATTGCTGTATTTGAGCGCTTCTTCGACCATTTTCGATACGTTTCTATTCATGGTTTCAGTATCTACTTCGGTAGTACCGCTCATCTTTCTAACAAAGCCGGCAATAGCCATAAAACATTGCGCTAAAGCAGATTCTTCCTCGCTTAAACCACCAGAAGGTTGACAAATATCGTAGGCTCTTCTCATTCTAGTGACCATTTTCAAGAAGTAAGTCTTAAAAGATACTTTTGTGCTATTTGGCTGATTTTCACCTATAAAATTTAGAGTTTGTGACGAGATGAATACTTGTTCTGCCGTTCTAGAAAGTAACTCATATCTTTTAGTAGGTTCGCAGTTAATATCGATAAAAGGACTCAAATCATAGTCTTTAAATAAATCTTTTAAAATTTCTAGTTGTTCTCTAAAGATTTCAGTAGCCTGTTCAACATCATCAACAGTTGGAGCAATTGAGATATCTCCGCCATAAATCTTCATGGCTTCTCTCATATTGTCTCTAATACCGATGTAATCAATAATCAAACCATAATCCTTACCTGGATATTTACGATTGACGCGAGAAATGGTTTGAATAAGCATATGCTTCTTAAGTGGTTTATCGTTGTAAAGATAAGTTAATGTTGGAACATCAAAACCAGTAATCCACATATCGACGACAATAGCTATCGAGAAATTAGATTTATCTTGTTTAAACGAAGCGTCTAAATCATCTGAACGCTTATCATTGTTAGCTCCGCCCAAATAGTTATACATTTCAGATTCATCGTTCTTGCCTACACTCGAAACCATAACAATGAATGGACGAGGAGTTAATTCATTAAGTTCTTCTTCGGTTGCTTCAACTCCATCTGGAATTTTCTTTTCAACAAACCATTCAGGATATTTTTCTTTGAATTTTTTAAGCAAAGCATAAGCTATTGGACGATTCGCACATGTGATAAGCGCTTTTTGAATTCGTGTAGGATCCTGTGCAACTGCATTCACATAATGGTCGTGGATATCAGCAGCTAATTTCTCAAGTCTAGAAGGTTCACCTAAAATGACCTCCATCGAACTCATAGCTTTCTTACTTGCTTCGATATCTTCTTTAGTAGCACCATCATCAGCGCACTTTTTATAATATTCTTCGATTTCTTTAGCTTTTGCAGTATCTAACAAAACTTTAGCGATTCTAGGATGATATTTAATAGGGACTGTAATGCCGTCCGCCACAGCTTGATCCATCGTATATCTATCAATTTCGTCACCAAAAGTCTGATAAGTTTCGTCAATTGGCGTTCCAGTAAAGCCAACAAAAGTAGCATTAGGAAATGCTTCTCTTAATACTTTAGCATATGGCTTAGACAATAACGCTTTCATATTAGAATCAGCATCTTCGCTAAACTTTATACGTTTTGAATGTTCAAGCTGTGTTCTATGTGCTTCGTCAGAAAAGCAGATAATATTGCTTCTGCTATTAATCAAACCGATTTTATCATCGACTCGGTCGCAGAATTTTTGAATGGTACAAATATAGAAACCGCCACTTTCCCTAGCACCCAATTCCTCTCTTAAGATTTTTCTATTAGGCACAACTGAAACAGCACCAATATTTAAGAATTCGGTGCTCTTAGTAAATAATTTAGCTCCTTGTTTTTGAAGCTCATCTCTATCAACAATCATAACGATTGTAGGAGAGCCAATTGCAGGAACATCGGCACATCTTAAAGAAAGTTGACGAGCCAAAAATGCCATTGTATAGGTCTTCCCACATCCTGTAGCACCAAAATAGGTGCCGCCTTTGCCGCTTTTAGTTTCAACTGATTTGATAATGCTTTGCTTTAGTAACCTAGTCGCAAAAAATTGTGGATAACGGCAGATTATTTCCTTTTCCTCACTGTCATATTGTTCGTCTTGGAAATATACATAATCTCTAAATATTTCTAGAAATCTTTGAGGTTCATAAACGCCTTTAATCATTGTCTTTAATTCGTCAAAAGGAAGAGTAGAAACCTTATCACCATCATTTACTCTTCTCCAAGCATAGAAGTGCTCATATGGTGTTCTGACTGTACCAAGTCTAGTTTTAACTCCATCGGAAATGCACGCTAAAGGACAGTAATGCAATAAATGAGGAATATCCCTCCAATAACGAATATTTATTTGCTTCCAAGCATCAACGATTGTGGCGTTTGCATCAGCAGGATTTTTAAGTTCAATGACACATAACGGAATACCATTGATATATAAAAGAACGTCAGGTCTTCTATTTTCATTTTTGCCATTATTTGTATATTCAACTGTTAATTGGTTTACCACCTTGAACTTATTATTTTCGTAATTTTCAAAATCGATGAACTTAATGTCTTTTGAAGGACCTTCAGCTGGTTTAAAGGTATATCCATCAACGAGCCACTTATATACTTTATGAAGCGTAGCAAAATCTGAGACATCTCCAACAAGAGTAATAGCATCTACTATTTGATTTATTTCTTCTTCATTTAGTTCTTCATGAGTTTCACTTAAATAAGCAGCTAAATCATCACGATAAATGACACTTCTTTTATTTTCTCTAGGAAGATCGTTCCCAAAAAGATAGGTCCAGCCTTCATTTACTAGATAATCAATAAAAGCATTCTCATAGTCCGATTCGCAAAAACGACCATTGTATTCCTTTAGCCTAGCCATATTATTTCACCTCACTTGCTTCTTTAATCGCCCCTCTAACAAGCAGAGGACAAATATCTTTAATTATATTTTTAAGTCTACTGACATATTCTTTTCTTTCATTATAAATATTGAAAACTTCTACGATTGAGTTTTGAATTTCAATAGGTGTGCACTAGTCAACAAAAAGTAGACATAACATTTCATACTTTCGACTTATGTTTGT
>SAMEA104315427__coassemble_1109_pt1 | contig 15158 bp, 11 predicted proteins | sample SAMEA104315427__metabat2_high_PE_001 | metagenome-assembled genome bin SAMEA104315427 (sample SAMEA104315427) | gut metagenome | biome: Monkey gut; feature: monkey-associated habitat; material: faeces | place: China | collected 2013 | reverse complement strand
TTTTAGAAAATATTAATCAATCCCAAACTATATAGTGTTAAATCCCAAAAACGGGAATAAGGATAAAATCCTAAATAGTTTCCTAGAAAAGCGCTTTTGATTGACATTTATTTTATTCATTGCATATTATCCGTGTTTGAGGTTAAAAAAATGAAAAAAACAAATTTATTTCTCTTAAGCGCTTTATTCTTATCGTCTTTAGCAAGTTGTGGTGTTTCAGGAGATAATGGTAGTCAAACTACTAGTTCTGAAGAACAAAATACCTCTTTTGGTGTTGATAGATTTACAAAAACTTGGAGCGCTACTTTTAGCGCTACAAGCAAACAAGGCAATAACGCGGAGATGAGCCTTTCTGGTGTAATGGATTTTGGTGAAGGCTTTATTAGTACCAAAACAAATCTTCCTGCGCTTTCTTTAGTTTATTGCGACTTTGTTGAGAAAAACGCTAGTGGCGGAGTTTCTACTAAGTCGCTAAATGCTAAGAATGAAATTGAGGAATCTGTTCAACCTGGTTTATCTTACGATGAAAAATATATGAATCCTTTTGTGGATTTAGTTCCAGAGGGGGAAGAAGTAACCGAGATTAATCTTGCTAGTAAAAATAAGATGACCGAAAAAGGTGTCAAATTTGGTAGTCTTATTGGTTTATCTAATTCTGGAACTTATACCTCGTTTGAAATGAAGATATTTAACTTAGATAAGAAAGCACCTACCTTAAAGGTAACTGCCTCTATGCCTGATGGAGCAGGATCTATAGGCACAATAACCTATTCTATAGTTTTTAGCGAATATGCTAATCATTTAGGAAAATTAGCCCCTTTAAAAGAGACTGATGATTCTAAGAAAATTGATACTTTAATTGGCAAAATGCAAGCTAATAACTACACAATTGAAATTAAGAATGCTGATAAAGTTGAAGTAACTTACTTTGTTAATCAAGATAGAATTTATAAGCAAATTGCTGGTCAAAAATCGTTTGGCTTTTTAAAAACTAGTAGTGGGTATCAAAGTCTCGATGTTAGTGTTGATGGGGTTGTAACTGAATCTTCAACTTCTACTGATCCCTTCTCTTCTCTTTTAGCGGATTATGATTTCTCAGGCACTATCTTTAATAAAAAAGAAGATGGCAGTTATGTTTTAAATGATTATTTACCTAGCCACAATGCTTTAAATGCGAATTTTGAGCTTGCTGGCGCACTTAATTCTTATATGACCAATCAATCTAGTGATTTTACCTTCCTTATTGATGAAAGTTCCTTCGCTGTTAAGAATAATTTAGGTGATGATAAAGATTACACCTTAACTTGGAAGAATTTTGGTAATACTACTTTACCGGTTGATTTAACAAAGATAACGGTGGTTAAAAGTTGGACAAGTGAAGCTCCTGATGTTTGGAATAAAATGACTACAATTTTAGGAAAAGATTTCTCTTTCCCATATCTTGATCCAGGTGAAAAAAAGACTTGGGCAGTAGATACTAATGCCGGCGATAATTATTGTAGTGTTTACGTTGGAGGATTAACTACGCAAAGTATTCCTGCTCAAATATCCGCTTATGAAAAAGTCTTATTAGATGCTGGGTTTACTAAATTAACTAATTCTCAAATTGCAAATATTGCTTCAGAGGATAGCTGGTATTTCCAAAATACTAGTGATAATAAAGTGGTTTTTACCGCCAAAGAGGGCTTTACTGTTGAGCTATATTCATCTGAAGATGTTGATCCATATTTACCGGCTTCTTTTACAGGTGTAGGTCTTTGGTTTTCACGTTTACCTGATGGTGTTGCTTTATGAGAAAAGATTATCTAAATGTTTTTGCTCTTGCCTCTCTTTTACTTCTTCCTCTAGTTTGTTGTTCACCGAAAGAGGGGGAGTCTTCATCTAATGAATCTTCTTCTACAAGTAGTTCTTCGTCTACTCCAATAGAAGAGGAAGATATAAACGAAATTGCTCCAAAAGACGTTCTATCTTTTATTAAGAAACTAGGGCAAGCTAATTCTTATAAACTTATTTCTTCTAGATTCTCTGAGAGCGAATATACAGATTATCTAACTCCAAATTATTATTGGTCAACTGGCTTAAATAGCGGATACATCCTTAAAGAAAGCTTCGATAAAAGCTATGGTTCTTCTATAGTTTATAATTTTAAGATTGAAGATAACGAAGTTAAACTTTGTGCTCCTAAATATAGCTATGAGCAAGGAAAAATTGTTTATATTAACGATTTAAATTCTCTTTTCCATTTAAAAATATTTAATGGAGATTATAAGAATAAAATTGGTATTGAGACTTTTTCTACTAATAACTTTGGTGGCACCTATACTGATTCTAGATATGTCATCGAACCTTTAGCGGCCGCTTCTGGATATACCGATGAAGAATCTCTTAAACTCATTAAAAGAGTTTCTTTCTATTCTCAAGGAAATGGAATTGGCTATGTTTTTGAGGGGACTCAAAACGGAAAATATTTTCCTTATGAACAAACTAATACCTTAATTTACGATATTAATGCCGTTTCTTATCCTCTTATTGATACCTATTTTGCTACTCATTATGCCTTAGGCAAACAAATGATTAATGAGGAAGCTCTCTCTTCTTTATCCTTAGAAGAAGGAAAGATAATTACTTTAGATAATAAAGCTAATGTTTATATAGATAAAAAGGATCAAGGAACTAATTTAGCTTCTAAATATCTATATTCCTCTTCTCAAGCGGAAATTATCTTAATTGATCCTTCTTCTAATGACACTATTTCTAATATTTATCAAAAAGGTGAAGAAGATAAAATTTATGAAATAGGTTATCTTCCAACTGGCGAGGTATCTAATAAATTATATAGCCGTTATTTATCTTGGGATGATTTATATCCTTCTATCAAAGAGAAGATATTATCGGAGAAAGAAGCTTTTAGGTTAGAAGAAGGTGAATATGTCTATTATGGTAGATTAATTTCTTCTTTTGCTTCTTCTTTTGCCCAAATGAAAATTCCTTCTTCTCCCGAAAGAATGACTTTAACAGTAGATAATAATGGTCATATAAATGGAGCAAGATTTGAATATCCATTAACAAAATATGAATATCAAGGGGAGTCTTTCATTTATCGCTATATTTTAAATTCATCTCTAACAGAAGATTCTGATAGTTTTACTACTTTAACTACTTTACCTGAAAGTAGCAAAATAGTCTCTATTGATAAAGCTTATTTAGCTTTTAATGGGGATAACCCTTTTAAAGCTTCTTTTAAAGATTCTTTAGCTACTGAACCAGATGAATATTTAACTTATACCAAAGATATTTATCTAAGAAGATGGGAAAAGAATACTTTTGGAGGAACTAAGAGAATAACCGCGGAAGGAATATATCAAAATGGGGATAATATTGTTCCCTTTTATATGACAAATAATGGTGAATATTTTGCAACTTCTTCTTCCTATAAAGGAAATATCCTAGATGAGCTTCCTAAAAATCTTTTTAGCGGAATATTCCTTCAAAAAGAAGATGGCTCATTCTCTTTAAGGGAACATACTTTATCTTATTTAGAAAAAGCTCTTCCTTTAAATTATCACGCTTCTTCTTTAGTACGTGATTCCTTCTCGATGTCACTAAATAAGGAAGGCAAAATCGATACTATCTCCTATAAATATTTAGCGGACTCAATTACCACTAGAGAAGAAACTGTTTCTTATTCTTATGATAATGTTGTTTTATCTATAGAAGAGGAGACCGCTATAAAGAATTTAGCCCCTTTTAAAGAACCAACTTCTTGGCAAGAAGAAAGTAAAGAAGTATATGACGCTTTATATCTAGCGTATGGCGAAGAAGCTAAGAATATTCCCTATGTTTATTTTAAAGAAACCTATAAGCGTTGGGAGGCTTCTTCATTCTCTAAAGAAGGAGGGGAGCTACTTAATAGAACTTATTCAGGAATTGATTCCTCTTTCTATGAAGAATATCGAAAAGCTCTTCTTAAAAATGGCTTTACAAGGGAAGATCCCCCATCCCTTCCTGGCGCGGAAATATATAATCTTGGTAAGATTAAAATCCGTTTAGCTAAAATTCTCTCGGGCGGTCTTTGGTTTAACGTCAACGAGTAAATTGAAACCTTAATAAAATATTTTTAAATTACTATTAATATAGGTAATTCAAAAAAATGCTGGAATTATTGTGGGGAATATCTATGAAAATTATCCTAGCATCTTTGATTCCTATATCGATTATTATTTTAAGAAAAAATTAGCCTATTCCTTTATTAAAGCTAGCCAAGAAGAGCTCTTAGCCTTCTTTATAGAAGAAAAGAAGAAATTAGTTTTATATTTTTCTAGCCGAAGGAAAGAGGCTAATAAGATAAAGATTGAGATATTTAAAGGCGATGACGCTTCTAAAATATATGAAACTAATTTTGGCTCTTCTCCCTATTCCTCTTTTAAGGTTAATCCCTTTTCTCTAAATAAAAAGAAAGAACTATTTATATTCGTAGTAACTGATGAAAAAAGTAATAAATATATGAATCATTTTTATAAGAATATAGAGGGTATTTCTTATAAAGAATATCTTTCTAATATGAAAAAGTGGTGCTTAATAAAATTGAGAAAGCTGAAATAAGGACATTTCTTAATATCTTAGATTCCATCTAACTTATATTTTATAATTAAATGTCTTTTTTACTTGTTTAGATATAGAAGTGGTTTGATAATAAAAACAGGGGGAAATATCATGGCTTTTAATGAATTGGAATTTGCTAATAAAGTTGCATTACTTAAAGAAGAATTAGGATTTACTAATATTTCTCATTTAGAAGAAAAAGAGAAAATTGGCGAAGAAATCGCAAGTAAAGTAAAAGGTGGAGAGAAAATTGGTTTTGGTAGTGGATCAACCGCTTTTTTAGCCGCGATCGCGATTGCTAAGAAGGTAAAAAAGAATAATATTTCTATTTCTTGCATTCCTACCTCTTTAGAAATTTCTCATTTAATTGCTTCTTTAGGTTTACCTCTTGGAGAACTTAATGAAGAAGAGCTTGATTTTTGTTTTGATGGGGCAGATGAAGTGGACGCTAAAGGAAGATTAATTAAAGGAAGAGGGGCCGCTTTAACCAAAGAAAAGATAGTCCTTTCTAATGCTAAAAAAGCCTATATTTTAGTTGATAAATCAAAATTCGTTTCTTCTTTAGGAGAAAAATTCTTTACTCCCATTGAAGTTCTTCCTAGCGCCGCTTACGCCGTAAAAAGAAAATTAATTGCTTTAGGAGCTTCTTCTCTTTCTTTACGTAAAGCGGGCCTTTCTAAAGATGGTCCCGTGATTACAGAAAATGGCAATTTCATTATTGATGCGAAATTTGTGGATGTCGAAAATGATTTAGAATTTAGAATCAATAATATCCCTGGGGTAGTGGAGAATGGTCTCTTTTTAAATTATCCTCAAATAGAGATAATATCTTTATAAATTCCTATATGTTAAGAAAAATCAATTTGTGCTATTTTATATAGCAAATAGGGGGAGATATGGATAATTACGATTATAAAACAATTAGAGTCCCAAAAGGTGCTGAAGGGGAATTTCATAAAATATTTCAAAATTTCGGATACCGCATTTTAGTAGCTACTGATTCAACGTCTATTCCACTAAGTGAAAGGAACAACCGTAATTTATCTAAATTTTATTATCCTGGAGAAGCTGATGAGGCTCTTTTAGGATTATCTCTCCATACAAAAGAAGAAGAACCTTTAGAAGTGGTTACTTTAACTTATGGAAGAAATAGAAAAGACCAAAATTTCCCTTCCTACCTTAAAGCGGAGCACGTCTATAATCACTTAACTTACGATAATTATTTGCTTTATGTTAAACGTAATAAAGCTCAAAAGAAGAGATTTCTTCCTTTCTTTTGGAATTTCATCTTAGGTGCTTTATTAGTTATTGGACTTCTTGGTTTTATTCTTTCTTTATTTTTAGGAAAGGTTATGGTTAACGAAGAGAATTATCGGGCTATTGATAAATTATTCTCTAATCCTCTCTCTCCTTGGGCACTTATCTTTTATTTCTCTTTATTAGCCTTATTAATTTCCTTATTGTGCTTCTTAATTTTTGGTATAGGCACAAGAGTAATTAACGGAGCAAAAGCTAATAGATATTCTTCCGCAATGAAAGAAATCGAAGCAATGAAGAAGAAATTTAGAGAGGACTTCCGTTATAAAGAGACTGTTCCTACAGTAGATGTAGATCGACTTAAATATTTAGAAAAACTCAATATTTTAGATTAAATAATCCTAAATAAATTGCTTATGTAGCTTTTTCTTTAGCTTTATAAGGAATTTTTATAATATATCAAGGTGCTAAAGACCTTTTATTTAGATAGAAAAGAGAAGATAGAGACCGCTAAAGCGCAGTCTTTTTATTCTTTGCTTTCTTTTTTTGAGGGTCTAGTAATTGCTTTTATCACTCTCTTTTTAAATGAATGTATTGAAGTGTTTTCTTATTCTTCTTTACTCTCTTCCTTAGCCCTTTGTTTGCCTCCTTTATTTTCCTCTATCTTTATCTTTTTAATTTCTTTCTTAGTCTCCCACCAAAAAGAAAATTACCATTATATTCGTATCTTTCTTCTTCTAATTTTAGGAGTAATGGTAATCTTAGGTACTTCTCTCTTTTATTTACCTAATAAAGAAGATATTAATCCCTCTAATCCTTTATTTTATTATGGGATATTTATCTTTTTTGTTCTTTTTTCTTCCTTAATTATGGGTTTATTCTTTTCTATAATTTCTTTAAATAATTCTTCTAATGCTGATATTAATTATGTAGAAAATACTCGTTTTGGTCATGTTTGCTTATATGGGGCTTTATATATGGCTTTATCCTCTCCTTTGGGAGGATATATCGCCGAAGCCCTATATTTATCATATGAAGGATACCTCTTCTTATTTTTAGTTACTTCTCCCTTTTTATTGGTCTTATTTTTCTATACATATCGCTTTAAGAGCTATCCTTCGAATCTATTTCATTCTGATGAAGATGAACATGTTCCTTTAAAAGACTTATTTAGTAATAAAGATTATCTTTTTTATTTAGGATTAACCGCTTTATGGATACCACTTCTTTGGGCAGGAGAATCTTTATCTTCTTCCTTATGGGTTAATTTTGCTTCTAATGATCCTTTAGTCCCTTTTGATTCTCTTTCTTATGGTATTTATGTAGGGGTAGGGACTTTATTAGAATTCTTAACTATCTTTATTAATACCCATTTTGGTATAGGAAAGAAAGTCCGCTTCTCAATGACTTTAGCTTTTATTTTAATTACGGTTATGATGGTTTCTTTAGGCTTAATAGATTATTTCTTTATTACTAACGCCACAATGGGAATCCTAATCTCCCTTATAGCAATTCACTCTTTAAAGGGCGTTGCTTCGGGGTTATTTGTTACCTCTAATTTGGCAATTTTAAACCATCTCTTAGGTCCTAAAAAGCGCCGTAAAGCGGTCTTTATTGCTCCTTGTCTTTATCAATTTGTTAATGCCATATTACAACTTATCTATCCTTATTTAAAGAATGTTCCTTATATGTCTTTCTTCTCTTTTGCTGTTATTGCTTTAATTAGTTTTATCTTTTCTCTCTTTTTAGATGTGCATTTAGTGCATGAGGGGAAGAGATAAATTTTAGATACTCTTTTTTATTTGTGAAAATAATGAGGGATTATCGAAATTTAAATTATTTTCAAAGCTGACTTACTTATTTTAAAAGGTAATGTGTTATTCGTTTAAAAAAATTTTTTGTTAAGAGAAAAGTGTTGATTTTCTTCTTGTTCATTTTACAATTTACGTAAGTTACAATTTAAAGGAAGAATATATGCATAATGAAGTTTATACAACTGAATATGAAGTTGAGAAAAAATTTATAGAGATTATTAAACGTAATTGGTATCACTATAATCCAATCTCGTCATATGAAGATTTGAAAAATAATTTTCGAAAACGCCTTAATGAATTGAATAAAGATAAACTAAATGGTCAAGAATTAACAAATGATGAATTTAAAAATATTTGTATTTTTCTAGAAAATAAAACAATTTTTGAAGCATCACAGATTTTGAGAACTGGAAAGATTGATATTATAAAAAGGGATGGCTACCCAGTTTATTTAAAGTTAGTAGATCTAGTTGATATAGAAAAAAATTATTTTGAAGTTTGCCATCAAATCGTTGTAACTGGGAAATATACTGGTCGTTTTGATGTAACATTATTAATCAATGGCTTACCTTTTGTTCAAATTGAGCTTAAGAAACCAGGCGTAGAAATAAACCAAGCATTTAACCAAGTTCTTCGTTATAAAAGGGATGGCAATTATAAAGGGCTTTTTAATTATATTCAGTTATTTGTTATTTCTAATGAACAACATACAAAATATTTCGCAAATAACGATACTGAGATAAGAAAAAGTAATTGTTTTGTTTGGACAGATATAGAAAACGAAGCGGTCAATCTTTTATATGATTTTGAAGAAGATTTTTTATTCTGTCCATTCTTATTTAAAATGGTTTTTGATTACATGATAGACAGCTCTTCTCAAAAGAGACTGTTTGTCATGCGTCCATATCAAATTTATGCTTTCGAAGCATTAAAAGAAAGATGCCTTAAAAAGAATGAAAATGGTTATTGTTTTCACTCGACAGGTTCTGGAAAAACTTTAACATCATTTAAGTTTGCCTATTCTATGTCACTTAGAAAAGAAATTGCTAAGGTGTTTTTTCTTGTCGATAGAAAGGATTTGGACGATAAAACGGTTGACGACTTTAATTCTTTTATGTCTTCGAGCACAGAAGAGTTTGTTAATATCAATAAAACTGATTCTTTAATTAAAGATATAAAGTCAAACAAGAAACTCATTATTTCGACTATTAATAAGATGGCAAATGCTTTAAAAGGCAAAAATCTTGATAAATTAGAAGATTTCAAAAATAAAAAAATTATTTTTATGTTTGACGAATGTCACCGTTCTCAAGCAGGTGAGATGAGAAGAATAATTGAAAAATATTTTACCAACGCTCTTTACTATGGGTTTACAGGGACTCCAATTTTTACTGAAGAAGATGAGGTTACCGAAAATGCTAAACTTACATCATTGTATTTTGGAAAACCTGTTCATACATATACTTTAAAGGAAGCGATAGGGGATCGTAACGTATTGCCTTTATGCATAGATTATGTAAATACAATAAAATTAAAAAATAGTGAAATATCTACACAATTAGACAAACAAGTGCAAGGAATTGATTATGAAAGTGCACTTTTAGATCAAAAACGTATTGATGTTGTAGCTAAGGACTTATTAGAGCATTTTGAAGGAAAGACTGCTAATAGACACTTTAATGCTATCTTTGCTTGTGAATCTATAAATCTTTTAATTAAGTATTACAAAACATTAGTAAAAAACGATTTAAATTTAAAAATTGCTGCAATTTATTCATATAATCCGAATGAGGATTGCAAAGAAGGAGATAGCCCCGTTATCGCTAAAGATGAATTAGAAGCTATTATTGATGAATATAACAAGAGGCCTGAGAATAATTCGAATTATTCAATATCCACTTATTCTCAATACGAAAGAGATGTAGTTACGAATTTTAGAAATAAAGCGATAGATATACTCTTTGTTGTTGATAAGTGTTTAACTGGTATGGATTTTGTTCGGTGCAATACTCTTTATTTAGATAAATCTATGAAAATGCACGGGCTTATTCAAGCAATCTCTAGAACTATTAGAACCTACGACGAAAGAAAAATATGTGGGAACATTATTTGTTACCAAACTTCGAGAGCAACAATGGACAAGGCTTTAGCACATTTTAATAATGATGTTGATGTCTATAATGATGTTACGCTTCTACCTTTAGATACCCTCATAAAAAGACTTAATGAATATTTTGATGATTGCCAAAAGAAGAGACATTTAGCTGATTCTAAATCTGAAACTGACCAGATAGAATTTGTTAATTCATTTAGGAAATTAATGCATACATATAATCAGGCAGTAAACTATATTGATTTTGATATAAATAATACTGAAGTTAATATGAAGAGCTATTATGAGCTGCAAGGGTTATATAAAGATATTTATAATCGTGTGAAACCTTTTGTAACAAAAGAATCGATATTGAATGACATAGATTTTGAAATTGAACTCCTTGGACAAACTAAAGTAGATTTTGATTATCTAGTTGAATTATTAAGAAAATATAAAGCTGGCGACGACAAAACAAAGAAACGAGCCAAGAGCAAGATTATTAATCTAATCACTTCTATAAGCGAAAAGTCTAAAAAAGAACTATTATTAAAATTTGTTTCTGAATTTATGGATCAAAATGTTGATGGTTTATATAGTAAAGATCCTATTATTGAGTACCAACAATTCATTAATAAAGAAAAAAATGAAGCTTTAGACACTATTAGCAACACTTTTAATGTAAATAAAGAGGATTTGCGGAACATAATTGATGACTATGCTTTTTATCAAGACGACATTGAACTAAATCGCGAGGTAACAAATCTTTATAGTAAGAATAATGAAATATCATTCAGAGAAAGGATTAAATTTTTAAACGCCCTTCCTGCAAGTGTCAAAGGTTATTTCGACAAATTTAATGATGTGACATTATTTTGATATTTACGTAAATATCACTTGTCATTCTTGTTTATAAGAGCTATTATATTTAATGGAAAATGAAAATGACAAAAACGAGTTATAAGATTTCAGAATTATCAGAAATATACCAAGGGTCAATCCTAACTAGGATAAAAACCAATAATAGTAGTGGTGTCATATCTGAGGCTATTACTATGCAAGAACTTAGTTACTATTGTAATCAAACTGATGTTTTGCCTATAAAAAATTATGTTAGTGTTGAACAAAATAAAACACAAAGTTGTTTATATAGCGAAGTTGGAGATGTCCTTGTTGGTCTAAGTTCTGGAAAGGCCATGGTTGTTAAAAAAGATAGAGCTAACAAACTGATTTTCTCTAATTTCGCAATCATTAGAATAATTGATTTTAATTTACTAGATCCTTATTACTTGTGCTGGCTGATAAATGAGGATGTGAGGATTCGAAAACAGCTTGAATCGTTATATCAAAGTACCTTTCGGGTATTGGTTATTCCAATCAGCACATTTAAAGAAATTACAATAAACCTTCGAAATATTGATGAGCAAAGGCAGATTGGCCAAATATACGATTTAAATCGCAGGCTCACAAGAATCAAAAGATTAAAATCTGATTCGGTTGATAAATTAATAAATCTTTATTTAAAAAATATAAATTAGAAAAAATTAAAGGAGAACAAAAATGGATACTGTTGAAACTGAACTTAATCAAAAAAGAGAGCTACATACTAAACTGTGGAAAATGGCTAATTCTCTTAGAGGGAATATGGACGCTAATGAGTTTAAAGACTACATTCTTGGGCTTATTTTCTATCGTTATGTTAGCGAGCATGAACAAAGTGAATTTTATGCGAAATTTCACTCTTCAGTAGAAGAATGCTATAAGGAGTCACCTGAAAACTGCAGGGAAATGGCTATTATTAATTTAGGTCTTGGCTATTTTATTGAACCAGAATTTTTATTTAAATCTTTAGTCAAGAAAATTAGTGTTGGTTCTTTTGAGCTAGAGGACTTAGCAACTGCTTTTAAAAATTATTCAGATTCAACTAAAGGGCAGGAAAGCGAAGACCAGCTTTCTAAATTATTTAATGATGTTAATTTGACATCTGATAAATTGGGCTCTACATATAAGGAAAAAGGCGAACTTATTGGTAAATTAATCAGTGCAATCGATGAAATTAATTTTAATTTTATGGATAGTAAGATTGATTTGCTTGGCGATGCATACGAATATTTAATTGGACAATTTGCTGCTTCCGCAGGTAAAAAAGCCGGTGAATTCTATACTCCACAGCAAGTTTCAAGATTATTGAGTTTGCTGGTAACTAAAGATTTAAAAGATGTTAAATATATAAGTGACCCTACTTGTGGATCTGGTTCTTTACTCATTCAAGTTGTTGATAGATTAACTGAAAAAGATGGCAAATTCATTCATATATATGGTCAAGAATTAAATACAACGACTTGTAACTTAGCTAGAATGAATATGTTAGTTCATGGGGTAAATTTTAATAAATTTACAATTCACCAGGGCGATACTTTAAAGAATCCCAGCGACGATCAAAGGACATACGGAAAGATGGATATTGTCGTTGCGAATCCTCCTTTTTCAGCAAATTGGGATCCTAATTCAACAATGGAAAAAGATGATCGTTTTTCTGGTGCTGGCAAGTTGGCACCAAAATCTTACGCTGACTATGCTTTTGTAGAACATATGATTAATAGTTTAAGTGCAACTGGATGTATGGCTGTAGTTCTGCCTCACGGTCCTTTATTTAGGGGTAATGCCGAAAAAGTAATTAGACAATATCTTGTTGAAACAAGGAACTATTTGGATACTGTTATAGGTTTACCAGAAAATTTATTTTATGGAACTACTATTGCTGCATGTATTTGTGTATTCAAAAAGAACAAAAAAGATAGAAATGTTTATTTCATAGACGCTTCCAAATATTTTGAAAAAGGTAAAAATCAAAACATTTTAAGAGACGAAGACATTGATAGGATTATCGATGCTTTTTCAAACAAGAAAGAAATAGAAAAATTTTCTCATCTAGCAACAATTGAAGAATTAAAAGAAAATGGTTTTAATCTTAATATTCCTCGTTATGTTGATACTTTTGAGGAAGAAGAAGAGATTGATATTAATGCAGTTATGGCTGAATATAAAAAGCTTGATGAAGAGGATAAAAAAATTACCGAAGAGCTTAATAAATATCTAGAAGAATTAGGATTACCTAAATTCTAAAAAGGGGGATTTATGGAAGAAAATAAAGAACCCTTAAATAAAGACAATAAGGTACCAAAAATTCGATTTAAAAAATTTAGTTCAGCTTACAAAAAAGAAGTATTGGGGAATATATTTAATTTATCAGTTGGTGGCGATTTACCAAAAGAATGGTCAAAAATAAAGAACAAGTTGTATAGATATCCAATCTATTCCAATTCCTCCTTAAATGAAGGTTTGTATGGCTATTCTAAAATATTTACAATGATTGGACCTTGCATAACAATTACAGGACGCGGGTCTATTGGATGTGCAGTTTACAGAAAAGATAACTATTATCCAATTGTTAGATTGGTAAGCCTTAAAGCAAAACAAGATAATGTAGATTTAAATTACGCAACGTATGCTATTAATAGAATTAAGTTTTTAAATGAATCTTCAGGAGTTCCACAGCTTACGTCTCCCCAAATAGCTTCATATAAAATATATATACCTAATATAACTGAACAAAAACAAGTTAGATGTTTTCTGAACGAGTTAAACACTAAAGAGGAAATCTTAAAGCAAAAAATTCAAACCCTTAAAAAGTATAGAAAGGGATTAATCCAAGTTGGCCTTAGACTTATTTATACTTCTAAATCTGTTCTGTATTTTTCTGAATTATATTCAGATTTAAATGAAAAGAATCTAGATTCTTTAGGTCAATATACAGTTGGAAAAAATGGACTAAAACCTATTTCCGAATCAAAATATGATTTACATAACCATAAAGTCTTTTTTCCTAATTGCTTACTTATCGGTATCGGAATTGATGAAATTGCTACATCTGTAAATACAACAGGAAGTGTTAGCAATGTTTATAGTGTTTATAAAATAAACAAAAAGGATTTTATTGATTATACCAAATTCTTCTTAAAACCAATTTTATTAAGGAATAAGTCATTTATTACAAGAAAATCTACTAGGCGAGAATACGAAATAGACATCAAAGAGTTACTGAGTTTTAAATTACCTATTACAATCAATCGAAAGTTTAATGTGATTTGCGAATCAATCGACAAAATGGACACTTTAATTGGGTACTTTTTGAATAAATTGCATGAAATTAATAACCTTAAATCATTTCTTTTAAAAAATATGTTTATATGAACATATTAGTTAATAAATATTTTTTTAAGAGCTTAATATTGTCTTCTTTTTTTGTTAGATCAGAAATCTTGAAATCAAATAAATCATTCAATTTTTTTAGGCTTTTGTCAGAAAGTTTAGGCAGTTTAACATTTAAATTGAAAAACCATTTTGTATCTAGATGTTTCAACCCTGTCCCTTGAAAGCCAGCTATTTCAATTTTTTTCTCATTAGCTATTAAGGAGTAATATAAACCAATCGGATGAGCTACAGGTTTTAAAATAAGGCAATCAGACATAGCAGAAAATTTTCCATCATAATACTTTATAGATGAACTTCCCCCTGTATTAAGTATTATGTATTCTCCATCAAATGCATATTTATTGCAGTATTTATCAATACCTTCGTTGTTATTTACAAAAAAAGGATATAAACCATTTTCTTTCCCACATGAAGAAGGCAAACCTGTTTTGTTTTCTACTTTAACCAACTCTTTTACTTTAAATGTTGCTCTCGCATCTTTAATTAAGCCACAAATTAGCCCTTTTCTATACTTTTTAAGGTTCCTCTTTTAAAGACAATAAGGAACCAAAATTAAGGTTTGCAGAATTTATCAAACCTTGGCAAGAAGGCGCCTTGTCATCTTTCTCATATGTAATTAGTGGTGGCACTCCGAATACCGCAAATCAAAAATATTGGAATGGCGAAATTAATTGGTTTACTCCAACAGAAATCGGCAATGAAAAATACGTTTCAGAAAGTCATCGTAAAATTACGTCACTTGGGCTTTTTAATTCATCTGCAAAATTAATTAAAGCAAATAGTATATTGTTGACTAGTAGAGCTACTATCGGAGCAATATCAATCAACCAAAAAGATTGTACGACAAATCAAGGTTTTCAATCTTTAACTCCAAATGATGTAGATTTAAATTATCTATACTATTTAATCAGCACTAAACACTTCCAAAATAAATTAGTTATACATAGTAGCAAATCAACGTTTCTTGAAATATCTCATAAAGAGATATCGAAATTAAAAATTAATGTTCCGGTTGATGAACATGAACAAGAAAAAATTGGATTATTTTTTTCTCTGATTGATAACAAAATTAAAATAATAACAAGAAAAATTAATATCCTTAAAAAGTATAAAAAAGG
>SAMEA104315427__coassemble_559_pt1 | contig 32902 bp, 32 predicted proteins | sample SAMEA104315427__metabat2_high_PE_001 | metagenome-assembled genome bin SAMEA104315427 (sample SAMEA104315427) | gut metagenome | biome: Monkey gut; feature: monkey-associated habitat; material: faeces | place: China | collected 2013 | reverse complement strand
TTTTAGAAAATATTAATCAATCCCAAACTATATAGTGTTAAATCCCAAAAACGGGTATAGCAAGAAAGAACAGCATAAGGACAAACAAACGAAAGATTTTTCGGTAAACCATTTTCATCAACTTTCAGCATGTCATAAATAACATCTGAAGCTCTTAAAAAATCTTCCGTATCCTCTATTGTGACTATTAAATTGATTGAGACATTTACCATAAAAGTACCTCTAGTTTAAAAAAGTACGGATTTTGGTCAGGTAGAAATTTGCTTAAAATAAACAAGGTTGTTGATATAATATAGGCAGTACGAAAAGTGTACTTTTTGAGACTAATTAACTTGATTAGTCTTTTCTTTTAAGCGATAGATACCATAACCGGAGGAAATCTTATGAATTATGGTTATGCAAGAGTGTCCACTATCGCACAAAAATTAGATAGACAATTGGAAGAATTATTAAAAATAGGCGTTGATTGTAAAAACATTTATACCGACAAAGAATCTGGTAAGGATTTCAATAGACCTAATTACAAAAAAATGATTAGAAAGTTAAAACCAGGTGACGTTTTGTTTATTAAAGCCATCGATCGTTTAGGGAGAAACTACAACATGGTCTTAAATGAATGGAGAATCTTAACAAAAGAAAAAGGGGTCGATATCGTAGTTATCGATATGCCGCTATTAGACACCAGAATTGAAGGAAAGAATTTAGTTGGTAAATTCATAGCCGATGTTGTTCTCCAAGTGTTGTCTTTTGTCGCCGAAAATGAACGTGAAACTATGAGGCAAAAACAAGCAGAAGGAATAAGAATTGCTATGGCAAAAGGAATTAAATTTGGTAGACCAGTTCACCCTGTTCCCTTTAATTTCAACGAGATCGTTGTTCTATATAAAAGTAGAGCCATAACAAGCGAAAAAGCCTGCAAGTTATCAGGTTTAACTAGAGGAACTTTTTATAGAAAATTAAATTTAATAAAATAGTGAGTTTTGAAGTAGAAAATGAAAACTGATGTGGAATAGCTCACAAAAGCGAAATAAAAATTCTAATGAATGTATCACACAACCTTTTTCATATCTTCCAACAGTTTTAAGAATGGTTCTAATAATCTTGCTTAGTTTAACAAGAGATAAACATTTTGTATTTCTAATTTTTCTCATCGGTCTAGCAAGCATAAAAAGATTAATCTCCTTATTATTTCTCGCTCCCTTTTGGATGTAATAACTATCCACCGGATAATCGGGTTGCTTTTCATTTTTCCGGCGCTTAAGCTCTCTACTACCAGCTGACACTCAAGGCGCCGCGGAACGGACCAACACTCGCATTTATTCCTGGTTACCCTTTAAAGGGGACATCATCAAAATGAATCGAAAGCTGCACTGCAGCTTGATCTTCTTTGAGCTGATTTCTCTATCTTTTTTGCGTTTTTACCAGCTGTCTCAACATAGTGCCCTGGTATCAAAATTCTCTGTTACGGTATTTGAATTTCGCTTTGCCCTGCTTTTGGTAAATCATCAAGGAAGATTTCCCTTGTCACCATTACTTACCCGTAAACGGGTCCTTGTACTACTTCTGGCTGCAACTATCCGCTATGTGGTTCTCGAGTTATTGGTTTTTGATGTAAATCTAAACAGTTTTTTATTCAGTCCTACCACGCTAATGCAATAACCCTCGGACCAAAACGCCTAGCTCCGTAAATATATTTTTGATTCACATGCACATCGAAAATCATTAAGCGCGCCTTGCCTTTCGGTACCCTACGGAGCTCGAAAAAGAGAGTTTCGTAGGTATTCGTACAAGGATGTGTATATGACCAGGTATAGTATGAGCCTCGATGATGTCAACCCCTTTGGACATACAACACTGCCTCTTGTATTTGCCGATATCAGAACGCAACTTTGCATAAATTGCCTTCCTTCGGTATTTCGGTGTGAACACAATGTGATATTTGCAATCCCATTTTATGTGAGACAAACTCGACACTTCGTCGTTTTTAGGTGGCATAATATAAAAGTCCTCCTTTGGCGAAGGGCAACTGAGCATTGCGATTGTACTCCAAAGGAGGACTTTTTTTCATGACCGTTACCGCTTATTATTTTCTCGCCCGCATAGCAGGCGGATTTATGTTGTCCCTTTCGGCCCACAGATTAAAAACGACCCCGTTTGATTCAGGGTCGATTTTTTATGATGGCGCGCCCGAGGCGATTCGAACGCCTGACCCCTTCCTTAGGAGGGAAGTGCTCTATCCAGCTGAGCTACGGGTGCAAAATAACAAATTTGGTCGGAACGACGGGATTCGAACCCGTGACCTCCTGGTCCCGAACCAGGCGCACTACCAAGCTATGCTACTTCCCGAAAACGGAAAAACTATATCATTTCAAAAATTAAAATCAAAGAGAGACATTTGGTTAGACTCTCCAAGCCCCTTTAAGACACCTAATTCTTCTAAAATATCCAAAACGGCTCCACCAATAGAATAGAAAGCGCCAGTAGAATCTTTACATTTTTTAACTCTGGAAATCAAATCTTCTTTCGATAAGAATGGTCCATCTTTTCTAGCTTCTACAATACCTTCAGCACTTTTGATCGCGAAATTAGGAATACAAGTAAAAGGTGGAATAATAGAGTTCCTTTCTCTAGAAACTTTCCACATAACGCTATCGGATTCCATTAAATTAACGTTCTCAATTTTATAACCTCTTTCAATCATCTCTAAAGCTACTATGAAGGCCTTAAGCTTTTCTTCATCCGTATCATTAGTTAATTTTTGTTGAGATCTTTGACGGATATCCGTGATAGCTTGAACTAAAGTTTCTACATCACTTGACATAATCTTAATATCAAAGGAATCACAACGAGTAAAGAAATAAGTTGCGTAGAATTCTAAAGGATAATGCACTTTATACCAAGCAACTCTGAAAGCCGCCATAACATATGCTGTAGCGTGAGCTCTAGGGAATAAATAACGGATTTTTCGGCAACTATCGATATACCATTCAGGAATGTTTTTTTCTCTCATCGCAGATTCAAAGTCTGTTTTTAAAGGCGCACCCGCTTTATTTTTACGGACATATTCCATAATTTTAAAGGCGATAGAACTATCTAAACCCATTTCAATAAGATAGTTCATAATATCGTCTCTACATCCAATAACTTGTTCTAGGCTCTTTCCGCCTAAAACTAAATCTTCAGCATTTCCATTCCAAACATTAGTTCCGTGCGACAAGCCAGAAATAATAAGTAAATCATTAAAAGTTTTTGGTTTAGCTTCTTCTAAAATTCCTTGAACAAAGTTAGTACCAAATTCAGGTAAAGCTATCGCTCCCGTCTTAAAATCCAAACGATTTTCTTTTAATTTAAGAGCTTTGGGGGAAGTAAATAAGGACAAAACATCCGGGTCATCCATCGGAATTTCTCTAAAATCTTTCCCTGTTAGTTCGTGCATAATTCTTAAAGCCATAGGGTCAATATGACCAAGTTCATCAAGCTTTAAAACCGAATCGTGCATAGAAGCAAAATCAAAATGGGTCGTTAACCATCCGGCATTAGGATCATCAGCAGGATATTGATAAGGAGTGAAATCAAAAATTTCCATATCAGCAGGAATAACAACAATTCCTCCAGGGTGCTGACCAGTAGTCCTCTTTACACCAGTACACTTCTCACTGAGATAGGAGACATAAGCTTCTTCATATGGGCCAATTGCCTTTTTTAAAACTTCTTCATAATAATATTTAACGTAACCATAACAATTCCTAGATTCCGCTTTAGCGATAGTACCTGCCCTAATGACGTGTGGAGAAGTAACGCTTTCCCCTTTAGCATAAGCCTCATTTTCTTCTTTAGTACTAAGTAATAAACGAGTCTCATCATGAGCTAAACCAAGGCGGTCTTGAGGGAAATTTAAATCAATATCAGGAACTTTTTCCGCATGGAAACCTAAGAATGTTTCAAAAGGAATTGATTGACCATTTCTTAGCATTTCTGTTCCACAATGAGGACAGACTTTTTTAGGTAAATCAAAGCCACTTCTTAAAGAAGGATCATTCGTCCATTCAAAATGTTTACACTTTGGACATAAATAATGTGGTTTCAAAGGATTAACTTCAGTTATCCCTGCCATATTAGCAGCAAAAGAAGAACCAACCGATCCTCTAGACCCAACAAAGAATCCTTTAGAATGAGCCCATTTAATTAAAAGGTGAGCAATATAATAAGTAACTGAATAACCGTTATTGATAATACCGGAGAGCTCTCTATCAAGACGATCTTTAATTAAAGGATCGGGATTATCGCCATATGTATTTTTCAAATTTCCATAGCAAATCTCCCTTAATTTATCTGCGCTACCAGGTAAATTAGCATCAGGAGTATACAATTTTGATTTCAGAATTTTGATTCCGTTTTCACAAAGTGAAGCGATATCATTGCTCTCTTTGATAACAATTTCACGAGCAATCTCTTCACCAAAAATTGGAGTAAAGCAATCAAGCATTTCTCTAGTAGAACGGAAATGTTGATCAGGGTTAGGGAAATCTGGATTAGCTAATTCTTCGCGGTGAGTATAACGTAATGGATGTCGTCCCCCGCCGAGAGCTTTAGCATTAATATAAAGATCTCTAAGTATCTTCTCTTCTGGATTGACATAGTGGCAATCTCCAGTTGCCACCACTCTTTTTCCTAATTTTTTAGCGGTATCGTATAAAGAATGTAAGATGGAATTTAATTGCTCTTCTTCCATCTCTTCAATATTAATTAAGTATGAATAATTATCTTTAGGTTGAATTTCAATATAATCGTAGTCCTTCATTACTTCTTCTAATTCGCTTTGAGAACGTTCAGAAGCCGCTTTAAAAACTTCACCATTAAAACAGGCTGAGCCAATTAAGAGATTGTCTCTATGAGCCATTAAATCATCAAAATCAATTTTTGGGGTAGAACCACTAGCCATGTAAGTGGTTTCACTTTTACTTACCAAACGGTAGAGGTTTTTTAATCCTTCTTGGTTTCTAGCTAAGCAAGTAACGTGGAAAGTTTTAATGTGTTTATAAACATTACGATTGGTAATTTCTAAGCTCTCCAAATCTTTATGGAGAAGTTTCTTATTCCCAGTATTTTTCTCCAAAATTGGAATAATTGCTTGCCAAACGGAGTTAAGGGCTTCGGCGTCATAATCCGCTCTATGGGCGTCAGCAGAATCATAAACATTAAGTTTTAAGTTCTTTGATAAGGCTCCTAAAGTATGTCTTCCAGCTTCTGGGAAGAGATAATATGAAAGAGCTAAAGTATCAACGACAGGATTTTCCAAAGGGGGCATGTTGGCTTTTTCACGCATCGCATTAAGGAATCCCACGTCAAATCGAGCGTTATGAGAAACTAAAATAACATCCTTATCTCCAATAAAATCGCAAATGATTTTAGCAGCCTCTGCCTCAGAAGGAGCCCCTTTAAGCATATCGTTAGTAATATGAGTTAATTTTTGAACTTTTCTAGGAATAGGAACTCCAGCGTTAATAAATATATCTAATCGATCAACAACAAGTCCGTTTTCAACTATGACTCCACCAAATTCAGTTGGATGATTATAGCGGTAACTTAAACCCGTGGTTTCAAAGTCAAATACACAATACCGGGCATTCTTTAAACTAAGATTTTTCGAATTATAGACATATTTAAGCTTCTTAAAGGCATAAAATTCGACGCCATAAATAATTTTAAAATTCTCCGCTGCTGGATTCTTGCTAACAATCTTTTTTAAAGCAGTTTCCGCTAGAGGGAAGCATTGTAAATCACCATGGTCGGTAATAGCTAAAGAATTCATACCCATGTTGATAGCGGTTTTTACATAATCGCTTATATCGCCAAGTCCATCCATAGCGCTCATTTTTGTATGAAGATGGAGTTCAACTCTCTTTTCTTCTTCACTATCTTCTCTTAAAGCGGGTGCAGATGCCTCATCAATATAATGAGCGAAAATTTCTGGTTCATTATTTCTAGAATCTATTTCATAGGCACCTTTTACCTTGACCCATTTGCCTTCCGCTAAAGAGGACAACAATTCTTCAGTAATTGTGCTTTTATTAGCGAAAGCACGAACTTTTATTGCGCCTTCTCCAACTTTACCAACTATAAAAGAAGAAACTAAAGTTCCCTTTCTAGAAGTCCTTGTATTAACGCTAGTAACTTCCCCTTGAAATTCAAAATTTCCCTGCAATTCCTTATTAAATATAGATAAATTGTCAACAACTTGATAATTGCCTTTTTTAGAATATTGCCTTTGGCTAGGACGAGATTGTTGGAGTTCTAATTCTTTTAAATAAGCTTTTTCAGCCGCTAAAAGTTCTTTTTGTCTATTCTCTTCAAAGAGAGCGTCTTCTGCTTCTCTATCACTTTCAGTTTCGCTATTTTCTACTTTACCATTAGCTTCTTCAATTTCTTCCTCTTCCTCTTCTTCTAGTGCAACATCTTCACTTATTTGGTTATCTTCATCAGAAGTTTCTAAAGGCATTTCTTCCTTTTCAATTGAGAAATTAAAATCATAATTTATAGAACCTAATAAGGAAGAAAAATCACGAATAATTGACTCGATAAAAGAGCGCTCCTTCTCGTCTTTTAGAATAATAGCAATTTCTTTATTCCCTTTATTAATTAAAAAAAAGGATGGATTATTGCGATAAGTTAAGGCATACCAATTAATAAATAAATTATTTACATCTTCAAAACTAATTTCTTTCTCATAAGAAAAAGAAAGAGAATAAGGATAAGTAATCTTTTCTAAAGCAAAAAGAAATTCATCTAATAAGGAAAAAGACCAAGGTAAACCTTTTTTAATCTTCATCACGACTTTTTGGTGATTATTTGGATCATGAGTAATGCTTTCAAAATCCATATCAAAAAGTTCATAGGAAGAAAATCCTAAGGAGCTTAAATAACGAATCATTCTAGTGGATGGTTTAATGTCACTCATAATAACCCCCAATTAAAACAGATGAAGAATATCTCTAATAATTATGAAGGCTGAAAAAAATAATAATAGCCCTAAGCCTATATAAGAGATTATTCCTTTGACCTTAGTTGGAATTTTTTTATGAGTTATTTTCTCGATAATAGTGACTAAAACTTGGTATCCGTCTAAACCAGGGAAAGGCAATAAATTAAATATTGCTAGGTTAAGAGAAAAGAAGCCCCCATAAAAGAAGAAGGTTCTAGCAACCCCGATTTCATGGGTTAACGTATTTATTTGAGCTCCCGCGGCGACAATAGACCCTATAGCGCCGAAATTACCAGTAAAAATCATCTTAAAGGCTTCGCCAATCATTACGAAGAAATTGGAAATATAGTAGCAACCATTCAGTAATCTATCTCCAAAGGGTAGCCATTTTGTATAAATTGAAATTGCTAATTTGCCACCTTCATTTCCCTTAAGAACTATATCTTTATCTATTTTTTGAGCCTTTAAAATAATGGTTTCAGTCTTTTTATTTTGATAAGCATCAATTGCAGGAGAAGCATCATAATTTTCTACAGGAATTAAAGTTAAATTCAAAGAGAATGTATCTCCTTCTTTTAAAGAAATTGGTTTATCTCCATCAGGAGCGTATCTAGCTAATAAAGCCTCTTGAGATGCAGTAGCAAAATAACCACTAGCTCTTTCGTAAAAAGAAAGATTAGAAATAAAATCATTATTGCCATTTACAGTTACAAAAGAAAATGTCGCTATAACTGGAATATCCTCGCCATTTCTATTAAGAATGGCGCTATCATCGATTAAATATGGATAATCAATGTCAGATGGCGATAAAGAAGTTAATCTAAGAGGAGCAAACAAACGGTATTCTTTATCTTCAATAACTAAACTTCCATTATTTCCGACTAATCTTAAAGAATAAGCATTCGCAGTTTTTGCATCTTCATTCAAAGAAATTGAACCATTTTCAGTAACCCCAGTATCAAAAGCTTCTGCGGAAATAAAATTAGGAATGCAAGTTGCATAAATCATCGCAAAAAGGAAGCAAAGGAAAAAATTCACCATAACACCGGCTAGCATTACTAAAATTCTTTTCCACGCAGATATTCCTTCTATAGATCTAGAAAAAGGTATTTCTTCTCCTGGAGGAAGATCAACTCCTTCTCCATACATGCTAACATACCCGCCTAAAGGTATAGCCCGAAGAGAGAAATCGGTCTCGCTACCCTTCTTTTTATGGTGAAATAATCTAGGTCCAAAACCGATTGAATATTCAAAACAATACACATTGAAAGCTTTAGCCACTACTAAATGACCAAGTTCGTGCATAGAAATAAGAATGCCAATCATTATTACAAGGATAAGGATAGTAATGAATACTTGCATAACTTATTTATACCTTTCTATAACGAACTCTCTCGCTATCCTATCGAGTTTACCAAAATCGCTCACTTCTTTCACGTCATCTTTGATGAAATTAAGAGCTTCTTCACAAATTGGAACAATATCTAAAAAATTTATTCTTCCTTTCAAAAATAGTTTTACTGCCTCTTCATCAGTGGCATTTAAAATTGCTGTTCTCCCGATTTTTCCTTTTCCTGCTTTAATTGCTAAAGGAACTGCGGGATATCTTTCTAGTGAAAAAGGATGAAAATGGCACCCTTTAAATTCATCTAAAGAATTAACTTTAGAAACTTCAAAAGGCGCTTTGCCTTCATATAAAGCGTAAGCAATAGGCCCATGCATATCAGGTTTACCAACGTCGGCATAATAAGAGCCATCATCTAATTGGATTAAAGAATGAACATAACTTTCATCATGAAGAATAATATCAATATTCGAATAATCAAAATTAAATAAATGATGCGCTTCAATAACTTCAAAGCCTTTATTCATCATGGTTGCGCAATCAATAGTAATTCTTTCTCCCATTACCCAAGTTGGATGTTTTAAGGCCATCTCTGGGGTAACATCTTTTAAAGCACTTATAGGTAAATTTCTAAAGGCTCCCCCACTTCCAGTAAGAATTAATTTTTTAACTTTTTCTAAAGGAACTTTCGAAAGACATTTAGCAATCGCAACATGCTCAGAATCAATAGGATAGAGCCTCCCAAGTCCCTTTCTAAGGAGAGAATTAATATAATCACCTGCAATAACTAGGGATTCTTTATTTGCTAAACACAATATTTTATTTTCTTCTAAAACTTTTATAGAGGGATAAAGTCCGCTGAAACCAACTAAAGCATTGACTACCAAAGAGCAATCACAAGAAGAAATAATATCTAATAATCCCTGGTCACCAAAAAACCATTTTAGAGAAGGATATTCTTTTTTTAATTTCAAATAATCCTCTTCATTTTTAACGCATACATATGAAACACTAGGAAAACGTTTGAGAATTGTAGGGATTTTTTGAATTCTATTACCAACTGATATAGCAACTAATTCTAAAGAAGCAGGATCAGAAGAAAGAATATCGAGTGTTTGAGTGCCAATATTTCCACTCGCACCAAGGAGTAAAACTTTTCTCATAAGAAGAAATTCCAATTATGCTCAATCATAATCAAAATCATCATTAATCCAATGGAAGAAAAGATAATGCTATCTACTCTATCAAGTATGCCACCATGGCCCTTTAGGACATTACCATAATCTTTAATATGAAGAGCTCTTTTTATTAAACTAAATGCTAAGTCACCTAAATCACCAAAAAGAGGTATTGCTAATGAACAAAAGACAATCCAATACCATTTATCTAATGTTAAAGTCGGTAAAATAGGCATATCGCAAGCCGCTAAAGTTAAGCCATAAATGAGGCAAAAAATAAATCCACCAGCTAAGCCAAACGCAAAACCTTCCCAGGTTTTATGGGGAGATACTCTTTCGTTCATTTTATGCTTTCCAAAATAGATACCGCCAAAATAAGCGCAAGTATCATTCATTAAAGCGCCAACTACTAAGAAAAGAAGCAAATTAGCGGACATAAAGTATTTAAATATAGGAGCGTTAAGTAGCTCTTCTCCCTTTAATCCACCCCAAAGGAGATTATGATCATTCATAACAAAGGAAGAAGGATAATATCTTAAGCAATATACCGCTTGAAAGCCTAAGCCGATTAATAAAGTAAACGTAAAGAAATAAGAAACATCTGCAAAATCAAAATTCTTATCTAGAATTGCAATTAAGAAATAAAGTAGTAAAGAAGCGCCAATTCCAAATATTGATATTCCAAAATTAGAAAAATGATTAACTAATGAGAACACAAAATTATTCGGATCTTTAGAATAGGCCGCTAAATTTCCTTTGATAGTAAACCAATAAACATAAGATAAAGTGACTAAAAAGGTAACTACATAAACATACCAACCATAACGTCTATGCCTAGCAAAAATAGCTTCTAGAATAGCTAAAACACAGAAAAGAGCAACAACAACAAAGAAAAAATAACTTCCAACAAAAAAGGAAGGAACAAACAAAATAACTAAAACTAATCCAACTAGAACCCTACTTCTTAAAGAAGCTTTATATCCTTCAGGGGGAGTATTGATACTAATATCAAATTTTCGTCCTTTTTCTTTTTCATTATTCATTTTTTAGTCCTCCGAAACGGCGATTTCGGCTTTCGTATTCTTTTAAACAATCTATTAATTCCGGTCTTTTGAAATCCGGCCACTTAACTTTAGTAAAAATGAATTCACTATAGGCAATTTCATAAAGCAAGAAATTAGAAACACGTTCTTCACCGCTAGTTCTTATTAATAAGTCGACATCAGGAATATCGCCCTGCCATAAATAAGTTTTAAATGTGTTTCCATTTAAAGTAGCGAAATCGATTTTGCCTTCTTTATAATCAATAGCTATCTTTTTAGCGGCTCTAACTATTTCATCTCTTCCACCATAATTTAAACAAATATTAAGAACCCAATCGTCATTGTCTTTGGTTCTTTCCACGGCTTCTAAACAGACTTTTCTAGTTTTTTCTCTAATTTTGGATAAGTCTCCGCTAATGACGATGCGACTTTTAATAGAGATTAAATAATCGATTTCTTTTTTGAAGAATTCTTCTAAATAATCCATTAGATGATCAATTTCATCTTGAGGACGGTTCCAATTTTCGGTACTAAAAGCAAAAAAGGACATATATTTAATGTTGAAACTTCGGCATGTTTCAAAAATTTCCATTATGCGATTACAAGCTTCTTTATGTCCTAAATAACGAGGTAATCCTCGCATATTTGCCCAACGACCATTCCCATCCATGATGAATGCCACGTGAGTACATTTCTTTGTTAAAACAAAGGGCTTCTTCATACACTAAATTATAACCATCTATAGAGTTTCTTTAAACTAAAGAAAAAAATACTTTTTTATTCCGAAAACTAAATTTTTATTTTAAAAGACCATAGCCAGAAGAAACCTTATTCACTAGAATTATAAATATGGAAGAAAAAACACCAGAAATCTCTACCGAAGAAAAAAAGAAATCTACCAAAAACGGATTTATTATCCTAGGCGTTTTTGGAGGAATTATTGCTTTATTAGTTTCCGCTGCAATTGTTGGCGCTTTTGCTCCGTCTTTAGTTCCCCAATCTTCTAAGGAACATATTTATTGGGCGAATACCGCTCCTGGATTTTATGACGAAAATAAAACTCAAATAAAAAGAGAGGATGGTTCTGGTGCAGGTGCATTTACCATTCAAAATATTGGCGAAGGCAAAAATATTAAGGGACAAATTACGCAAATTATTTCCCCAGATAAAGCAAATACCATGGTTATGCCTTCAATGTATAATTCTGTCCCAGTAACGATTGTTGGAGATACCGAAAATCAAAATATCTTTGCAAAAGACTGTTATTTTACTTCAATTTCAAAAATTTATTTCAAAACCAATTATGAAAAAATAGGCAAAAATGCCTTTGCTAATTTAGAAAATTTAAAGATGGTTTCCTTTTATGGGAAGGAAAATGAAACAATGACAATTTCGGAAAAGGCTTTTGCTAATACTGGTCTAGAAGAAATTAATTTTGCTTCTTCAATAAAAGAAATTGGCATATCTGCATTTGAAAATCTTTCAAAATTAAAAACTGTTAATTTTGCAAAGACCTCTTTGGAAAAAATTCACGATTTTGCTTTTTCTAATAACACTTCTCTAACTCAATTTTCGTTACCAAATACAGTTGTTACTTTAGGAAATGCTTTATTTAAAGACTCTGCTTTAGAGACACTAAATTTTAATGGCACTAAGAATTTATGGAATGGAAGATTCGCGAATAGTCAAAAAGCAATTTTAGAAGGTTCCAAGGTCACTACAATTCATTGTATTGATGGCGATATTTCCCTTTAACTATTAACTAAAAAAGAACCATCACTAACGATGATTCCTATAGAAAATAACTTGAATTTGTTAGACTAATCAGATTGTCATTATTTCTTTTTGCTTTTCAGCAAGAATAGATTCTACTTTCTTATTTGATTCATCAACGACTTTTTGGACATCGTCTTCAACTCTTTCCTTATAGTCATCAGACATCGAATCATCTTCCTTAAGTAAATCAAGAACGTCTCTACGAATATTACGGATAGAGACCTTAGCTTCTTCAGAAAGGGATTTTGCTTGTTTAGCAATATCCTTACGAATATCTTCAGTTAGAGGTGGAACAATTAAACGAATTGCGTCCGCTTCAATTTGGGGATTAATTCCTAAGTTAGCGGCGCTAATGGCAGCAGCAATCGTCTTTAGATCGTCTCTAGAGTATGGCTTAACTAAGAGTTGCCTTGGTTCTGGCATAGAAATACTTGCTAAAGCAGTAATTTCCATCTTATCTCCATAATAATCACATTTAATCGAACTAAGAATTGCTGGGTTAGCTCTACCACTTCTTAAACGAGATAAAGCTCCTTCAAAAGAAGAGATGCTTTTCTCCATCTTGCTTTTTGCTTCAATAACTAATGCATCCATAAATTTCTCCTTAAATTAGTGCCTAGATATAATACTACCAATAGCTTTGCCTTTGACCACATCTAATAAAGCATCGGGATTATCCATATTAAAAACATTTATCTTAATGTCAGTTTCGCTTAGCATCGCAACCGCTGTTAAATCCATAACAGCCAATTGACGTTCAATAACATCTAAATAGGTTAACTTAGTTAATAGTTTAGCGTTTTTATTCTTTCTTGGATCGCTATCGAAAACACCATCAACACCATTTTTGCCCATGATAATAGCGTCAGCTTCAATATCTAAAGCTCTTAAAGTTGCGGTTGTATCAGTAGTAAAGAAAGGATTTCCTGTTCCACCAGCAAAGATAACAACTCGACCATTATCTAAGTGATTAATGGCTTTTCTACGAATATATGGTTCACACACTTGAGGAACATTAATGGCGCTCATAACGCGAACAACCAGTCCTTTTTCTTCAAAAGCACTTTGAAGAGCTAAAGCATTAATAATAGTGCCTAGCATTCCCATATAATCACCAGTTGAGTGATCGATACCAACACTTTCAGCAAGTCTACCCCGCCATATATTGCCTGCTCCGACGACAACGGCTACTTCGACTCCCAAATCATGTACTGCTTTTATACTTTTAGCGACAGCGGCGAGTTTTTCTTTATCGAGAATTGTGCGGTCTTTGTCATCCCCTAAGGCTTCGCCGGAAACCTTGATAACAACACGCTTATAAATTGAATCCATGCCGTTATTATAGGCTAAAGAAAGAAAAAGCAAAAAAGATAATTAAAAAGCCACCACTTTTTCGTGGTGGCAAAATAGCTTTTTACAAATTAAGCGCTTAAACCTTCGCCAACTTGATAACGAATGAAGGTAACAACTTTGTTGCCTTTTTCTTTGAGAAGTTGGTCAACAGTTTTGGAATCGTCTAATAACCATTTTTGGAAGGCAAGACAATTTTGAGAGAGAACTTTATCAACTTTTCTCTCAATAATTTGAGCCTTAACAGCTTCTGGCTTGTTGATCAATTTTGGATCGGCAGCAACTTCCGCTGTAGCAATGCCTTTTTCTCTTTCTCTAGCCTCAGCTGGAACATCTTCTAAAGTAAGATATTCAGGTCCATTAGCGGCAATATGCATTGCTAATTGATTGGCAAGTTCATCGTCTTTCTTCTCAAGAACTAATAAAACCGCAATCTTTCCACCCATGTGGATATAGCTACCAAAACTTTGTTCTGGAGTTTTCTTTAAGATAGCAAAACGACGGAAAGCGATTTTTTCACCAGTAGCTAAAGCAGTATCATCTTTAAGTTGTTCAACGCCTTTGCTAGCTTCTTCGTAATTAGCAGGTTCATTCTTGAGAACATATTCTGCACTTCCATTAGCGAAATCATGGAATTTATCACTTCCAGAAACAAAGTCTGTTTCGCAATTAACTTCGACAATAGCAGCTTTTCCACATTTGTCGCAAGCTTTAACAACCGCTAAACCTTCGGCAGCAGTTCTTGAAGCTCTCTTAGCAGCCTTGGCAATACCTTTTTCACGAAGCCAATCGACTGATTTTTCGATATCAAAATTATTTTCTTCTAAAGCGTGTTTGCAATCCATCATGCCCGCACCAGTACGTTCACGGAGGGCTTTGATGGCTTCAATTACATTTTTCTCAGCCATAAAATTTATCCTTATTTATTTTCTTCTTTTTCTTCAGTTTCAGCGCTTTCAGCGGCAGCTGGAGCTTTGGAAGCAGACTTAGCGGCTCTAGCGGCAGCTCTTTCGGCTTGAATTCTCTTTTGTCTTTCTTCGCGTTCGGCTCTAGCGGCTCTTAAAGCGGCTTTGCGTTGTTCGTTAGCAATATCCGCATTACGGATAGCGTCTTTCATAGTGGCTTCTTCGCCTTGATCAACAACATAAGCGAATTCAGTAACACCACCCTTAGATTCACTAACAGCATCCGCTAAAGTACCAATTAATAATTTTAAGGCACTAGAAGCATCGTTATTGGATGGGATAGCATAATCGACCATTTCTGGATCATCGCTAGTATCACAAATACCAAAGGTTAAGATGTGAAGTTTACGAGCTTCAGCGATGGCGTTATGTTCAATGGTTGGATCGTCAACAACAATGGCTTGTGGTAAACGACGCATTTCTTTGATGCCTTCTAAGTTTCTGGAAAGTTTCTCTAATTCTTTCTTGAGAATAGCAACTTCTTTCTTAGGAAGAGAATCAAAAGTGCCATCATCACGCATGGTTTCTAATTCTTTTAAACGTTTAATACGAGTTTGAATAGTACGGAAATTAGTAAGAGTTCCGCCTAACCAACGATTGTTGATGTAGAAAGAACCACTACGAACAGCTTCATCAGTAACGATTTGTTTAGCTACTTCTTTAGTTCCAACAAAAAGGACTTTGCCACCTTCTTCGACAATACTCTTAAGTTTGGCATAAGCAAGATTGGTTTGAGCGCAAGTCTTGGTTAAGTCGATTATGTAAATGCCATTACGGGCACCATAGATGAATTTGCTCATCTTAGGATTCCAACGACGGGTTTGATGACCAAAATGAACTCCAGCTTCAAGAAGCTTCTTCATGGTCATGATTGGGGCAGAAGGATCACGGAGAATTTCCGCCATAGTAGGTTCAGCGGCTTCAACCTTTTCTTCTGTTTCAGGGGCAACAGCCTCAGTCTTTAATTCGTCACTCATTTTGTGACCTCCATTTGTTTTTGCCTCCCCCGCTTCGAGAAACTGACCACCTCAATGCTTTTTAAGCTGCTTCGCCCATTGAGGAACACGGCGTTTGATTCACGGGGTGCGTATTAGCCTTCTAAAGAAGGCCGAGTGAGATTATACCACCTTAAAAAGCACTATAAAACTCAAATTTATTTCTAGTTATGCGCCGGGCAAAAAAGTAGCGGCATTAACTAATTAATCTTACTTCTATCAGGGAAATATAAATCATATTCCTTTTTAAGTTTTTTCTTAGAAACATGCGTATAAATCGCGGTAGTATCAAGTGTTTCATGACCTAATAAAGTTTGAATTAGACGCAAGTCCGCTCCATTATCCAGGAGAATAGTTGCAAAAGTATGTCGTAAAGTGTGAGGGTGAATAGAAAGGGGTAAATCACATTTCTTTATTGATGCATTCAAAATATATTCTAGCCCTCTTACAGTTAGGGGTTCTCCTTTATACGATAAAAAGAATGGTTTGCCACCTAAAATATGTTTGTTTTTAGCTAATAGTTTTTCTCTTAAATCGTTTTTATAAAGTTGCATCGAATTTAACGTTTCTTTGCTAAAGGGAACTAGACGTTCTTTTTTGCCTTTCCCATAGACTTTTATTACTCGATTTCGCCAATCAATTTCTCTAGGGCGAAAGGAAACTAATTCATTTGCTCTCAAACCCGAAGAGAAAAGAAGTTCAATAATTGTAGAGTCTCTTAAGGCTAAAAAATCATTTCTTTTTCGATTAGCTTCAATAAAAAGGTCTCTTTCTTTTTCGCTTATTACATCTGGTAAGCGCTTCTCACTTTTCGGACCTTTAAGACCATTAAATGGATTATGAACTAAATAGTTATTATCTTGTAAATACGAGAAGAAAGACCTTAGGGAAGAAAGCCTTCTTTGAAGAGATCTATTAGATACTTTTTTATCCTTTTCAGAGGCTAAAAATGAGCGAATATCTGACTTTTTAACTTCATCAATTGATAAATTCTGCTCACTCAAAAAAATTAAAAACAAAGATATATCTTTAGCGTAAGAGTTAATCGTTTTATCGCTATATTTCAATCTTTTTAAATGTAATAAATATTCGTCTAAATAATTATCCATGAATAATTTTAGAATACTCTTTAATCGCCTTAAGAGAAGCTTCAATTATCTCTTCTTTGTTATCTTTCTTAACATTCGGGAAAAGACCCCAATTAGCGTTCATTGGAGCAAAATATCCCCCTTTTGCATGCAAAATATAATTATTTAGCTTTCCTAAGACGGTTTCTAATGGAGGACTAATTAAGTTTTTGCCTTCTATTTTGTTAGCTACATTTATTGCGACTAATAAACCCATAGCCGCACTTTCTACATAGCCCTCTACACCCGTTAACTGCCCACCTAGAAAAATATTAGAACGATTAATAAGAGATAAATCCTCATTTAAAGCAATTGGAGAATTAATATAAGAATTTCTATGCATTAAGCCATAACGAACAAATTCCGCTTTCTCTAACCCAGGGATTAAGGGAAAAACCCTTTTTTGTTCAGAATAAGTAAGGTTTGTTTGAAAACCTACTAGATTATATAAATCTCCTAAAAGAGTATCTTGGCGAAGTTGCAAAACTGCATAAGGACGAGGAGAGCCTTCTTTTTCTAAACCAAATGGTTTCATTGGACCATGTCGCAAAGTTTCAATACCCCTTTTAGCCATGACTTCAATAGGCATACAGCCCTCAAAATAATTAGAATCAAAATCATGAATTTTGGCTCTTTCTGCGTTTAATAACTCATTAACGAAAGTAAAGTACTCTTCTTTAGATAAAGGACAGTTAATATAGGCATCATCCCCTTGTTCAAACCGAGATTTATAGTAAGCAATAGAAAAATCAATGCTCTCTTTTTTAACAATTGGCGCACTCGCATCAAAGAAAGAGAGATTTTTGGAACCAACTATCTCCCCTAATTCATCTAAAAGAGGGCCATCTGTTAAAGGGCCAGTAGCTAAAATTACGATGCCTTCTTTAGGCAAAGTATGAATTTCTTCATGAATAATTTTTAAATTGGGAAAGGATACTAGTTTATCAGTAATATATTTTGCAAAAAGATTGCGATCAACCGCCAAAGCGTTTCCAGATTTAACAGCGGTAACCTCCGAAGCTTCCATCATTAAAGAACCAAGTCCTCTAATTTCTTCTTTTAGGAGTCCGCAGGCATTATCTAAACGTTTGCTCTTTAAAGAATTCGAGCAAACTAATTCTCCAAAATAAGAGGTTTCGTGTGCCCCATCACTTACTAGAGGACGGCGTTCAATTAAAGTAACAGCAAAACTTTTTTTAAGAAGATAATAAGCAGCTTCAGAGCCGGCTAATCCACCACCAATTATGGTAACTTGATCCATTTATTCCTTTTTACCTTCTTCTTTAGGAAGCCATTCATGATAACGACATTTTGGGAAGTTTGTGCATCCTAAGAAAGAAACTTTTTTTCCTTTTTTAATAACTAGGTGACCAGTCTTACATTTTGGACATGGTTTAATAAAGTCTTTTTCTTCGTATACAGTCTTATTTTCCTTAGTAATAGAATTCTCATTCCCTTTGATATAGTGGCATGATGGATAACCACTACAAGCGACAAATTCTCTTCCTTTTTTGTCTTTTCTAACAACTAGAGGTTTTCCACAAAGAGGACAAAGTTCACCAGTTTCTTTTGGTGCTTCTTTTTCTTTCTTTTGAATATAGTGACAAGAAGGATAATTTGAGCAAGCTACAAAAGATCCATAACGACTTTTCTTTACCACTAATGGTTTTCCACATAAAGGACAGAGCTCGCCAGTCTCGACTGGAGGATCTTTGTACATTTTTTTAGCTACATCAGAATATTTTTCTATGAATGGAGTATAGAAAGAATTCATGGCTTCAACCCTTGTCATCTTCCCTTCCTCAATTTCATCTAACTCATTTTCCATGTTCGCGGTATATTTAGCGCTAACAATTTCAGGAAAATATTTCTCCAAAACGAATGTGGTTTTTATTCCTTCTTCAGTAGGAGTTAAAACGCCACCTTTGGAAGTTACATAACCTCTAGTGAGTAAAGTTTTAATGGTTGAGGCATATGTAGATGGACGCCCAATGCCCTTTTCTTCCATCATTTTAACTACTTTAGCTTCAGTAAACCGAGCGGGTGCTTTAGTAAATTTTTGTTCTAAATCATTTGATATTAACGGATAGTTTTCTCCTTCAGACATATTAGGAAGAAGCGAAACATTATCCTCTTCCTCTTTGCCATAAAGGATTTCATACCCTTTAAAAAGAATCTTGCCCCCGTTAGCTTTAAAAGTTAAACCATTTGCTTCAAAAGTAGCAACTGTAGTTTCCATAACTTTGTCGCTCATTAAGGAAGCTAAAGCTCTTTCGTAAATTAATTTATAAAGTTTTGCTTCATCTATACTTAAATATTTAGCAACTAACTCAGGTGTTCTATGAGTTCCAGTCGGACGGATAGCTTCGTGAGCATCTTGTATTCTCTCTTTAGATTTATTTTTCTTAATAGTCCCTAAATAAGAAGGCCCAAAAGTTTCTAAAATAAATGGTTTAGCATGCTTATAAAAGAAATCATCACTAATTCTTGTGCTATCAGTTCTCATATACGTAATTAAACCAACATGCTCACCATTTACATCAAGACCTTCATATAAACGCTGCGCAATTGATTGGGTTTTACTAGTAGAAAAATTATATCGAGTATAAGCTTCTTGTTGCATAGTCGAAGTGGTAAAGGGAAGCTTACTAGCTATATTTTTCTTGCTTGTCGCTAATTTTACTAATGGGAGAGAAGAAGGAAGACGAGCAAGAATTTGTTCCGCTTCTTCTTTTGAGTGGATAGCAACGTTTTTGCCATCAATTTTATCTAAAGAAACTTTTAAAGAAACGCCATTAACATCAAGAATAACATCTAATGTCCAATATTCTTCAGGCTTAAAGTCTTTAATTTCTTTGTCGTTATCAACGATCATTTTTAGAGTTGCACTTTGAACCCTGCCCGCGCTTTGAGCTTTTATTTTTTGTTGCAATAATGACGAAAGCTTAAAACCTATAATTCGGTCGTACATTCTTCTAGTCTCTTGAGCATTAACAAGATTCATATCAATATGGCCAGGATGTTCTAAGGCTTCTAAAATGGCAGGTTTAGTAATTTCATGAAATTGAAGTCTCTTAGTAGTTTCTACAGGAAGAGATAAAACTTGAGCTAAATGCCAAGAAATAGCTTCTCCTTCTCTATCAGGGTCGGTTGCTAAGATAATTTCGTCAGCTCTCTTAGACTCCTTGCGCAATGAAGAAACGATAGCTTTCTTTTGATCGCTAATCACAAAATCTGGTTTAAAGTTATTATCAATATCAATTCCAAGTCCACCTTTGCCATGCGTGCTTAAATCACGAATATGGCCTTGAGAAGCCATGACTTTATAATCCGAGCCAAGGTAGCGCCCAATGGTGTCACATTTTTTTGGAGATTCTACAATAACTAATTTCATGAAAATGCCTTTCGCGTTAGTAAGTCTAGAAACGACAAGGTAACTTGTCAACGCGTGAAAATTTAACAAGCCCCTATATAAATAAGGTATTTATTTATAAATTTTTTGAAATTTCTTTTTTATTACATTTGCATCCCTCAAAACCAATCATCAATAAAGCATCTTCAGCATTCTCAATCAAAAAAGCCCCATCCTTAATTAAAGCGTTACACATGCTTTCTTGATCAGCATTAAAAGGAACGCATCCAATATCTTTTCCGAGTTCCATCGCATAATGAGCTGTTATTAAAGTGCCGCTCCGAGGATGGGCTTCACCAATAAGAACACCACTAGCTAAGGCTGCTACTAAACGATTTCGCATCGGAAAATGTTCTTTTGAAGGAGAAGCAAAACCAGGATATTCACTAATAAGCAACCCAAAACATTTTGTTCTCTCATAAACGTCCTGACTTGAAGAAGGATAACAATACTCAATCCCGTTTCCTAAAATTCCAATAACTTTGCCCCCATAATCTAAAGCAGTTTTAGCAGCTTGATAATCTATCCCTTTAGCGAGACCAGTTACCAAAATAAGTCCTTTTTGAGCTAACACTTTAACAATTTTCTCTGTCATATTAAGACCATATTTAGAAGCCTCACGACTTCCTATATAGGCTAAAGTGTTCTTCTCTTCATTAAGTAAGGAAATATCGCCTTGATAAAAGAGGACAAAAGGCGGCTTTATACATTTTTTAAGAGAATCGGGATATTCGGGATCTACAATAGTAATAAATGTAGTTTTGCAGTTGTTCCTAACTTCTTGCACCTCGGAAACATTTAAAGGCCTCTTTTTCCTTACATCCTCATAAATAGCATCCCAATCACCTTCGTGAATTATCGATAAATAAAGTAAAACATCATCAGCTTTCATAAGAACCCCCACACATAGCTATAGGGGCAAAAACTAAAAATGATTAAAAAAGTTTTGTTTGTTCTATATAAAATTTCTTAACTGGAGCAAAAGATTTTCTATGAATTCCTTCAATTGGGCCATATTTATCTAAAGCTATTAAGTGTTCTTTTGTGCCATAACCTTTATGTTTTTCAAAATGATATAAAGGATATTTCTTAGCGATTTCTTCCATATAGTGATCTCGAGAAACTTTAGCTAGTATCGAGGCCGCTGCAATATTTTCCGCTTTCGAATCACCTTTTATAATCGGAATAACAGTCTTTGGAAGACCTTTTAGTGGCATAGCATCGGTTAGAATTAAATCATAAGGAACTTTAATTTCCGCAATAGCTCTCTTCATTGCCATTTTAGTCGCTTCATAAATATTAAATTTATCAATTTCTTCAACTGAAGAGGAAGCAATTCCATAAGACAAAGCCTTCTCTTTAATATAGATAAATAGCTCTTCTCTCTTTTTCACAGTTAGCTGTTTAGAGTCATTTATCCTTTCATCTAAAAGATCAATTGGTAATAAACAAGCAGCAGCAAAAACCGGCCCGGCTAAAGGGCCTCTACCTGCTTCATCAACACCCACAATTAAGGAAAAACCTGCTTCTCGATATTTTCTTTCTTCTTCTAACATGATGGTTTCTCTAAAGATATTTTACCCAATTCCCCATTTTGAAAATCTTTCAATAATAAGAGCTCTGCCTTATCAATATCTGGTTTCCCTTTAGAGAGAAGATAACCGCGATTTGTAGAGATTTTTGAAAAAATTTCTTCAATATTGGGATTTTTTATGTCTAAAAAAGGATAACGTGAAAGGAGATTATCGGGATAATTTTTAATTAAAAAAACAACTAATTCAGAAGCAATTTTGGAGACTGGTAATATCTCTTCTCTAATAGAACCAACCATAGCTAACTTCATAGCCACATCTAAATTTTCATAATTCATTGGTAAGATTCCAGGAGTATCTAATAAAGCAAAATCTTTGCCAAGTCTAATCCATTGTTCACTTCGAGTAACGCCTGGTCTATTCGCGGCTATTGCCACTTTCCTTGAAGCAACATTATTAATAAATGTGCTCTTGCCAACATTAGGGATTCCTAAAACTAGTAACCTAATCGGTTGCGGTTTCATCCCATTTCTTTTTTCTTTTTCTCTCTTATTTAAAACTAGAGGTTCAAGAGCTTTGCTTAAAATAGAAATTATTTTTTCTCCCTTTAAGTTAGCGCTTAAAGCTAACATACCCTCATTAGAAAAATAAGAAACCCAAGAGGAAGTAACATCTTTATCCGCTCTATCGGTTTTAGAAAGAATTAATAAACGGGGCTTATTACTTAAAACTTCTTTAGAAAGTAAGGGATTACGAGAAGAAATAGGAATTCTTGCATCACAAATCTCTATGATAACATCGGCAATTTTAATAAAAGGCTTAAGCGAAAGAAGAGCCTTTTTCATGTGGCCAGGGAAATAATGAATGTTTTTTTGATCTTGGAAGTCACTCATAAATAACGATAATCCCATGGCATTAATATGCTTGAAGGAATAACCTCCTGTTTAAAAGATAGCTCTCCAGAATCGTTTCTTTCTACCGAGAATTTACATTTAGCGGTCACAACTACTGCTTTCCCCATAACAGCATAAAATGGAATGGCTCCTTCTTGTCTAGAATCATGAGACTTACCATTCATCCGATTATCACCAACTAAAAAATATTCTCCATCTTTTAAAACAATAGGATTGCTTTTTGTCCCATAACGAATATTAGGATTGCTTTTTGTGACTGTATCAGGCTTATATTTATTAACCCATTCCACTAAAGCATCATCCCAGTCACTTTGTTTCTCTAAGAAAGGCTGATGAAAATAAGCAAATTCTTCTTTATTAGCTTCTTTAATATAAAGATCCCCTTTTTCGTCGAAATAAGCTTCTTCATTAGGAAGAGCAATAATTCGCTTAATTTTTAAAGAAGAGCCACTTTTTAAAAGAGGATTCCCAGAAGCATCCACTATAAAATCACTGCCATAATAGGTAACCGCTAAATCAAATCTTTCTAAATTATGAATGGTATTTTGAGTTGTATCCATTAAACCATAATCACAGGTATATATGCGATCCGCTCTATCAAAATCACTCAAAGAGGTAATAGTATCAGGAGTAACATCATTCCCTTCTAAATCATAAACTTTTGTATCTCGATTTAATGTGGGATACATCGATTCTCCGTTAACATAAAATTTTTGGTAACGTGAATAACAATAAATAACTTGGACGTTAGCGCCTAAGATAATAGAAACAAGAGCAACTAATAAAAAACGTAAGATCAAACTAACAAATGGAGGAAACTTAAATTTCTTTTTTTCTTCTTTTAAGGGCGATAACTCGCTTTTTATTACTATTGGTAGCTTCTCTGACATGCGCTTAATTATAGTTTTTTAAATAGTCTCATTCAATTAGTAGGGTTTCTTTATAAAAGAAAAAAAGCGGGTTTCCCCGCCTAAATAAGTTTTATTCTTATTTATTTTCCGCTTTAGGAGCTTCAACCTTGCTAGCTTTGCTAGGAGTAACTTCCTTAATACGAGCAGCTTTTCCAGAAAGCTTACGCATATAATGGATTCTAGCGCGACGCACACGGCCAACTTTGACGAGTTCAATCTTAGCAATAGAAGGACTATTGACCGGGAAGACTCTCTCAACACCAACACCATAAGACATCTTTCTTACAGTGAAGGTTTCACTAACACCATGTCCGCGACGTTGAATAACAACACCTTCGAAGACCTGGATACGTTCTTTTTTGTTTTCGATGATACGAACGAAGACTTTAACGGTGTCTCCGCTAGAGAAGTTAGGAATATCGCTACGAATTTGGCGAGCGGTAACTTCTTCTACAAGATTCATGTTCATGCTGAATTCCTCCTGATATTTTATTGCCAAGTTCACATCAGCACGGATGGCGGAGCTTGCAAGCTAATCAATTAGCTTAAGTATCATACCGATGTAAAACCTAAAATTCAATAACGAGATGAGCAAAGTAGAAAGGTGTAAAGTATTTTTGCTTGACAGGTAAGAAGAGAGTAAATATACTTAACCCGTATTTAAGGAGAAAACTCATGTCTGTTAAAATTCGTATGACCCGCATCGGTCGTCATAAAGATGCTTTCTATAGAATCGTTGCTGCTGATTCTAGAATGGCTAGAGATGGCCGTTACATCGAACAAATCGGAACTTTTGATCCCGAATATGGTGAAGAAAATGCCACCATCAATGAAGATTTAGCCCTCAAATGGCTCTCTCAAGGTGCCATTCCTAGCGATTCTGTTAGAGCTATGTTTAACCGTAAAGGCATTATGGCCAAATTTGCGGCTAGCAAAGCTAAGAAGGAGAGCAAATAATGATCGACTTTGAGAAAGTCGTACATGGCTTAATTGACCCACTTATTGAGCACCCTGAATCCGTCATGGTAAGAGAGCTCCCAGGTTCAACAAGTCGCGATGTTACCCTTCTCATTGTCGCCGAAGATAAAGATACCGCTCGCTTAATTGGCAAACATGGAAGTGTTGCTAATGCACTTCGTGAAGCTATTGGTGTTGCGGGCAAAGCCGACAATTCAAACCTCCGTATTCATCTTAAATTCGAGAGTTTCGGAGAAGAAAAAGAGGATGACGCCGAGTAAACCTCGGCGTTTCTTTTATGGAAGAAACTATTGTTATTGGAACGCTTCAAAAACCTTTTGGCATTAAAGGAGAAATAAGAGGAAAAAGCCTCACTTCTTTTATGTCTGAAAGATTTAAAAAAGGTAACCATTATATTTTAAAAAATCCAAAAGATGGCGACTCAGTAGAAGTAACTCTTTCTTCCTTTCGTCCATCTGATAATTATTTTTTTGTTGGCTTTGAAGGAATTGATAATCCTGAAAAAGCTCTCTCCTATTACGGATACGAAATAAGAATTCCCTTAAAAGATGCCCCTCTTCCTAATGGCTACTATCGCTTAGCAGATCTAATAGGTATGAGCATAATTGATACTGATACATCTAAAAAGATTGGCGAAATTAAAGATGTCGTTCCTATGGGAAATGTTAATAACATTAAAGCCATCTCAAGTAACGGGAAACATTTTAATTTTCCTTTTATTTATGGCTCTTTTGTAGAGAAAATAGATGTAGAAAAGAAAGAATTCTATATTCACGTTATTGAAGGACTATTATGAAGATTTCTATTTTGACTTTATTCCCAGAAATGTTTGAGGGTTTTATAAACACCTCTATCATTAAGCGCGCAATCGCTAAAGGGATAGTAGAAATCGAACTTGTTCAAATTAGAGATTTTACTCTCGATAAATATGGTCGCACAGACACTCCCCCTATCGGCGGAGGAGCTGGTTTAATAGAAAAATGTCAGCCAATCGTGGACGCTCTAAATTCTATAAAAACCCCTACTTCTAAAACTATCCTTTTTTCTCCAAGAGGTAAAACTTATAATCAAAAAATCGCAAAATCCTATGCAAAATGCGATCATCTTATCTTAATCGCTGGGCATTACGAAGGAATTGATGAAAGAGTAAATGACTATGTCGATGAGCTTTTATCTATCGGAGATTATATCTTAACGGGCGGAGAAATTCCTGCGATGGCGGTCACGGACTCTGTAACTCGTTTATTAGATGGAGCTATTTCTAAAGACTCTTTAACTGATGAATCTTTTGACGAGCCTTTATTAGAATATCCTCAATATACTGAGCCTTATGATTTTAATGGCGCTAAAGTCCCGGACATTCTTTATTCGGGAAACCATGAAGCAATTAAAAAATGGCGGAGAAAAAAAGCTCTTCAACTAACTAAAAAATATCGTCCAGATTTATTTAAAGAATTAAGTCTTTCTAAAAACGATTTAAAACTTCTAAAAGAAGATGAAAACGAAATTCCTTCTTGGGAAGAAAAAGCTCTTCTTAAAGGCAAAAAATTTATTAAAGATAAAAAATAAATAAACTAAAAACCGCCTAAACCTGGTGGCAATTTGCCACTTTTTTGGTATCTTTTCATTTGTTTCATCATTTCTTTGGATTGTTCCCATTTGCGAATTACTCGATTAATATCCGCATTAGTTTTGCCACACCCTTTGGCAATTCTATTCTTATGAGAGAATTTAAGAATCTCCGGATGCTTCCTTTCGTAAGGCGTCATGGAATTAATAATTGCCTCAAAAGACTTCATTTCTTTATTGGCTTTTTCTTTTTGCTCTTCGCTTAATTTAGGCATACCAGGAATTAGAGAAGCTAAAGCCCCTAAACTGCCCATCTTTTGCACGGTTTTCATTTGTCTAAGCAAATCATCAAGAGTGAAATCGCCTTCAAGAAGTTTGTGAGCGTCTCTCTTAGCTTCTTTTTCGTCCATTACTTCTTTAGCTTTTTCTACTAAAGAAACAATGTCTCCCATCCCTAAGATTCTTTCCGCCATTCTCTCAGGGTAGAAGGGAGTTAAATCACTGAGTTTTTCACCAACACCAGCAAATTTAATGGGTAAACCCGTCATATATTTAATGGATAAAGCGGCACCACCTTTAGCATCACCATCAAGTTTAGAAAGAATAATGCCAGATAAACGTAAATCTTGATTAAATGTATTAGCGACATTAACCGCATCTTGCCCAGCCATAGAATCTACTAAAAGAAGGACTTCGTCTGGATGAACTTCGTGATTAATATTTTTAAGCTCTTCCATTAATGGAGCATCAATTTGTAAACGACCAGCAGTATCTAAAATTAAGAGATCAAAACCCTCCTCTAGAGCTTTTTCTTTGGCTTTTTTAGCAACTTCTACTGGATTAACATCTGTTCCCATATTAAAGAAAGGAACATCAATTTGTTTGGCAATTGTCCCTAATTGTTCAATAGCGGCAGGTCGATAGACATCTAAACCCGCTAAAAGAACTTTTTTCTGATATTTGGTTTTATATAAATTAGCTAATTTACCAGCGGAAGTCGTTTTACCTGAACCTTGTAAACCAACAAGCATAATAATTCCTAAAGAATTCTTAGGAAGATGAACTTCTGTCTCTTCAGAGCCTAAAAGAGAAACTAATTCGTCATGGCATATTTTTGTAAGTTGTTCCCCTGGATTAACTTTTAAAAGAACTTCCTCTCCAAGCGCTTTTTCTTTCACATCTTCAGTAAAAGCTTTAACAACTTTATAGTTAACATCACTTTCTAAAAGAGCAATCCGAATCTCTCTTAAAGCGGAGGCCATATTTGCTTCAGTGAGCTTATCCTCCTTACGCATCTTCTTAAAGAGCGCGCTAAATTTATCTGATAATGATTCAAATGGCATCCTCAATCTCCTCTAATAATTCTTTAAAAGCTTTTTTCTTCTCTTCTTCATTCGTAATTGTCTGATATTCACTTAGTTTTTCTAAGAGTTTTTTCTTCTTTTTCAGCAAGCCCATTTTATTTTCATAAGCGTTTAGTTTGCTAACAGTTTTTGATAAACCATCATGAATAGCGCTCCGAGATACATGGTAATTTTCCGCTAATTCACTAAGAGAACAATCTTCATAATAATAATCCAAAAAACGTTCCCGGCACTCAATAGATAATAAGGGAGAATAAATCTCAAAAAGAGCTATTATTTCTTCTCTTTTTGGTAACGGATTCTTAGCCATTAATCTTCTCTCCTAAAAGCAAGCCATTAAGATATTCTTCTAAATCAAATTCTTCAAGGTCTTCCATCTTTTCCCCTAAACCAATAAAGCGAACTGGAACCCCAAGTTCGTCTCTAATAGATAGAATAATGCCACCTTTAGACGTTCCATCCATTTTAGTAATAACAATACCAGTTACATCACTTACTTCTTTAAAGGCTTTAGCTTGCTCAACCCCGTTTTGTCCAGTTGTAGCGTCAATAATTAAGAAAGTTTCGTGAGGAGCAAGAGGAATTTCTTTAGATAAAACTCTCTTCATTTTATTTAATTCGTTCATTAAATTAAGTTTATTCTGTAAGCGTCCGGCAGTATCTACAATCATTAAATCAATTGGGTGAGATAAAGCATATTTAGCGCCATCATAGCAAACACTAGCAGGATCCCCGCCTTCTTTCCCAGTTATAATTGGGCAAGAAAGACGAGAAGCCCATATTTTTAATTGCTCAGTGGCGCCCGCTCTAAAAGTATCAGCGGCCACTAAAAGAACTTTTTTGCCTTGCTTTTGATAACGATAAGCAAGTTTAGCAATGGAAGTAGTTTTACCAACTCCATTTACCCCTTCCACTAAAAGAACTGTTGGACCCTCTTTTTGAAAAGATATTTCGTTTTTAATTCCTTCTCCTTTAGAGACATAATCAACAAACATTCTATCAATTAGTTCTTCATTGATTTTGCTTGGCTCTTTTAAACCTTCTTTTTTAGATTTATCTAGAAGTTCTTCTACTAATCTAATAGTTAAAGAGACCCCGACATCAGCTTCAATAAGAATTTGCTCTAATTCTTCAAAATATTCTTCATTAACTTCTTTATAACGTTTGGAAAGAGAATCTAACTTGCTTGCAAAAGCTTCTCTAGATTTTTTTAAGCCCTTCTCATAACGATTTGAGGTGGAATTTGCAGGCTTTTTTTGAAATTTCTCTTTTAAAAATGCGAATAGACCCATGATTAATCTCCGTTTTTATCTTTTAAAGCAAGGAGCTTATTAGCGGCATTTTTAGATAGAGCATCCCGAGCAGCTTCCGTCTCTGCTTCTTTCTTACTTCTTCCTTCTCCTCGTCCAAGTTCTAAATTTTCAAAATAAACAGCAACGACATAATGTTTATCATTTGGAGGACCAAATTCAGAAATTGTTTTATATTCAACAGCTTCTTTAAATTCCGCTTGAATAGCCTCTTGTAACTCACTCTTAGGATTAATATTTTCTTTTAAAGAAGCTCTAGCAATTTCTTCTTCAAACAAAGAACGAACAAATTGATAAGCAAAAGGATTACCTTGATCAATAATTAAAGCGCCGATAAAAGACTCAAATATATCTTCTAAAATGCGATTAGAAGCTTTTACATCATGATCAAAAGAAGCTCCCACACGAATATAAGGACCTAAATTAAGAGATAAAGCCATAGAAGCTTCACTTTCCGTTCTAATAAATTGGCTCTTTAACATGCTTAAATCGCCCTGTTGCATTTCTGGATGATAACGAAAGCAAAGCTCCGCGACAACAAAACCAATTAAAGAATCTCCTAAGAATTCTAGCCGTTCATAATCGTGATGTTTAGTGCCTGCAATAGCATTATAAGAACTATGTGTTAAGGCTTCTTCGTATAGCGAAGGGTCATTAGGATTAATATTTAAGGATTTTAAAAAAGTAATTAAATCAGCCTTCATTCCCTCTCCTTGGACAAACCTTCACTAATCTTTTGACAAATATCCTCTTCTAAGAGTTTATAAGCTAAAACTAAAGCATTTTTAAAGGCATAAGCATCACTATTTCCATGGGCTTTAACTACAATTCCATTTACCCCAATAAGGAGAGCTCCCCCTACTTTCTTAGGATCTAATGTTTCTTTTAGTTTCTTTACGCCTTTTTTAGAGAATAAATAGCCAATCTTCGTTGATAAAGAAGACAAGAACATCTTCTTTAATAGCACGCCGACTCCTTTAGCGGCTCCTTCAGTGCTTTTGAGCATGATATTTCCACTAAAGCCATCAGAAACCACGACATCAGCATCTCCCAAAAGAATGCCATTTCCTTCGACATTTCCGCCGAAATTAATTCTTTGGTCATCTTTTAATAAGACATAAGTTTCCTTGCTTAAAGTAGAACCTTTTCCTTCTTCTTCCCCATTAGAAAGAAGTTTTACAAGAGGTTTCTCTTTAGAATAAACAATTTTGGAATATAAAGAACCCATAAGGGCAAATTGAGCTAATTCTTCCTTAGTGTTTTCACTACTTGCACCAACATCTAATAGAGTTACATATTCGTTTTCCTTATTTAATTTAGGGAAAGCTGTAACTAAAGCGGGGCGAAGAACACCAGGAATTTTCTTTAATATTATGGCAGAAAGGGACAATAAAGCGCCTGTTGAACCAGCACTCACAATAGCGCCTCCATTTTCTTCTTTCATAGCATTTATAGCTTTAACTAATGAAGAAGAACGATGTCTAAGAGCTTCTAAAGCGCCACATTCCATTGGAACAACTTCGGTTGCATCAATTATTTTACAATCACTAAATTCTTTTAATTCATCCTTAGGACCAACTAATAATAAAGGAACTAAAGGATATTCTTTATGAAAAAGAGCTACCGCTTCTTTGCTCATATTTAAGGAATTATCTCCTCCAAGCATATCGATAACCATTCTTTTCATAATTTTCTCCTTACGAGGTATTTTAAACTTACTAAGAAAGTATTTCTACAAGATAGAAAAGTAAGACATTATCTAATCAAGAAAGGTAATTATAATTCCTTAAAATAAAAAAGTACTTGGAACAAACAATTACTTACCAAGTACATTATTTAGAAATTTAAACAAAATTATTCAGCGCCAACTAGGAAAGAATAAACGTTTTGATCGCCTCTTCTTACTAAGAAATCTACATTAGGATATTTGGCAGGTAATAGAGCCACTAACTTATCTTCTTCTTTTTGAGAAATATCTTCTCCAAGAAGAACAGTAAAGATAGTTTTAGATTCATCTTTGGCAAAATCATCTAATATAGCAAATAAAGCGTCTTCTTTATTTTTAAAGCAAGCGATAATCTCTTTATCGTTTTTCATTGCCATATAGTAGTCTTTAGTGATATGAACTCCATCAATATCTGTATCTTTAATTGCATAAGTCACAGAACCACTTAAAACGTTCTTACAAGCCTCTTCCATCGTAGAAACAATTTCTTCTTCGCTCTCATCAGGAGAGAATTGCATTAAAGCACTTAAGCCTTGAGGGATCGTTTTAGAAGGAATAACAACGGCCTTGGTATCTTCTTTAGAAGAAACGACTTCACAAGCTTGTTTAGCGGCCATCACGATATTGCCATTATTTGGGAAGAGGAAAATTGTTTTAGCATTAATCTTCTCGATTGCGTTAACAAAATCTTCTGTAGAAGGATTCATGGTTTGGCCACCAGAAACAATTTCATCAACACCAAGTTCTTTGAACATTTCATCTAATCCTTTACCAGAAGAGGTAGCGATTAGACCATATTCTTTTTTGGGCCCTTCTTTTTCTTTATTTCTCTTAATATTGCTTTCCATATCAGTAGCAACATCTCCATGAGAAATGTTTTCATGTTCTTCGGACATATTTTCAATGGTAATTGTCAAGAATTCGCCATAATTTTGGGCATAATTGAGCATCGCACCAGGTTGTAAAGTATGAACGTGAACTTTGACAATATCATCATCACGTACTAAAACGACAGAATTACCATGAGAATCTAAGAAATTTTGGAACTTCTTCTCAATAAAAGGCTTCTTTCCATCAGCTTCTTTGCCTAAACGAAGAATGAATTGAGTGCAATAACCATACCCTTCTTCGCCCTCTTGGATTTTAGCTCCGGCATAAGGAGAAGCTAAAACTGAGGTAGAAACTTCTCCTTCAGATAAATTCTCGTTTCTTTCAACAAATTTATCTTCAAGCGCTAAAAGCATGCCTTCAATGACAATTGTTAATCCTGCTCCTCCAGAATCAACAACTCCGACTTCTTTTAAAACAGGTAATAAATCTGGAGTATGAGCTAACGACTTTTTAGCTTCCTTTAAAAGGAAAGAAAAAGCTTTTTCAATCGACCAATCTTTATTCTTTTCAACAGCTTCTTTTAAAGCATTACTAGATTCTCTGATGACAGTAAGAATAGTTCCTTCAACTGGGCGCATAACCGCTTTATAGGCGACTTCTTTAGCTTTAATAAAAGCATTAGCTAAATCAGCAACGTTTAAAGTATTTTTACCTTCGCAATATACGGAAAAACCTTTAAAAATTTGAGAAGTGATGACTCCGCTATTACCACGAGCGCCCATTAATAAACCACGAGAAAAGGACGCGCTAATAGTTCCAACATCCTTATCATTGCGATTTCTAATTTCTTTAGCGCCACTAGTTAGCGTTAAATTCATATTCATACCTGTATCACCATCTGGTACAGGAAAAACGTTTAATTGATCTACTTCTGGATAGTGATTATAGAGATTATTCGCTCCCGATAAAAAGAGCTGTTTTAATTGTTGTCCGTTGATAGTTTTCATAAATTTATTTCAGTTCACGAATTTGTTGTAAGAAGACATTTACTTTAATGTGAGAAAGACCGAAAGTTTTCTTTAATACATAAGAAACTCTCTTTTGAACTTCTTGCACAACTTCGGTAATTTTCACACCATAAGCAACAACTAAATAGATATCGACTTCATAGCCAAGCTTAGTTTGTTTAGCAATAATTCCTTTCACATAATCTTCTTTCTTTAAAAGATCATGAATTAAAGCTCTAGAGGCGCTAGGTTCCGCTAAACCAACAACCCCATAGCATTCACTAACCGCCTCTCCACTAAGAGAAGCAATAGCCTCAGAAGTAATTGCAATATTACCGTATTTAGTTTTTTGATTAATGCTCATAAAAACCCTTTTTAGGGCGTAGTTAATATAGCACGGAATAGACTATTTATCAAATTAAGAAATACTAGACAAAAAAAGCCTTAATATCGATAGAATCTAAACTTTGTAAAGGTTCCTTTACAATAAATGCTGTAACCTTCTACGCTTTTTTTATAGGCAAAATATGCTCTATAAAAGAAAAAGCCCGGCAACGCACTATTTTCGAAGCCCTTTCGAGGCTGAC
>SAMEA104315427__coassemble_460_pt1 | contig 43168 bp, 34 predicted proteins | sample SAMEA104315427__metabat2_high_PE_001 | metagenome-assembled genome bin SAMEA104315427 (sample SAMEA104315427) | gut metagenome | biome: Monkey gut; feature: monkey-associated habitat; material: faeces | place: China | collected 2013 | reverse complement strand
TATTCGAGACTGAGTTTTAACACCACAAAAAGGGGGGTGTTTCCTAAATTCAGGTCCCTTAGATACGATACGCTTATTTAAGAAAAAAGAAACTACTTATTAAAATAAGTAAAGAAAAGAACTCCCGGATATTTTAAAGTTATTCGCCTTTATAAATAGAACGATAATTAAGAACGACAGTAAGAGTATCGGAAGCTTTTCCATCAAGCGATCTTACTTTTAAATCAAAACCAGTTCGTTTGATATCTTCTCTTCTTTTTATTAAGAAAGCACCCTTATTAGCCGCTCCGGCAATAGGAGAAAATTCTATAAATTGTTTTAAGCTATTTTCATCGAAATAATATAAGAATTTTTGATTCGTAGCGTCTTTTGGAAGTATTTCAGTAGTAAATAAATAAGGCATATAGTAACTATCACCATCAAAAACTTCTTTATTGGAATCATAAGAAATAACGCAGACATTCCCTGTAGGACCACTCGTATATTTGTCTTCTTCTATGTTAGCGGGCTTAATTTTAATACTGGAAACATAAATAATAGGAACAATTCCTTGGGGTTGGGTGCCAAAAATAGCCACAAAAATAATGGCTAATAAGGAAATGGCGCTTACTAAAATAGAAACTGATTTTTTCATAAGCTTTCTCCTTTACTATAGATATATTTAATTTTTCTTAGATAGATTGTCACATTAACTAAAAAGAAGAAAATCCCTAACAAAAATACCTTAAATCCGGCACTAGAGGGAACAGTTGAAAGCCATTTTATAGGATCGGTTAGATATAAATAATAGAGTATAGAAACTAAGAAAGAGGTAACAAAAGCCAAAATAAAGGAACGATTTTCGTTTTTAGATAAGAAAGAGCCTTCTCCGAAAATATCTTGAGGATTAGAAAAATCTAAAGCCGCGCTATATAAAGCATGACCTAGATAAATTAAGCAAGCTCCAAAACCCATATAGAGAGTTCCTTCAAAAGAATTTTGCCTGATGTTAGCTATAACAAAGGTCGTGGCTAAAATACTTATCGTACCCACGATTAGAGGATAAATAATTTTGGAAGTAATAATAGTCTTATCTTTCAGTGGATAAGTTCTATTTAATTTAAAAGCCCCACCCTCTTTACTATATAAATTAGCAAGCATGCCATTCGCGGATAAGGAAATAAGAAGAAGAATAAGTAAAGAGGCAACTTGTACCATGTTCTCCCCTCTTATATTGACGTCCATTGCTCCAAAGATTTTGCTAATTAGAGCTAAAAGCAAAGGAAGAGCTAAAAATATACCAATATAATTAGGAGTATTCGTTCCATCTTTAATAAAGAGAAGCCATTCTTTCTTATATTGACTAAATAAAGGAGAAGCAACAGTAAATTTGTTCTCCTTCTTCTTTTTGTTTTTGCCTTGAATTTCATCATTTCCGCTAGCGAGAGCTAAATAGAAAGGTGAAGCTAAAAAGATAGTAAGGAAAAATAAAACAATCAATAGACCGATAAGAGTTAATAAAGTCCATAGACCGCCAATGCCATATCCAGATAAATAGGAAAAACTATAACCAGTAAAACCACCTAAATAAACCATAGAAGTCTGGAAGAAAAATGACATTTTATTGATGTAAAAATTTAAACCATTTTGGATAACGGCAAAATATGGACCCCAGTTAGAAAAAATATCGATTTTATCAGGAATAATACTAATTAAATAGGAGCATACTCCTAGAATTAAAACTATAACCAAAGTTAAAACAAGAGTGTTTACTAAATTATGTGTCTTTAAAAATCTCTTCACAAAATATGTGGGAATAGAAATTATTGCCGCTAAAAAAAGCATTACTAAATCAATTAATGCCCACACAAAGAAAAGAACAATAAACATATAAATAGGATAATGACTTACTAGGTAATAACCTAAGAGGAAGGGAATCTCCACCTTAAGAGCTTTTAAATATAAATTAACAAAGCAAACTCCTAATCTTCCTAAAAATAAGGTTCCCCCATTCATGGGCAAAGTTAAAAGAACCTTATTATCATTGGCAAAATATAAGTCATCGGTAACTTTATTCAAATTTCCAATAAAAGAGAAAATTATTAGGATAGTAACAATAATAGAAGGAACAGACATTGGCACGGAAGATAAAAGAGAAAAAATGCCAAACATATTACATAAAGTAAAGAAAAGATAAGAAAGAGCGACAACAACTGCAAAACCAATAAAAGAAGTTATGCATTTAATAATTGCCTTTTTCTTATTTCCCTTCCAATCAATAGAAAGAGAATTAGCTAATAGCATCTTAACAAGAACCCAAAAAGAGCTCCATTCAATAGAAAAAAGATTGGCTATTTTGCTTCTCTTCTTTGCCTTTTTCTTTACTTCTATTGAAGTCACTTTATCTCTCCTTTAAGGCGCTTTTCTTCTTCTAAAAGAGTTTCTTTTTCTTCTATCGTATCGCTAGTTAAACTTAAGAAAGTCTCTTCAAGATGTTCCCGTTCTTTGATTTCTTTATTGAGATCAATTCGTTTAACTAAAACACCTTTTTTAATGATAATTACTTCATCACATAAATTTTGTACAACATCAATAATGTGGCTGGAGAAGAAAACAATATTTCCTTTTTTAGCATGTTCTTTCATACATTCCTTAATTTGGAATATTGAATTGGGATCTAAGCCAGTCATAGGTTCATCCAAAATCCATATTTTAGGATTATGAACTAAAGCGGCAATAATGGTGATTTTTTGCTTCATGCCATGGCTATAGGTCTTCATTAATTTGTCAAAACGATTACCTAATTCAAGGCGGGAAACTAAATCATCAACTATTTCTTTTCTCTCCTTTAAAGGAACTCGATATAAATCAGCGATATAGTTAATATACTGTCTCCCAGAAAGGTTCTCATATAAAGCGTAATTGTCAGGAACAAATCCTATTTCTTTTTTTGCTTCGAGAGGTTCTTCGTTTACATCGTGTCCACAAACGAGAATATTGCCTTTATCAAAACCATGGATGCCGACAATAGATTTAATGATGGTGCTCTTACCAGCACCATTCTTTCCTAAGAAACCATAAATTTTCCCACCTTCTAAAGAAAATGAGACATCATTTACGGCAATAAAATCCGCTCCAGGATAACGTTTAGATAAATGAATAATATCTAAAGTTGTTTTTCCATCTGACATAGGAATACCTCCTTGTTCTCTTAATAATAAATAAGCTTGATGTCGAGAAATGCTTCTTTCTCTCGAATATTTAACCGCTAATAATTCATCAACGCCTTTGAACAATAGTTCATACACAAACCACATCCCAAAGGCTAATACAATATAGGTTAAGTAATAGCAAATATCATAAGCGTAATGTACTACATAACTTAGGCCATCTTTTTCAAAAGTATAAGTTATATTAAACAAATTCTCTGCCCAATCCCCTAATTTATCCGCGACAAAATCACTATTAATAAAGAAGAAATCGGTAGGATCTCCATGGGCAGTAAGGTCAATGTTTACGAACATTACTATCACAAAATAGACTAAAAAGCCTATTTGAGAGTAAATAAAATATTTCATCTTAGGTCGCTTATAAACACCTAAAAGCATAATAAGTACCGGCATAAAGAAAGCGTGCAAGTGATTTATAAAGAACTCAATTATTTGAGGTGAAAAGACAAAAAGAGATTCGGAATAATTAGGCATTAAAAGAGCTAAGAAAGCGCCTAAAACGTTAATAAAGAAAGTAAAGTAATATAAGCCATATGAGATAAACAATAAGGTTATTGGCATCGTATACATAGCAGTATTACAAAGATGCATTGGCCATGAGGAAAAATGTGACCATATATCAAAACGATTTATGGAAATATATCCAAATAAAGTACCTAGAGAAATTTGAAGTAACATCGCCCTCCTCTCTTTGGAAGAGAATTGGGAAAGCAAGATGAAATAAAATATTGGTAAAAGGAAAGATAAATAAAGAAAGAGACGATGACTTAAATTTGTTGGCTCATGTGGATTTCCTAATCCGAACGCAGATTTTCCAAAAAGTAAGGAAGGAGTATAAGCACTAATGGATGTTAATAAGAAAGGCAAAATGATACCTAGAAATTTTAAAATATTACCCTTTTTAAAACGGGTTTTATTATTCTCAAATACGCTGGAAAAATAATAAAAATCTAAAAATCCTAGTTCAATCCCCATTAAAATTATTCGGTAATCGTTAAAACTAGTGCCAACAATACCTTTTAATAAATAAGGAAATAATAAATTTACTATTAAAGTAATTGGAGCCCCAATATAGCGTCTAGCAAAGAGAGAATTCTCTTTCAAATAAAATGCCGATACTAAAGCTAAGATTATTAAGCCAGTCCATAAATCATTGCAGATTGTGCCAATCACCATCTCTGTCTTAGATAAAGGTATTAAAGCTTTAGCTAAGGATGAATTTTCGCAAGTTAAGAGACTACTCAAATGAAGAAAATCATAATATTTGAGAGTCTTAGTTTCCGCGCTAGAAGAAGCATAAATAAAATTAGCTTTATAAAAATAAAATCTAGCAAAGAAGATGGCAAAAAGAACAACACTAATTAATGAAAAATAAAAAGAAAGACGATTTTCCCGTTTTGCCAAATATGCACTAAAAGAAGTTAGCTTCTTAAATTTATAACTTTTAGCTTTTCTATCCTTTAAATGGGTGTTCAGAAAATTAAAAAGTATAAACAAGGAAAAGAATGAAATAAAAAATGGCAGAAAGGCTATTAGATATCCTTTAAAAGAAAAAGAATAAGAAAAATAAAGTCCGATAAAAAGACAACAAAAAAGGCCCCCGAACAAAAATATTTTATTCTGAAGAGCCCTTTTCATAAGAAACCTTAGATTTTATGGTAGTCCGCAAATAGCAAGCCGTAATTGCAAGCACCGGTATAGCCAGACGCTAAGGATGGAAGAGCATTACCGTCTCCATTATTGATAAGTGTTGTGGCCAATAAACCTTCAGTTTGCATGATACTTGCCGTTGGAGTTGGTACATCGGTACTATTTAACAAGCCAGTTTGACTAGCTAAAATTGCATACTCCGTTCTTTGAACGCCTCTTAGGTCACTAGTAGGACAAATGAATTCTCTAGATCCATCTTTTGCAGTAACGCTAAAGAAAGCCATACTACGTTGATTAGAGAAAGCATAATTATTGCCAAAGAAAGTATTACCAAGACTCTTGCAATAATCCCTACTTGTAGCAACCATCTGTTCGGGAGTAGTTGCAGTTGTTGTTAAATAGGCTTTTTGGAAAACTTCTTCATAGCCAGCCATTGTGCTATAAACAATGTTATTCCCTTTTTTAACCTCGGTATAAACGCCACCCTGATTATAATTTAATCCGACTCCTTCGTTGCCAGCCGGAAGATTAACCATTAATAAATTAAATTTTTGAGTATTGTTCTCTTCTCTTAAGAAACTAGTTCTGAAATAGGCATTAAATAGACCATCTAATTGTTTAATTTGAGTTGCTAATCCATTAGCATTATAGGCACTAAACCATCCGCCAGTACCCTCTACTCTATTCGAGAAGAAAGAATTTTCATCGATATTAACTATGGTTTTTCCTAATTTTGCAACATCCGCTAAATTGCTTCCAGGGAAATTTTCTCTCCTTGGATTAAGGAAAATTAATGGTCCACCAGCTTTAATCATTTCACTATTTGTAATATTGGCAGAGCCAGCACCATAGATATAAATAGCGGCATTAAATGAATCGTGAAAACGACAGTTATTAATATATAAAGGAGTTTCGTGGTAGTGATTAACATCTTCGACTCTTGAATAGCCTGATCCGCTAGACATAAGAGCCATATAGAATTTAGAGACATTGACATTATCAAAAGAAGTAACAACCTCAGCTTTTACAAACATCGGGCCGCCAACAGTGTTGTCGTTATTAGCGCTAACCCCTAAATTACCAATAACTTCTAAATCTTGGAACTTAAAATTACATTTATTTGGATCGACGCCATCAAGGAAAGAACCATAGAAGAAAGCAGAGTGAGAAGTTAATGTTTTCCCAACTTGTTGTCCGGCACCTTGTACACTTTCAGTCAAGATGTAAGGGAATTGCTCAGCTTCCCCTTCTTTATCATTAAGTTCTAAGGTATGGGAATTACCGTAAACGACAACTTCCCCTTCTTTGTCAAAGGTATATTCGATAATTCTTGCCCAGTCTTTGAAAGAGCCATTAACGCTGGGATCAACTGGATCATTATTTTCTCCTTGACCCCAGATAAAGCAGTCAGCAAGATCACTCTTGTTGAAAACAACATTATCTTGGAACACTAAAGCGGAAGCATCAGGAATAGAATATTTTTCTTTAAACGCCCTAATACCGTCTTGGCTATAAGAACCGGATGGGTTTTTAGTGTTAGCTAAAGCATATATATCTTTACCTGAAGTAACGTTATACCCATTAACAACATTTATTTCATAAGCAATATCTTTTAAAAGGGTATTTTCTTTGCATTGAAGGGTTAAAGTAAATGTGCCATTAACACTTCCTTTAAATTTTAATAAGCCATCCTTTAAGAAGGAATTTACGTTCTCGATATAATCTTCTGCTTTAAGAGGAGTTGCAGTACCTTTCTCGGTTAGGATAATTGAAACTCCCTCTGGCATTGAAGAGATATTCACTTGTGTATCATTTTCATCAAAAGCGAAAATTTGTGGTAATAAATTAACAGAATTTAGGTTACCAACATAATATTGACGATCGCCCAAGAAGAGTGACTCCATATTATCTTCGCTCGTAGAAAGTTTCTTATTAGTAAATGTTGGGTTTACTGAATAAGAGTAATTAGCATTTGCGCTCCAGTTAACAACTTCGTATTCATGATCAATAACGCTATAAGTAATGGAATCAGAGAACGATAAATCATCAACTTTATAAGTCAAAGTAAAAGTTTTTGCTGCAACTAAAATAGATGTATCAATTTCATCATAAGTAAAAGAAGATTTATTTTCTGCCACTTTTATGGTTTTGATTATCTTATTCTCTTTGTTAAGAGTGTTGATACTCAACTTTGAATAGTCTACTTCACTATTTAAATAAAAAGATGTGGGAATAGACCCATCAACGATTTTTATGCTTTTTATAACATTGTCTTCAACATCTTGACTTTCACTATTTTGTTCAGTTCCGCAACTAAAAAGGCTGCCAATAGTTAAACTACTTAGGGCAATAATTGCAAGCTTATTAATTTTATTCATAAGAACTCCTAAAAAATAACAAACACTTTATACCACAATATTGGTAATAAAGCTATTTTTTATCTTTATAGCTAAGCTATAAAAGTATTTAAATACTAAATTTCTCACTTTTTCGCCTTTAATTTGCAGGGTTTTTTCAAAATTGAGAATTTTTAATATTTACAATTATACCTTTGTGTGAGTTTCAAACAAATAAAGAAAACTAGCGAAAAATTCATTATTTGTTCTCTAATCAACGAGCTAATACTTGATATAAATATTGGTTTTTACCTAACAACTTTTAGTTATTTTTCAAATGGTGCCATTATTCGGAACATAATGTCATCAAGCTAACAAAAAACACCCGATAAACGAGTGTTCATTAGCCATTGGTGCCGACTAGAGGAATTGAACCTCCAACCTACGGTTTACGATACCGTTGCTCTGCCAATTGAGCTAAGTCGGCAACATGGAAAATATACACCAAGGCACACTTAAGCTCAATACAAACGGAACAATTTAATCAACTAGTCAATGAGAGATGGAGTCTTTATTTTTTTAACTTTTTTATAGATATATTGAACAAGAACAGAAATTTCATGAGCGATTAAAGGCAAAATGCTAAGTGAGAAAACCCAGACATAATCAAGAGGATTGTCGTGTAAAGGATATGTCTTAAAGAAACCTTCAGTTCCTGTAGCAACGTTGTAGCTTAATCCTGGACATTCAATTACAAGGAATTGAAGTGCTAAACCAACGAAGAAAGCTATCCATAATAATGGATTCCTGTCTTTGAAAACATTGATGAAACTATGTTTGGTATCTGTCATTCCTAACATATGGAATAATTCACTAAAGGAAAGAACAGCGAAAGCCATAGATTGACAAGTTTCTAATCTAATCGAATGAGGATCAGCAGCAACATCATTTAACCAAGTATTAATTTCGTTTAAGGTGAAAACCCCATTACTCCATGGTGTTATAAAGAAAGCTATTAAAGTAGCAATACCAATTAGAGCACCATAACCAAATGTTACATAATAACCACCTCTAGAAAAGATAGATTCTTTCGGATCTCTAGGACTATCTCTCATAATGTCATCAGGTTTCTTATCAGCGCCTAGAGCAATAGCGGGAAGTGAGTCTGTAATTAAATTAACCCAAAGCAAATGTGAGGCGATTAAAGGAGCAGGAAGTCCGATAGCAATAGCCACAAACATACAGACAACTTCACCAATGTTACTAGAGAGAAGGAAGAGAATAGTCTTACGGATGTTAGCATAAATTCCTCTACCTTCCGCAACAGCCTTTTCGATAGAAGCAAAATTATCGTCGGTTAATACCATATCGGCAGCACCTTTAGCGACATCGGTACCAGTAATACCCATAGCAATACCAATATCAGCGGCCTTTAATGAAGGAGCGTCATTGACTCCATCTCCAGTCATAGCAACAATATTTCCATTATTCTTAATGGCTTTAACAATTTGCACTTTATTTTCTGGAGAGACTCTAGCAAAAACCCGAATAGTTTTAACTTTCTTTTGTAATTCTTTTTCACTACAAGCGTCAATTTCATCTCCAGACATAACTTGATTTTCATCTTTGACTATGCCAAGCTCTTTAGCAATAGCAAAGGCAGTATCTTTATGGTCGCCTGTAATCATAATTGTCGAGATTCCTGCACCTTTTAAAGTAGTAACAGCGGGTTTTGCGGCTTCTCTTGGAGGATCAACCATACCAACTAATCCAACGAATATTAAATTATTTTCCTCTAGTTCATCTTCATTAGAAGGAATTTCTTTATAAGCTAAAGCCAAAACTCTAAGAGCTCTTTTAGCCATCTCTGTGGCAGCTTCTTTAATTTTAGAAACATCTTGCTCAGAAATTTCTCTAACCATGCCATTTAGATAAATATGGGTCGTATGTTTTAATAGTTGGTCCATGGCTCCCTTGGTAAAGAGAACCTTTTTACCTTCATAATTATTGCAAGTAGACATCATCTTTCTAATGGAATCAAAAGGAAGTTCATCTAAACGAGGACTTTCTCTTTCTAAATCGCTCTTCTTATACCCAAAAGAAGAAGCAAATTCTACTAAGGCAACTTCGGTTGGATCCCCATATATACCTTTCTCAATAGAGGCATTGCTATCTAAGGTTAAGCCCTTAGCTAAAAAAGAAAGCTCATCTTTATTAAAAGCATCTTTATTAGAAATCTTTTCGTTTGTATAAGCGGCAACAACTGTCATTTTGTTTTGAGTTAAAGTACCCGTCTTATCACTACAAATAACAGAAACCGCTCCTAAAGTTTCCACAGAAGCTAAACGTCTAACAATAGTATTAACCTTGATCATTTTTTGCATGCCAAGAGCTAAAACAATTGTGACAACCGCCGTTAATCCTTCCGGTATAGCGGCAACCGCTAATCCGACAGCATCTAAAATATCTTGTGACCATTGTTCTGCAAAAACACCTTTAAAAGCATCCCAAATAAAGGAAACTATGAGCATTAAAGCAACAATACCCATAGTTAAATATCCTAAGAATTTAGAGATTTTAGCTAGATTCTTTTGTAAGGGAGTACTTTCATCTTCACCAGTAGAAAGCATTTTGGCAATTTTACCAATTTCTGTTTCCATACCTGTGGCAATAACGACACCTTCTCCTCTTCCATAAACTATAGGAGTAGACATAAAGACTTCATTAATACGATTACCAATAGAAGTATCTTCTGATAAAACTAAAGAAGCATCCTTTTCAATTGGTAAAGATTCACCAGTTAAAGAAGATTCATCGCTCTTCATAGAATAAGTTTCTAAAAGACGGAGATCAGCAGGAACACTTCTTCCTTCTTCTAAAATAACAATATCTCCAGGAACAAGTTCTTCCGCTTTAACATCAATTAGATTGCCTTCTCTTCGCACTGTTGCGGTTGGCGAAGATAATTTTTTTAAGGCTTCAAGGGCCTTTTCAGCTTTACATTCTTGGATAGTTCCAATTACTGCATTAAGAATAACAACACCAAAGATGATTAAAACATCGGCAATACTACCAATTCCGAAAGGAATATTGTCTTTCACACATTCGACAATATTCATAACTAAAGAAACTATCGCCGCTAAAGCTAAAATTAAAACCATTGGGTCTTTGAATTGAGAAAAGAAAATAGAGATTGGCGAAGCTTTTTTCTCCTCCGCTAATTTATTTGGCCCGTATTTTTCTTGTCTCTTTTTAACTTCAACTAAACTTAAACCCTCTTTAGACGTATTTAAAACCTTTAACGTCTCTGACGCACTTTTTTCTTCAAACATGTGAGTAGCCTCCTAATTGACTTAGTTACAAAGGTCTTGCAAGCCTATAGGCCCATCTCCTCCGGTCAAAATATTGACGGGGTTGTCGAAGGTTAGATGTTAGCTACTCCCCTTTGCTCGATTATCTTATCACAAGAAAATAAACAAGTTGAGTTACTTCTTAAAAATTACTTTTTAATCTAAGAACACTAAAGAAAGAAGCCACCCCTAAAGCCATCATGGCTAAAGGATTAAGTAAGGTTAGGAAAATACTCACCGGTGAGACTTGAGATACTAAGAAATAGAAAGAATAGGCCACAACTGCCCCATTAGTTAGGAGAACAAATATCATGAATAGAAGAGCCCATAAACGAACCATTTCGTATTTGGCGTATTTCCCAATTAAATATTGCCGAGTACGGATATAGCAAAAAATTCCACTTACTAAAGCACAAATAGCAAAAATCAATAGAAAGACAGTTATTGTAATCCATAAAGGATTGCTTCCTAACGAAGAAATGACATTAATTACCGATAAAATAGTAAAATCACCAAAATCCCATAAAACATAAAAAACAAATATCAATAAACCTCGGTAAGCTAAAAATGTTCCCCTTGTATTGCCAACTAACAAATATATTGCGGCTACTGTTAATAAGAGGGTGTTCAATATATTAGAAACTAAATCCATTCCCTGGCTTATAATCGCATTTACAATAAAAGAACCAATTACAAAGCCAAGTGCTAAAGATGAGAAAAAGACGGCAAAAGTCCTTTTATAATTATTAAGAAAGCTATTCTTTAAATGTTGCCAATTCATAACTTGATTATAACCCCCTTGAATAAAATTTAATTCAATAAATGTTGAAAAATCTCCGCAAAAAGCCCTTTAAATATGATGTGAAACTGAAAAACGATAAAGTTGCACGTCCTCACCCTTCTTTATTTGGGCTTTTTTCTTCGCCATAAGAATTTGTTCTTCACCTGTCTCTATAGAAGGAAGATTAGGCAATAAAGCAGCTCGTTTCTCGCCAAATTCCACTACGATTCCATATTTTTTTGGATCTAGGTCACTAACTGATAAAATAGGGATAGGCGAAGAAATAACATCTACTGCAATTGAGATAAAAGGCAACTCCTCACTACTCACTTTTGGAAAACGAGCATCTAAAGAGGCACTAGCAATCGCTGAATTAATAATTTCAGTACCTAAATTTTTCTTTAAAGGTTTTACTGAACCCATGCAGCCTCTTATTTCTCCATCTTTATATAAAGTAACAAAGACCCCGTTTTTAGAATTTAAAAAGACACTTGGCCATTCATTTGTTAAAGTAGGAATTTGCCCAGTTTTAACGTATTTTTCAATAGCTAAACGAGCTAAACGGGCATAATCATCAGCGTTATCACTTTCTATTTTAACCGCAAAAGATTGCTTAGAACGATATAGCTCTAAGAAGGCTCTCGAAGCATTTTCTCCTATTACTTTAAAGGACATAATAGCGTACCCAATTCCCGTTAAGTTCTCATAGGAACAAAGTTTGCTAGTTACCGATAGACGGTCAAGAATTCCCGCCATCAAAGTAATACTTCTATGAGCACATTCTTGAGCGGCACTTAAATTTTGCTTATTCCAAGAAAGTAAAGCGCCAAAATTCCCTTTTTCTAATACTTTTAGGAGTTGTTTATCATAAATAGCCCCTTCCTCTTTAAAACCATAAGGGCTATTTTCATTGACTACGTGAGACAAATCTCCACTACAAATAACCACCACTTTTTTATTAGATATATCAATAGCCTCATTGACCATTTGGCCAAAGCGATAATGAGTACTTAAAGAAAGCCCACTGACACCAAGACGGACAGCTTTAAAGTTCCGATAAAATTTATTTATAAAATATAAGGGCACCATAGTGCCATGATCTAAATATATTTCTTTCCCTTTTTCCGAACCGGCAGGAAAATTGTTCTTTTTAACTATAGATATAATAGAAGAGATAAGCTGACGGTCATAGAATAAACGAAAATTAACGTTATGGGCCTTATATGCCCCAAAAGAGCCTAGACCTACTTCAGCGTCAGCGATTTGAAAATAATCTGTATAACTCTCAGCATGAGGAGAAATAAAAATAATTGTTTCCGGTTCTAAAAGAGCTATTTCATGAGCGATATTCTCATATGTTTCATATGTTTTAGAAATAGTTTTTTCCTTGCCTTTAGCAATCTCTGGAATTACTAAGGGAGGATGTGGTAATAAATAAGCAGCTAAAATTGACATGCACCCATTAAAGCACAAATTTAGGAAAAATAAAAAAGTAAGGTGAAAAGAAAAAATATTTACTTAAATATTTAGCTTAAGGAACGAACTATATCTTCCAATAATTCTCTTTTAGAGACGATATCTTTAAATAAGGTGAATTGGCATAAAGCCCGGACTTTATTATGTTTTGGGTAAGAAATCTTAAAATATTCATCACCATTAAGATAATCAGTCATAAAACGTAACGTTAGCTCATAAGTCATTTTTAATAAACCATAGACTAATTGTTCTTTTGTAGGCTCATCTAAAACATCACGTGCTTCTGAAAAATAACCATTTAAGAACGCTTTATATAAAGTGATATTTAAGCCAACTTTACTTAAATCCGGCTCATCTTCATCAGTATTAGAAGCTCCACTTCTTAAAGCATCGCCAACATCATCGGGAATATAGCCAGGCATTATGGTATCAAAATCCACTAAACAAAGAGCTTTCTTGCCGCAATCGGATAATAAAATATTGGGTAATTTGGGATCATTATGGGTGATATGAAGGGCAATACCTTGATAGGGTTTAGAGAACTCCGAATAAGAACACATTTCTTCTAAAATATCTTTCATTTCTTCTTTTCTAGAAGCTTTATCGTTCTTTATAGCAAGAAGAAAATCTTGATAACGTTTTTCAGTATCATGAAAGTGAGGAATTGTTTCTTTTAAATCATCAATTGGAGCATCAATTAAATCCGCATTAAATCTCCCTAAGGCTTTACCCATTTCACAAATAATTACGGGGTCTTCGCTATATAAGAGGGTTTTCGAATGTTCTATTTCTTTAAAAGCTCTCCAAGAAAAACCATCTTTATCTTTAAATAAAGCGCGTCCTTCCTTGGTTTTAACTAAAACCAAACATTCTTTTTCTGGATCTCCACCTCTTTTAACAATATGCTCAACAAGCTGGGCAGAGACATCTAAAATATTCCCCATTACATCTTTAGGATGTCGAAAAATGTTACGATTCAATCGTTGCAAAATATAGCAATTGCAAGAAGTCACAACGTGGTAAGTGTCATTAATATGGCCACTGTTTTCTTGATATATTTCTTTTACTATTCCCTCAAAATCAAAAAAGGAAGCAACTTTAAAAATATCTTCATCAAAAACAGACTTCATGGGTGTATATTACGAGCATAAGCCTACTTTTGCAAGAAATGTTAAATTCTCCAAAAATTAGTCTAAAAAAACGAAACTGTATTTATCTCCAATAAAAGAAAGAAGAATCCTTTATCTATGATAAAATAAAATAGATGGAAGGTATTTCTATTAACGAACTTAATCCAACTAACCCAAATAATGTTCAAGAAAGTTATTTTATTCCCGATAACGAAGCGAACATTCCTTTTTTAAATACTAAATCGAAAGAAAAAGAAGAATATGAGGGAAAGAAATCAAAAATAAAGAAAACACGCTTAACAGTCTTATTTCTAACTCTCAGTACCGCAGGGTTGCTAGGTGGCAAATTATTAGCTAATCCTTATCTTCAAAATAAAGTAGATGTAACAAACATTAGTTTTCAAAGATCTAATATGGATACACTAAAATATTCCTTTGAAATCAATAATTTAAACCAATTATTTGTTACTTTAGAAATTAAAAATGAAGAGTCTCTCATCTTTAAAAAAGAATATCGAGAAATTGGCCTATTTGAAGGAGAAGTAAAGAACCTAGGCGAATATCAAAATCTTCATGTTTCCCTATATGAAAACAATGGAATCGATTACCAAAAATTAATCTACCAAGAATTTATTGAAGGAGTTAACAATGGAAGAAACTAAAAACCAAAATACAGAACACGAAATAGAAACTACTGAGAAACAAACTTTTATTTCTCGCTTTAAACCTAAGAATATTACAAAATTCATTATTTACTTAATTCTCTTTATTTTGAGTATGACTGGACTACTCTTATTAATTTATTGCCGCGCTATTTGGGGTGATGAAGTTGGTAATAAAATATTAGGTGAAGGTGTAAAAGATGGATGGGTAGCTTTAGGCAATGTTCTTGCTAAACGCTCCACCGCTTTTATATATTCATTAATTACTATCGCAATTGCAGTCTTTGCAATCGCTATCAGTAACTTCTTTGTGAAAATTACCACTTTAAAAGGCAAAAAAGCCAAAACTGTCGGAAGTCTCGTTTATTCCTTAATTAAGTATATAATCATCATTCTCGCTATTGCTTTTATTCTTGGCGCTTGGGGGGTCGATGTTGCTTCGATTGTTGCCGGACTTGGAGTTTTAACTTTAGTCATTGGTTTAGGTTGTCAGTCTTTGATTCAGGACATAGTGTCTGGCTTATTTATTGTCTTCGATGATTATTTTGATGTTGGAGACATGATTATTGTTGATGGATTTAGAGGATATGTAGAATCCATTGGTCTTAGGACTGTCAAACTAGACGATAAATGTGGCAACATTAAATCAATCACCAATAGCGCAATCACAACTTGCGTAAATTTATCTAGAAGTCCAAATCTTATTTATATTAATTTCCATATTTCCTATAACGAAGATTTAGAAAGAGTCGAAGGAATTATGGCCAAAGAAATGGAATATATTAATAAAAACTTACCTCAATTAACCGATCCCTTAGTTTATAAAGGAATAGATGGATATGATGATGCTGGAGTATTGCTAGCCTTTGGTGCAACTTGTAAAGCGGAATATCGTTTCCAAGTTGGACGCGATTTAAGAAGAGAAATTTATCTCGCTTTAAAGAGAAACGATATCCAAATTCCTTATAATCAAATTACGGTTAACACTCCTTTACCTAAAGAAAGACCATTAGCTAATAAAGAAGAGAAAAAGAGAAGCAAACAAATCAATGACCTTAATCGAAAATTAGAGGAGGAAGACGAGAAAACTTTTATTGAAAAAGCTAGAAAAAACCTTCATCACTTCGAAAATGGAGAAAAGAAGAAAACAAAAAAGTAGGCTTACCTTATGATTTATGAAAACAACCACCAAACTAAAAATGAGGACAAAAATATGAAAAAGAAAAAGAAACATTTTGGTTGGCTTATTGCCTTAATAATTATTGTAGTTTTAGTTGTCGCTCCTATAGCGGCGATATACATATTTATCTTTGATGGAGCTTCTCCAAAAGAGGTAACGCCCCAAGAACCAGAAATTTTACTAAAACAAAAAATGGTTAAAGCTTTAAAAGAAGATAGAGCAACACCATCAAAATTAAATATTTTGTTAGAAGATAATGATATCAATTCGCTACTAGCAAAAGCTAAAAATTCCTTACCTAAAGAAGTAGCTAATAATGTTAAAGGTTTTGATTCCTCTTGTGATGGCAAAAATATGAATTTTTACCTTTATATTGGGGATTTGCCGTTAAATTTTAAAACTAAAGTTACTTTAGAAACCTCTTTATCGGAAACTGATGAAGCCTATATATGGAATATAAATGATATTAAACTTGGCAAAATCAGTGGCAATTTTGTTCTTGATAAAGTTAAGGATTTAATCACCGATGATTCTATTAATTCCGCATTTAAAGATAATGGACTTAATATTCAAAGTGACTTAACTAATAAGAGACTTGTCTATACAAAAGAAAACACTAATAAAGATATTATCAATCTTCTTGGAACGGAAGACAAAGATGGTTTATATTCGGCGATTATAAAAGAGATGGTCGATCTTAAATTATTTGCCTTTGGCGTTAATAATGGCATTAGTGCGGAAATTGATTTATCACCAATCTCTACCTCTGAATATTATCAGACATCTAAAGCAATTAATTATGGAAGTAAAAACGCTACGGAAACTATCAGTGAATATCGTAATACTGTCATTTCTTTGATGAACTCAAATGAAAGCTTTAAGTCCTCTGCTCCTTATGATACTTACCTTATGAATTATCTCTTAAAGGGATACGAAAATTCTAATGATGAAACCAAACAATATGTGGATACGCTAGATTTTTCCTCTTTATCTTCTCCTACTATAGCCAATACGAAACTCTATCAAGGAATCTATAAAGATAAAATTGATTCAGAAACTACTATCGATAAATTAATTACAGATAAAATACCTTCCGCTTTAATTAGTAAGAAAATTCAAATAAGTGAAAATGAACTCGATATTCTTTTCCGTAATACCTCCTTTTTAGGGACTAGCTTCCTATTAAGTGCTCCTTTTGAAGAAGGCATTAAATCTTCCTTTATCGTTGTTGATAACTTCTATTCCGATATTGCGAGCGACAAAATTGCTTTTACCGCCATAACAAATGTTGGGGGTCAAGAGGTTCCTTTCACCTTAGATTTTAAAAAGTTTGCTAGTGAAAATAATTTACTAACCTTAAATAAAGATAGAATCCTTATTGGCGATAAAGAAGCTAACGAAGAAACGTGCAAAGCTTTATTTAAACTATTAAGTGAAGCTCTAAAGAAAGAGAGTTGGATTAATGTAGACGTGGCAAAAGAATCTATCTCTATCGCTCTTAGTGTTGATTCCTTAGGCTCAAAAACAGAAATCAGCCTTGAAGGAAATTCCGTTTCTGAGGAAGGAAAGCTTACTCTAACAGTAAGCGCTTAATTATGAAGTGGAATTTAAAAAATATTGTTAAAGAAACTTCTCATCCTTTTTTGAATTTCTATACTCTTAAATACGAAGTTGATTTTGGAGATCATCTTGAAGAATATTCTTACTTTTTAGCTTCAAGACATGAAAAAGAAGATTTATTACCCTTTACTCATGACTTTTCTCGACCGGATGGCGTTTTAATAGTTCTCTATTTAAAAGAAGAGGATAACGGACATAAATTTCTCTTGTCTAGACAATTCCGTCCAGCAATAGGAAGCTATGTTTATTCTTTTCCAGCTGGATTAATGGATAAAGATGATTCTTCGATTTTAGAAACCGCTATAAGAGAAGCGAAAGAAGAGGCAGGTGCAACCATTAAAAATCTCGAAATCATATGCAAAACCGGCTCATGTTCCTCGGGAATGAGCGATGAAACCAATGCAATTGTTTTAGGGGAAATTGACTCTATTGCTCAAAATAATTTAGAAGAATTTGAAGATATTTCTGCCCGTTTATATAGCAAGGAAGAAGTTAAAAAGATGTTAAAAGATGACCAATATTTCTTCGCGGATGTTGCTCGTTTAGCTCTTCTATATTTGTTAGAACGTTTCCGCTAATCGTGTCTAGTTTTGTCTTCAAAGCATTCACAAAATCTAGCCGCAAAAGAAGGCTCAGTATTTGCAATACGTAAATGAGGGATAGAGCCAAAAGTTTCCATTCTAAAAGAAACAATCCCTTTTCTTCTTTCCTCAGTATTTAGCACTGTAATAGAACTAGGTAAAGCAACACTTCCTAACCAGAAAGTAACGGGTGAACAATTTAATAAATGGGCAAGTAAAACGCACTCAACCCCAAAATGACAAGCAAACAATAATGTCTTATGGTTACCTTCATTTGTTGTATAGATATTTCCTTCCCTCGAATAGCCATTCATAGCAAGGATTAAATCTAAATTCTCTCCGATTTCTTTAAAAGTCGGATAAACATCAGTTCCAGCATACAACTCTTCTTTCATCCATTCAGTTGGAGAAAATAACTTTGGATGAGATGAAACATATTCTGGCAATATATCCCAGGCTAAGCCCCATTCTTCATTGATATCTGGACGATGAGCTTTAGTTAGAAATTCAATTAACCAATTTAAGTAAAGAGCCTCTTTACCTGATTTATTTAAATAAGGTGCGATAGTTGCCTTTGCTCTTCCAAAAGTAGAACAAAAAACATTATCAATTTGAGGATAATATTTGCATAAATAATCCGCTAAAAGAGAAGCTTCAATTTTGCCCTTTTCGGTTATTGAATCATGTTCATAATCAGGATCTGCATGTCGAACAATAATGATTTTCATATTAACTTTATTTTAATTGGTTCGTTATTTGGTTCGTCTTCGGAGACAAGCGCCTCTTCAATTACTATGGGTTTTAACGGCTTATCAAAACGATCTTTAGGCATCTTAGCTATCTTATCAACAACATCTAAGCCATTAATTACTTTTCCGAAGGCGGCGTATTGCCCATCAAGGAAGAAATCATCCTTATCACAAATAAAGAACTGGGAACCAGCGCTATCAAAAGCACTACTTCTAGCCATAGAAATTACTCCTCGATAGTGGCGTAATCTATTTTTTACTCCATTAACAGTAAATTCCCCTTTAATGGAATAACCAGGTCCGCCAGTACCATTGCCTAAAGGGTCACCACCTTGAATCATAAAAGAAGGAATAATTCGATGAAAAGTTAAGCCGTTATAAAAACCTTTTCGACATAGAGAAACAAAATTAGTAGCTGTATTAGGCGCATTTTGGTAATCCATATCTAATTCAATAGTTCCAAAATCTTTAATTTTTAATGAAATCATAAGCCACCTCTTAACTACACGATTATAAATAAAACTCTATTTTTCTTAAAGATTATCTATTAAACAAATCATCAAAAACGACTAAAAAGAAACGCAAATGTTGGACTTTACCATAAGTATTTGCTAATACTTATATGATGCTTTAGAAAATTTCTTTCCCTAGAAAGATGTTGGACAATAAACTAAATGGTAATTGAGAAGAGAAAAAGAAAGAAGAAAACTCCTGTTCAAACAGATGACATTTTAGTAATTAAAAATCTAGTCAAAAAATATGGAGAGTTTACCGCTGTTGATAATATTTCTTTTAGCGTTAAAAAAGGCTCCCTATTTGCTTTTTTAGGCTTAAATGGCGCTGGTAAATCCACTACTATTAATATCATTACTTCCATTTTAAGTAAAACTGATGGCACAGTTAATGTAGGTGGCTTTGATATCGATAAAAATCCTGATGAAATCAAATATTTAATTGGTATAGTCTTTCAAAATTCTGTTCTTGATCCTTTGCTATCCGCTAAAGAGAATCTACGCATTAGAGCGGGCTACTATGGTATGAAGAAGGATGAATGGCTTGAAAGAGAAAAATACCTTGTAGATATGCTAAATTTATCTTCTTTTTATAAAAGACCTCTAGGCAAATTATCTGGTGGTCAAAAAAGAAGAGTGGATATTGCTCGAGCAATGATTCATGACCCTAAATTACTTATTTTAGATGAACCCACTACTGGATTAGATCCTCAAACGAGAGTCTCCGTATGGAATTTAGTTAATTCACTTCGCTCCAAAACTGGTATGACGGTCTTCCTAACAACTCACTATATGGAAGAGGCAGAAAAGGCCACTGATGTTGTCATCATGGATAAAGGACACATTATTGCAACCGGCTCACCCACCGATTTAAAAAATCGTTATTCTAGCGACTATATATTGCTCTATTGTGAGAAAAATGAAGAATATGAAAAGCTTTTTACCGAACAAGGCTATTCATTTGCTTATAACATTGATGGTAAATTCTATCGAATTAAAGCCAAGGATTCGGAGGAAGCTCTTGCTTTCTTAAATAAAAATCAAGACATCTGCAAAGACTTCGAAATTGAAAAAGGTTCAATGGACGACGTTTTCCTTAATGTTACCGGCATAAGACATATTCTAGATGAGGGGGAAACTGATGAGCACAAATAGATTGCATCCAAAAAATCAACTTTCAGCCTATCTCTCTTTAACAAGAAGGCACTTAAAAGTATTTTTTAAGGATATTCCCACGGTCATTTTCACAATGATGATGCCTTTAACAATTTTTGCTGTTTACCTTCTCTTCTTAAGAAATCTTCAAGTTAATCAAATTCAGGACTACTTCCCTGGATACAACGACTTAAGCACTTCTCTACAACAAAAAATTTGTGCTTTAGCGGACTCTTGGATGATATCTGGTGTTTTAGGTGTTAGCACCGTTACTGTCTCTTTAAATTGCCAACACATCATGGTCAAAGATAAGGAAAATCAATTAATAAGAGATACTTTTTCTTCTCCAATTGAACCTAACGTCGTTATGTTCTCTTATTTTACTTTTAATATCATTGTCTCTTTCTTAATTAACCTTTTAGTCTTCTTTATCTCGATGATTGTTTTAGTTTGTTATAACGCTTTCTATATTTCCGCTTTAAATTTCTTTGGTTTAATTGGCGTTCTTCTATATAGCTCGATAATTGGCGCTTTATTCTCCTTCTTTATTTCCTTTTTCGTTAATACGGAAGCAGTTATGTCACCAATTATGGCCATAGTTTCTGCCGCTATCGGCTTCTTAGTTGGTGCCTATTTGCCTTGCAAAATGATGCCTAGAACAATCAATAACTTAACTGCCTTTTTCCCAGGAACTTACAGTATTGGCTTATTTAGAACATTTTTAATGGGTGGACAAATTGAAAATATACAGCAAAGTTTACCTCCAGAGAATATTCCCGCTTTTATTACTACCTTAAAGGAACAATTTAATGTTTTCCAAAACGGTGAAGGTAATTTCTATATCTCAATTACTTTCTTTGATGTAGATGTTAACCCTGGCTATATGAGCTTTGCTCTCTTTGTCTTTGGCATTATTTATTTAGGAGCGGATTTAGTAGCTCTCCACTTTAAACGTTTTTGGTCAATCAACCAAAATGTTCTAAAGAAAGTAAAAAAGAAAAAAGAAAAATAAAAATTCAATTTTCTCTGCAAAAACTAGTTATTTTTTATACTTATATTGTTGATTGCTTCCACATAAGAAGGGATGGCACTTTCAAAATCTGGTCCATATAAAAACCCATCTAATTTGTTTAAATTAGTAAAATTAATTGCTTTGTGAACATAATCGTGGGCAATTTTGACTGCTTCTTTTAAAGATGCGCCTCTTGCTAAAGCACCAACAAAGGCACTAGCAAATAAATCACCGGTTCCATGGAATAACCCTTTATAAAGGATGGTGCCATAGGCATCTAGCTTAGGTTCTTTATAGTCATAAATCAGGTCTGCAACAACGCCTTTTTTAATTTCTTGACCGCTAATAATGATCTGTTTAGCCCCAAAACGAGAAAGTTTAACCATTAAAGAAGAATATATTTTTAGAGGGACTTCTGTTTCGGTCCCAGGGAAGGGCGAATCAGTTAATAAACAAGCTTCAGTCAAATTAGGGACGATAATATCCGCCACTTTAATCAATTCTTTCATCATTTTGACGTGATTATTATCAAATCCTGGATAGAGTTTGCCATGATCCGCCATAGCGGGATCAACCACAATCTTAGTATTTGGCCTTTTTAAAAGCTTAATTATTTCTAATACTGTTGGAATTTGCTCATTAGACAAATAACCAGTATATATATAATCAAAATCGTGACGATAACCTTTCCATTTCTCGACAATATGAAGCATTTGATCGGTTAAATCTAAAAAAGTCCAGCTCTTAAAAGCAGTGTGGTTAGATAATATTGCGGTAGGAATGCTAACGCACTCACAACCTGCCGCTGAAATTGTGGGAATAGCTACAGTTAAAGAACATCTTCCTAAGCAACTAAAATCTTGGATTGTTAATACTCGTGGTTCCATTTTCTCTTTCCTTTAAATCTCATCTACTATACAAGCAAAAATTAGAAAAAGCTTTAAGAAAAGGCTTAAAAGGTAACTTCCTCAATTTTTAAAGTAATCGGTTTCTCACCGATAATGGTGTAAGCAAGAATATAATCATTCTTGTAAACCACAAAATTTGAATAGTAAGAAATATTATTTACCTTAAAAGAGCCAACTTTTGCAGGGATTTTTTTAAAATCCCCCACCATTCCTTCGCCAATACATTTGCTAAAGCTCTCCTTTAGGCACCAAAGAACAATTTCTCCTTGAGGGATGCTTTTCATAAGTTCTAATTCTTCTTTCGAGAAAACAAGTTGTTTAAAATCTAAGGAAAGAGGCTTAATTTTCTCAATATCAATTCCTAACGATTCATCGAAAAAGCCTATCGTTGCATAGTCATTCGAATGGCTAATTGATATATAACCTTCTTTAACAAGTGGCTTTCCCGTTTTAGATATTTCTATATTTTCAAAGCCAACATATTTATAAATCAAATACGAAGAAGCTAGACTTTCTAGATACGCCTTTTTAGATGCTTTTCTCTTGATTTTAGCAATTATATCTTGTGGAAATATAGAAAGAATCCCACCTTGATATTTTTCTATTTCACCAATAGAAATTATTTTAATAACCATTTCTTTCATTGCTTTTAACATTATACAAGACTTCTTATATTAATTATTTTTCTTTTCTTTAATTTCTTTTAACACTCTATAAAACTCATATAACAAAGGAAAACTCTATTGCATTTACTTTTTCAATCGTCAAAAAGAATGTTCTTCAAATAATATGTTAGATAGTAGTAAAATACTTCAAGCGGCGACATGATGAAATGGTATACATGACAGACTCAAAATCTGTTGATCGCGAGATCATGAGGGTTCAAGTCCCTCTGTCGCCACCATTAAACTTGAAATTTTCTAAATTAGTTTATTAATTGAATACGTCGTTAAATTGCACCATCAATAAAACAAAACATATACGCCGTTAAATAACACCCTCAATTAAAAACCATCTCAATTAGTGCCACAGGGTTCAAATCTTGCCGACAGAATGTTGCGGCGATTTTCTTAGTGAGTTCTTCCATGTCCTTCTTGGATATTCGTTTGAAATACACTTACTTATTCGTTTTTTTCTTCTTTCACGAAAAACTACTTTTTTCGATTTCATCCGCACATTTTTATGTGTTTAACACATATATTGTTATATACCTAATGCATAAATCCGTGCGTTATCACAAAATTATGTATTAAGGAGATGATGCTTATGTATATTTCAAGAGACTCCTACTTAAAAAACTGATGGCTTCCATCGGCAATGGGATGATCAAGATTATCACTGGCCCAAGAAGATGCGGAAAGTCATTTCTTCTATTCCATATTTTCAAGGACTACCTTCTTTCCTCCGGAGTGAAGGATGATCACATCATCGAGCTGTCCCTTGATGACGTGAACAACATCAAATACCGTAATCCAATCTACCTGGCATCCTACTTTAAGGATAGAGTAAAAGATAATGCCCAATATTATTTCCTCATTGATGAGATTCAGTTCTGCAAGAGCGTGGATAACCCCGCTTTCTCTGGTTATAAGACCGAAGATGAGAAATCGGCGAAGATTACCTTCTATGACGTCCTCAATGGCTTTTTAGGGCTCAAGAATGTTGAAGTATTTGTAACCGGAAGCAATTCCCATATGCTCTCTAGCGATATCGCCACTGAGTTCCGTGGAAGAGGCTGGCAGATAAGGATTCATCCCCTCACCTCCAAGGAATTCAAAGAGGCAAATATTCAAAGAAGCATGGACAATCTTTCTTTGTGGAAGCAGTACTACCTCTATGGAGGCCTTCCTCAGGTTTCTTTGTTACCAGACGAGCCTTCCAAACGTGAATATCTGAGGCAAGTATTCGAGAGCACCTACATCAATGACATCATTGAGAGGTATTCCTTAAGAAGTGACTCCTCAATCCGTGATTTGGTCAAGGTGATGGCCACCAACGTGGGCTCTATCGTCAACCCAACAAAGATTGCCAACACCTTCAAATCGGAAATGAAATCAACGATTCAGCCCGTAACTGTCTCCAAATACATCGAGCATATGGAGGATTCCTTCTTATTGAACTGGCATACATATACGATCTGACAGGACGTAAGTTAATCGGCGGCTCCTGCAAATACTATTTCGAAGACATGGGTCTTCGTTACGTTGCCTCTTCCTTTGTTGGAAAAGACCAAGAGCCCCATTATATGGAGAACATTATTTATAACGAACTCATCTATCGTGGCTACAACGTCTCCGTCGGCGCCGTCACTGTCTTCGATCACTCCGAAGGGAAGACTCAAATGGTTAACCTAGAAGTGGATTTCATCGCCAAGAAGTTCGATAAGATAATCTACATCCAATGCGCTTTATATATTCCTGACGATGAAAAGAACGAACAGGAATTAAGGCCACTCAGGAAGATAAACAATTCCTTCAAGAAGGTGCTGATCACTAAATACGAAGGCGACGGTTCCAACGATGAGGACGGAATCCTCCATATGAACCTCTTCGATTTTCTACTTGATGAGAAATCTTTAGATTAATTGCCAATTTGTTCTTAATGCCCGGACCACTGCGTCTGGGTTTTTATTATTGAAATTTGATGCTTCTCTTCTTTCTAAATGACTTTGTTAGTACGTAAATCTGTGCGAACGCACAACTTTTTGCAGTAAGTTCATCGGTTCGTCCTCAAAATGCGCCTTCGATAGCGTCGGTTGCTTTGCTGAATAGCCTTCCCCTCTTATTCAGTGGCGAGATGAAGAAACATTCTACTCTTGAACCCGTCTCGAGTTTTCATCATCGATGTTCTTATGTCCTTCTTTTGCATTATAGTTTATTAATCAGTTTTTTCCCAAGAGGGCCATTATTTATTTATAATACATCCATGAAGAAAATAATTTGGTGTGTCCAAAATCTTAATCATATTGGGGGAACCGAAACCGTTTCTATCAAATTAATGAATCTCCTATGCCCCTATTATGATATTCATTTAATGTGTACCGCTAAAATAGAAGGAACTCCTTCTTACGAAATAGATCCTCGAATTCATATTCATTCTTTAAATATGTCTCCAGAACCTGGCATTTTAGATTCCGAATTTAGCAATTTATGGCATAGAGGGAAGATTTTTAAATTTTTAAAATTAACACATCAATGCCTCTCCTTTTTTGTATATAAAAGAGATAAACAAAGAAAAATTATCCAAAACTTAATGGATAAAGATTCTATATATATCGGAACCGCTTTAGATTCTTATTTGTTTGCCCCAAAAAAAGGAAGAGTTTTCTTCCATTGGCATTTTAATGCTAGAAATTATCTCGCTTTCTCTAATCAATTAATTTTCTCTTTTTTAAGAAAACCAGAAAAAACTATTTTTCTTTCTAAAACAGACCTGGATATCGCCTTAAAAAAGAAAAAATCTCTAAAAAATAAGGCTACTTTTATTTATAACCCAATTCGTTTTGCACCTAAAGAAAACTTAGAAACATATAATCATAAAATTATTTTCGCCGGTCGCTTTGCTTTGCAAAAAGATCCCTTGTTAGCTCTAAATATTGCTTTAGAACTTCATAAAGCCAATTTCCCCTTTACCTTAAATATGTTTGGTGCCGGTCCTTTAGAAAATAAAATGCGGGACTTTATTAAGGAAAACAATCTAAAAGAGGTAAATATCATAACTGGGCACCGCTTATCACAAGATGATTTCTTAGCTAATGATATCTTGCTTTGCACATCTAATCACGAGGGCACGGTTCTAATTAATGGCGAGGCAAATGCTTCTTCTTTGCCAGTTATTTCTACTCATTGGAAAGGTGCTTTTGATGAAGTTTTTACTCCAGGAAAAACCGGTATAGTTATCGAAAATAGAGATCCTCAAGAGTTCGCTAATACTATTATTAAATTGTTAAGCGAGGAAGATAAATTAATAGAAGCTAAAAAAGAAGCTTATAAAGATTCTTTTAAATTTAGCGAGGAAGAAATCATTAAAAATTGGCGTAGTTTGCTAGATAAATAAAAAACCACACCCATAAAAAATGAGCATGGTAAAAAGCAAAATTTTTTATTCCGCAAAAATCTTTAATAATTCGTCAACAGTATAAACTTCAGCAGCATAAACATCTTTTAGATATTTAATGCCATATTCATAATCTTCTTTAGTGAATGAATTAGTTGCATCAGAAGCAACAACAACATTATAGCCATTCATATAGGCATCCGCGGAAGTATGACGGACACACATATGAGTATGTAAGCCAGTCATAATAACAGTATCAACTTTAAGTTCCTTTAATAAAATATCTAAATCAGTTTGGAAAAAACCGCTATAACGACGCTTTGGAACAATATAGTCCTTTTCCGATACTTTTAATTCTGGAATCACTTCTGCTCCTTTAGTTCCTTTGATAGCATGATCACCCCATAAAATTAATTCGTGATCAATTCCTTTAAGGTGAGCATCATTACAGAAAATGACTGGTACACCAGCTTTTCTAGCTCCTTCCAATAATTTAGCGGTTGGTTCAACAATAGCTAAACCACGATCACACTTAAGCGCTCCAGTAACAAAATCGTTAAGCATATCGACAACTAGAATAGCTGTATGTTTCTTATTAAACATCTTCATTTCCTCCAACTACTTAATTTACACGATTAACTTCAAGAGATAAACCTTTATTAACCCTTTATTAACACTATTAGGAAGAGGAATATGCAAAATCTCCCAAATTAGGCAGCGTAATAAACTAAAACGTTACTGTTTGTTTATATTTATAAATATATTTCATCTTAAGAAGAGAAGAGGAGCCTCCTATTCCTCATTTAGATTAAACCTTGTTCTTTCGAAGAGCCCGTTACTATAATCTCACGAAAATGTTAAGAATCAAATTTTTGCGAGGCTATATTGTTTTTCGTTAACGACAGAAAAGAATATATAGAACTTCTGAAATACAACTTACCAAAAAACATAGAACATTGCTTGGTTATAATTGCGAATTAAAATATTCTTAATTAAATGCTTATTTATCAATAGTTTCAGTTCTATAAACATACCCTATTGAAACTTTAATTCTTTCGCTTTATAGTTTTTTTGGAAAGAGAAGATAATGCAAAAATTTGATTTTACAAATTATCCCTTAAGTGGCAGGTTCTATGGCGGTTCCGAGAAAAAAACCGGTATCATTATCGAAGATTCTCCCTACATGCTTAAATTTCAAAAGAAAACACCTTTTGGGCGTCGCTTTAATACCATTTCTGAATATATTGGTTCCCATGTTTACCAGATGTTGGAATTCCAATGCCAAGATACCTATCTTGGTACTTATAAAGGAGAAAATGTTGTCGCCTGCAAAGATTTTGTAACTAAGGGATACCAATTTGTTCCTTTTAACGATATTGGCGAATCCACCATCGAAGAAGATAAAGAAAAATATCAATATAGTTATGAAGACATCATGCTTCTTTTGACGGCTAATAAGAAACTAACAAATGTCGAGGAAACAATTTCTTCGTTTTTTGAAATCTATATTGTTGACGCTTTATTAGGCAATTTTGATCGTCATGGTGGGAACTGGGGTTTTCTTAAAAAAGATAATAAGTACTATCTGGCCCCCGTTTTTGATAATGGTTCTTGTTTATTTCCAAATATGATAGACGAAGACGAGATGAAACGAGTCATGAACGATCAAGAACAAATAGATGTCCGAATATATAAATTCCCCACTTCTCAAATCCAATTAAATGGCCATAAAAGCTCCTATTTTGAAGTTATCTCTTCTTTGAAATATATGGAAATCAGTAAAGCATTAAAAAAGATTTTCCCTTTGATTAATTTAAATGAAATATTTCGTTTGATTGATGAGGTCGATATGATAAGCGATATTCATAGGCTTTATTACAAAACCATGATAAAAAATAGATATGAAAAGATTCTTGAATGTTCCTACAATAAATTAATAAACAAAAAATTATGAAAACTTATATCTCTAAAGGAACAATTTGTATAAAAGGGCCATTTCAACTTATTTATGCAGTGTGCAAAATCACTTATCAGTTGAATGAAGATGATTCTTTTAAATATGTTTTTGAGCCTAATTATTCGGTAATCAGTTTATTGGATTCATCTATTTTTCAAAGCATTCCTGGATTAAATTTAGATTTAAAAGAAAAAGAATATATTAGAATCAAAACCCCTACTTTCATTGCCGAAAGAGTTCCTTCCGAGAAAAGAGAAGACTATCTTGATTTATTAGCAAAAGTCGATATGGATTATATGGATCCAATCGAATACCTAATAAGAAGCAAAGAACAATATTCTGGCGATCCTTTGTTCTTATTGCCTTTTGAAGAGAAAGAGATAGTTTCTTTCGATGATTATAAAAGCAATTGCACAAATGCAGCCTTAATCAAAAAAATATTATCTAGTCTTTGTTTAGGTAATGACGTCTCTATCAACGGACAAATCATCAATGATGATAATCGAAAAATTTTTCATGATGTCCTTATAAGCCTTTATGACCGCTCATATAAGCAAGATAAAGCAAAACAAATGAAGGGAATTGATGTGGCCAAAACAAACCACCTCTATAAAGGAAGAAAGCCTGTTGAAATCGATAAATTATTATTTCTTGATTTTTTAGCAAAGGTTAAAAACAAGAAAATGACCCCAAAAGAAGCTATCCAACAATTAGGAATTACAAAAGCTAAATATTATCGCTTAAAAAATAAGTTTCAAAAATAAAAACATACTCTATTGAAACTTTTTTAGTTTTAAGGTTACTGTCAAGTAGGTTTGATTATTTCAATATTAGATCTCCCCAAAAATACAAAAAATGGGCTGTTGAAAAACCGTTAGGTTAATCTACGGCCTCTTTTTGTTGGAAAGAGCTTTCACCAACCATGCTATGGATGTTCTTTTTTCGCAAATGCTTTTTCGTGGATTTTTCGCCATTTTTGGAAAGCCTTTTCGCAGAGGGCTTTTTGAAAATTTGGAGTACCTGTCGAGGATGAAGACATGCTCGATGACTCGAGCAAGCGAAAAAAGGCGCATTCGACCTCTTTCCTCCTCCAATGGTTTGAAGGAAAGGACAAAAAAAGACCTTACGCTAATAAAATTGGATATGGCGGAATTCCCCATAAACCGGCGGATTCTACCAAAAAACGCCGGCAATCTTGCGATTCTGGTGTTTTGACATGGGCTAATGGTTTTTTAAACAGCCCTTTTATGTTGTCGAGACACTAGTAAGAATTACAACATAAATACACACCAAATGTTTGTAGATTTTCTATAAGCGAACCAAAATTAAAAAAATGGTAATTACGACCCAAAATACCCCCTAAAAACAAAAACCCCGATTTTTAACGTATCGGAGTCATTGTTTTCATATGGCGCGCCCGAGGCGACTCGAACGCCTGGCCTTAACCTTCGGAGGGTTACGCTCTATCCATCTGAGCTACGAGCGCATTGGTGCACTGGATGAGATTTGAACTCATACCTGTTTCCAGACTAGCTTCTGAGACTAGCGCGTATACCATTCCGCCACCAGTGCATGTCTTAAAATATACACTTATCAAGCTAAGAAATCGAATAATGTCTTCCAAACCTCCTCATTAGGATTATCCGCTTTAGAAAGGTCCATACTTAATGAAATTGGTCGATTAGTAGAATCCAATCCTTTTTTAAGTAATTCTTGAACATAATGTTCTGACTCTGGGTTTTTGTAAACGCTATGTCCCATATTAGGAATTAGTTTAAAAGAAAAATTTTTATTATTTTTAAATGATTTTTGAAGTGCTAAATAACCTGCCTCTAAGGGAACAACTATATCCTTTTCACCTTGAATATAGAGGACTTTTGCCGGGGATTTTTCGAAAATCTTTCTAGTTTTAATCGACATAAACTTTAGCGAAAAAAGACAGGCAACAGCATAACATATCGGTTTTAAAAATTTAAGCTTTTTAGGTAGATAGGAGAGTATTAATTCGTAAGAGGTAAGGAAGCCCGCTAAAGAAACAATCTTCTCAATTTTATATTCTCTTTTAGCACTTATTAAAGCATTATATCCACCCCAAGAATGCCCTACCGCATAACGCTTTAGTCTTATCGCCGCTTTATCAGTATCTAAAAACTTAAAAAATGCTTTTTGATCTAAAAGAGAATAATCAAGAGAAATAATTTTGTTCCCTTCACTCTCCATCGAGCCGGTATTGTCATAAGCGTAAACTAAATAACCAGCTTTAACTAAATAAGATATTTCCTTAATATAAGAAGCTCTTCCATCTCCAATCCCATGGAAAAATATAATTAAAGCTTTCGGTTTTTTATTAGCTAAAAAATATCTTGAGCCAGTTAACTTCCACTTCCCTGAATAAAAGGAAAAACGTTCTTCCTTAATACCTAAATCAGACGCCCTAAAATATTCATAAGTTGGTGAACCATCATAACGACGGTTCACAATTTTCTTCATTTGAATAAGTAACAAAATGAAAATAGTCAACATTTTAGAAAATTAAGGCAAACAAAGCGCTAAAAGGTTTTTTATTAGCTAAAGCAATAATAGCGTTAAGCTTCTTCTCGGTATAACCTCTTCCTAAAAGAACTCTTATAGGGCAATCTAAGAACATATCAAAGCTCTCTTCATCAAATTCTCCATTAGGCAAGAGAGGAAATGTTGATTTAATCTTATTTAATACTCTTTTAATGATTAAAGTTCCTTCCATCTCATTGAAGGTGGAATTTCTACTAAACTTCTTTTTCTTACGCCTAATATTTTTAAAGACGCTATGATTGAGAATCATTTCAAATTCTCTGTCAGATACTCTATATGCTCCATTAGCGGGGAAACAAAAATAAGATGGTAACAAGAATCTTGTATCCCTAGAATGATGAGGAGAAAAGACTTTTACCTCATTAGACAATTCAATATCACGGCAATTAAAACCGATATCTATTGAATAGGTATCATCTGAAACCACCCAAGTATCTCTAGTTACGCCAAAATGAGCAAAATCTTTATAAGATAAAGTAAAAGAAATTTTCTTGGATTTTCCTGGAGAAAGAAAAACTTTTTGATAAGCTTTTAATTCTCTTAAAGGATGTAATGATCTCTCGTTATGAGGACGAATATAAAGTTGCACAACATTACCGCCTTCATATTTCCCTACATTAGAAATAGTTAGAGTAACCTTAATACTTCCATTTTCTCTTAAATTGGCTTTTGATAATTTTAAATCTGTTAATTTAAAAGCAGAGTAACTTAAGCCATAACCAAAGGGGAAGAGAACTTCTCTTTTAGCGGATAAGTAATATCTATATCCGACAAATAAGCTTTCTTTATATAAGGAAACTTCGCCATCTCCAGGATAACATAAAGCACTAGGGCAATCTAAATATCTAATTGGCCAGGTTTCCGCTAAATGGCCTTCAGGATTTGCCTTACCTAAGAGTAAATCTAAAGTAGCTTTTGCCCCTGCTTCACCTGATAAATATGTTAATAAAACCGCCTTACATTTATTAATGAATGGCAATTCAATTGCTGATCCTGAAGAAAGAACCAAGATGATATTTTTATTTTGCGAAGCAATAGCTTCCACCAAACGAATCTGATTTTCAGGCAAACGCATACTAGGAACGTCTTTTCCTTCTCTTTCATTATCAAAAGTAGTCCCTAAGAAAAGGATAACTGTTTTATGAGTACTAGCTAAATCAAGAGCGTCAAGCCTTAAATTCTCTTCCTCTTCTTTATTAAAAGGATCAAAGCCAGGAGCAAATGGTATTGGATGACCTAATTCTTCTTCACAAACATCTAGAAAATTATTTAATTTTTGTACTTTAATTTCTGCAGAACCTTTGCCTTGAAAATGAGGTTCTTTAGCAAAAGCGCCAATAACACAGACACCCTTAAGGGAACTTAAAGGTAAAATCTTATTGTTCTTTGCTAAAACAATTGACTTTATGGCAGCCCGATAAGCTACTTCTCTAGCAAAATCTTTTTTATTTAAAGGAATTTCGGTTGGGGTTTGCTGGCCTTTATTCGAAAATTCAACAATTCTAGAAGTTTCTTCAGAAAATCTTTCTTTAGAAATTAAGCCATTTTTAACTGCTTTAGCAATCGCCTTGGCTCTAGTTTTTTCAAAACAAGGCATCTCTAAATCTAGACCCTTTGAGTGAGCAATAATTGGTTGAGGTGTTGCGTTCCAATCGCTTATTGTCACCCCATTATAACCCCACTCTTTTCTAAGAACTTTATCAATCAACCATTCATTTTGGCAACAATACGTACCATTTAACCGGTTATAAGCGCACATTACCGCCCAAGGATTGGCTTCTTTTATAGCAATTTCAAAACCTTTCAAATAGATCTCTCTTAAAGCCCTTGTATCAATCTCACTAGAGATTAAAAAACGGTGATGTTCTGTATTATTAGCTACAAAATGTTTTAAACAAGTGCCAACACCATTTTCTTGGCATGAAGAAATAAAGGAAGAAGCTAATTCCCCACTTAATAAAGGATCTTCAGAAAGATATTCAAAATTTCTTCCGCAAAGAGGATTTCTCTTAATATTGATACCAGGCGCTAAAACTAAATTAACGCCTTGTTTAATTGCTTCATACGCAAAGGCTTCGCCTAATTCTCTAAATAATTCTTTATCCCACGAGCAAGCATTTAAAGCCGGAGAAGGGAAGCAGACAATATCATTCTTTGTACTATCATTTTCATAACCTTTAACACCTGCAGGTCCATCAGACATTTTTATCCCTTGAATATTACATTCTGGTATAGAAGCACTTTTCCATCTACCATCACCAGATAATAATTTCGTCTGTTTTTTTAGAGGGAGAGAATCAAAAGTAATCTCTTTATTGATCTTCTTAGACATTACTTTTCATCTCCTTCTTTTAGAGTTTTATCTTCCGCTTTATCTTCTATTTGACTCTCATTTAAAGAGCCCTTCTTCTCTTCTTTTTTATCCTCTTCATCACTTTCAAGAAGCAAAGGATGAGGAACAAAATAATGATAGATAGATTGGAAGAGATAGATAACGGATAAATAGATAAAAACCGAACCCATTACAGTAGCAATAAATGAATCGTTGTTACTGATTAAAACATATAAATCATAACCAATTAAAAATGTAGCGGATGGTAATACTAAAATTTTATCAATAAGAGGATTCTTGGCCCTTCTCTTCTTAGAACAAAGTAGCCAAATAAAATCACCAATTAAAAGAAAACCGCCAATTAAAGTTACATAAGTAAAAGCAATTTTCTTCCAATCTTTAACTGGGATAATACCTAACAAAATTAAAATAGCTAATACTAAAAATAAAATACAGAAAAAGAGTAATTCTCCAGAATATATTAATTTAGTCTTTGTAAGCTCATCTAATTTCTTCTTTTTTTCCACGGGAAAAGTCTAGCTTTAAACCTTAAAAAAGTCTAGCCACACTATCTTAAAAAGAGACATTGCTACCTAAAAGACTTTTATTATTTCTATTGTTTAAAGAAGTATAAAGTGAAACATCGATTGGAGAAGTTTGCTTTCTAAGAAAATCTGCAGTTATCTGCCGATAGTTATATTTTTCATAGCCTACTTTTTCTAAGGTAGCAATTACCTCAAAACCACTTCCAAAATAATCATAAATTCTAGAGGTATTTTGATGAAATAATAAATAGTCAAGGACCGCTATAGTGTAGGTTTTACTAGATTCGAATTTAGTGCTAGAAACTCGATAAAATCCTGAATAATTAGCTTGTCTAATAAGGTCTTTTCCTTTTACTTTGGCAATAAATATTTGGTTATCGAAAGGAATAGCTTTAAAGAGATTTTTATAAGTTACATTTTGCGATAAACCAGTTCTAGCCTTATTGCAAAAACTGAGATCAATTTTATAACCTTGAGATAAGGCTTCTTCACTCATTGCATGAGCAACCATTCTTGGTAAATTGGTTTGATATTCAAGCTCCCCAGAAAGAGTTCCTAAATTCTCAGTTAATAAATCACTAATTTGCTTATTAGATTCATTAACTAAATTCTCCACTACTGGATCGGCAGTATAATTCGAAGCATTAAACCTCAAATTACCATAGTAGCTAGTTGTAACTGATGTTCCAGTTACGCTTAAAGAAATCTTCGAAACATTATTTCCATAAGAGCCACCTTGAATAAAAGCAACGCCGTTTTCTATTGTTTTTTCCGCTTGATGAGTATGAGCGCAAAAGACTGCATCAACGTTTAAAGAAACAGAAGAATTTAAATATTCAGCTTGTCCTCCATGCGCCGATACAACCACTATATCACAAGCTTTCTTTGTCCTAAGGTATGAGGATAAATCACTAATGATTGGTATAGGAGCCTTAAAACCGATATCTTGAACCATATTAGAAGAAATTGATGTTATTTGCTTATCACCAATGACACCAATGACGCCCACTCTAAGACCATTAGGTAAATCCTTAATATAATATTCATCAACAAGTTCATTAGCAAAATCCAAAAATGTTTTCTTTTCTTTATCCCAATGATAAATGTTCGCTCCTAAAAACCGTGTAGAAGTGTACTGTTTATTATTAATAATCTCATCAATTCCCCAATCAAATTCGTGGTTTCCTAAAGTGAAAGTATCAAAGCCAATTTCATTCATCACTTGAGTCAATAATTTTCCTCTATTGGTATTACTTTCTAAACTGCCTTGCCACATGTCGCCAGAATTAAGAAATAAAGAATTCTCTGTTTTAAGTGACTTGAAATAGGTCGTTATTTTAGATGCTTTCGATACTTCCCCATGGAAATCGTTGATAGCAAATAAATCAACAGTTCTTGTGGGATTAGTCCTATTAAACGAAACATCCAAGTAAGTTGAAATGACTAAAAAATCATCATTATTAATTTTTAAATAATTGCCATATGCTTTGAGATAATCGCCTATTTTAAACGAAGATAACTCATTAATTATCTTGGAATTAATGCTTTCGTCTCTTGTGTCAATAAGTAAAGAAAAAGAAGAATCATTAGAACCATCACTTAAATGATAAGCAGTAACTTCTAAATTAGAAAAATTGGTAACCTTAAAAGAAGATTTAAGATGAGCCTTTGGTAAATAAAAATAACATCCGTTTTGGGAAGCGGAGAAAGAAGTATTACTGCTAATTTCTTTAGCTACTACATCGCCATATGGATTCTTACCACACACATTTAAATAATTAGTTTCTTTTAAATAATATTCATCGTTATTAGAGACAAAAGTTCCGTTAAAAGAAACGATATCCCCGACAGTTAAATCACCAACATAATCGGTGTTTGAGATATACAAACCTCTAGTTGTTCGTGAAGTTAAAGACATTCTCTCCACAAAAAAGGAACGGGAATTGTCGGGGTTATTTTGAATTTTAGTAATTGTGCCCCTACTTTTATAAGTATCTAAATTCTCATTATTTAGACCTTTAGCAATATAATCTTCTAGTTCAATTTCCTCACTAGTTAAATAACAAGGGTTACTATTGTCGGCTTTTAAAAATAATGCAGGAGTAGCTAATAAAAAAATAACACTCACTACCGCAATTAAGGACATCCCCAATATTGAGAGATAATATTTAATGGTTCGACCTTGTTTCACAAACTAAGTATATCAAAAAGGAAAACAAATAAAAAAGCCGAATTATTCGAACTTTTCTACTTTCCTTACTGTTTTAATATCAAATTAGCTTAATAACATAAAATGCAAAAGAAACGTAAAGCCTCTTTTAAGAAAAAATCCAATCAGTTCCACTGAACAAAAAATTTTGAAACTAAAAATGTACAAAAAAAGGGCTATATAAGCCCAAATTTTGCAAGTTTGGTGGAGCGTAAGAGGATCGAACTCTCGACCTCCTCCATGCCATGGAGGCGCTCTCCCAGCTGAGCTAACGCCCCAAACTGCGTCATAAACGCATGAATAAGGATATGTATCTAGAACACTTTTGTCAAGGAGATTTTCTTGCTCTTCATCGACCTTCCTTTACTGGATATAACTAATTCATTTAGTTTTGTTTTACTTGAGATACATCTCTATCCTTAGGGAGAGACATATCTAAAGGAATTGGGTCATTTTTAAATAGTAATTTCAAAATAATTGGGGTCAAGAATGATGAAAGTAAAATCAAAGCCAAGGTATATACCATTATTTGAGAATCTACTAAATTAGCGTCAATTCCTTTTTGAGCGCAAACAATAAGAACCTCCGCTCTCGCCATCATACCAATGCCAATACCTAAAGATTCTTTAAATTCGAAATGAGTAATAAGTCCGCCCATTCCGGCGCCAAGAACTTTGCCAAGCAAACCAGCAAACACCCAAATAACACCAAAAATTAAGAATTGAGTGGAGAAGGAGCCACTATTTTGGAACATATTCATCGCAATACACGCAAAGAAAATAGGTGCAAAAATATTGTCTGCAATGGTTTCACTTCGATGATCGATATATTTTTCACATGATGTTCTAGAAAGAATCAAACCCATGATAAAAGCACCCGTAATATCCGCAATTGAGAAAAACTCAGCCAAATAAGACCAGAGGAAGCAAAAACCCAAAGCCATAATGGTGATTCTTATATGGTGAGGATATTTATTGCCTAAATAATTAAATAACTTAGATAAGAGAAATGCTAATCCAATCGAAATGGCAAAGAAGATAACCATAAAAAGAATTACTAAGAAGATACATAAAGCGGTATTACTACTGATATTAGAAGCATTAATTATCATACCCGCAGATGTACTTCCATCAACCGCTCCAGAACCACTACTAGAAAGAGAAATTACTAAAGAGAGAAGAACGATACCAATAATATCATCTAAAATTGCGGCACTAACTAAAGCGGTTCCCATAGGAGAATCTAATCTATGTAGTTCTTTTAAAGTAGCAACCGTAATAGAAACTGATGTCGCGCTTAAAATAACACCATAATAAATCTCCGTATAAACGGGAGGAATGCCATCTCTATTTAAAGAACCACCAGTACATTGATTAAAAATAAAAGCGGCTAAATAGCCTAGAATCATTGGAACGAGGACACCTAAAGATGTGATGATAACTGACTTTACACCTAATGATTTAACTTTATTTAAGTCTGTTTCTAGACCAGCACTAAACATAATTAAAATAACGCCAATCTTGGCAAAGAAATCTAATCCTGTTTTGGAATAAGAAAAAGATCCTTGAAACCAGTCATTCGGGATAAAAGTTAGAGACCCAACAACAAGACCTGCTAGCAAGAAGCCAATTACTTGAGGAATCTTTAATTTAGAAAGAAAAAGCGAAAATAATTTTGAAAGAATAAGAATTAAGGCTAAAAACAATAATATTTCAAAGGGTTTATGGCTCTCAGTTACACTTTCTAATATTAATAAACTTTCCATACATCCCCCTAACGGCATGTAATTATAGTCCTCAAAATCCAAATAAAATAATAAAATTTCTTTGTGCAAGCGCTATCTTCATTTAAACATTAGTAAAATCGTTTTAATATTAATAAAACAACCCCAATAGAATCTAAAATGATTTCTCTTTTTGGTGAAAATATATATGAAACTGCGTAAATATGAGGAAGTCCGTTTTAATACAGGATCTTTAGAAATGAATTAACTATTTATATCATTGTGATGATATAGGAATTTAATTGTTATTTCAAAATGTATCATTGTAATGATATAATGGTTATATAAAAGGATATCATATGTCGAAATTAGTTATTTATCACGGTTCAAAAGATATTGTCGAAAAGCCATATTACCATGGTGGAAAAGCTGAAAATGATTATGGATTTGGATTTTATTGCACAGAGAATTTAGAACTAGCGAAAGAATGGTCATGTAGCAATTACGAGAATAATGGGTTTGCAAACAAATATTCTATTAATTTATCTGGACTTAAAATTCTTGATTTAACAGACAAAAAGTATTCAATACTTAACTGGATAGCCATCCTTTTAAGATTTAGGACTTTTGACTTGACCAATGATATATCTATACAAGCGAAAGAGTATTTATTGGCAAACTTTTACATTGATGTAAATAATTATGACATTGTTATAGGTTATAGAGCGGATGATTCATATTTTAGTTTTGCAAGAGATTTTATAAATAACACAATCCCAATTAGAAAACTAATTCAAGCTATGCAACTAGGTCAACTTGGAAGGCAAGTTGTAATAGTAAGCGAACTTGCTTTTAGTAAACTGAAATTTGAAGGTTTTGAAACTGCTGACAGGCTAGAATATTTTATAAAAAGAAAAACAAGAGACGAAAAGGCACGAAAAGATTATTTGAATGGTACAAGAAATTCCGCAACATTAACCAATGATATATTCGTTTTGGATATCATTAGAAGAGGATTAAAAGATGGCGATCCAATCCTATAATAATTTATATTTGCCCATTGTCTCTGAAAATTTAGGTGTAATGTTCGAACATGCTGTCGATATTGGAATCAATCCTATATTTTTTTGGAATATCTTCGTCAATTCGAATGTAGCAAAACAAATAGAAAAAGGAAATCCAAAATATCTTACATGTTCGGCACTTGATTATTTAAATGAAATCTATGATGGTCAAAAATCTATTCCAAATAAAGAAGATATAAAAAAAGATAAATATTACTGGGCTGCTTGGGCTTTGGCCCAATTTCAACTTAGAAAAGGGTATTCGTTCTACAAGATAAATAATTCATTACCTATTGAAGAAGTTTTAAGACTATATCCAACTTCACACGAAGCAGATATAACCAAATTTTTAGATGTAGCAAATTCATATTTCAAAAGACCAGAAATTACCAACCTAAAGAAAATAAGAGAAGCTAGTGGTTTGTCTCAAAGTAAACTTGCAAGCCTAGCAGAAACGGATATTCGCTCTATTCAAATGTATGAGCAGCGGAGAAATAATATAAACAAAGCACAAGCGGAAACACTTTATAAGCTAGCAAGAGTATTGGGCTGTAATATTGAAGATTTGCTGGAGAATTAATAACTATCCACCGGACAATCCGGTGGTTTTTCATTTTCTGGCACTTAAGCCCTCTGTTACCAGCTGCCACTCAAGGTGGCCGCGGAACGGACCAACGTTCGCATTTATTACTGGCTACCCTTTAAAAGGGTCACCATCGAAATCAATCGAAAGCTGTACTGCAGCTTGATCTTCTTTGAGCTGATTTCGAATATACTCCTCTATCTTTTTTGCGTTTTTGCCAACTGTATCAACGTAGTACCCACGGCACCAAAATTCTCGGTTCCGGTATTTAAATTTTGAGCTACCCCACTTTTGGTAAATCATCAAGGAGGATTTTCCCTTGAGATATCCCATTATCCCGGAAACCGAGAATTTGGGGGAATCGAAATCAGCATATGCACGTGGTCGGGGCAAACCTCAGCCTCATGAATTATGATTCCTTTCCATTCGCAAAGTTTTCGAAGAATTTGACCAATCTCCAACCTCTTAAGGCCGTAGAACTCTTTCCTCCGATACTTCGGCGCAAAAACGACATGGTACTTACACTTCCAACTGGTGTGCGCTAAACTAAGATTGTCGGTATTCGACATTTGGCTCCTTTCAATACTTGCGTTGGTCCGCAAGTCTATTGTAAGGAGCCGTTTTCATTTACGCAAAGCTATAAGCATAACCGAACTCCCCGACTATCGGGGAGTTTTCACTCGCCGACGTTACGCGTCGGCCCAGACAAAAACGACCCTGTTTGAATCAGGGTCGAATTTTTTATAAGGTGTCTTTAAATTTGTGGGATAACACTAAACTATCTTCAAATTTACTTTATTTTATGCGAGGTAATACAATTGAACATGCGAATACAATTGAACAGGCTTTTTGTCGGGAAAAATCCTAAACGTTGTCATTATCACAATCATATAATACTGAAGGCTTTATGTATGTACCCTCATATGTTAACCAGTCATCTTCCCAGCCAGCGGGTTTATTCGTCTGAACAAAATAGACAAAAACACTTAAATCTCCACAACTTTCAAAAACTCTATGGCCCATTCTCTTAACTGATTTTGGAATATATAAATCCCCTTTCAATTTTCCATTTGCAAAAACTCCATTTCCGATACTTTCAACTGCGTTGGGCAAAATAATATCTTCAATAATTGTCGCGGTAAAGGCATATTCACCAATAGTTTTTAATCCTTTACCAAAAGTAACATTTTTCAAGGAATAACATGACCAAAAAGCACCGACACCTATTGTTTTCAAACAATCCGGAAAAATAACTTCCTCAATAAAAGTTCTCATCGATTCATCGTATACAGAATAAAATGCTTGATTTGTGATTTTTTCAACAGGAAGGCTATTTATTTCTGATGGAATTGTTAATGTTGATGTATATGGCCTGCCTCCATAAATGACAATTTTTTCATCACCGTTATCAAGGCAAGTAGCATATTTCAATCCTCTATATGTTCCTTTTGTTCCAGAAAAATTTTCAACGACATTTGGATAAAGACCATCATAAGTGTTGTAGTTTTCCTTTAATGTGTCAGATAGTTTTGACTCTGAAAATAATACTAATTGTTTAAAACTGGAACCATAAATAGATGTAACCTCTTTTGGCAAAGTGATATTTTCTACGTCAACACCATCAATTCTAAATGCACCTGGCGCAATATTTGTTACCGATTTACCATCAATTTTTTCAGGCATTTCTAGACTGTCGGTAGAAGAACCTAAATATTTGAGAATGGTAACAAATGAATTATTAATCACAGCATATTCGAAATCGCCACTAACGCCATATGAAGTAACACCCCACATAGTGACGTCATGATAACAACAAGTAGAATCCCCTGTATTAAAGCCATAATTCCATGTCTTATACACAGGATTGCTAAATGAATAAATATAATAACCTATAGGAGCAGATTGAGCTCCGCACAAAATTGCTAATCTAGTACTGCAATATTTTTCGTAAGTTGGCCTTTCGCCCATATAGAAACAACTGCGACCAATAGTAGTAACACTTGATGGTATATAAATAGTTTTTAGCTTTTGGCAGTAACTAAAACCAAATTCCCCGATAGTCTTTATTCCGAAAGATATTTCAACCTTTTCAATCTTTGAATTACCTTCAAAACAATTTGCGCCTATTGAATCAACTGAAGTATCGATTCCATCAACCGACATTACGCTTGGTATTGTAATTTCCTTTTCACTTCCGGAATATCCAATTACTGTCAGTTTGTTATCAATCATTTTAAAATTAAAGCTGTTGTATTCGGACACAATTTTAAAGGTTGAAGATAATATAGTTTCCTCGTAGTAATCGTTCGTATCAGTTAAAGTTAAACTAACTACATATGTGCCTGGATCAGTAAAAACATATCTTGTGTTATAAACGTAATCAAAACATTTTGGTATGTAACCTAGATATGTGTGCGAATGAGAATTCCCATCATAAATAATTGTTTTATCTTCAAATGGTTCGAATTGATATATTTTTTTATGTTGTTCAAAAACTGCACTATATACTTGATTTTGAGAAACAATTGCAATAGATGGGGACCAGCCAGAAAACACATAAGAATGATCTGAATCATCAGGCTTTGTTGGTGTTGCACCATCATAAGATGGCCTGCTACCATATTTTAGGTTTGTATCAACCTCAAGTGTTGTACCGTCCCAGTTTTTCCAAGTAACAGTATATGTATTTGTACTAGAACTAAATTGCGCAATGTAAACGGCGTTTTCTGTTGCCGGAACAATGGCAGGGCTCCACCCTGTAAAAACATAACTATATTGTGCATCGCCATATTTTATTGGAGTCGCACCATCATAAGATGGAGTTGAGCCATAAGCTACGTTTGTATCTGTTTCTAAAACACTACCATCCCAGTTTTTCCAAGTAACCGAGTAAGTATTAACTGAATCCGAGAACTGCGCTGTATATACTGCATCATCAGTAACTGATGTCACTGATGGAGACCAGCCAGTGAATGTATATGTATATTGGGCAGACCCACTCTTAGTTGGAGTCGCACCATCATAAGATGGAGTTGAGCCATAAGCTACGTTTGTATCTGTTTCTAAAACACTACCATCCCAGTTTTTCAGTAATCGTGTAGGTTGAAAAATATTCGTTCCGACTAGAGGTGGAACTATTGTTTGAAGTATTGCAACCAACCAAAAAACATGAAATAAGAATAACGATAACACTTTTTAAACGCATCTTAATTTTCCTCCTTTAGCATATCAAAAATAGCATGCGAAACGGTTTTTAAGAAAACAACACATATTTCAACATCATTTGTTTTTTGTTCAAAAAAATATCTTGCATTAATAAAATTTGTTTTTGTTTTATCTAATAAACTTTTAAATATTTCTTCTGGAACCTCCTTATAAATGCCTTGATTCCAAAAAGCATTTTCTAAAGAAAATACTCTTCTTTTATATGAATTCGGAAGTAATTCAAACAGTTTTAATAAATCGTGCTCTCGATTAAATGAAATATTATTTTTTATTAATAAGTTTTTAATACCAGACTCAATGGTATAGCAAGAAAGAACAGCATAAGGACAAACAAACGAAAGATTTTTCGGTAAACCATTTTCATCAACTTTCAGCATGTCATAAATAACATCTGAAGCTCTTAAAAAATCTTCCGTATCCTCTATTGTGACTATTAAATTGATTGAGACATTTACCATAAAAGTACCTCTAGTTTAAAAAAGTACGGATTTTGGTCAGGTAGAAATTTGCTTAAAATAAACAAGCTTGTTGATATAATACCTGACTTTGGGCTGGAACCCTAAAATATAGTGTTAAATTAATCAAAAAACAG
>SAMEA104315427__coassemble_386_pt1 | contig 54816 bp, 48 predicted proteins | sample SAMEA104315427__metabat2_high_PE_001 | metagenome-assembled genome bin SAMEA104315427 (sample SAMEA104315427) | gut metagenome | biome: Monkey gut; feature: monkey-associated habitat; material: faeces | place: China | collected 2013 | reverse complement strand
CCGACATTTTATCTTTTTTTGAAGTCATATTTACGCTCACTTTTATAATAATTATTTAAATTTATTTTAGGAATTTTAGTAATAAATACCCTTATTTCCGGCATTTTTAGCGTCTTTGTAGCAATAATTTTATTTTATTCAATCTTCTATAGAGACCTTACCCAATGCAGGATAAGATCTCTGAGGATTTTAGATGTTTCTTTGCAAAAAGAAGTTTTCCAAGGGCGGTAATTTCTAATTTGTGTTCTTTGATGTATTTTGTTGTCTCTTTTTCACTTTTTTTAAGAAGAGCTTCGATTTTTCTTTCCATTTTTCTTCTCTTGATAGCAGTTTCTTCTCTAGCTCCTGATTTTAAATGGGGAAGTGTTTCCCAACAAGAAGAGTAGCCAATCATGTTGAATAGGTTATAAGCATTAATTCTGGCACTTTGTAAATCGTTTTCACAACCTCTTGAACCTCTACCGTAGATAATTTTTTGAGCAAGAACACCCGCCATAGAGATTTTGATATCTGCAATAATTTTGTCATAAGGCCAAAATCCTTGTTCAACTTCTTTAGCGTGAAATTCGCCATTTGCGCCAGAAATGTTGAGTCTATTAATTTTAAAGAATTGAGGGAATGCTTTAGCAACTACTGCATGGCCCGCCTCATGAATAGCTATTTCTAGATTGTCTTCTTTAGATGCTTCTTTAACTCTATCTGTGATGTTATAGATTGACTGATAAATCATTTCGTTTTTTATGTTTTCAAAGCCATTTCTAAGCACTAAATCATTCACTACTGCTTTTACACCAGCGCAATTAATACCATTAAGTGATAATGCTACTTCTTCTTCATCGAAGTCTTCTGGGAACTTGAGGTTGAATTCTTTAAAATGTTTCTTAAGAAGTTCTAATGCTTCTTCATTAGTTGGGTAAGGAATTTCTACGATTTTTTCAAGACGTCCATAACGAAGTAAAGCGTCAGGAATATCTCCAAGATAGTTAGTAGCCGCGAGCACTAAAATGTCATCAGATGATTCGACACCATCTAAATTTTCTTGAAGAGCTCTTATTACTCTTCTTTCTTTATTAATGAGTAAGTCTAATTCATCAAAAATGATGACGGCGTGGCCAGCTTCCCTAGCTTTTTTAAAGGTCTCACAAATACCTTCAACTATGTTGATTTGTTCACCTTTGAAAACAAAGACAGGTGCTTCACAGCATCGAATAATTTCTTTAATTAATAAAGATTTACCATTGCCCGGTTGTCCAAATAGAATTACACCCCTAGGGATAGAAACGCCTTTTGCTTTAAGCTCTTTAGAATTTTTAAACCAATTAATAACTGAAAGGAGTTCTTTCTTTTGATTTTCATGACCAATAACCCTACTTAAGGGTTCTTCATCTTCTAATTTAGAATTAAAAATTAGTTCGTATTGGGAAGATTCTTTATTGTCTTTTACAGTGTTTTTAGAATTATCGTCATTTTGCTTTGGCAGTTCTTTTTGATTAGAATTTTCTTCTTCTTTACAGCCAAAGTTATCTTCTTCGTCCATTAATTCGTTATATAAATCCTTATAACTTTTACCTAAATTATTCATTTTTTTCCTCTTTTCTCCGACATTATATGGGTCCATTTTTTAATCTTTTTAAAATAATGGTTAATGTTCTTATATCAGTACATTAAAAACTCTTAAGTGCTTTAAAAATATCGCCATACAAGAGGATCGATTATTCCCTAAATTGTATTTTTCTAAATAAAGTCGTAATTAATCATTAATTTATAAGTTTGAACAATGCACTTTTGATGAAGTTCGAATTTGTTCATATGCCTCTTTCATTCTTTTAGAGATGATCTTAGGAGAAAGTCCCCCACAACAACCTCCGAAAGCGGGAATCACTATTGACTTAACATTATTTTCTAAAGCTTTTATCAATGTTGTTCTCATGCATTGATAAATAAGGAAATCATCTTTAATTAAAGAAGGTATTTGCATTGTCGGCGTATGAATTAACTTCTTATTAGTATTAGGGATATCAACAATGATAGATGAACCTACAGGTTGCTCTCCATATAAGTTCTTTTTGATATAACGTTGAACTATATGTTGTAAATTGTTACCAAAATATTCGCTTATTGCTAAGTCATAACCGCCATTCATAATGCCATATGCATTCGCAGGGCTCACTACACATTCAATATCTTTATGATTATCCATAAAATTTCTGAAGGTATCGTGAATAATTGTAATTTCCTCATTGTCTTTAAAGACTTCTTTCCAGGCGTTAACGATGCCTGCATTCATATCTAATAGATAGATCTTTAAGCCTATATTAAAACCAATAACTTTATTTCCTTTTAAATAAGTTTTGTCTTTTTCTATTAATCCATCATCAATTAAAGCATTAAATACTTTTGAAGCGGTCACAAAACCTACTGAAAAAGACTTTTGTATGCTGGTTATCGAGACATATTTTTCTCTTTTAATCCAATCTTTCACGACTTCTAATAGCGATTCATATTCCATAAATTCTCTCCTTTTGTTTATATTTTTGACTTTCTACTCAAATTTAACTTTTAACACAAAATAAACTTAAAAGTTAACGTACTCATAATTCGCTTATACTTTAACATTATATTTAGAAAAATTAGTAATTAATTTAAAGTTAAAAATATGTTCTTATAGCGATACATTTAAAAAAGGAACATATTTCTAGACTACCCCTACTAATACAAATGATGTCCCTCATTATCATCTTTTCCTCCTAAAGAGTAATATCCCCTAAGGATTTAATAAGAAAAAAAGTATTACTTAACTTCAAATTGTTCTATTCATGTAAATACACTTTTTTCAAATAGAATCTGGAAACTTACTTATTTGATATTTGGTTTAACATCTAAAGTTTTAGCTAAATATAATATTTGACCTCTAGTTAAATATTCTCTTCTTTTCCTTAATTGATCAAAGTAAAACATTGCTAATTCTTTATTAAGAGATGTTGGTTTAATAATTGTTACCATATCTGCAATGCAAGCATTACCATCACCAAAAGGATCAGATAACAACCACGATTTAAAGGATTTTTCATCAACAGAAATGTTAACTAAACCGTATTTAGGACATGCTTTCTTTGTATCTTCTATATACTTAATTCGCCAATTAAAACTATATGTGAGCGGTTCTGCTTGTTTTTTATTTTTGCTTTCTTCTGGTATATCCATTTCTTGATATCTAAGACTTTCTGAGAAAAATTCTTCAAAAGATCTTTTAAGAATATCCAATAGCCCTAAATTAAAAGAGAAAGAAACTATAGAGATATTGCCCCCGTTAGGCAAAATGCTCTGCTTGAGCATATTATCAATAGTTCCATATTTTTTAGCTTGATTAGAACATTTTTGTTGAAATATTTTTTCAAAATCCCGATGTTCATCAAAGTCATTGCATAAGACATTTTTTTCAGAATCATTTACAACATCAATATTTTCAATTGAGTCAAATATATAATAATTTGAGAAATAAAGTCTCTCTTTCTTAATATCAGCATTAATTTCTCCTATTGGGAACATTAGAGCATAAAGCTTATGACGATATTCTTTAATTAAATAGACTCTATACCAAAAGAGACGATTGACAATTTTTTTAGTTTTTGCATCTAAACCACTAGATTTAATTTTAATCAATTTACTTTCTCGATAAGCTTTTTCAATAAGATAAGTTTTTCTTAAAAATTCTTTACTATATCTTTTACCACCTACTAGTAAATTTTTGTATTTATTAGAAATAATATGTCTATTTTCGGCACTAGTAGAAAAAGCACTTAACACCCTATCAATTAAAAAGTTAACATCTTCGTCTTTTGTGTATTTATCGTTACTAATCGCCGCTAAAATCTTGGCAACCTGATCTTCATTTAATCCATGTCTTTGCTCTATGTAATATTTCCCTGAATCTGTTGTTTCTAATACAAAAGGAAAAGCATCTGGAAAATCATTTGTTATTTGTTTTAAGAATTTTAAACATTCACTAATTCTTTGTCTTCTAACTTGGTTTCCTGCTTTAGCATTTTTATCGAATTTTAAACCATAGTTTTTAGCGTGTTCACAAATATCAATTTGCGTAGCGGGGTTAAATTCGTCTGTATGATTCAATAAGTAATCCAAGGTTAATAATAATTCGATGTGGTGAATTTTAGTATCAGATAGCGCCATATTTTTACCTCATTATTGCCATAATAAACCGATATTTAAAGTATATCATTCAATTTTTAACAATGTTCATATATCAGTACACTTATATTCTCCTTATTTATTATTATTTTGAATTTTTTAAGCTCAGTTTTATTGCTTAAAATGGGCAACAATGATTAACCATTAAGAGCTTTTTTGATTAAAGTTTTAGGGTTATATCCTCTTTCCATTAGATCGATGGATGCTAAATAAATATCTTTCATATCAGTTGATTTTGCTTTAGAAATAGCTTCAATAAAATCAAAAACCTCATCAATGTTAGAAAGATTATCTTTGTTAATTCTAAAATAAGCCAGATAATAACGTAACGGCTCTTCTAGATATATCTTTGCTATCTTAATTTCTAAACGAAAGTTAGCAATAGCTTGACCTTTATAAAAAATATAGGAAATATGTCTTATGAAGTTGATATATTTCTTGTCAACATTTGCTTCCTTTAGCTTAGCTTCACTAAGATTAAACAAATCACCTTTATTGCGTAACGTTTTTTCTCTACAAATAAACAAAGCATCATCCTTGCTTAAATTAGACTTGACCAAAAGGTTATAAAGATCATCTCTTGTCGCAATAGCGTCCTCAATTAAATCATTAATAAGAAAATCACAAACATATAGATGATTAGCTTCTATAACCCCACTTCCATGAAGCATGGCGACTAATTTTGCAAAATCTTCAAATGAATTATAACAATCAAAATAATTATTAAATAAATCTCTGATAAGGCTAGTTCCTAAATCTTCTATTCCAATATAAGGATTATGATCACAAATAAATTTCTTCTTATATTTTTCAGTATAGAAACTTAATTCTTCTTTATCATAAGGCAATGACAAATATTTCATTATCATTTCCGTGTCTTCATAGGTGACATTATTCTTTTCAATCTCTTCTTGAGTAAAACTCAATTCTTTGGCAAGTCTAATTAAATCACTTTGGAAAGTCCTAATCGGTAAGCCTACAAATTTACTTGAATCCGTTACAGAAAATTTAAATAAAAGACCTTTATTCTTAATATCATCCAACAATATTTCGAAAGGTAAATCATATCCGTCTTCTTGGAGAAGTTCATTGCAACATTCACATAAATCTGTTTTCTTATTTCCCCAATAAAAAGCATGACATTTAGGGCAATAAGTGTGTCTAGGTAAAGGATTAACACTTCCTAAACCGAGTAAATAAAATATCAAGGAATTATTCTGAGACGACCTAGCAAGATATAAATCTCCCTTTGCTTTTTTAGTTTTAATTGCTTCCGCAACTTTAATAATAATATCCAAATCGTAACATTTAGATAATTCATCCATCTCATATCTTATCCTACCAACAATTTGCTCATCAATTTCTCCTTTATATAATTTCTGTAATCGGGTGTTTACCTCCTTAAATATATAGTCATATTGCTCACTTTTATCCATTAATACCCTCACTTTAATAATTCAATAAACTTGCTTTCAGTAATCACTGGAATATGGTTTTTAAACCTTCTCCTACAAAGGTTTTATCAGGATTTTTACCAACAATTAAATAATCGATATCTTTATTAATATTCTCAAAAGCATTACCCCCATATCTAGAAATTTTTCTATTGTTATTTACTTTTAATTTCACTAATTTCATAAAAGCCGCCATTATAATCAATGTTGTATTCAGCTGCATAATCTTTAAGAAAATCAATTTTTACTTCCTTCTTATTTTTAAGAATCCCTTCATTCAAAAATTCATCAATAGCCTTATAAAATAGCTTCCTTCTAAATTCTTTTCTTTGATGGTAGTCAAATAACGATAAGGCATCTTTAAAAATGTCTTTCCCGCTTCTAATTTCAACACTCACATCACATTGAAGATCTATATCATTAAAATGGTCATCGTAGACAAAATCTGAGAAAGCAATATCAAACCACCAATAATAATCACGATCATTTATCTTGTTCTTAGGAGATAAGGAGCAATTAATAAATTTTCTAGCTTTCCCATTCCATCTACTTCTTCTAATAGATATTTTAAAGAAATCATCTAGTTCATAAATGTTATCAAACATAGTTCTATATATTCTTTGACATTCTTTTATATATTCATAGGCTTGCTTTGGCGATAAACAAAGGTTATAAAGCTTAATCATTATGTTAAAAAGACTTCTATTTGAAGTAACCCAATTAGGTTCTGTATCTCCCTTAATAAAACGAATGATATTTCGGTAATCTTGATTATTTTCTTTTTCTAATAACTCCCCTAATTCATTTAAAAATTCATCAAATTCATGATGTTTCCTTCGAAAATCAATTAATCGCCCTTGAAAGTATTCTTTAACCCAGGATGATGGAGCGCCATAAAACACAGGCTTTTCAATCCATTCTCTAGTTCTTTCTTCTAACATAATGTCTCCTTCTTTTTTTCATAAAGAGGAATTAAAAGGCTCCACCATAACGATGGGAGTAATTTATCTATATTTTATTATTCCCATCGTTCAAGCTTTGGCACCCAATATTACTTAGGTTGTCGGTGGATCTTTGGGCTTGTCTCTAACCACTCTCTTTATGGATATATAATTATTTGAATTTTACAAATTCCTTAATCTTCGTCATTTTCTTCTTTGAAGCAAGAAATTTTATCTGACAACTCGATTTAAAACCTATATTTACGACAATTAAACGACTTTTTAAACATTATAATTGTTAATCTTTTAATCTAAATTAACTCATTGGAATGAGATTAATACAATCTCATCAATAAATACTTTTAATAAAGGTAAATTATCCTCTTTAATTCACTATTTATTGCCATACATTTCGATTAAAGACGCTGCCATATTGCCTTTAAAAAGAATCCTGCCATAGACGTCTTTAGTCACATTTTGAGAGGAATCGTAACTTCCTAAGATTCTTCCATAGAAATCTTTAACTATGATATCGTCATTAGAGCGGGTTTCTAATGAGCCAAGGATTCTTCCTTGCCAATCTTTAATAACTTCTTTTTCCATATCTATATACCTCCAAATTTATTACTTCCAATAGTTTATGGAATCGTTTCACAAATTGTTCAGTTTCTTGAACAATCATTAGACATCAGTATTTATCTTCTTTAATTAAAAGTTTTGATTCAAAATCTTTGACAATCTAGAACATAGTTATTTCTCTCCTTACCACCACAACTGATCAAAATATTTGGCAAACATTTCTAAAGCCTTTCTTTTATTTGCTTCATAACGCTTTTCGATTTTTCTATTCTCTGCAAAATGTAGTTTGCTAATTCTTTTGTTTTCTTCACTCATATCTTTAAAACGATATGTCTTGATGGGATGGTATAAGGTTTCGATTATTTTCCCTTTTTTATCTCTAAGATATTCTTTTTTTACATTCCCTTTGAGAGCTTCTCCATTAAAACCATATGTTTCAAAAAAGGGTTTCCATAAACGGTTATATTCTTCTTCATATTTATTTTTATATATGTAACTATGATCATTACTCTTGATAAAAGCACTTTTCATTTCTCGAAGAATCTTTTTCCATTTATTAAAACAATATTTGTCCATTTGCTCTCTTTGTTCATCGTCAAGATTCAAAGGGTCAAGTTTGTGTTCTTTAATATATTCATCTTCAAAAGATGATGGATAGCTGTTGATATGCTTAATTAATTCATCAAGCATCTTTGGCATAATGGTCAAAAACCATATATCAATATCATAGACATCGTAATCTGAAAAGCCGCGTTCTACGCGTTGTTTCTTCCATTTTTTAATTTGACTTGGACTAGCTTCACCTAATGGCATATTGTCTTCCTCCATTACTTAAATTGTGTAACTCATTTAAATCTCTATTTAAAGCGATATAGACGAACCGAACCACCTATATCAATTTTGTTTTTATTAGTTATATGAATCAAGAAACATAGATAACTCACATAATTCAGCAGTTTATTGCTCCGCCGATAACTCACATAATGTATAAATTCATAAACTTAATCTACGCAATCTATCAGGACAAACGATCACGTTTATCTTCTAAATTGTTTTGCTCATAAGGAGCGTTGATTTATATACCTAATCGAATCTTAGTTAACATTCAATTTCAATTTCCGAGTTAAGATTACTCTTATCAATCGCGACTTGAAGTGCACTTAATTCCCTTTGAGATGTTCTAAGTGCTTTTTTAGCATCATCAATAGAATATGAAGCTTTATAGATAATAACTTCATTGTTTCTATAGTTGGTTGAAGAGGTGAATGGACTCTTTTTAGCAAGATTAGTTAATACTTTAATCTCACTTCTTAACTCAGTAATTCTTACAAGGCCTTCATTGATGGTAAAATCAAATCCATTAACAAGTGTCTTACTATTAAATGCACTGAGGACATTTCTAATCTTTCTTTCTTCTTTATGAAGCTCTTTAATTCTGCTTCTATTTATAGCGAAATCATATTCTTCAACATAAACAGGTACTAAGATAGTTTTACCATCAGTATCCGTTGCCTTTTCTACTAGAACCATAGATTTTTCTTCATCATTACGATGAATATCATTAATCTCTTCTTCAATATATTTGAGTTGCTTCATTAACTCAGTAGCTGTAACTTTCATAGCATTCCTTTCATAATCCGCTCTAATATTGTGTGGATGAGAAAATAGCTGTGTTACAGTTCCGTCATTTTGTACTCTTATTGGTACATTTACTATTTTCAGTATTCTTATTCTTCGGTTAATTCAGCAACTTCTATGAAAGTTACTCTATCGATTGACTAATCAAACCGTAATAATCTTGGACAACAATTCATTGATATAGTAATTAATGAGATTTGATGTCATTACATCAAGAGGATTACTAACTTTAAGGATTTTTCAAATGTCGTTAACGCTATCAAATTGTGGCTCTTTATCAATTGGATAATCTTTAAAGACGCCAGCAATGTTTAACAAAGTTTCAGAATATTTGTAATCCCATTTGAAGTCTTATTGAAAAGCCTAATTACATTCATTGAGCTTCAGGAACTTCTCCAAGCGGAACTCTTTCAACATGTTTATAAGTCTTCAAATATTAAGGTAAAAATGAGCTTGTCTATATTTAAATTCTTTAGTGTTCTTACATCTTTAATTCAGAACTCTTTCATAATCATTACCACCCAAATTATCAAAATATTAAAAATTTGTTAGCTACTTTTTTAGCTTCACTATTATTTTTACCAATGTTTTAGCTGACTAAACAAAAAACTCGGAACTATCATTGTATAAGACCGCTCTTCCACTAAATATGATTTGTTCAAATAGGTTTTTTGTAAAGTAAAAAACGTTATTTGCAAACAGGTGATGAACTATTCAGTTTCCATCGTATCTTTTGGGCCAAACGTATCCCTATAACGCACAATACAGCACTTTTTGATTGTCATTTTGAGGAAAACTAGCACCTTGTCGTACTTGTCTTTTGGGCCGTTTGATATGAACCAAAATAAGTTTAGCCAAGCTTGAATTTCGTTCCTGTCGAAGCCCCCATGACTGGACATGAACTTGGTCAGCATATCGTGGAGTCTGTTTATTGGTTCGAGCGGATTCTCGGAATCTCGCAGGCCTTTGAGCTTATCAGAATCGTATACCTCGCTTTTGAGCCCGAGCCTTTCGATTAATATGTTGTGTGACTTTTCCATGTCGTGTACGATGCACGAATTCTTTGCAATATGGTTTCCATATGTCTTCAGTGATGCTGACTCGCTTAACTTCGATATCCCAGCGGCAACAGTAAAAGAGGAACTTCCGTTAGTTCTGGTAGCTATGCAAATCTTGTTTCTTGATATGCCCCCTAAGTCCCTTGCCATCATTCGTAACGATATCCTTCCTTATGACACTAAAGAACTTCTCGTCTATTTATACCCTGCCGTCAAGTACCACCGAATCCTGTATCCCATCCAGCACCAAGAATACCTTTTGAAGCCAATATCTTCCCGTGGAATCGGCATTTCTGTTGTCGTATGCAGAAGACCGTATGCTATGGAACTCGAATAGGTGCAGCAGGTATTCTATCCATTCCGAGATGGGAATCTTTCTTGAGTCGAATATCGTCATAGTCAGCGGTTTAAACCTCTTTTTCAGCTATTGCAAACAAACCTCTGTATGCCATTGCTTGTGTAACCATTCCTCGATATGTGTTCGCATCCGCAGTACGGGCAAGATTTCGACTGGTTGCTGTTGATGAAGTCTATTTCCTCACCGCATTGTTTGCGGTGTTTGGCAAGGTACCATTCAATGATGGTCGATTCTATGAGTTTTTCTCCTTCGTCACTCTCGCTTTTGGCAGACCATCAAAAGCGCCTCAAAGGACGGGATACTATTTTCCCTTTTTTCATAATTGTGGTGATCCGGCCTTTCTAAGGCTAACACTGGGACCACCACGTACCAAAACAATGTTAACCTCAGAAAGGTCTTTTGTTGCTCCCTTTCTATGAGCATTAACATTATAACATGTGCTTAAAAATCATCATGCGTGTACAAATAACGTTTTTAAAGTAATAATCAAGATATGCATTTACTATTTTAATAGACGTTCTAATGGAAATGAAAATCCATTCATTTTTTAACTTATTTAAAAACACTAAAACCACTATTGCTTTGACAAGTGTAGCAATCATTTCTAATAAATAATTTTAAAAAAATTAATTCTATAGCATTAATTATAATATTTGTTAATCAAATCATCGAAAGAAATATAGATTCCATGCGCTTTCAATTTGCTGATTCTAGCATCATAAAGTGGTTTTAAAAAACGTTTTTTCTCGCTAATGCTTCCATAATGAACTGCTCTATGACAATTCGGACATAATGGTATTATATTGTCATAAATGTCTAGGTTCTTTGGAAAAAAATCTTTTTGAGCTTTCATAGGAATAAGATGGTGAGCTTCTAAATATTTATTACCTGTTTTTGTATCAAACGTTGTATGTGTGTGACCATCAAATCCATCAAGATCGCATCTCCAACAAGAATTTACTAATACAGTTTTTCCTAATTTAGGGTCTGTTGAATATCTCCTATTATTCGATAAGCCGGGCTTTAATGTTGGAGTTCTAGAATTAGCACAATCAATATCTGCTTGTGAGTCATACGTAAGAGCATCATGTATGGCAATGTCATCCTCAAAATCATTTATGGAATCAATAACATTTTCAGCGTTGTATGGATTTAATTGATTATAAGTAACAGCGACGTTATCCCTAATGGGTGTAGTATCAGGTAAATTGAAAATATAATCCGTTTTAGTTTGAACACACATTTTAAAGAAGATACATAATTGGATTAATGAAGGAATTCTATTATCTCCAGCGTTTGTTCTTGCGTTTGGGTCGAAAGCTGCCGAGCTACTATAAAAATTTAAAAATTCTTCCCAATATAATTCATTAAAGGCTTTGCCTTTCGGAAATGTTTTTTTGCCTTTATTTTCAAGGAAAGCTTTTAAATTTAAAAACACAGGTGAAATCAAGAAGATATTTTTAAATAATTCATAACCGTATGGTGAAACGCTCAGTAATTCATGTCTACATGAGCTAGGATCTCTATCTTCGTTATAAAAACCATGAAACTTTTTTGTTTCAGCAAACAGTTTTTTTCCATTTGTAGTTAAGTCCAATCTTACGGGTTGTGTCTTTGTTGGATCATAAGTTATTAAGCCCAGGCCAATCATAAATTCAGAGCACCAAGCGCTAGCAACATCCTTTGTTAAATTTTTAAATCTGTGTCCGTTTTTATGTTTTAGGCGACCGTTTCCAGTCAAATTTAAATAATTTAGAATCCTACCCACTGGAGCTGGTCCGGAAATAAGATTTTTCAATTCGACACCATATGTTGATAAATCAATATATTCTGACATAACTCTCCTCTTAATTAATATTTGAGAATAATTAAGCATTCAAATATTTTAATTGAGCCACTACCCTGGGATGAATGCTTATAGTCTTCAAATACCAAACTGAAATTATTATAATACTTTTTACCAATTTCTAATATTTTTTCTGGAACAGCGACACCGTGGTTAGAATAACTAATAATCAAAGATGACTTGTTTGAATGTGCAAAAGAAATGACTTTTTCAAACTCTTTATAAACTAAATTTTTATAGCAAAAGTTAGACTTTTTTCTTCTTTCTCTATACTTTGCTTTACAAGACGTTTTAGGAGAATCATATAAACAAACAGTCTCTAAAATATGATAAAAACGTGAATACTGGTCTGTAGTATATGGAGGGTCTAAGTAAAAGCATTTAACCTTTTTTAAAAGACTATTATTAAGTAAATCATTGTAGTCTTTGTTAAAAACAATGTTTTTGTATTTTGATATAGGAATTGTCTGAAATTCGCACGCCTTTTCATAGAAAAGCTTAAGCAAATCGTATCGTCTCAAAGGTTGTACTCTTTTGCAATCTTTTTTTAAAAACTGAGCAAAATGACCAGGCGTTGATTGTGCCTTGCACATTGCTGACATTAAAAAAGTTAAATAAAGAGATTGTTTATTTTTAGAAACTTTGCTAATTGCAAATCTTATTGAATCTATTTGTAAACATTGGTTTGGGGCAAAATAAGTATCAGAATATTCCTTATAAAAGAAATTAAAGTGCTGTTGTTTCATATTTTCTTGAAATGAATTGTCAATATCAGCATGTATTTCATTCATAGTTGGCACATTCTTTGTTAACAACAAAGCTTCAGAAACGACAGAACTGGATTTTTGAAAATCATTCGAAATAATCACATTTCTTTGTGATAAAGCGTATCCAATCGAAGATGTGCCACACATTAAATCACAAATGGTGTCGCCTTCTTCTGTAACGTCTTCAATTTTAGGCAAAATAAAATTGAATAATTTAGTTTTATTGCCCATGTATCTGATAGTATGGATAGAAGGATAGTTGACTACTTTTTTTGCCATATAATAATGTTGTCCTCTAGGATAATGTCACTGTATGTGTTTCGAGCCGTGGTTAAACTGCGACTATTATCGTCAATTTTGTCATTAAACATTTCAACGAATTTAAAACCATTCAATTCAGCCATCATAGAAAGATATTTTCCAGTTTGAATTTCGTGTTTCCTTATCTTACTATCAGATATTTTCATTACTAATCTTTTGCCCTGTTTCAATACCAACCAACAATTTTTAATGACCTTATCCATTAAAGTAAAGAAATCAAATATTACTTTTGCATTCTTCGGGTCTATTCTATACATATAATCAATCTCTCTATTGATAAAACCATAACTTGTATATTGCTTATTGATATATTCTTTTTTGGAAATTTTGTCATTTCCAATCATAGATGTTTGAAGTTTTGAATATTCAGATGCATTAGAAACAACCTGCATCCAATATAATTCAAGTTTTAGTGTTTCCGAATATCTAACGGATGAAATATAAGGTGGATTAGTAACTATTAAATCAACCTTTTCTTTATATTTAGTGAGGTCTTCATTAGAAGCATCACAAACAATAAAATCTGTGTCAACATCATGAATTCCAACCTCTTCCACGTATTTGATGCGTTTCTTGGTTGCTCGAAAGTATGTTCCAAACACATCCTTTTCGTTTTTGCCTTCTGCTTCTAGTTTCCTCATTCTTTTACTAAAACCAGGGAAAACATGAGCAGTATCAGCATTACTAACTTGCTTCACAACAGCAGAAAGGATTGATTCAAAAAATAAAGTATATTTTTCGTGCTCTATAGAAACCACCTCTAAAACAGTTTTTTTGATATTCCTCATCAAAACCACTAAATCATGTTGAACATATCCTTTGAACCAATGATCTCTATTTACACAAAAAGGTATTTCCGATACATCTACCGGATTATTGTCGTTTCTACAATTGTTCTCTAATTTCTCATTGATTTCTTCCAAAATATTAATTTCATAATTGGAAGTTTTTGCTCTCGAAATGTCCGCTGCAAGAGGATTGATTTCTAGACCAACAAAATTGCGATCTAAATATCTCGCCTCAAGTGCTGTTGTACCTGAACCACTAAAAGGATCGAAGACTAAATCATTTTTTGAAGTATACTCTAGAATCGCAGCTCTAGGTATGGCCGGAATCAATTTTCCATAATATCTATGAAATGAGTGCATTCCAAGACGTTTTTGATCTTTTGTTTTATCTAAAACCTTTTTAAAATTGCTATTTTTATTATCACTAAATTCTATCATTTTAATCACCATCTAAAATTGTACCACTTAATGTCAAAATAATTAACTTTTTAACTCTTCGTGGAAAGTGTTTTCTTGGTTATTGGCGATTGATTTTTCGTTCTCACAATTTGAAAAATTTCTATTATTAGAAAAAAGATAGCCTTCACTTTTCTTATTGATGTATCAGTTCTAAAAACGAAATAAAATCCCATATCCTATCTTTATTTTATTTTTGCTCTAATGGATCAATTCATAAAAGGCATTTATTTTTTTGAGTTTCCCCATTTTTAACAATGCCAGGAATAAAAAATAGCATTTTTGAATATTTTATAGTCTGAGAGGGTCATTTTTTGCCTATTAAGTTAAGGTTACCAGGCATTTATGCTAGATTTTGATTGTCAAGAAAAAATCTAAAGGCCACAAAGAATGCGAGGCATTCCACATGAGCAATTTTAGTAAGTTAATTGACAGGTTCGATAGGCTTTTTTGTACTATCTGGAAAAGGTAATATGTACATTCGACAAGCCAACGAGGAAGTTCTACATAGATGCCGTATACGGGATACTGAAGTGACAAAGCATAATACTTAGCGACATCGCGCATTCCCTTGGCGAGAAGATAACACCCAAGAAAACGATAGAGAGGATTTCCAGGTTCCTTTCCAGGGAGTATGACTTGGAGTTCAGGAATGGCTTGCTATTGCTTGCCATCTCAATGATGCCGAAGAACGAACTTAAGGTCTTCTCCGTCCACGACACCGATGTCTCGAAGCCATATGGAAAGTACTTCGAATCGTTAGGAAAGGTCCGGGATGCATCCTCCGTTGATGGTGCGATTGGTAGCGGCTATAGGGTAATTTGCATAACGGCACTGACTGCATCGAGCAAGCACCCAATGTCCATTTACGACGTCTTCCACTCCGAGACGAAACCAGGCTACCTTTCGGCAAACACGTATACGTTTGATGGCATCGAGTTCGTGTGCACGCATCTTTGCAAACGGGAATCCGTCTTCGTGTTTGACCGCGGATACGACGACTATAAGGTAATCAATTTCGTTGCATCCCACCGACAGTATTTCGTCATCAGGGTAAGAAAGAACAGGAAGATAGTGGTAAAAACGAGGAAGGCTGGACTGATTAGTAAGGGAAAAAGGAAGAAAGGAAAGATACTCATACCATTTACGTACAAGGGGAGTAAGCTTGTCGCCAAGGTATCGCACATAGGGGTCAAGCTCCTTGACGGCAACGAATACTTTGCTGTCTACTGCTACCTTGTCGAATCGAGCGAGCCAATGAAGCTGCTTACCAACAGGCCAATCAAGTCTAAGTCGGATGTGGTATCCGTGGTGATGAATTATGTTTCCAGATGGAAGATAGAGGAACAGTTCAGATTCAAGAAATGTGGGTTTAAGTTCGAGGACTTCAGGGTAAGGTCGCTAAATAGGATTAACAACCTAACGATGTGCCTTGATGCGGGAATAACCATGATGTCGTACCTCATTGAGGGGAATTCGGAACTATACAAGTGCTTGATATCGATGTCAAAGCACCTGAAGGGCGATGACGCATACATAAATTCTACCAACTCCTCTCAGGGATAAAAGACATTGCTGGGCCACAAGGAAATGGGGATAAAGTCAAAGCAGCAGATTGAGCACAGAAAAAAGCCTAAGCAACTAACTCTATTCTAATAAAATAGAATAGCCTTTCGGTTGACACGACACAAAACAATTCGTGATGACCATAAAATAAACAGAAAAATCATTTTTTATGACTTAACATGGGGAAACTCAAATCTCTTTACCGGATGTACTATATTTATCAAAGTTGTTTTTGGGACACCGCTTTCGCTTGATAATATAGAAACAAACATTATCAAACTTAAAAATAAATCAAATAGAAAATAGTTGTGTATAAACTAACTTCTTATAATTTTCTTTTGAAGCACTGTTCTTGTGATAATCGGCATAATGAGTAATCTTTACTATTCTTTTATTTGGAAAATACTTTTTTAAATAGTGCTCAACTTTTGTCCCAATTGCTACCAAAATAACATCTCCGCCTAAAATTTTCAGTTCCTCATTAAATGTATCAATGTCTTTTTTACTAATTCAGGCTTTGCTTTTAGCTTATCTTTGAGTTTTTCACTTTTTGCTAAAACAAAGCTTTTAAATAAATCAGTAATATATCAACCCCAAAAATCAGTACCTTGTAAAGCGAAACACAATTTATAATCTTTTTGGTTTTTGTAATCGCTGTGGAAATTCTTAAAAGGCATTGAATTTACATTTGGATGCTCTGCTGGATTTAAGCCAACAAAAACATATTTCGAATTCAGATTATTAACATTGCTTTCTGTTAAAAGCGATAAATCCGCAACACAATCCCAAGATTTCCAAATTGTAAAGCTTGAATAACCGCTAAATTTTTTAATGCACTAAATTGTTCTTTAGTCATTTTAATAAAATTTAATCTCCTCTTTGTTTGTGCCACCATTGTCTTTTTCTTTGTGGGTAAATCAATAAAATCTATTCTATTTCTCTTCCTTAAAATATCTCGCTCTTAATCTATCGGCTTGCTCTTTAGAAATAAGGTGCTCTACTTCCGCAACGTTGATAGAACTATTGAGTTGATCGCTATAACAATCCACTAACGTGCTATCTTTACGAATTGCTTTTCTATATTCAGAAATTGCCTCCATCAAAAATTCTGGTAACAATGTTTTTGATTCTTCCCTTTCAAGGGAAAGCAAATCTTCGATTGTCACATCTAAACTTTTAGAAATCGCTAATAAGGTTTTACCAGAACATTCTAAAATATCAGCTTTACCCGAAGAAATATCAGTTAAAGTTGTTTTTGGTACTCCGCTATTTAAAGATAAGGAATATACAGTAGTTTTTTTGTCAGCAAGTAAATCTAAAAATGTCATGCTTAAATTATATCGGTTAACCGACTTATCTTTAATAAGAATTGAAGAAACCAAGAATTGAAGAAAAAACAGCACCGATTTCTCGATAATGTAGTTAACGATTGTCTCAATGTAGCCACGTTACTAGTAAACACGACCAATCGTAACGACATTAATAGTATTATTGTAACGACGTTACACTAATTTTTTACGTTTAATAATATATCATCGAAATACTTCAAGGCAGAGAACGCATATCTTTTAGCAACGTATTCATTTCCGCCATGCTTTTTATAATTGATATAATCATTAACGTATTTTTTAAACTTGTTGATAATAAAGAATGTCTTTTGTTCAAGTTCTAGATATTCTTTATCGTTGATGTCTGTTACCTCACCTAAATAAGAGTCTTTAGAAATCACAACCGCTTTAGAATAATCTATTCCAGTTATTGAATTCGTTTCACGATCTGATGTTTTAAATTTATAGCAATAGGAATGGCGGATATTAGTTCTTAATGGAATTGCAAATTTTACATTATTAATTTTCACAAGTAAAACAACATAAGGCCTACATAATTTAGCTTCCATCTCTGGAAATTCATTGTGAGGATAAGCCTTGTAAAATTCTTTTGATAGTTTCCTTAGTTCAACAAGTTTTGCCATAAAAATAATAAAAGCTTGGATAATCCAAGCAATTTCATTTGGGATTTCTTTTAAAGGTCTTACCCTCAGACCATATCTTCATTTGGGATTTCTTTTAAAGGTCTTACCCTCAGACCATATCTATCAAGAGGTTCCCCTTTTGACACTCATATAATACAAAATAAAACCCTATTTTTCAATAGGGCATTAGATCAATGGTTGCGGGGAGTGGACTTGAACCACCAGCCTTCAGGTTATGGGCCTGACGAGCTACCATTGCTCTACCCCGCGACAACTGCTTAATAATATAAAGAAAGACGACTTAAAGCAAGTAATTTAGTAAAATGGCCTTTACAATTGAGTGTTTATCGAACTTTTTTTAGTAACGGTTATAGACTTTTTCGGCAAAGCCAGGAACGTCTTCAAAGAGGAATTTCTTACCATCAGGGAAAATATATTCGCCACTAAAAAGACCAAAGACTTGGTTTTGCTTACTTCTAATAAGCAAGACGTTACTATCGCTATGACGGTTTATAACGGGTTTAAAGGTAGCTTTTAAACCACTTCCTAATATTTTCCATTCATCTAAATAATGTTCTCTTTTCTTTTCTTCTCCAGGAATAATAAACATAACTCTTCCGATTTTAACTGGTTTACCATCGATATAGAGAATATTTTCGCTAGCTTTAGAAGTATCGCCAAACCCATATCCAAGATTCCAAGCAAAAGGAACGCCGTCTTTATTTAGCCCATTTAAGGATGACCAATACCAAGTATTTTTATAAGTCCAAACTCCTCTACCCCAATCTAAGACACCATAAGAAGAAGACATATTAAAAGTCTCTTCCCCTAATTTAATCTCTCCACTAGCTTTAAGTAGATTAATCTTTTGGTTGTAATAAAAGTGTCCTTTTTTATTAAATGGGGTGGCAATAACTAAGGAATTAGGAGATAAGGTTTCTTCTAAAAGAAGATCAATAATTAAATCTCTTCCCTTATTAAAAGAAGGAATAAGACCTTTGATAGTCCTCTTACCATTACCTAAAGAATTAAATTCGAGAAAATTCTTTCCTTTTTGATAAATAGTTTTTCCGGATGAAGAACTCTCTGGCAAGTTTAGATTTCCTTTAGAAAAAGGGCGCATCATCATCTTATCTAGATGAATCTTCTTTTTAAAATCTAGATAAGTAATGCTACATAGATCCATATAGGAGTTATCTGCAATCGTAAAAGCAAAACCAAAAGAAGAATTTCCAACGTAATAATAATCCCATTCTTTTATCCGAAGAGAAGGCGCTTTAATATCTCTCCTATGATATTGTTTTACTGGGGATAAAGAGTATCCCGCTTCAGATAAATTACCTTCCTCGTTTAAAAGAAGTCCGTCACTTAAGATGTGTTCCATATATATTTCTCCCTTGATATTATTCTATAAATAAGATAAAAATGCATTAAGAGGAGGTAATTTATGTCTTTAGAAGAAGAAATTATCGATAAAAAAGAGGACACTGCACCTAAAAATAAAGAACCGGGGATATTTAATCTATATTCAGCGATTAGTACATCTTTATTCGGGTTACTACTAATTATTTATATTGTAATATCAGTGCTACTTCCTGATTATAAAACTCAAGGTGGCTTTAATTTATGGTCTTCCTTATGGCCAATCTTATTTTTTAGTGATTTGCCTACAAGTTTAGTGAAAGCTATTAAAGGAAAACGATTTTGTCTCTTTAGTATTTGGGGACTAATCCTCGGACTATATTTCTTAATCGCTTTCTTTACTGGTTATTGGCACCCCTTATGGCTAATACTTTTAATTATTCCAGCTTATTACTGTTTATTTGGTCCGGTCGATAAATATTTTTCTAACAAAGGAAAATAAAAATAAAAGCCTCTATCCAACTTTTATAGCAAAGAGAGATTGGAGGCTTTTTATATTATTTATTTAATAAAGAAGAAATAAAGGATTCCGCTTCATCCATTTGGCGTTCCATATCTTTTAAGAGAGTGAATTGATCAATAGCTCTAACTAAATTATGTTCAGGATAAGCCGTATGGAAATAAATATCCCCATTTAGATAATCACCTAAGAAACGAATGCCACATTCATAAGTCATAAGCCAGGCACTATAAGGGAAAAGACGAATTTCTTTTTCTACTAAGGAGCCATTAACTCCTTCTAAGAAACCTTCTGTATAGGCTTTAAATAAAGGAAGAGAAAAATGAATTTTCTCTAAATCTTTTTCGTCTTCTTTAGCGGTATTTGCACCAAAACGAATTGAATCACCAAAATCATATAAAGCACTACCAGGCATAATAGTATCTAAATCCACGACACAAAGGGCTTTATCGGTATTGATATCAAAGAGAACATTATTTAATTTAGTATCATTATGGGTGCTTCTAAGAGGAATAGAACCATCTTTAAGTCCATCGACTACTAAAGAAACTTTATCTTTTCTTTCTAAGGCAAATTCGATAGCCTCTTTGGCATTTTCTTTTCTATTAGAACGATTTTCTTTTACCGCTAATAAGAAATCTTTAACTCTTTTAGGGGTATCGTGGAAATGAGGAATAGTTTCAAATAATTTTTCACTCGGGAAATCTCTAAGTAAATATTGGAAACGACCAAAGGCTCTAGCAGCTTCTTTAAACATTTCTTCATTTTTAGGAGAATCGTAACTGATAGAACCTTCAATAAAATTATAAATTCTCCAGCAACCATCTTCTTTATTTGTGTAATACAAGCCTTCTTTATTCACTATTAAAGAAAGGCATTCTCTAGAGGGATCCTTACCTTCTTTTAGAAGGCTTTCTTTTAGGAAAGAGGTCACTTCCACGATATTTTCCATAACTTTAAGAGGTTCCTTAAAAGCAACTGGAGAAAGACGTTGAAGTAAATAACGTTTACCATTATCTTCTTCGATAATATAAGTATCATTGATATGTCCAATCTCCAAACGAGTAATCTTCTTCGTATTACCAATAGAAGGATAATAAGAAAGAGTAGAAAGAACGTCCGCAGTTGTTAATTTTTTCATTTTTGTGCTTTCCATAAATAAAAGCCACGAAAGGTGGCAACTTATTATATATATTTTTATTCGCTTTTGTCTTCGCCTTTTAAGAAATCAGGTAAAATGTCGCTAATTAAGCTATCTTTATTTTCTTCTTCACTTTTAGAAATTTCTTTTTGTCTTATTTGATCAACACCTTTTCCAAAATCTTTTGGAGAAGAAGGCATAATTACTTTGGGTGGCAAAGATAAATCAATTTCATTAGCAAAATCGGCAGCAATAACCGATAGTAATAAGCAATCTTCTAAATTAGGATTGATGGAAACACCAAATTTCATATCGACGTTGCCACCACACTGTTCAGAGACAATATTGACACATTGTTGGGCTTCATATAAGGTTACGCCCGATCCGCAGGTGACAAAACAAATAGCTCTTTTAGCGCCAGAAATTGAAGCTTCCAATAAAGGATTATTTATAGCATTTTCCGCCGCTTCTCTCGCTTTATTTTCTCCTCTTCCTGTTCCATAACCAATTAAAGCAACACCAGAATCTTTTAAAGTAGATTTGACATCCGCAAAATCAAGGTTAATCATGGCAGGAACTAAGATTAAATCAGCAACAGTTCTCACGCTTTGAGCTAAAACACGGTCACTTTCTCCAAAAGCGTCATTACAAGGCATATTGCCAGAGGTCATTAACAATTTATCGTTAGAAACAATGATTAAAGCATCAACGCTATCTCTAAGAGCATTTAACCCTTGAACACTATTTTCGATTCTTTCTTTTCTTTCGAAATTAAAAGGTCTAGTAACAATAGCTAAGGTTAAAGCGCCACTTTCTTTAGCAATTTTAGCAATAACTGGAGAAGCACCAGTGCCAGTGCCTTTACCCATACCAGCCGCTACAAAAACCATTTTAGCGCCTTTAACTATTTCTTTGATTTTATCGCTAGAAGCCTCCGCGGCAGCTTTACCAACAGCGGGATTTCCTCCCGCTCCTAAACCTTCAGTAAGTTCTTCACCTAAAACGATTCTATTAGCACATTTAGAAGAAGCTAGGGCTTGTTTATCGGTATTACAAACGTAAAATTCGACATTTTGAATATTATCGTCAATCATCCGATTAACGGCATTATTACCTGCGCCACCAACACCGATGACAACAATTCTAGCAACCGGTTCAAAATTATCTAAATCTTCTGTAAAGTCCATTATTTATCTCCTTTACCTCTCGATAGAGTAGAAACTCCATGATAACTATCTGAAAGATGTTCATTTTTATTTGAAGCATCTAATATCATTCCTAAAACATTAATTAAAGAAGGATCTCTTGCTCCTAAAACTTTAGGAACATAAAAAATCATTTCTTTTTGTTGACCTAGCGATTCTTTAAGTATTTTTTCTAAATTAAATAATTTGCTTCCTCCACCAACAAATATGAAAGGTAATTGGTTAAATGAAGAGGCACTGCCTTGTTTTGCGCTAAGGGAATTTATTGCGTTAGCAATCATAATTCCTAGGCTAAGAGAGGCTTCCTTAATACATTCAGTTAATTCCTTTTTAGAGAAGGAATAAGTTTTACCAGATATATTTATTGGAGTCTCATAGGCTCTATTAGTTTCATCAAATCCATATTTTATTTTTAAAGCTTCGGCTTCATCGAAAGATATCGAAAATTTTTCACTAATAGCTTTAGTAATATCCTCGCCACCTCTATAAAAGACTAAGCTTCCATATAGAGATTTCTTACCAATTAAAGAAACAGTAGTTAAAGAAGCACCAATATCAATTAAAAAATAAGATTCGGGATTTTTAGGATTGCTATTAATGAGCATAGATGCGCAATGCGGACTAATAGAAGATTGTCTCACTCGATATTTAGCTTCTTCACAAGTCTTTTTATAAGAATTGATTAAGGCTTCTGGCAAAGTATGAATCTTAGCCTTCATTGTTAAAGATAAAGTAGCTCTACCTAAAGGCTCATCGCTATAACATTCCCCATTAGAAAGTAGATAGTAATCAGGAACTATATCCACCACTAAATTGTTATTAGGAATTGTTTCTTTCTCCACTAAAAGAAGAACATTAGAAATATCTAAAGGCGCAACTTCATTCCCCACTAAATTAGTAGCTTTAGTAGTCTCATAGACTTCAAACCCTAAGGCTGGCAAAACAAGAGCGAGATCATCGCAATCAACTTTTACCCTAAGATTTTCATCTTCAATATTCGAAAATGTAGATAAAACTTTAGCGACTTCTTTATCGCTGTTAATTAGCCCTCGATTCATAAAATGGGCGATTGGCTTCTCGGCATAATAAAGAAGATAAGGATTTCCTTTATAGCAATAACCAATAGCAAATTTAGCTACACGAGAGGTAATTTCTAAGGCTGCAACATTCTTTGTCATAACTTTATAAATTGTAAGATACTTGGCTATATTCCTCAAGAGGAATAAACAAAAAATTAGTAGTTTTTTAGATTTGCTAAATATCTACTAACTTTCTACTATATATTGTAATGAAATCCGCACCACTACAAATTTTTTATGGGAATTGATTATCTTTAATTTTTCGAAAACTATGCCTTCGCCATTAAATAAAGAATAAGGAAATTAATAATCAGGAAATATCCAATAAATACGTTTTAATTTAAAAAATCTCACCACTAAGGATGAGATAAATAAGAAGTTTAAGGAAAGGAAATTTAATTATTCATCTGACGAGGAATATTCCTTCATTTCAATCTTCTTGGGTTCGCTATTAGAAGCAGCTAAAGAATCAAAGAGCATTAAGCCATATGAGGAATAAATTAATAAACCCACAAGGTCTATATCCCCAATCGATATTGTATAGCCATTATGATCAAAGACGAGATCTAAAATAAGAACTAAAACAAAGATGGATGCAATGAGAAAGGCAATCTTATTTAAGCTTTCGTTATTAGGAGATACTTTCATAACGATATAAGTAACAATTAAGCATAAAGATGTAATTAAACTTATTATAGAAAGTGCCCAAGCAGTTGGTCCCATTGATGTTGAACCATTATTAACTAACCCCATAATATCGCAAATGAAAATAAATAATGGGAATAAGGTGATAGAAACTAAATTTAAAATGTTTTTAGCAACTAAAGATAATTTATCAGATATGAAAATATTTACGATACCAATTAAGAGGTAATAAAGAGAAATGAGAAAGCCAATAATACCTATCACTAAAGCAAAGCCACTAAGTTGCAAATAATTCAAATAAACTAAAAAGAGAATAGCTCCTAAGATAATTGAAATAAAAGGTGATATAAATTCACGGATTTTTTTCATAATATTGTCCTCCAAAGAAATTATATAAGACTATTAAAAATAAAATAAAGATTTCTTTATAAATATAACTAAAAAAGGCTCCCTGGCAGGAGCCAATTTAAAAAAGAGGAGTTTGAACCGATTCTAATTATTACATTCCTCTTTCTTCGTATCAAAAGAAGAAGAAACCTCATTCTCACTATCTTCTTCTGAATGTTCTTGAGTAGCACGGAGTTCGTTTTCGGCGATTTTATAAGTAATTCCAACCGGAATAGCGGCTAAAGAAACAAAACAAACACCTAAAAGGAAAACGCCTAAAACTAAACGAGTTCTGTAATACCACTTTTTATGACCGGTTTTTTCAATTTTATCTTTCATCATAATTTTTCTCCTTTTGTTGTTCTTCTTTCAATGGCTCTTAGCCTAGCGCTATGAGCGCGGGGATTATCTTCTATTTCTTCTTTGGAAGGAGCTAAGCCCCCTTTTGTTAAATTAATGAATTCTGCCTTTTTAATTTCATTTGGATATAGGTCAGGACCATTTCGATCACCTTCTACCACTGTTAGTTCTCTCATTCTTTCTTTAACGAGACGATCTTCAAGGCTATGGAAAGTAATTATTATTAAGTGTCCACCTTCTTTTAGAAGGGAGGGAGCATCTTCTAGGAGCTTCTTTAAGGCATCTAATTCTCCATTTGTTTCAATTCTTAGAGCCTGGAAGATTTGTTTTGCTGGATGCCCTTTTTTAAGTAATTCTTTTTTAGGTTTGGCTTCTTTAATGATGTCCACTAGTTCAAAGGTAGTTTCGATAGGCTTAATCGCTCTTTTTTTAACTATTAAGGAAGCCACTTTGCTAGCGTCTTTATCTTCGCCATAGAGGCGAAATATTTTAGCTAATTCTTCAAATGAATAATTATTAACGATATCTTTCGCAGTCTTCTTTTCTCTTTCATCCATCCGCATATCTAAGATAGCGTCTTGTTTATAAGAGAATCCTCGATATCCTTCATCGAATTGAGGAGAAGAAACACCTAAGTCAGCGACAATGCCATCTACTTTAGAGATGTTTCTAGAGGCTAATTCTTCCTTTAAGGAAGCAAAATTAGCATGAATAATCTCGAAATTGTCCCCGATAGCATTTAATTTAGGTAAGGATTCTTTAATTGCTTCTTCATCTCTATCAAAGGAATATAGATATCCTTCTTTTAAATGAGAGAGAATATTAGAAGAAGTTCCACCTCTCCCTAAGGTGACATCGACATAAATGCCATCTTCTTTGATATTAAGGAGAGAGATAGTTTCTTTTAATAAAACAGATTTATGTTCCATTTTATTCCCTCCCCTCTTTAGCACCATTATCTAAAGCAAGAGCAATTTCTTCGAATTGATCGTTTTCTTTATTTAGATAATCCTCGTAGGCGGCTTTATCAAATAATTCGATATGATCCAAAACACCTAAAATCACAATTTCATTAGATAAGTGATAACGATTTTTAACTTCAGTCGGAATAGTTATTCTAGAATGAGAATCAACTTCTAAATCAATAACACTTCCTAAAGCAAGACGAAGAAAGGAACGGGCTTTGGGGTCAAAATAAGAAAGTTTTTCTAATTTCGCGATGTAATTTTGGAAGGTTTCTTCTAAATAGAGAGAAATAGTTCCTTCAAAACCACGTAGCAAATATAAATGAGAAGGCATATCCTTCATCAATTTGCTTGGTAAAAGCAAGCGATTCTTCGCATCGAGTGTTCGATTATAAGTTCCAAAGAATTTTCCCACTTTTTCCCACCTTGCTAATAATTTACCATTGGTAAGGTATATAAACAAGAGAAATTTTTACAATTTGACATTATTTTTTTACGAAAAAAGAGTGAGTCGAATCTCACTCTAATTTTCTTAATATTTTTAGTAAATAAGGGATTTTTTAAAGTATTTTTCCTAAATCTTTGGTTAATCTGATTGGTAAGTGGGAAAGAATGATATTGAATAACAAATCATCTAATTCAAAAGACGAAGAAGGGAAAATATATCCTTCACTTTCGCCATCTTCTTTATCCATTATCTCAATACCTTTTTCTTCGATATTAAGAGAATAAATGAAAGGCGTACAATCAGAAGTATCTTCTACTTCAAGATTAGTCTTTATCTTAACGTCTCCTAAAAGTCGTTCTTTAACCTTATAAAATCGCGCCTCATATTTAATTTTAGAAATTTTATGGAGAGGGTAAGGTAAAGGTTCTTTTAAAGAAATTTCTTCTCCTTCAAAAAGATTTCCTTCTCCTCCCCTTATAGCGCTTTTATTAATTTTCATTAGGAACGAACCTCACAATCAAAGACATTCTTTAAGGTTAAAATAACCTTATCCATGATCTCTTTAGCTTCATTCTCTTCCATAGTCCCATCTTCTTTTCTTAGTGATAAATGAAGAGCCATGGATTTCTTATAACTTTCAATTTTCTCTCCTTCATAAAGATCGAAAATAGAAATTTTTTCAATTCGTTTATCTAATTTACTAAGAGCTAAACGAATGTTTTCATAGGCTACATCTTTCTTTACTAAGAAAGCTAAATCTCTTCTAATAGAAGGGAATTTAGGAGGTAAAGAGGCCTTTTCTTGGCTGACTTTAAGTGATAAAAGCTCATTTAGATCAATCTCTAAAAGAATTATTGGTTCTTTAGGAAGAGAAAGTTCTTCTTTGAGCGAAGGATGAATTTCGCCATAAATAGCGACTGGTTTCTTCCCTAAAAGAAGTCTTTCTGAGCGATATGGATGCCACTCCGGACCGACGTTATTATCCTTCTTAAAACGATTTAAAGAGAGACGAAGTAAAGATAAAATTCCTTCAATAATTCCCTTAGCATCGTAAAAATCAAAATTTCTTTCTTCAAGTTCACCCCTTAAAGAAGCTTTGCCACTTAATAAAATTGCTAGTCTCTTTCCGGCATAATTAAGAGCATCAACATCGGAAACCTCAAAGATACCAAAATCATTTTCTTGCCTAGAAAGATTATATTTAGCAACTTCTAAAAGTGAAGGAAGTAAAGAAGAACGAAGATACATTCTATCTTCTGTAAGAGGATTCTTTACTTGATAATGTTCATATTTTCCTAAATCGGTGAAGGAGGATATATCTTTCTTACCAACTAAACTATAGGTAATAATCTCCGAAAAACCTAAATGTCTTAGATAATTGCGGATATAGCGAACATCTTTTTCTTCACTAGATAACCCGCCTTCGCTAGTTAATGGCAAAGAAGGAAGCTTAGAAATAATATTGTTATATCCTAATAAACGAATAACTTCTTCGGATAAATCTTCTTTATCTTTAATATCACTTCGATATTTTGGAGCGGATACTTTAAAAGATTCTCCATTAACTCCTTTAATAACAAAATGATCTCTACTAAGAGTTTTTAAGATAATATCAAGAGAGAAAGAGGTGCCTAAACGTTTATTAATATATTCTCTTGAACAAGAAATCTCGTTTTCTTGATATTTATAAACGTTATATGGCTTTAAAGAAATAAGTTCTTTAGCTTCCCCTAAATCTTTTAATAATGAGGCTATAGCTTCTAAGGTTTCCTCTTGGCTAAAGGGAGAAACGCCACCTTTAATAAAGCGCGCACTAGAATCACTAAATAAACCAATTCTATTAGCGGTCCTTCTAATTCTAGCTCCATCAAATAAAGCAGCTTCCACAACTATATTCTTACTGTTTGTAGTAACCGAAGCTTCCTTAGAAGTCATTAAACCCGCTAAACACATTGGTCCATTAGGACTAGAAACTACTAAGTCACCTTTCTTTAAAACGTAGGTTTTATCGTCCATTGCTAAGAAATCGCCTTCAAAATCATCTTTAACACATAGAGAAGTGCCTTCTAATTTATCTAGGTCATACATGTTAATTGGTTGACCAAAAAGAAGCATTGCATAATTACCGATATCAACAATATTATTGATTGGTCTAATGCCAGAAGAAATTAAAGCTTCTCTTAACCAAAGAGGAGAAGGTTTAACAGTAATATTTTTAGCGATTAAGCCATTAAAAATGCTACATCCGTTAGTTTCACTTCTAAGCGAAAAAGAATTATCAACTTTTGCTTCTAAAGCAGGGAAAGTTTCAAATTTAAGCGGCAAATCCAATATCGCCGATAACTCAGAGGCAATATTATGGACGCTTAGAAGATCGCCTCTATTAGCGAGTAATTCTAAATCTAAAATAGTATCATCAAGTCCTAAATAACCTAAAACATCTTCGTTACCAACTTTAGCGTCACTTGGAAGCTCTTCAATACCAGACATCTGTTTTTCAGAAAGGAACTTTTTATCGACTCCAAGTTCACTTAATGAACAACACATACCATCGCTACTAACGCCTCTAATCTCGCTTTTAACAATTGTTATTTCCGGAAGAATAGCACCTTCTCTAGCCACAATAACTTTTAAACCAACTCTGGCATTAGGAGCACCGCACACAATTTGATGAACACCAAATTTTTCTCCTTCATCAACTTCTAAAATATGGAGATGATTGCTATCTGGATGAGGAACACAAGAGATAATTTCTCCGATTACTAAATTGGTTCCTTTCGCTAAATTGGTAATAGAAGCGACTTCAATACCCGCAAAAGTGAATTTATCGGCGATTTCTTGCGCAGTAAAATTAGCAATAGGTAAATATTTATTTAACCATTTTAATGATATTTTCATGTTCTTCTCCTTATTTCTCGTGGAATGATTTTAAGAAACGTAAATCATTCGCATAAATTCTTCTAATATCGTCAATTCCATAGCGAAGAAGCGCTACTCTTTCAATGCCAACGCCAAAGGCAAAGCCGCTATAAACATTAGGATCATAGCCGCACATTCTAAGAACATTAGGATGAACTTCCCCTGCTCCTAAAATCTCAATCCAGCCAGTTCCTTTACACATTGGGCAGCCTTTTCCACCACATTTCGAGCAAGAAACATCAACTTCGACAGAAGGTTCTGTGAAGGGGAAATAAGAACTTCTAAGACGGATTTCTCTTTTTTCACCAAACATCTTTTTAACAAAGAGTTCTAAAGTGCCTTTTAAGTCCGCCATCGAAATATTTTTATCGACAAGTAACCCTTCAATTTGTCCGAATTGATGAGAATGGGTCATATCATCATCATCTCTTCGATAGCATTTTCCTGGACAAACGATTCTAAGGGGCTTTTTCTCTTTATTATCTAACATAGAATGAGCTTGCGCCGCACTAGTTTGGGTTCTAAGAAGTAAAGAATCAGAGATATAGAAAGTATCTTGCATATCTCTAGCAGGATGATCTTTAGGAACATTAAGAAGTTCAAAATTATAGTGGTCAGTCTCGACATCTCTTCCCGAGAACACTTTAAAGCCTAAAGAAGAGAAGATATCCACCATTTCATCAACAATTATCCAATAAGGGTTAATTGAGCCATTAAAATAAGTTCTTCCGGGAAGAGAAAGATCAATTTTCTCTTCTTCTAATTTCTTATTTAAAGCTTTTTTACCTAGTTCTTCTTCTAAAGCTTTATAAGCATTACTAACTTCGTTTTTAGCATCATTTATAGCTTTACCAAAAGAGGCTCTTTCGTTAGGGAGAATGTCTTTCATTCTTCCCATAAGTAAGCTAATTTGGCCTTTTTTAGCTAAATATTTAGCATAAAAGGCTGCTAAAGCTTGCTCGTTAGTAATACTTTTAATCTCTTCGAGCGCATTTTTAGTTACTGCTTCTACTTCTAATCTTGGATCCATAAGTCCCCCTAAAAATAAAAAAGGATGCTAGGAGTGGCTTTCGCCACGGTACCATCCCAATTCGTATTTCACGCACTTTATAGCTATAACCCGCAACGGAGGAAGTCTCCTTCCTGTTCTCCAAGGTGAATTCGCCAAGTTCTCTTTTAAGACGGTTTCTCTAATGGTCTCTCCCAGGAAAAGGATGCCTTGGTTACTCTTCTTTTCAACGAACAAACTTATTTTACTATTAAAGAAGAGAATGTGAACTATTTAGTGCTTTCTTGCCTAGAATTATTTCTTTTTTATCATAATGAATTAAACTCTCTATTCAAAAATCTAAAAAAGGACTAAGTAAATCTATTAAAGTTCTAAATTAGGCCACTTCTCGCGATTAAGTAGATCATTTGGTAAGGAGAAAAGACAATCCTTTTCTTCTAAAAAACTGCCAATCATGGAAAGAGAAATATCAGTAATCGAAGATTCTTCTTTTTCTTCTTCTTTTAATTTTAAATCAAGACTAATTGAAACTTTATTAGCCTTCCCTTCAATAGGCAAATAAGAATAAATAATCTCCCCATTAATATTTTCAATTCTCGCGATAAAAGCTAATAAATTATCTTTTAATTTTTGATTTTCGCTAGGGATAAAATCATTAACATAAGTAGTTAAATTAGTTTTAATTTCTTCAGTATCCGCTAAAGAAATTGATAAATAATTAAGCTTATCATCTTCATAAGTATATAAAGAAGCTTCGCCATTATTTAATTTCTCTTGAGCATTGCTTCTAAGAGAAGAAATTATGGAAGCAGACTTTTTATTTAAAGGAAAAAGCCCGTTTAATTTAGAATAAGTCGCCGTTACATCTAAATAAGAACGTTCTTGAAGAGTTCTTTCAGGGAATAAAGTTCCTAAAAAGGAACGTGATAAAGCGGCTTTAGAAGTATCAAAATAGAAACCAGTTTCTTCTTCTTTCCCAGAAAAATAAGCAAATAGTCCTTGATTAAAAGGCAATTGATAATCGCTCTTTTTCTCAATAATTTTCGCTTTTAAACGAGAAGAACCGAAAATTGAGGTAAAAGAAGTAGCTTCATCTAAAGAATTTAGTTTCCAAATTAGATCATCAGAAGAAATAGTTAACTCATATTCTTTTTTAGCATCAACTAGAGCAAAACGTTTTTCTGAAAGAGGCGCACTCCATTCTTTTTCACTAGATAATGATAATTTAAATAAGGGTTTATCGTCATAATCTTTAAAAGATAAACCAAAATTATTTCTAGAGAATTCAGTCATTAAAGATTGTTCAAAATCCGCTAAAGAGAGGTTAAGATCTTCAGATTTAGTAATATAAATCTTCTCTTTTATTTCTTCAGATGATGAGGAAGAACTTAAATTATTTTCGGATGCACAAGAAAATAAGAAAGGAAACATTATTAGGAAACTAATTTTCTTATTCATTAAGCACCCTCCTACCTAAATTATACATTAAAATACCGCCCGCTATAGCGACATTCAAAGAATTAATATTGCTCATTTCAATTTTGATAGAATAGTCGCAATTCTTATTTATTTCCTCTTTAACTCCTCTTCCTTCGTTTCCTAAAATTAATAAGATTTTTGGCGGTAAATTCTTCTCTTTCTCCATAAAGGAAGATAAAGGAACGGCGTTTTTTAAGGAAGTTGAAAGAGTCAAATAACCTTCTTTTTTAAAATCTTTTAATATCAAAAGAGGATCAATAGAAGACTGAGAGATATTTAAATCAAAGATAGCTCCTTGAGAAGCCATAATAGCTTTATTGGAATAGGGAGAAGCTGAACCATTACTTAAGATGACATTTTTAAAGCCAAATGACAAAGCGGTTCTAAGAATTGTTCCCACATTTCCTGGATCTTGAACATCATCTAAATATAAAGAAGGAAGAGAAAAATCTATTTCCTTTTTCTCTTTATAACAAAGAGCCACTACTCCTTCAGGACTTTTAGTAAAAGTCAATTTATCTAGGACATTATCAGATATTAAATATTGAGGAATATTAGAAAAGTTTGGATAAAGTTTCTTCGTCGAATAAATCTCTTTTACATAATGATGTTTAAGAGCCATTTCTACTAAATGAAAACCTTCAACTAAAAATAAATCTTTAGGAAGTTTATTTAGAGCTTTGATTTTAGGATTATTTCTTGAGGTAATCTTTTCCACCATAATCGTGATTAATAAGCGCTTTTCGACATTGATAATAATCCGGAAAAGCCACTAATAGTCTATCATAAAAGCTCTGAGAATGAGAGTGAACGAAATCATGAACTAATTCATGAGCAATAACGGAATCAATAATGTGTGGCGCATAATGGACTAGAGAGCAAGAAAAACTAATCTTTCTATTCTTATAATGAAAGATTCCATAAGCGGATTTTAATGGTTTTATTTCAAAACTGAGTCCTTCTTTTTTATTACCCACAATATTGATGTAAGGCATAAAACGGGCAGAAATATAAGGTTCTAACTTACTTTTTAAGAATTTATTCTTTTCTTTTAAGGAGAGAGAAAAGAAAGAAGGCATATAAAAATGCTCACCAAATAAATAAATATAGGGATCTTCATATGGCAAGGCATTAAAAGCTTTTCTCTTATTTAATTTAGGAATGGCTTTAATTAAATAATTTTCAATTATAGAAAGTGGCAAATACATCGACGCTCGTACTAAAAAAACGCCGTCATCTTTAATAGCAATGCTTAAAGAACTTCTCCTTCTTTCACTACGATGTAGTTCATAAAGGTAACGTTCGTTATTAATTAATAGAGAATGCATTTCAACCATAAAACTATTGTAACTTAAAATAGCAGATAAAGTTTCTTCATCTCCTAAATAAGCACATTTTTTATTATCCTCTTATTATTAATAAGGTGAAAACGGTTTCTCTTTGTTAAGAGGTCTTAGAAGTGTATAATCCCCTTCGTGGAAAAGATACTAATTTCAGCCTGTTTGCTAGGCGATAAAACAAAATATGACGGAGGCGACAATTATTGGCCTTTCGTCGAAGAACTCAAAAAGAAGTATGAACTAATTCCTTTTTGTCCAGAAGTCGAAGGAGGATTAAGCATTCCTCGTTCCCCTTGTGAGATTCAAAATGATGGAAGTGTTAAAACCAAAGAAGGCAAAGATTGCTCTAAAGAATACGCTTTAGGTGCGGAAAAAGCTTTTATGGCTTGTCGTTTATTTGGAGTAAGAATCGCTATTTTAAAAGAAGGTTCTCCTTCTTGTGGTTCTAGAAATGTTTATGACGGCTCTTTTAAAGGTAATAAAGTGGCAGGACTTGGTATTACTGCTAGAAGACTTATTGCCGCTGGCATAAAAGTTTATTCAAACGAAGATAATTTATCCTTCCTCTTAGGAGAAAGTGACGAAATTAAAGAAAAGCGTAAACAAAAAAATATTCAAAAAGAAAAAGATAAAAAGCTCGATAAAGAGCCTTCTTTTAAGAAAAAAGAAAGTTTCTCTAAAAAGCCTTTTAAGAGAGACTTTAATAAAGATAGTAAAGAAGGTTTTGACTTTAAAAAGAAAAGAGACTTTAAAGGAAGAAAACCATCTTTTAGAAAAGATGATAAAGAAAGAAAGGGTTCTTTTTCTAAGAAGCCCTACTCCAAAAATTCTTTTTCTAAAGAAGAGAGAATCGATAATGGTTTTTATAAAGATCATCAAAACCATAAATCATATAGAAAAGATGATTCTACAAAAGAATATTCTAAAGATCATAAATCTTCATTTAAGAAAAAAACTTTCCATAAAGATGATCATTCATATAAAGGAAATTCTTTTAAGAAGAATGGTTTTAAGAAGAATACCCGTTCTTTTAAAGGAAAAATTAATTCCTTTAAAAAGGACTATAATCATTAATTAACTTCTTTTATTTTATTTCTATACAAAAACCGTTGCTCAAGTAGACAACGGTTTTTGTTTGAAAATTAATAAATACGTTTTTCGGTTTCTGGATCAAAGATATGAGCTTTCGGGAAGTCGAAGAGAACTTTCATCTTATCGCCATTTTTGATTTCGTGAGTAAGAGGAATCTTAGCAACGAAATCAGTGCCACATAAATCGGTATGGACATAATATTCATGTCCTAATAATTCAGCGACAGTGACTTCGATTTCAAATGGATTGCTCTTATATTTTTCAACGTGAGATTCATCACCTTCGTGAATATCTTCTGGACGGATACCATAGATGATTTCGGTTTCGTCTTTGGCAAGACCATCTTTAACTTTCTCTAAGCTAGCACCTAAAGAAACAATCTTCTTCGTTAATTCTTCATCAGGATCTTTTAAGGCCGCAATCTTGCTATTTATTTCAGCTTTCTTAGCTTCATAAGCAGCTTCTTTACCAGCTTCTGGAGCGGTAGCTTCGAGTTTAGCTAAGTTTTCTTCTAAGGAAACGATCTTAGCCGCTCTCTTAGGATCAGCATCAGCTTCCACTTTCTTCTCTTCCCAAAGGGCTTTAGCATCCGCTAATTGTTTAGTAAGTTCTTCTTCTCTATTTGTATAGAAAGCTTTGAAGGCTTTCTTAGTGGCAGCATCTAATTTAATAGTGTGGCCGTTAGAGAAGCTAATAACACCCTTCTTATATTGAGCTTTAACTAAGTTCATAGCGGGTGAACCAATGAAGGAAGCAACGAAGAGGTTAGCTGGATGGTTATAAATTTCAATTGGCGTACCAATTTGTTGGATATAACCAAGCTTCATAACAACAATACGGCTAGCCATTGTCATAGCTTCGGTTTGGTCGTGAGTAACGTAAATCGTAGTAGCGCCTAAGGATTCGTGAAGTTTAATAATTTCACTTCTCATTTGGACACGGAGTTTAGCGTCTAAGTTAGAAAGAGGTTCGTCCATAAGGAAGACTTTAGCATTTCTAACGATAGCCCTTCCTAAAGCAACACGTTGACGTTGTCCACCAGAGAGAGCTTTTGGTTTTCTATCTAAATAGGGTTCGATTTGAAGAATCTTAGCAGCAGCATGGACTCTTTCATCAATTTCTTTCTTTGGTAAATGACGAATCTTTAAGCCAAAAGCCATGTTGTTATAAACGGTCATATGTGGATATAAGGCATAGCTTTGGAAGACCATCGCGATATCTCTATCTTTTGGCGATTTATCATTAGCATATTCGCCATCGATATAAAGATCACCATTAGTGATATCTTCTAGACCGGCAATCATTCTTAAGGTAGTAGATTTACCACAACCGGAAGGACCGACGAAAACAATGAATTCATGTTTTTGAATATCTAAATTGAAATCAAAAACAGCTTGAACACCATTGTCATAAACTTTGTCGACATGACGAAGGGAAACATAACCTAAATCGGTTGCTGGATTTTCTTCCGCCATTTTAGCTAATTCTTCAGCACGAGCCTTGATTTCTTTCTTGCTCACGACATGAAGACCGCTTTTTTCTTCTTCGGACGCTTTCTTTTTAAATAAAGCCATTATTTTCTCCTTTGAGTAATTTAGGAATATATTAAAGCATCTAAAGAAGATTGTCTTGTGCAATGTGCACAAATCGTTTTTTAAACAAAATAATGTATTTGTCAAACACCAAATAAATAAGAACTACTATAATGTGAACTGATATGGAAAAAGAAAAAACTTATTGTCATCACTGCGGAACCTCTATCGATAAAGGCTCCCACTACTGCCCAGTTTGTGGTGCTAATCAAGACCCTAACGTTAATAAAGAGAGAAAACCATTTGAATTCTCTAAAGAAGATACCCAAAACTCGTTAAGTGTTTCTTCTTTAGTCTTTAGTCTTGTTGGACTTTTGTTATTTTATATTCCTTTTGCCCCTATTGGCTTAGGAATTGCGGGTATTGCCTTAGCAAAAAGAAATGAATCCAGTTATTCAAAAGCCGGTAAAACAATCGGCATTGTCTCGATTGTTTTAGGAGGAATTGCCCTCTTTGCTTGGGCGTTTTATATAATCTATTTAGCCGTTAAAATGGCTAATCCCTGCTAGAAGAATCTAATAATTGAAAGAAGAAACGATGAAATATTGTACAAAATGTGGAACTCGATTAGCGGATGATGCTAAATTCTGCTCTAATTGCGGAGCTTCCCAAGAAGAAAATTCCAATTTTAGCGAAGAACATAAACAAGAAAATGTTTATGTAGCTGCACCTTCAAATTCTTATTCCTCTTCTTCCTCTTTATCTAGAGGCTTAGCGACCATTTTGTGTGGTTTAGCTTTTATTTGTCCAGTGTGCGGCATTCACCGCTTCTATGTGGGAAAAATTGGCACTGGTATCCTTTGGTTATTAACTGCCGGTTTATTTGGAATTGGTCAATTAGTGGATCTTATTATGATTATCTGCGGTTCTTTTACGGATGCCGATGGTAAAGAATTAACTGATTGGACAATAAAATAAATAAAAAAATAAAAAGTAAGGAAACTTCGTTAACAGCGAAGTTTTTATTTGCTCGAACAAAGCTCAAAATAGAATTCTAGAAGCATCGCATTATGGTATTCGCGGATGTCAAGACCGGTGATTTCAATGAAATTTCTTAAGCGATAATTAAAAGTATTGCGGTGAATATAAAGCGTTTCCGCGGTTAAAGTAGCGTTTAGCCCAGAACGAAGGAAGGCTCCTGCGGTAAGAAGCACTTCATGAGGAACATCTTTAAATAATTGAGACAAAAGAGGAATGCTAGAAAAATCCCCAAAACTCCATTCTTTAAGCAATAAATCAGTTAAAAAAACAACTTGATTTGGGAAGAAAGAAAGAGCTTCTTTTAATAATTTAGTAACTAAAGCACATTCTTTTGGAGCTTCTAAAAGGGTAATATTAGTCCCTAAATCGTCATGAATAGTAAATAAAGAGGCCGATAAAAGGGTACCTAAGGTATTTTCACTTTCAATAATTCCCGAGATATCATCCTTATAATTAATTCGGAAAGGAACATCAAAGGAAGATAAAGATACTTCGAAAGCTTTTTTAGAGAAAGATTTAGAAGCTAGAAAGAAATATTTAGTTAATGTCATCTTAATAATGATTTTCTACTCTTTGATGGTTAATCGCCATTTTTTTGTTATAAGCTTCTTCCATATCCTTAAAGTCATATCCTAAAGACGGAAGAAGAGAGAGAAAAGAGGAAAAAGCTTTAAAATAAGAATCTTTATCACGTTTATTATTAAAGGTAATTACTTCCTCATATACCTCTAAAATATGATTTGATAAATCGTCTTTTTTATCGCTTAACGAATAGGAAAAATCTTCTATTCCAATGGCAAGTCCTAAAGAAAGAAAGAAATGTAAAGCATCAGCATATTCGTCTAAAATTATTTCTTTTGGAGAAGGAGCTTTAAAAGACCAATATTTAAAGGCTCTAGTTTCATTAGCGAATTCTCCAAGTTCTACTAAAAGAGCTAATACTCTTTTATTAAAAGTAGTTTCGTAGCTTACTTTATGAGTAGAAGCTATTTCGCTATCTAGTTCCTTTTGTAAAAGAAAGAAATTATGAAAATTATATTGCTTAGTCATCATCTACCTCATAAGGCAATAAATGCCAGATATCATGATTATATTCTCTAATGGTTCTATCGCTAGAAAAATAGGAAGAAGAACCGATATTTTTTATAGCGGCTTCAGCCCAAGCTTCCTTATTTTGATAGAAGCTCTCCGCTTTTAAACAAGCTTCGGAGTAAGAATGATAATCTTTAAGGATTAAATATTGATCTCCCCTGTTCATAATTTCGTCAAAGATTAGACGGAATCTACCATTAGCTTTTAAAGCCCAGGGTCCCGTAAAGAGAGAATCAATAATTTCCTTAATTTCCGGATCATTATTATAAATATCCCAAGGATTATAGTTACCTTTTTGATAGATTTCTTCGACCTCCGTAGCATTTAAGCCAAAGATAATTTCGTTAGAAGTACCCGCTAAAGAGGCAATTTCAATATTAGCCCCATCAAGCGTTCCTAAAGTTAAAGCACCATTCATCATAAATTTCATATTAGAGGTGCCACTAGCTTCTTTGCCAGCTGTCGAAATTTGTTCGCTTATATCGGTGGCAGGAATAACTAATTCACTTAAAGAAACGCCATAATTTTCTAAGAAGAGTACCTTCATGAAAGGAGAAGCTTCTTCATCATTATTAATAACGTCCGCCACTGCTAAAATTAATTCAATAATTCTCTTAGCATATTCATATGATGGAGCAGCTTTAGCGCCAAAAATATAAACGTGGCTATGCATCGAAAAATGCTTAGGATCTTTCTTAAGTTTTAAATATAGACCCATGATATGGAAGAGATTTAATAATTGTCTCTTATAGGCGTGAAGTCTCTTAATTTGGGCATCAAATATGGCATTTGTATCAAGCACTAAACCATAATCTTTTTTAGCTAAAAGAGCCAATTTTTCTTTATTTTGGCGCTTAATTTCAAAGAATTTAGCTTGAGTATCTTTATCATTCGCAAAATTCTTAAATTCTTTGATTTTGGACATGTCTTTTAGCCAAGCATCTCCAATTTTAGAAGTAATTAAATCAGTTAAACCCGGATTGCTATACATAAGCCATCTTCTAGGAGTAACGCCGTTAGTCTTATTATTAAATTTCTCAGGGAAGATTTCATAGAAATATCGGAATGTATCTTTTTCTAATATTTCCGTATGAATTTTAGCAACACCATTGACGCTAAAAGAAGCATAAATAGCCATATTTGTCATATGGATTTGGCCATCTTTAATAATTCTCATTGCGTAGCGTTTTTCTTCAGAAATGCCTTTTTGTTCAAGATAGATATTAAAGCGGCGATTAATCTCTTCAATAATCATATAGACTCTTGGAATAAGGGTTTGTACATAGGAAACATTCCATCTTTCAAGAGCTTCAGGCATAACAGTATGGTTAGTATAAGCAAAGCTCTTAGTAACTTGTTCCCAGGATTCGTCCCATCCATAGCCATATTCATCCATTAATAATCGCATCATTTCTGGAATTGCTAAAATTGGGTGAGTATCGTTAAGTTGGAAAACATAATGATCTGAGAGACCCTTTAAAGTTCCATATCTTCGATATTCGCCTCTCATCACAGATTGTAATCCAGCAGAAACTAAGAAATATTGTTGTCTAAGGCGCAAAATCTTGCCATGTTCTGTGGAATCATCAGGATATAAACCAAAAGATAATTCTTTAAGGGTGTTTAAATATTCATTAAAAGAAATGTGCTTCGGCAAATTACTTTCGCTAGGTTCGGCACTCCATAATCTAAGAGTATTAGCTACCCCATTTCGATAGCCAACTACACTTACGTCATACGGAACCGCTCTAACGGAGGTGGCATTAACTGTTCTAAGAGCGTATTCGCCATTTTCTTTTATATAAGTTTCCGCATTCCCTCCAAATTGCACTTCGACGGCATGCTTTGGCTTTCTTACTTCAAAAACAAAACCATTAGAAAGCCATTGGTCAGGAAGTTCAGTTTGTCTGCCATTAACAAATTTTTGTCTAAAGAAACCATATTCATAACGAATGGTATTGCCGTGCATTGGAAGTCCTAAAGAAGCGGCGCTATCAAGGAAACAAGCCGCTAAACGCCCTAAACCGCCATTACCAAGCCCAGGATCCTTTTCTTCTTCTAATAAATCTTCTAATTCGATTCCGAGTTCCGCTAAACCATCTTTAGCAATTTTATAAATTCCCAAATTCATTAAATTGCTTTTTAGTAACCTTCCTAAAAGGAATTCCATAGAGAAATAGATACATTGTTTTTTACCAGTATTAGCGATATCTTCTCGACAATTACGCCAATAATAGCCAGCATAATCTCTGACCATTTCTCCTAATATGTCATAACGTTCAGTAATATGCGAATCTTCAATGCTTTTACCGTATTTTTCACTTAATCGACGTTCAAATTCTTGTTCAAAATCTAACTTGTTAGCAAACATGTTTTACTCCATTGACTTAGCTATTCTATGCTTTTTTACGCCTTTTAACACGTATAACCTTTTTGTTATCAAAATTAGCCACCTTTTTCATTATTAAAGCGGCATAACTTCCCAGTTTTATCGTTATCGCATGAGGAGCATTTTCAGGACCAAAAGGATGAGAAGCTCTCACCCCGCCTACATATTGATTTCTTCCACCATAAACATCCTTGTCGCTATTAATTAATTCTTTATAAATACCTGAGGAAAGAACGCCAATATCATAATTTTCATAATAATTAGGCGTCATATTAAAAACGAATAAAAGTTCTTCGTCATCAATAAATCGCTCGAAAGCAAAAACTGATTGTTCTTTATTGTCCACCATTGTCCATCGAAAATTATCTAAAGAATATTCTCTTTCAAAAAGAGCTCTTTCGCTTCGATAAATTAAATTTAAATCTCTAAGAAATCTTTTTATCGAGTCGTGCTTTGGATAAGTAAGTAAAGACCAAGGCAAACTCTTTTTTTCATCCCATTCATCAAAAGAGCCAAGTTCATTACCCATAAAATTAAGCTTCTTACCAGGATGGGCAAATTGATAGAGAAAAAGGTTCCTTAATAAAGCGAATTTCGTTTCATAATCGCCATACATTTTATTGATTAAAGTACCTTTCCCATGAACAACTTCATCATGAGATAATGGGAGAAGAAAATTTTCTGAAAAGAAATAAGCCATTGAGAAAGTTAATTTATTATGTTCCCATTTTTTATAGACAGGATCTAAGGAATAATAAGATAAAGTATCGTTCATCCATCCTAAATCCCATTTATAATCAAAACCGAGTCCTCCTTCGGGGGTACCTTTAGTTACTCCTTGATAATCGCTAGAATCTTCCGCGATCATCATGACATCATTATGTAATGAATGGAGATAATAATTTAGACGTTTAAGGAATTCTACTCCCCCATCATTAACTCCATTATTCTTATTTCCATCCCAATAAATCAGATTACTAACGGCGTCAATTCTTAATCCATCAATATGGAAATAAGTAAGGAAATAGTTCATAGCGCTCATTAAAAAGCTCCGAACTGGATCTTTCCCTAAATCAAAATAACAAGAACCCCAAGGCGAAAAAGTATGCTTCTGATCAGCATATTCATAAACAGGGCTACCATCAAATTCTCTTAAAGCAAAATCGTCAAGAGCAAAATGAGCAGGAGCAAAATCCAAAATAACTCCAAAACCTTTTTGATGAAGGCGGTCAATAAAGGACATTAATTGGAAGGGATTACCATACCTAGAATCAACGCTATAAAAACCTGTCGATTGATAACCCCAAGAACCCGAGAAAGGATATTGGGTGATAGGTAAAATTTCTACATTGGTAAAGCCAGTTTCTTCTAAATAAGGAATTAAATAATCGGCAATTTCTTCATATGAAGGGTCTCGTCCATCTATTTTCCCTTTCCAAGAGCCTAAATGTAATTCATATATTGATAAAGGTTTCGAAAAATTGCGGTCCCTTTTCTTTAGATATTTTTGATCATGCCAAATAAAGCCTTCAATATTGAATAAACGAGAATTAGTTAAAGGTGCTAACTCGCTAAAGAAAGCAAAAGGATCCGCTTTATCGACATATATGCCTTTAGCATTAAGAAAGTGAAATTTATAATTTTGGTATTCTTTTAAATTAGGTATAAAAAGTTCAAAAACACCGGCATCATCTATCTTTTTCATCTTGTCAACTCGAGGATCAAAATTATTCCAAGAGCCAATAATAGAAACATCTCTTGCTAAAGGAGCATAAAGACGAAAAATAACCCCGTTTTGAGGTTTATTAGAAGAGTCATCTAAGTAATTAGAAACAAAATGAGCACCAAAATATTGATACGCGAAAGGAGTCTTTCCTAATAAGAAGTCATATAGGAGCCCATAGGCCATAAATTACCTCCATTCACTATTATAAAAGAAGCAGTAAATGAAAGAAATGAAAGAAAGTCTTTAAAATCATAAAGCAGAAGATTTATTTGATTATTTTTAAATGTAAGACCATCTTTTCATCTCTTTCTTTTGATAGAAAGAGCATAAAGGGTTAAAATCATCTACAAATAAGGAGATTTTTTCTATTATGTTTAAAATTATGGCTGTCAACTGCGGGAGCAGTTCTATCAAATATAAGCTCTTTGAGATGCCCGAAGAGAAAGTAATTTGTTCAGGTTTAGTGGAAAGAATTGGACACGAAGATGCCCACTTCCGCATTAAATTTGCTTCCGAAAAGCATGACGACTATTTACCAATAAAAGACCATTCTTTCGGTGTTGAATTAATTTTAAAAGCCCTTTCTAAATATGGCATTGTTAAAGATTGGGAAGAAATTAAAGCCGTCGGACATAGAGTTGTTCAAGGTGGTAAATATTTCAATAAAAGTGCCATTTTTGACGATGATACCGAGGAAAAAGTTACTAAATTAATTCCTCTTGATCCTTTACATGCACCAGCGCATTTAATGGGATATCACGCTTTTAAGAAGGCCCTTCCTAACGCTTTATCTTTAGCGGTCTTTGATACTGCTTTCTTTTGCGATATTGCTCCAGAAGATAAGCTCTTCCCTATTCCTTATGAATATACAGAAAAATATGATATCCGTCGCTATGGAGCGCACGGCACCTCTCATAACTATTTAGCGCTTAAAGCAAAAGAAGACTTCTTAAAAGATAAGAAAGTTCGTCGAATTATTACTTGTCACTTAGGAAGTGGCGCTTCTCTTAGCGCTACAATAAATGAAAAAGCCCTCGCTACTTCTATGGGTTTAACTCCTTTAGGTGGAGTTATGATGGGAACTAGATGTGGCGATATTGATCCTTCAGTATTTAATTATCTTTGCTCCGTTACTTCTCTTTCTCATGATGAAGTTTACGATATGCTCAATAAAAAAAGCGGTTTCTTAGGAGTATCTGGTGTTTCTAACGATACTAGAGACGTTCTGGAAGAAGCCCAAAAAGGCAACGAAAGAGCAATAGTCGCTATTAAATTATGGGCGAGAAGAGTTGCTGATTATATTGGTAGCTATTTTGTTCGTTTAGGTGGAGTTGATTTAATTGTTTTTAGTGGCGGCATCGGGGAGAATGCTTCTGATTATCGAAAAGCAATCTATGAAGACATTAAAGAAGCTCTCCATTTAGAGATGGATGAAAAGAAAAATGAAGAACTTTGTGGAATTGAAGGCCTAATTTCCACCCCAAATAGCGCTATTCCGATGGCGGTTATTCCAACGGATGAAGAGCTCATGATTGCTAAAGATTGCTTAAAAGCTCTAGAAGGAAAATTATAATGTTTAAAAAAGACATAATTTCTTTATATGCAAAAGAACATAAAAAAGCTTTTGCCGCTTTTCATAAAGCCATCAAAAAATACGACCACATCGTAGTTTTTAGACATATTAAGCCTGATTTTGACGCCCTTGGTTCTCAAATGGGTTTATATACTTTTTTAAAAGATAATTTCCCAAATAAAGATATTCATTTTGTGGGCGATAATCATGTGACTTTTACTCCAAGATTATTTCCAGAAACTGAACGCTTAAATGATGATTATTTTTCCTCTCCTTTCTTAGCTATTGTTTTAGATGTCGGAGATGATGAAAGAATTGCCGATCCTCGCTATAAGAAAGCCGATTATATCGCTAAAATCGATCATCACCCGTTTAAAAAAGAAATCTCCCCTAACCCTATTGTCGACTTTAAAGCCGCTTCCGCTTCTGAATTAGTAGTTAGTTCAATCCTAAATTGGAAAGGCACCTATCTTTCTAAAGAAGCCGCTAAATATTTCTATATTGGTATAGTTGGAGACAGTGGACGTTTCTTATATTCTTCGACATCCGCTCATACCTTCGCAATCGCTGAAGAACTCATTAAAACTGGCATTAACATCAACGAAATATATTTAGCGATGTACCAAAAGAAACTTGATGATTTAAAAGTAACCGCTTATGTTCTTAACCATTTTGAAGTTTCTCCTCATGGGGTTGCTTATTATTGTTTAAGTAAAGAGATTCAAGATAAGCTAGAAATCACTCCTGAAAGAGGCAAAGAAAACGTTAATCTCTTTAGTAATATTGAAGGAATTAATGCTTGGTGCTCTATTACTGAGGATCCTAATCCCAAAGATTATTGCTGGAGAATTTCCATTCGTTCTAAAGAAAAAGATATTTCTAGAGTCGCTAATCTCTTTGGTGGCGGCGGTCATAAACAAGCTTCTGGCGCTAAAATCGCTTCCTTAAAGGAGCTTCCTGCCTTCATTAAAGCTCTTGACGACTTATTCGTTAAATAAAAAGCTATATTAAAAGAGCCCTAGAATCACATTTCTAAGGCTCTTTTTCTTTAGATAATCTTATTCGTTATCCACAGTATCAGCAAATTTACGAGTAATTTCGTTTTCGCTAAGAGAGATAAAAGGACGAGTTTCAATAACGTTATTAACTTTAATAGTTAGAACGTTAGTATCAACATATTTGGCGATAGTCTTACCTCTTTCAGTAGGACAGGCAATAAGAAGTTGGGTCTCTAAGGACTTAAAATATTCCATAATACCTTCAATATGGCCAATATCCATGTTATTAAAGGCTTCGTCTAAAAGAATAAGACAACCATGACTTCTTCTATCTGGAGAATTACGGATAATTTGGTCGAAGGAAGCGGCAATAATGACATAGAATGGAGTTTGGGTTTCGCCACCAGACTTTTCTCTAGAAATCTTGGAGAATAAAGAACGACCATTCTTATTGACAATTTCAATATCGTAATTCATAAAGCGACGATAATCACAATATTTAGCAATCTCCGATAAAGTCTTTTCATCATCCGCGTTAGAAGATAATTTAATGAATAATTCGTTCATTAAGGCTTTATTCTTATCATTAAGTGTTTCGCCAAATAAATCGGTTTGCACAAAATTTTCATTGCTCTTAAAGATGTCGTAATAATCGCCAAAGGCTTTATCTTTGCTCTTGGAGATAATGAAGCGATAAGTATCTCCATCCGTTCCAAAAGGCTTATCTGAAAGAATTTTATTTAAGTTCTTAATATGTTCTTCTTCACTAAGAATATTAGCTCTAATCGCATCAATATAGTTATTTTCGAAAGCGTTAGTAGCCTCATCTTTCGCTCTTTGAAGCTTATCTTTATCTTCCATAAGTGCTCTAGAAGTAAGCACTTTATATTCTTGATAGAAGGAAGGAAGAGAGTCTAAAGAGGAAGTCGCATCAAATTCAAAATTAGTTATGTAATTAGACATTAAGTTCGTTAAACGAGCTTTACGGTATTGGGCATCTTCTTCTTCTTTCTTAATCTTAGCGTCAGTTTCTCCAAGAGAAAGTTTAGCGTTTTCCTTTTCAAAAGCTTCAAATTCTTGTCTAAAGGCATTGGTAGAAAGGAGAGACGCTAATTTCTTAGAAGAGACATTATCTTCATCATTATTTAATAAAGATTGCTCTAAATATTCGTTATTAGCCATTAATTTAGCTTTATTAGATAGCGCTTCATCTCTCTTCTTAGTAATAGAATCTTTTTCTTTTAGAAGTTTTTCTTCTCCTAAAGAAGCGTTCTCGTTTTCCGATAAGTCCTTTAATTTAGCTTGAATATTATCGACATATTCGCGCATTTCTTCGAATTTAGCGTACCAGTTTTGGTCATTGAGTAAGAATTGAATTTCCGAACGATCGCATCCATCTCTTCTAGAGGTTTCTAAAGAAGCTTTTTTAGCGGTGAGTTCGCGATATCTATTCTCAATCTTTTCAATTTCTTCGTTAGCTAATGTAAGTTGCATTCTCGAAGCATTGCAACCAATATAAGGAATTTCATAAACGCGTTGTTTGGTTTGTCTAGCCGCTTTAGATTTATAAACCATGACGGTTCTAGTAATTGAAGATTCATAATTCTTTAATTCATCTTCGCTATCAACGCAGATGATATTACCCATAATGAAATCGGCATATCTTCTAGCATCAATATTTGTGGCATGGACTTTTAAAGCTAAAGATGAAGGAAGAGGTTCTAAGTCACGAAGTTTGCCAACATTGACAAGACCTACTCCATAAATGCCTAAACGATTTTTATTGCGTTCATAAATTCTAAGGGCATCATCGAAATATTCTTCAGGAACAAAGAGGTCAAAACGACGGGTATTTAAATATCCTTCCACCGCATTACGCCATTCCTCTTCGCCTTTTTCCATTTCTAATAATTCACAAAATGGCATGGCCTTAATTTCTTTATGATAGATTTCCTTTAATCCTTTTTCGATTACTTCCATTAAGCTTGTAACCATTGGGTCATAAGAAGAAATACCTCTAGAAAGAAGATTTTTCTTAGCTACCAAGGCGCTTTCTTCGCTACTAACGGCATTAATCTCCATGTCCGCTGCAACAATTTCTTCACTGATTTTATTACGGTATTTAAGAAGTTCTTCGTGATAGCGTTTTCCTTCATCAAGGAATAAAGAGAAGTCTTTACAACCACGATGTTTCGCTAATTGATTTTTAATATTTAAAGATTTAGCAATAGCAATTTCTTTATCTAAGATTGCGTCCCATCTTTGAGCTTTCTTTAAATATTCGGCTTCTAAAGCGCTCTTTTCTTTTAAAAGAGAAGTTAATCTTTCTTTTTCGCTTTCTGGATCGGCATTTAAAGCCGCTATCGCTCTATCTAAATCTCGAAGTTGCGAAGCATAAGCATTGGCTCTTTCTTCGCATTCTAAGATTAATTTATTGTTTTTAGCGATATTATCTTTAATTTCGTTAATTCTCTTATGAGCGGTATCAGCGTCCTTTTTATAGCGATGAGCAGTTAATAAAGATAATTCTTTTTCTAATTCGCTAATTGTATCGCCTAAACGAGTGATTTCTCCAAGAGCGTCAATCTTTTTAATATCTTCTTCTACTCTCTTAGAAAGAACGTTATAAACGGAAATGTTCCGTTTCATATTGGTTAAATCAACCATTCTATCAGGCATTAAAAACTGATAAACGAATTGGTTAACGTCTTTAATAGGACGGAAGGCAACCGCTTTTGGAAGAAGTTCATAGTAGCGCTTCATATCGATAGAAAGAAGCGAACAAATCTTCATTCTAATATCTTCTTTAGTTCCTTCTATTGGACGAATAGATTCACCAAATTTTTCTAACATTTGGTTAAAAGAAAGAATACGAGATTTCTTATTTTCTACGACAGTATATAAGGAATCATCAATCTTTTGATTATCAATATAATAGAAAGATTTGGTTACTTTTCCTTTTTCTTCTTGAATTTCAAGGCAAACACCAATAATGAAATATCTAGAGGTATATTCGTCATACCATTCAGTAGCAATATGGGAAACAACATTAGGTTGATTACGAAGATTTTCTCTTCCTTCAATACCGATTTTAGCTCTCATATAGCTTTCTGCTGTACGATTAGCTTTTTCGTTAGCGGCGCTATTAAAGAATTTTTCTTCTCCACCCGTTAAAAGGAACATTAAAGCATCAAGGAGAGTAGATTTACCAGAACCATTTTCACCAAAAACAAGCATTGAACCTTTAACTTCAATGGTTTGATTATAAAATCCGTGCCAGTTAATTAACTTAATGCCGGTTAAATTCTTTTTCATTATTTATTCTCCTTTTCTTCTTGGCTCTTATTTTCTTCTTCATCAATTTGGGTTAATTCTTTCATCTTCGCTAAGATGTCTTCTAAATTATTGGCGGGAAGTAACACATGAATTGAAGGGAAGATTTGAATCGCAGTATTAACTTGTAAAGTGCTAGCTTTAAAATCAATGATCTTATGCGCTTTTAGTTTTCTAAGGGAATCAAAATAGAAAGAAGGGCGTTTAGCATAATCAAGAAGTCCGGCAACCTTAAGTTGCTCCACTATTTCTTCTAAAGAGACCACTACTTTATCAACGGAAGTAAGACGTTTCTTCGATTCAATCTCTAATAATCTAAGAACAAATAATAAAGCGGTGTCTAATTTGTTTAACCTAGCTCTATTTCTATTTTCAGTAGTCTTGATATAGCAAAGTGCATTGGTATAATCCACTACTAATTCGTAGTCGATTAAAGCTAAGAAATCCCCGATTGTTTCTTGATTTTCACAAATATAGAAATAATCGTCTACATCCTCTTCTTTCTCTTTAACTAAATATGTTTCACCAAGCAATCTATTGATAACTTTAGCAAAATGATCTCTATTTCCTTCATTCCATTCAAAATAGGAAGAAGAGAAATTTTCTAACATTTTATTTCTATCTAGCATCATTATTCTCCTTTAGTAAGATATCAAAGGCTTTTGTTTTATAGCCAAAAGTTTCGTAATAATCGTCTTTAAAGTTGACTCTATAAGTCATATCCTCATAAGAGCTATAAGCTTCAATCATCATTAACATGATTAACCTCTCCCAAGAATTAACGATAATTTCTTTGGAGTTTTTGCTTTTTTCTTTACCAAGTTCGTTAATTACAAATTGATTAACTTTTTCTTTAGAGAATTCATCTTCTCTAAATAAAGTTGCCATTGCTAAATTGAAGTCTTCTTCACTCGCTAAAGGCGCTTCTTGGTAATAAAGATCAGATTTTTCTTTATTTCTAGCGCGGTTATATAAAGAATTTTCATCAACTTGTAAGGAACGTTCTAATGGTATAGCCGAGCCAAAATCAACCCGAGAGGAACTATTCTTAATAATCTTAAGAGCATCTTGGAGAAGTCCAGAGATGTCTTTCCTATTAGAAAGAAGGAATTCGAATTTAGCCTGGGCACTAGTATGGAATTTAGTGTTCTTTTCATCAATTAGAGCTACTAAAGTATCTACAGATTCAAAACGACGAATACATTCTTCTAGTTCGTCGGCATATTTTTGACGAACTTTTCTTTTAAGTTCTTCATCAGGATCTCTTACCCAATCGGTAATTAAAACATTTTGGACGATTTCATCCATGTGGTTATAACGGAGATTATTGAGTTCCGTTAATATCTTCGCAGTATATTTAGAAGGATTATCTCTGGTCTTTAAATTATAAAAAACCTTTAAAAGAACTTGATTTCGATATTTATCAACGAGCATATCCAAAACTTCCTTAGGAGAAAGTTTCTCGTCATTCATCATTCTTTCAGTAAATCTTCTAATTTTGGGTAATAAACCTTGTAAACCATGGAAGAGAGACAACGTCTCTTCATAAACTTGCTCGATAATACCTTTAGATTGTTTAAAATCAAAATTTTCTAAAGCTTTAGCGATAAGATAGAAATAACCAGTAAATTCGATAGGTTTTTCTTCTCTTTCTACTAAATTATGGAAAGTTTCCATCATATTAATAGCGTCGCTAGTTAAAGATAATGTCGTAATAAAGCCATCGGAATTATCTTCCTCTAGCCAACCACATTTCTTATATCTAGCAATTTTTGAAGAAGCCATGTAGCGATGATCTTTATTCCCTTTATCAAAATCATCTTCTTCATCGAAATCTTCAAAATTATGAGTATCTAAATAAGCCTCTAAATCATCTACTAAGTCGTCTCTAGGAATAATTTGGGTATTCCTCTTAGACATAAAAACATCGTAAATAAAGGATAAAAGCTCATAATTGGTACGTTTATCCCCACGTACCAAAACGGAAAACATCTGGGGATTTATAACATCGAAGAGATTATCCAACTTTTTTCTCCTTTCTCTTATCTATAAAAGGAAAGATTTTCTTAACCTTAGAAGAAATAATATCAAATATCCATAAAGTCCGTCATAAAAAAGAGTACTTTTTTAAACATTTTTTAATGTTTTTTCTTCTTACTTTATATTTGGATATAAAAAGAGTGACCTAAATCTCTTTTTTTAGGAATTTCATAAGCAAATAAAACCAAGGTTCTACCGAAGTATTATTTCCTATTCCATATCCATGAACATTACCAGGAAAGAGAAGTAACTCATGATCGATATTTTCTTTTGCTAAAGCCTCACTTAATAAGAGTGAATTTTTGCTATTTACGACATTATCATCCTTACAAGCCCAAATAAAAGTAGATGGATAATCTTTAGAAACATGTTTTTCTAAAGAATATTCCTCAATTATTTCTTTAGAAGGATTCTTTCCTAAAAGAGCATCTCTACTTCCTAAATGGGTATATTCTCTCATCATTGAAATAACTGGATAACCTAAAAAGATTAAAGAAGGTTTTGGAAGATTGTGCTTCATATAGCCAAAATTATCGCTAGCAAATTCCCCTACTAAGTGACCTGCCGCACTAAAACCTCCAAGAAGATAATTATTGATAGATATACCTAGTTCTTCTTGGTGCTCTTTTAAGTAAGAAACTAAATCAATTAAAGAAGGAAGAGCTTTTATAGCGAATTTCCTAGTTGGATAAGAAAAAGTTATCGCATTATATCCTTCTAAATAAAATCTTCTAGCCACTGGAAGAGCTTCTGGAAGAGTACAAACTTTTTCGTACCCTCCTCCTCCGAGAATTATCGCTAAAGGAGCATCTTTCTTTTCTTGCTTCATTAATAAAAAGGAAGAATATAAAGGAAGTTCTTTATATATTACCTTCTTATTTTTGGTCATTTCTTTAAGCCAAGAAAGAGATTTAAGCATCTCTTCATTTGGCCAAGGAGAATTTTTATCGAATATTAAAGATTCTTTATTAGCGTAAGAGGCTAAATGTTTAGCAAAAGGAGCTAAATCAGCATCTAAAAATAAATCATTATAGGTAGAAGTTTTCTTAAAATATTCCTTATTTTCCCAAACCAACATTCGCAGTCCTATCGTCGCTATAACTATAAATTTATTAGATAGAGACCACAAGAAAATAAACGTTAAAGCTAATCAATCGGGTTTTCGTTTGACGAATATAGCACGAAAACAAATGTTTATTTGCATTTTTTAAATTTTTTTCATTTTATTTCAATTAAAGAGGATTTATAGGTAAAAACGTTATATATGATAATAAAATCTATCCCCAGTAATATTTTTAAGCTCTACTAAATCAATGCTTATAGTCTACTAAATGGTAGACTTTAAGGTAGACTTAAGAAACAATTTTATTTTCTTACGTTTTCGGAACTTTTATAAAATGGGTTTAATATAAGTATATTTTCGTGCAAATTTGCGCGGTAACCTAATATAAAACTTAAAGTAACTTTTGTTACTTAAGAGAACATAAATATATTCCCTGTGACAACTTGAACTTTGCGTGTTTCTTGTCTATTAATGTTCTATATCAAAAGGTGGCTGTAGGGAATAAATTTTGCATAATAAAAAATAGGAATCTCTGACCACCGTTCTAGATTGCTCTTATGCTAATGTCTAAATAATATTTGAGAAACAGTTTTAGATGCACTCTTTTTATCAAACCCAATCATCTTTAACTGCAAATACAATATGTAGAGCATTAAGAAATTCATTTGATAATCTACTTTTAAACCTAAGTCAGCATTTAAATCACCATGCGCTAATTTATTTCTTACTTTGCTTAGATCTTCTGCAATGTTGAAATTATTCCCCAAAATATCTAAAGGAAAAAAATTAGAAACGTATTCTCTGTCTTCGTCTAGCGATGCAAATATTCTGGATTTAAAAGCCTCATTTCTTCGTAACTGTTTAATAAAAAATTTATAAATTTCTTTCTCGTCGCCAGTGCTTTCAGAAGTCAAGCTTTTGAGCTTATCTATTACATTATCAGTTGCTTTTTTATGCTTTTCGCTGTGCGTTGCATGGACATTCATCAAATTCAATGTATTTTCCAGTCCAGCAAGAGCCATTAAAAAACGACCAGGAGTGTATGTCTTTTCCTCTTCTCTAAACATTGGTAGATGTCTAAGATATAGTTTTTTATCAGCTAGCAATTGAAGCAAGTTATCAGTTTTTCCATTTAGAATGTTCGTTTGAATACACTTTACCCCAAAGAAAGATGTTTTGCTTTTTTCTAAACGTTCAACAAATAACTGGCCAATATTTATTTCATTATTTCTTAGATAAATATCATTGATAGGTACGTTTGCCTTTTGGAAAAGAAAAGTTAAAAACTTTTTAATCAACCAGTACGATTCTTTCATTGAGTTAATATCGAATTTACATTCTGTTTTCAATTCAAGAAGTGGACCTGAGTAATAGGGCTCATTCTCAACAAATCCTATAGATAATTTATATTCACGATTATTCAAAACATATTTTCCAAATGGATTCTTTATTCCCGTCAACGATGCATTTCTATCATTTAAAGCTCCAGAAAAGGTATGACCAGTTATTTTAGGAATTGCTAGAGAGTAGAATCCAAGAGAATCAACATCGTCAATAGTTCCAGAATTTAAAACAACGCAAGCTTCAACAACACCTTCAAGATGAGCGGATCTAATAATTTCTTTACCATCATCTTCATAATCTCTAAATCCATGTTCATAAAAACGTTCAATTAGCAAATAGATTAAACGTTTCTTATCGACTACTCCACTCAAAAGAACACCATGATTCTTGTATGGCATAACGGACTTTGATTGCAAACTAAAAGTGACAATACCATCAGTAACTTGAAATGGTATTTGATACCCTTCAATCGAAGTAATGTTTCCATTGAATTTATATTCCATATTTATTTATGCTTCTTCCTATTAAATTTCCTGTCTAAAGCTGCATTTATGTTATTAATTCTCTCTATACATTCTGTACTATTTTCATAATCCAAATCTCTTTCAACTCTACATTTTGGCAAGAAATATTCACCATATGCTTTTGGAAATGGAGTGTAATCACTTGACAATGCACAACAAATGAAATTGTGGTTACCACCATCTTTTCTTCCAAAACGCAATCTAAGTTCACGAAGAGCAAGTTTTTTAAATCCCTTTTCCAAGAAAATAAAATTTTCTCCACCAGGATAAGCTTTAGATTCATATGCAATTGCGTCAATAGGCTCTCTTAAAATAGCTTCCATCATTTGTTTTTCACTATCAGTTAATGATTTGCCTTCATCAATCTTTTCAATGAGTGATTGAATCCCTGTTTTTCTGCCATCAACAATATAGAGCATTTCATCTCCACCTAAACATGGTTCAAAGCTAGAAGCATCATCATATGCCCAAAAGGTTAATAAATTACATCTGGCTCCGTGCTTTTTAACTTCGGCTCGCGCCGTCATTACACTTTCTGCCCAATACGATATTTTTTGATTCGGAAATAGTGACGAATATCGTCCAGTACATTCTCTCAAATTGCCTTTAAATAAATCTGTAGCAAGAACACCATAGAATTCTTCTTTAAATTCAACACACCTGAAGAAATCAAATTCTTTCGTAAGGAAGATAGGCAAATCCTTATGCTTAAATGTTGGTTGATCGTAATTCTGTGCCTTGAAAACTTTTGACCAAGCCATACTAACTATTATACTCCTTCACTAAATGATTCTTATATTTTCTAAAATCTTTAATCTTAGACTGATAATTAGTTGAAACCTCTGTTTTTACATAGAGTTTAACAATCTTTTAATCCTTTTTAAAAATCACTTCACCAAAAGATGGAGACATATAAAATTGTTCGTTATGAATCAATAGAGAAATGAACAAGAAATGAAGCTTTTCATCATCGGAGAGAGTTTGAAACTGATCTGCTATTATTTGAACATTTGATAAGTATTCTTTTTCGATGTAAAAAAAGATAGGTGTTTTGTCATTTTGTGGAAAAATCTTTAAATATAAGTATCTAAATTGATTTTCATAAATTACCAAATTTAAATCGAAAATTCGTTTTCCAGTTACAACCCCTAAATTGTTCCAAAAAATAGACTTAATTTTCTTAGATTAACGATACAGGAACGAGATAACATTTTTTGTTATACGGCACAACTTCTTTACTCATACAGATGACTAGTTCTGGTTTAATCTCGATATTAAATTTATCTAATACACTTAAATTAGCATCTGGTTTATTAGGTTCTTTGCTTTTTTTAATTTCAATTGGGTAAATGCAGTTAGCGTCTACTATTAATAAATCAATTTCTTTTTTATCTATATCGCGGTAGTAATACAAATTCTCAATTGGCTTACCACAATTGTAATAGCTTTTAACTATTTCACTAATAACAAATGTTTCGAAGAAGGCACCGTCCATATTGCCGTTTTGAAGCGTTTCAGCATTTGGCCATCTACATAAATAAGCCGCTAAACCCGTATCCATAAAATATACTTTTGGTGTTTTAACTAGCCTATCAGTAACTTTTGAATAATATGGATGAAGAATAAATATGATTCCACTTCTTTCTAGTATTGACACCCAGCTCTTTATTGTTGGAGCAGATACACCTATTTGTTTTGAAATCTCATCATATTTAAGTTCTTGAGCCGTCCTAGCCGCCATAAAAACAAGAAAATCATAGAATTCATTTAGTTTTCCAACCGCGGATAATTCTTTAATGTCTCTTTCTAAATATGTATTAACATAATCGCTATAATACTTTTCTCTATTTACTTTAGAAGCGATAACCTTAGGCATTCCACCATTAAAGATTCTCTGATAAACTTCTTTAACATCCTTATAAACAAACGATTGCTTTTTAATATCTTCAAGATCTGGATTAAATAGTTTTGCTTCTTTGCCTTCTATTTCTCTTTGAGAAAGCGATGACATTTCAAAAATAGCAACTCGACCAACTAAAGATTCACTGACGCCCTTCATCATCTCGAATTTTTGAGATCCGGTCAACCAGAATAAGCCACTATTATCTTTACCTTCATAACCAAGTTTATCGATTATGTCTTTGATTGTTTCTAAGATTGATGGTGTTTTTTGAAACTCATCGATAAGAATTGGGTAACCATACCCGTTTTTGGGATTTAACACCACAAAGTTTGGGATTTAAGTATTTTTGATAAT
>SAMEA104315427__coassemble_255_pt1 | contig 126799 bp, 96 predicted proteins | sample SAMEA104315427__metabat2_high_PE_001 | metagenome-assembled genome bin SAMEA104315427 (sample SAMEA104315427) | gut metagenome | biome: Monkey gut; feature: monkey-associated habitat; material: faeces | place: China | collected 2013 | reverse complement strand
CTGTTTTTTGATTAATTTAACACTATATTTTAGGGTTCCAGCCCAAAGTCAGGTAATATGCAATGAATAAAATAAATGTCAATCAAAAGCGCTTTTCTAGGAAACTATTTAGGATTTTATCCTTATTGCATAGGCAATATCTTTAACGTTATTTCGTCATTAGTTCATAACTAAAGGCAAAACAATTACCAATATAGACTCTTTTGTAATAAGATAGTAACGCTTATGAAAAGAGAAGAATATCACGCTAATCAAAAATTACCATTCGCCTTCTATTTAGCGGCTTCTATTCTTTTTGCTACTTTATTAATCTCTTATATTGCTTTAGCTATTTTAACCAGAGAAGAATTAACGAGAAATGAACGTATTTTAACTTGTGTTTCTTCTTTTCTTGGTTTAGGCCTTAGTGTTTATGGCTTATATAACGCTTTAAAAAATAAAGCGGTACATTCCTTCTTTTTGGCTGGTATGCACCTAACGCTTCTTTCTTTAAGTGGCTTCTTCCAAAATTTAATTCCTATATTATCTGACGATAGCCTTTCTTTAGGTCCTTGGGGTATTGCGGCTTTAGTTATCTTCATAATATTAACTATCACTGGTTTAGTTGGTGCTTTACTCCCTAGAAAATTCTTATTAACCAGAAAGATTTTATTAGTGCTCTCAATGACCTTATTAATCTCTATTGAAGGTATTACTTTCGTTTCTGAGATTATGGAATTTGTCACAAGAGGTTTCTCTAGTCAAGAAGCCGCTTTACTAGGTTGCTTAAGTGCCTATACTCACCTCTCACCAATCATTGTTTTAGGAATTGGTATTGCCTTTATATTTGATGTTTCTTTAAAAAACGACAATAGTAACCAACTAGAAAATAAAACTATTAAAATAGAATAAATTAATTAGAAAACATTTTTTGAGTGCTAAAAAAGCTCGATAAGCACGAGGCTTAACGAGCTATTTTTAATAAAGATTAAAGAATAGTTACTGAACCGTCTTCTTTTACTTCTAAGATATCGCCATCTTTAACAGTGTTAAGGAATTCATCTCCTAAATTATCAATAGCGATTAATCCTACTTTATTCCAAACATTAGATAGAATAATGCCACTTGCGGCTAAAGGATCAATTGTCTTAGAAAAGAGCCAAACTGGAGGAGTCAAACCACGCACCGCAACAGTTTGAATGACCATTCCACCAGTTGTAGAACCAATGGTTTCTGGTAAACAAAGAGCTTTACCGCTGATATTCTTTTTAAATAAATCAGGGTTATTTTGGTCGCTAACGATAATCTTTTTAGATGTAGGAAGAAGAGCGCTCTTTTGAAAAGAAGCTAAAGTATTTAACCCTTGATGAGAAACAACTGCTTCTCCTTTCCAATTTCCTTTAAAAAGGACTCTACCTGTAAAGGTTTTCATCTTATTTAACCTCCTTTTGGCCGGTGATAATTGCACAAATATCATCGTCTTTAAAATAACGGCACGCCGAATATGTTCTTAATTTGTTGGAATTAGTAATGATTGGTTTAGCACCCGCAATAGGATTATCTACATACATTAAGGGACAAATGAAGCTTAAATGAGCTCCTGTAGCTAAAAACCGCTGATATAATGGCGTTTTCTTAAAGGCATCTCCCACTTTTGGAGCGGCCGTAAAGACCGTATTAACCACCAATTTCTTCTTTCCACTCTTCTTTAGACCTTCTTCAATTTTGATTGTCCAATCTTGAAGTTGTTTTAAAGTTAAATGGGGGCAACCGATAAAGGCTTTATGAGGTTTAGCGTTACTCTTTTTCCACATATTTGGATAAGAGCGATAAACCCTTTCAAGTTCTTCATCATCAATAATATAAAGTTGATGATCTTTCTTTAATAAAGCTTCCCCTTCATCTAAAGCATCAGGGGTTATTCCTTCTATATGGTATAGTCCAACCGCACCATTAGAAGCTGTTGCTGCACCAAAATCTTTTAAATAAGCAATAGTATCTTCATCAGGTAACGGTTTAAGGAATTTATCAAGACCTCTAACATAAGGAACTTCACTTCCAACTTTCATTCCGATAGCACTTCCTAAAATTTGGGCTTCAGGAAGTTTAGATACCTTTAGCACCACTTCCCAAGTAGCTTCTCTACCTTCTTTAGTTAAGAAACCAAAGTTTGGAGTTCTACCTAAAATGGTGGCAAAAGTATCGATAATTCCACTATTTCTATTACAATGGGCTCCAAGAACACTATTAGCAAAAACAACAGCGCTAGATTCACTCCAAGCAATGACATCGCCTTTTTTAGGAGTATTACCAACTTCTTTTAAATAACAAGTGCAGGTAAAGTCCTCCATATCTTTCATTCCTAAAGCGGCTAATTGCTTTTCATAGAAAGCCTGTTTTCCATAAACAAAATGATTAAAAACTAGCTTCTCAAGAGGGGTTGCAGAAACATTCTTATAATCAATGGGTCTAGGATCCATTGTAAATCCAGCATCAATTTTGCAACCCGCCTTAATAAGTTCATCCATTAAAGGATAAACTGGCTTAAGCATAGAAATTCCAAAAGAAGTAACAAAGTGGCCTTTTTTATATGTTAAAGGAAGAAGTTTATCGGCATTAAAAACGTCACCATAACGAACTAAAACTTCCATCATTTTAGCTTTAGTTTCGCCTTCCTTGCCATTAAGAATAGCAAGTTCTTCTTCAGTTAAATGCATTTTTGGTTGATACATTTTCTTTCTCCTATTTAATACTCATAGCGACTTCATAAGCCCGCCAAATAACAGTTCTAAGATTGCCAATAGCTAAGCAATCACCAACTAAATGGACGTGTTTGCTCTCTTTAGCAAGAGGTGTCGGACGATAACCAAGAGATAAAATAACATTATCGCAAGCTATCTTTTCCTCTTTATTATCTTTATGAACAATAATAATGCCATCATCAGTGATTTCTTTTAATCTTGATTCAAGATATAAAGGAACCTTATGAAGAGCAAAATAGTCTCTAAGATATTGGCTATTAGCCATACAAACACCTTTTTGAGCAACAATATCGTTTTTCATTTCGACAATGAAAGGATCGTGACCAGATAAGGCTAATTCATAAGCAATTTCTGAACCGGTTAAGCCACCCCCAATAACGGCGACTTTTTGTCCGACTTTTTCTCCTTTAAGGAAAGAGATAGCTTCAATACCTTTTTCAATGCCTTTAATGGGTAACATACGAGGTTTTGAACCCGTAGCGATAACCACTTCATCAGCGTCTAATTTCGAAATATCTTTAATTTCCGTATCTAAATGGAGAGGAATATTTAAATCCACAATCTGTTTAAAATACCAAACTAATAATTCTTTTAATTTACCTTTAAAAGAAGCGGATGAGGCTTCCATAAAGACGCCACCTATATGGTCATCTTTTTCGTAAATCTCTACTTTATGACCTCTTAAAGCTAAAATTCTCGCGGTTTCTAATCCGCCAATACCAGCGCCGATAACCGCAACTTTTTTAGGATGCTTTGTTTTCTTAATATAGTGTTTATTTGTTTGCATAGTTTCGGCATTTACAGCACATCTAGCCATATGCAAAGCATCACTTAAGTCTTGATCATTAGGAACACCTTTATAATTAGCCATATTAAAGCAACCATTATGGCAACAAATACAAGGTCTAATATCAGAGAAATCTCCTTCTTTTAATTTTCTAGCATATGCTGGATCCGCTAAGAAAGGACGTGCAAAACCAACGGCATCAATCTTTCCTTCTTCAATAGCTTTAGCGGCCACCTCTGGATCCATTCTTCCTGCAGGAACTACAGGAATAGAAACATAAGGCTTAATCGCTTCAACATCTTTTAAATTAGCGTTCTCTGGCATATATATAGGAGGATGAGCCCAATACCAGGCATCATAGGTTCCATTATCGCAATTAAGCATATCGTAGCCGGCTTCTTCTAGATATTTAGCGGCTTTCTTAGCCTCTTCCATATCTCTTCCTGCTTCGACATATTTTTCTCCAGGCAAAGCACCGCTTCTAAAACCTTTAGTCTTAGAAAGAACACTAAAACGAAGACTTACTGGGAAGTCTTTGCCACAACTTTCTTTAATAGCTTTAACAATTTCTACTGGGAAACGATAACGATTCTCAAAAGAACCGCCATATTCATCTGTTCTCTTATTAATATATTTTAAGGTGAATTGGTCTAATAAATAACCTTCATGGACAGCGTGGATTTCAACTCCATCCACACCTGCATCTTTTAATAATTTAGCGGTCTTAGCAAAAGCCCTCACAAATTGAGAGATTCTCTTCTTACTCATCTCTTTAGAAGGGACTTTATCGCTCCATCTATTAGGAGAGGGTGAACTAGAAGCGCAAATCTTATCAAAATCCATAATTGGTTTAGATAAGAATCTAAGTAAGGGGTTCGTATATAACTTCTCCATCATAGGATCAATCGTAAAAGAACGTCCAAAACCTGCAGTAAGTTGAATAAACATTTTGGCGCCCGTCTTATGGATTTCTTCCATAAATGATTTTAATTTCCGATACATCCCCTTCTTTCGATATAACCATTGACCAAACATTGGATTATATACGGGTTGAATACCAGGAAGAATTAAGCCTACTTCATTTTTAGCTCTTTCAAGCAAAAATTTAGCAGCTTCCTTATCAAAATGATTGATTTCCATCCACCCAAAAAGGGAGGTTCCTCCCATAGAAGTCATGACAATACGATTTTTAATTTCGCAATTACCAATTTTCCAAGGGGTCCATAAAGAAGATAAACTTTCTTTTTCCATGTAATTTTTTGTCTCCTTATATCGGTATTTTCGCACCGATAACAAAAAGAGACAATATGTCTCTTTAAAAATTTTTTTACACAATTAAAAAATGCTACTTATTTTCCATAAAAGAAATCTATTGTCAAAATTCGATATCTAGCTCAATTGGAGCGTGATCAGAAAGAGAAATATTTTGATAAATCTTTGATTCTTTAATAGACTTACCTAAGCGATTTGAGAGCACAAAATAATCAATTCTCCATCCGGCGTTTCTCTCTTTTGCATGGAAGCGATAACTCCACCAACTATATTCCACTTTATCAGGATATAAATAACGGAAAGAATCGATAAAACCATGAGAAAGTAAATTAGAGAAAGCATTTCTTTCTTCATCTGTAAAACCGGCGTTTTTGTGGTTAGAAGAAGGATTTTTTAAATCTATTTCTTCATGAGCAACATTTAAGTCACCAGCATAAATTACTGGTTTCTTTTTATCTAATTCCATTAAATAGGCTAATAAACGTTCCTCATATTCTAATCGAAAAGAGAGACGCTTAAGTTCTTCTCCGCTATTGGGGACATAAGCCCCTACAAAATAGAAAGAAGGATATTCTGCGGTTATAAGTCTTCCTTCTTCATCATATTCCCCATTTTCTAGACCATAATGGACACTTAAAGGCTCTTCTTTTGAATATAGAGCTACTCCGCTATAACCTTTTTTAACTTTGGAACAGCTTTGATATAAATGGTAACCAAAAGGAATAAAAGGATAAGGCTTCCCTTCTTCTAAAGTAAATTTACTTTCACCAATAAAAAATAAGTCAGCATTTAGTTCCTTAAAAACTTCAGCAAAACCTTTTTTTAAAACTGCTCTAAGACCATTAACATTCCAAGAAATAATTTTCATGTTTCTAGTGTAAACCAAGAAAGAAAAATAGACACAACAAAATTAAAAAATCTTTGCAAGAAGCCATTATTTGATTAACGTAGACAAAGAGCACAAAGTGTAAAGATAGTTCAAAAAAGCATATATTTACTACTATAGAGCAAGACAGCTAGACACGTGTATATTTTTTAAATTGTAACGAAAAATTTTTTCTTCGATTAATGCTGATCTTTCAAATTTTCTTGTTGTTAGAAGATATTTTTATAAGTTATTCTTTTCATATAAGGAGAACATATGAAAAATAAAAACAGATTTTTAGGGTCTAGTTTAGCTTTAATGTTTGCTCTTCCATTAACTTTCGCTATAACTTCTTGTAACGGAAATAATGTAAAGCATAACTTTTCGGAAAACTGGGAAACTTCAGACTCTGAACATTGGCACAAATGCCTAGATGAGGGTTGCACTGAAAAAGACGCTATTGCCCCTCATGACTTTACTTGGGAAGCTTATACTGAACCAGGTACTCACGTTAACAAGCAAGAGAAAGGGACTTGTAAGGTTTGCAAATACGTTGGATATCGCACGATCGATAACACCCTTACTCATACTTACGATTTAGATAATTGGGAAAAAGATGCCACTGGTCACTGGCATAAGAGTACTTGTGATGAAATTACTCCTCACGAGCATTCTTCATTAAAGATTGATTTTGCAGAACATACTTTTGGTCCCTGGACTAAATTAAGCGAGGCTACTCTTCATACTGATGAGGTAGAGCACCGCCTTTGCACAGTTTGTAATTTTGAAGAAAAGAACAATGTCGAAGGCACTGCAACCCATAGCTGGAAATGGGCTTATGATTTAGAAAATCATTGGGAAGAATCCACTTGTGATCATGAAGAAAAAATGATCAAAAACAAAGACGCTCATACCACAAAATACGTAGTTATTGATGGCGGACAACATAAAAAAGTAACCTCTTGTGACGTTCATGAAGAAGTAACTATCCAAACTTCTAACCACGTATATGCCTCTGGAAGCGATATTTGTAAAGACTGCGGTTATATCCGTAATCCAAAAGTCCTTGGTGGTTTCTTAGAGATTAGTGATAAAACCTTTACTGGAAGTCCAATTTCTTTAGTGGCAGAAGACTATACAATTAATCAAGCTTATAAAGATATTTGTGAAATTCAATATAAGGAACAAGGAAAACCTGATACTTTTTTCTCCACCACTGGTCCAAAAAATGTTGGTACTTATGACGTGAGAATTTATTGTAAAGGAAATCAATCTTGTTCAGCGGGTGTAGTAGCCGCAAAGACTTTTAATGTTATACCCTTCCCTGTCACAATCGAAAAATATTATGAGAGGTCCTATAACGAAGCGGAGGCTAATAACACCGCTTTAACCTATAAAGTTATAGCGAGAGTCGTAGTCAAAGACGATTCTTTAAATCAAGACTATGTTCTAGATCTAAGAGCTAATGATGCTAAATATAAGGCTATTGGTCGATATAAAAGCGTTCCTTTAACAGATTTAGTCTTTAATAATCCTAATTTTAAGGTAGTTACTGAAGATTCTGCCGCGATTGAGATTCTTATTTATGACGATCAACGAGCGGAAATGACTTTTTATTCTTTAATTCATGCAACAACAAATTATTATAAAGCGTGGGAAAAATTGACTATATATGTAGGTAGTACTTCCGTGTTAAAAAAAGGCATTTTAAGAGTTGGGGACTTTTTAACAGTAAAGAATTCAGAGCTAAACATACCTTTAAAAGTAGTCGAACTTAGAGACTACAACAATTATAGCCGATACTTGCAATCTGTAATCGCAGGCGAAAAATTTGTTATTGGGCTAAAAATAAAAGAGATTACAGATGAAACAACATTAAAGAGTAAATTAAATAACAAAGATGCTTATTCCTCAAGCGGTGAAGAGCTCGAACAATTAACGACAAAAAATACAATCACTGGTTCTTCTATTTCCTTACAACCTGGTGAATCTAGAATTGTTGAATTTAAAGCCGTTGTAGACAAAAGTACGGTAATTGATTTATCAGTTACAGATAGCTTTACATCAAGTAAAGAAAACATTGCTTATGAATTATTCAATTACACGTCAGATAAAAAAACATTAAGCAATCCTGAGCTTTCTAGTTCTTATAAAAAATATAACCAATTCCAATTACCAACAGATTCAACTGGTAATAAAACCTATAGTTTATATTTAAAGATTACTAATAACGAAACTATTGAAAAGACTTCTACACCTACAATTAGATTACTTCGTATGGGTATTATCTAGAACGTATTTGCTTTAAAAAAGCAATAAACTAAATAAGTGGTGGAAAACAAAACACCACTTTTTTAGTTAAAATTCTTTAACAAAATATTAAGAAACTTCCAAAAATCTTTGATTAAAGTTTTTTAAATAAACTTATTTGAGAGATAATATAGGTATGGAATTTGTTCCTCTACATATTTATTCGGGATTTAGCTATCTGCAAAGCGGGTTAACCATTAATAAGATAGTTTCTTTAGCTAAAAAATTAGGCTATACCCAAATTGGCTTATCGGATAATTCCACTTTAAGCGGATACGCTCCTTTTTTTCATGAATGTGAAAAGAATGGCATCAAACCTATTTTTGGGATGGATTATCCTTTAGAAGAAGGTTCTTTTTCTTTATATGTTCTTAATGAAGAAGGATATAAAAATCTATTAGAACTTTCCTTCTTTTCTTCTAAGGGAAATAAAAGCCTAGACTTATTAAAAACATATAGCGAAGACTTATATGTTATTTATGAAATAAATGGCGAATCTTTTTTAAAAGATTATCAAGAAGATAAGTCGCTTCTTGTTAATAAGTTCCAAAAGCTAAATAAAAAAATAACTAATTTTGCTCTAGGTTTGCCCTACTCTCTTTCCTATAAAGAATTAGAAAGTATTAGAGAATTCGTCCAAGAATTCCCCTATACCTTAATAGCCTTTCCTAAAATTAGTTATCCTAAAAAAGAAGACGCAATCGTTCTAGATATTGTTTCCGCGATATTAAATAAAAAGAACTTGGATTATGATCAAAAAAATGGTGATGAATATTTTCTAAATAAAAAGGAAATAGAATCTTATTACCAAAAAGAGGAAATTGAAAATATTACTAAATTAACCTCTTTGATTAATTTCTCTCTTATTCAAAAAAGAGGAGGTTTGCTCCATTTTGAGAATAAAGAAGGGCTTTCTAGCGAGGATTTTTTAAAAAAATTAGTTTTTAGCTCTTTAAAAAATAAAGGTCTAGATACTAATAAAGAATATGTCGAAAGAGCCAATTACGAATTAGATATTATTAATAAAATGGGCTACGCGGACTATTTTTTAATTGTCAGCGACTACGTCCATTTCGCTAAAAAGAATGACGTTTTAGTAGGTCCTGGAAGAGGATCTGGTGCCGGTTCATTAGTTTCTTTTTGCCTAGATATTGTCGGCGCAGATCCTATCCGTTATGGCTTACTTTTTGAGCGTTTCCTAAATCCAGAAAGACAATCTTTGCCAGATATAGACGTTGATTTTGAAGATATAAATCGTGAAAAAGTAATTAACTATATCAAAGGTAAATATGGTTTAGACCATACGGGACATGTTTTAACTACTCAAACAATCTTAGCTAAAGAAGCGATTCGCGATATAGGAAGAGTCTATAACTATAAACAAAATGAAATTGAATTATTAATCAGCACAATTATTGATGATAAAAAATCGCTTAGAGATAACTATCGCTTATCTAAGCAATTTAGAGATTTAGTTGATAGCGATCCTTATTTCTTACGCTTTGTTTCTTTAGCTTCTAAAATTGAAGGCCTCCCCCGTCAGGCAGGTCTACATGCAGCAGGCATCATTATTAACGATTCTCCATTAGAAAAAGCTCTTCCTGTTTCCTATTCCAATGAAGTTGGTTATGTTTGTTGTTTAGAAAAAGATTATTTAGAAGAGCAAGGCTTCTTAAAGATGGATATTTTAGGATTAACTAATTTATCTACTATAAAAAGAACTCTAGCTTTAATTAAACGCTATAAAGGGATTGAGGTTGATCCTTATTCTTTGCCTTATGAAGATCCTAAAGGTATCGAACTTATTAAAAGAGGCGAAACTATGGGCTTATTTCAGCTTGAAAGCCCGGGCATGAAAAGAGCCATAAAGGAAGTTGAACCTTCTTCTTTTAGTGAAGTAGCCGCTTTACTGGCACTCTTTAGACCTGGTCCCATGCAAAGTATCCCTACTTTTGCTAAACGTAAAAAGGGTCTAATCTCAGTAACATATTTATGTAAGGAATTAGAGCCAATTTTAAAAGAAACTTATGGAATTATTGTTTATCAAGAACAAATCATGCAAATAGTGCGAGCTGTAGCGGGTTTTTCCTATGCAGAAGCCGATTTATTTAGAAGAGCCATCTCAAAAAAGAAAATGGATAAATTATTAGCCTTAAAAGAAAAATTCTTCCTTGGCACTAAAAAGATGGGGCATAGCGAAAAATTAGCTAATGATTTATATAACTTAATCGAGAGATTTGCTAATTATGGTTTTAATAAATCTCATGCCGTTTCTTATGCTGTTCTCACTTGTCAAATGGCTTATCTAAAAGCCCATTATCCAGAAGAATTTTATTGCGCTTTATTAGCTACTCTTTCTCCTAGCGAAGCTAAATTTAAAAATACCTTATCAGAAACTAAAAAGAGAGGTCTTTCATTAGCCTTACCAGATATCAATAAGAGCGAAGAAAGCTTTATTATTGACGAAGGAAAAATTCGTCTTCCTCTTTCTTCTATTAAAGGAATCGGAAACGCTTTAGCCTATAGCATAATCGATGAAAGGCGTTCCTTTGGTCCCTACATTGATCTATTTGACATGGTCGCAAGATTAAAAAAATACCATTTCACTCTACCTTTATTAATTAGATTAATTGACGCTGGAGCATTAGATAATTTATATCCTTCTAGAGCTTCTTTAAGGGCGAGTGCTTATTCGGCATTTTCCTATGCCGAAATGCTTTATGGAGAAGATGGGAAAGCTCTTCTATTAGATATCGGGCTAGAAAAGCCCGTAATGAAAATAATGCCCGATAATTATTTAGATAATTTAGAAAGCGAACATGAGGCTTTAGGAATGATGGTTTCTGGTTCTCCTTTAGCGATGTTTAAAGAAAAAATCGAAAACAAAAAAGCTTTGCCTTTAAGTGAAATTGAAAATTATAACGGCGAAATGTTAACTTATGGAATTTTAAAATCTATTAGAGCTATTACTACTAAAAAGGGAAATAAGATGGCTTTCTTAGAAGCTTACGATGAATATAGCGATGTTTCCTTTACGATGTTTCAAGATGCTTATAATGATTATTTCCCTCTTTTAAAAGAAGAAAGACCAATCCTCATATATTGTCATAAAGATAATTATCGTGGAGATGGATATATAATTACTAAGATTGAACTATTGGAGAAAAATCAATAATGAAACATTTATATGTAATAGACGGTAATTCCTTACTCTTTAGAGCTTATTATGCGACCGCCTATGGACCTAATCCTAATATTATGAGAGCAAAAGATGGCACCCCGACAAACGCTATATTTGCCTTCTCCAACATGCTCTTAAAATTACTTAATAATATGAATAAGGGTCAGGATGGAATTTTTGTTGGTTTTGACGCTGACGGAAATACTTTCCGAAAACAAGAATATGCCGATTATAAAGCCAATAGAAAAGCCTGTCCTGAAGACTTAAAAAAGCAATTTCCTTTATCAAGAACCCTTTGTAAATCCTTAGGTGTCTTGTGTTATGAAGAACATGGCTTAGAAGCTGATGATATTTGTGGAACTATCGCTAAAGAAGCTTCGAAAGCGGGCATAAAAGTTGATGTTTATACAAGCGATAAAGATTACCTCCAACTAATTGATAACAATATTGAAATAAACCTTTTAAAAACCGGTTTAAGCAATATGGAACTAGTTGATATAAATAATATGGAGGAAAAATTTGGTTTTACTCCTAAACAAATTATCGACTATAAAGGCTTAAGAGGAGATAGTAGCGATAATTTACCAGGCATACCAGGAGTTGGCGAAAAGACCGCAGTTAAATTAATTAAGGAATATGGCTCTTTAGAAGAGATTTTAAAAGCCGCGCCTACAATAAAGGGTAAATTAGGAGAAAATCTACTTAATAACGCCGAACAAGGAAGAATTTGTTATCATCTTGCCACTATAAATACCGACGCTACTCTTCCCTTTTCTTTAAATGATTTACTATATGAAGGGTATCGTCTTAAGGAAGTTAGTGATTTTGCAAAATCTTATGATTTGCATAGCTTTTTAACTCGTTTACCAACTAAATTAGCTAAAGAAGCTATTAAGAAAACAGAAGTAAAGACCATTTCCTCCTTTAAAAATATTAAACTTGATAACGAAATTGGCTTGGCTTTAGATTTAGATTTTTCCTTTTATCACGAAGAAGAACCAGTTGGAATTAGTATTACCTCAAATAATGAATCTTATTATGAAAGCTGGGAAAACGCCAAAAAGGATAAGGATTTGCAGCTAATTTTAGAAAATCCGGATATTTTTAAATATGTTTATGATGGCAAAGCCACCATCTATTCTCTTAATAAAATTAACTACCACATTAATGGCATAAAAGATGATTTATTACTTGGAGCCTATCTCCTAGATAGCGGAACCTCTTTCTCCCCTAATATTGTCTACCGCCTTTTTGGGGTTGAACTTGGAGAAAGAGAAACTTCTCTCCTCTTAGAAGGTGATCCCACCTTTACTTCCTTAATGTCATCCTTTGCTTTATCGCTAAAAGAAGAAATTGTTAAAAGACTAAAAGCCATCGACGCTTATTCTTTATATAAAGATATCGAGATGCCTTTGATGAAAGTCTTAGCGAAGATTGAAATCGAAGGTTTCCCTTTACATAAAGATAAATTAGAAGAATTTGGGGAGACATTCAAAAAGAAAAAGAATGCTTATGAACAAGAGATTTATGCTTTAATTTGTCATAGTTTAAATTTAAATTCTCCTAAACAAATATCCGATCTTTTATTTAATGAATTAAAACTTCCTAACCATCATCGAGGAGGGACGGGTGTCGAAGTTCTTTCCGAATTAAAAGATGCTCATCCAATTATTCCTTTAATTTTAGAATATCGAAAATACGCTAAATTACTTTCTACTTATATTGATGGTTTAATTCCCCATATTCAAAAAGATGGAAAGATACATTCTTATTTCAATCAAGCACAAACGGCGACAGGAAGATTATCTTCTTCTTCCCCAAATTTACAAAATATCAGTGCTCGAGATGAAGAAAGCAAATTGATTCGTTCTGCCTTCTATTATGATAATCCAGATACCTATATTGTAAGTATGGACTATCACCAAATAGAACTTCGTATCTTAGCGTCTTTAGCTAATTGTCCCGCTTATATCGAAGTTTTTAATGAAGGCAGAGACGTACATAGCGAAACCGCTAAAAAGATTTTTCATACGGATATAGTAACTAGTGACATGCGTCGAAAAGCAAAAGCGGTCAATTTCGCCATTATCTATGGTAGCTCCGTATATGGTTTAGCGGATCAAATAGGTGGGAGTATTGAAGAAGCAAATGAAATTATAAAGAATTTCTATTTAGCTTATCCCGAAGTTGGTACCTATTTAGAGAGCTTAATTAAAGATGTTCAAAATAAAGGGTACGTGACCACAATGTTTGGTAGAAGAAGGTATCTAAGAGATATTAATGATCCTTCTTACGCTAAGAGAGAAGCCGCAAAAAGAGCGGCTTTAAATGCCCCTGTTCAAGGAAGTGCTGCTGACTTAATTAAAAAAGCCATGGTAGATATAAGTTCTTTCCTTGAAGATGGCAAATATAAAACCAAAATGGTTCTTCAAATACACGACGAACTCTTATTTAAAGTCCCAAAAGAAGAACTTGATGAAATCGTTCCTAAAATCGAAAAAATAATGACCACTGCCGTTCCTTTAAAGGTAGCATTATCTGTCGAAACTAATATTGGAAAAACTTATTACGATACAAAGGATTAATTTATGCCAGAACTCCCAGAAGTTGAAACTGTTAGAAGAAGTCTCTTACCTCTCTTAAAAGATAAGATTATAAAAGATGTAAAGGTTTTCTATTCCCCAATTATTCATTCTAATATCGATGAATTTGTTCCTTCTATTAAAGGAAAGAAAATTTTAAATATTGAAAGAAAAGGGAAACATTTAATCTATTGTTTAAGCGATAATTTATTTCTTTTATCTCATTTAAGAATGGAGGGGAAATACCATTACGAGAAGGAAGAAAACAAATATAAGCACGATTTGCTGTGTTTTTTGTTAAATGATAACACCTATCTCTACTATAACGATGTCCGCAAATTCGGCGTTTTTATGCTAAAAAAGAAAGATGAATTATGGACTACTCCTCCTTTAAGCGAACTAGGAAAAGAGCCCTTTGAGATGAATCTAGATGATTTTTATAAGGGCTTAAAAACGCGTTCTAAACCCATTAAAGAAATCCTTTTAGATCAAACTTTTATTGCTGGTATTGGTAACATCTATGCCGATGAAATTTTAATTCACTCACAAATTTCTCCTTTGAAAAAAGGAAAAGATATCACTTATCAAGAAGCTTCCAAAATGCTTGATAATGCTCGATTAATTCTTAATGAAGCAATCGCTAATGGAGGAAGCACTATAGCTACATTTCATCCATTAAAAGGCATAGACGGAAGAATGCAAAATCACCTTTGGGCTTATGGGAGAGAAGGAGAAAGATGTCCTCTTTGCGGCGCTAAATTAAGAAAAATAAAGTTAGGTGGAAGAGGGACAACCTATTGCCCTTCTTGCCAAGCTTCTCCTTACGAACCATATATTGTTTCTGTTACTGGTCCTATAGCCTCAGGAAAAAGTCTAATTTCTAATTATTTAAGTGAACATGGATATTTTTTGATTGACGCAGATAAAGTTGCTCATTCCTTATATAAAAAGAAAGAAGTTAAAGATGTTTTAAGAAAACATTTTGGAGAAGAAATAATGTCCAATGGGGAAGTAAATAGAGCTAAATTATTAGAAATTGTTATTCAAAATAACCGTAAAGAAGAATTAAATTCTCTAATTTTACCAAGGGTTTATGACGCTTTATTTATGGAGATTAAAAAAGCTAAAAAACGCAAAATCGTCCTCGATATCCCCCTCCTTTTCTCTTCTCCATTTGAAAAACTCTCCTCAATCATCATTTTAATAACCGCTAAAAAAGAGCTTCAAATGGAAAGATTAAAAGAAAGAGGAGTAGATATTCATAAATCTTTATCTTTAAATCAATCTTACCCATTAAAGGAAGCTTTAACTAAATGCGATTTGCATTTAGAAAGCACTTCTGGGCCAAAAGAAAAACTCATTAATCAGCTTAAAGAAGCTAAATTTTTGTTTTGATTGACTAATAAAATTTAAAAATAAGAATCTATTCCACATTCAAGAATAGTTTCTTTGCTAATGTTGCGCTTAATAACTTCTATTAAACGATGAGCCAAGATGGATCCGCTTTTGGAAGTACTATAAAGAGTCTCTATCTCATTTAAAGAAAATTCACTAGAAAAGAAAGTTGCTAATTTATTTTTGCTTCGAGCATTTAATAAGGGTAAAAGAATTTGATCACGAACATAATCACTCTTATATTCATTTCCAAAACCATCTAAAACTAATAGATCGCATTTTTCTAATTTACCCATCATTTCCACGAACATAGGCTTGTTTTTAATAGAATAACCTTTTAATTCATCAAATCTTTTTAGAGTATCAATAAAACAAACGCTCTTTCCTAATTCAGCAAAAAAATTAGCGAAAGCAGCAAGAAGATAGGACTTTCCGGAACCGCTACTTCCATAAAGGTAACACCAACATCCATCTTTGCCTTTAGAAGCTTTTGCTAACTCTTTTCCGACTTCGTTTAATCGCTTATTCTTTTTAGTGATTCCTATATTTAAGCCATTCCAAGAGGAATCAAAATCTCGATATAAAAAATTAGTATCAATTCTCAACTGTTTAGCATATAAGGGACACGGTCCTAAAGAAGAAATTAATCTTCCAGAAGAACCAATACTCAATTCAGGTCTTAAATGAAGACTTTCACTTTCGCATTTATCTAATCCTCTGCAATTAGCGCATATTTTTTTAGCATCAAGATAAGTTATTAATAAAGGAATATAAAAAGGTATTTCTTCCTCTTTAATTCCTAAATCATTAAGTTCTTTTAATAAAGAAACATTGCTTAAAATCTCATTTAAAAGATTATTACTTTTCTCTCCTTTTGGGGCTATGTCCTGAAGTTTTTTAAATTCACTCATCTTATTCACCAATCATCTTTAGCATTTCTTCTAAAGCTTCCCCGTCATCTTCTTCGTTATTAACTATTTTTTTATTGTTTTTAGAACTAACGTCAATAGAAGTTTTTTCTTCATTATTCAAAATAGTTTTATTATTTTTACGATAATTTCTCTTTTTGTTAGGCCCTTCTAATAAATAATTATAGGCATCTAAAGCATTATCAATTCCTTCTCTAACTAAGGATGCCCCTAATTTTTCGCAATAAGCGGCATTGAGAATATTGTCGTTAGTGGTTAAAACAAAGAAAACTATAGCGTTCACAACATTTAAAGGAACACCAGTATCTATCGTTAATTTATCGACAATTTTAATATCACTAGCCGCGGGTCTATGCCCTTTTTGCATTTGAGTTAAAAATTCAATTGGAGTACATGTATCCATTCTTCGAATCATTTTAGCCATCGAATTATCGCCATTAGTGAGAGAAACTCCTTGCTTAATAGGAGAATTCTTCAAATAAGAAAGGTTAATATTCCTTCTAACATCATCTCTTAAGCAATTAATATTTAGTCTTTCCCCAAAAGGCGCTAAGGGGTTAAAACACCTAGAAACCATTGAAGCCATCGCCTCTTCATCATAATTATATAAAGTAGCCAAAGAGGATATTTTCTGTTTTTCTTCCTTTGAAAGATCACTTTCTTCAAAAGAAGGCAATTCTTCTTTTAAAGATTCAAAAAATACATTTTGATCAAAAACAAGAGATAAAGGAGCACTATTATGACCTAAATAAGTTTCATTCTTATTTTCATTAAAGCTTGCATTTAAAGAACTAAAAGAAAAATACGAAGTAAAAGATGTTGATATATCTTCGTAATCTTTAGTATTTAATTTTTCTAAAGAATATTTCTTTTTTAATTTTTCTTTTAAATCGGGCTCTAAATAGCTATCAAGTAAACCCAATAATAAATCATTACCTAAAAATTCTTCGGGAGATTTAGGAGAGTAAAGAACAAATAATAAGTGATTAATGTTATTAGTTTTCTTTATAAACGCTTTTAATAGTCCAATGGCTTCAAGAGCGTCTAAATATTGAGAAAATTCCCCTTGAGTTAAATGAAATGTAGAAAGAATGTTCGAAAAAGGTTGTTCTTCTTGTCCCTCTTCGTGAAGTAATAAAATATATAAACTAGCCGCTTTTAAGCCGATAATTGGTGCATAAAAATCTAACAAAACTTCTTTATCTAAAGAAGAAATAAAGCTTTGTTTTTTAATTTTAAATAAATCAGAAGGACTTGGTAAAAACATAAACGCATTTTAACACTCAGACGTTTTTATAACGAGAGGTGCCTTTTTATTTTAAATATATATTTCGTATATGCTAGATATATCTTTCACTTGCCCAAATTAGATACAAAAAACGACGCATAATTACGTCGTTTAAGGTCGAATTTTTTTAAATTAGACTGCTGCTCCCGCTGCAATCGCAAGAGCGACAAACCAAAAAATGGCGGGAATAAAAGAGAACACGGTTGAAATAATCGATAAGACTAATCCAGCTGTCCCTTTCTGATATTTTTTTTCGCTACAGCGGCAAGAACAATACCAACGATACCCATTATTAAAGCCACAATAGCTAAAGGTCCAACTAAAAACCCACCGCAAGAGATAACTAGAGAGATAATCCCTAATACAAGAGCTGCTACTGCCATACAAATTCCTCCTTCCTTTGTCTTTTAGGATAAGTCCCCCCCAGAAATTTCAAGAATTTTTTTGAATTTTTAAAAAAATTACCGCAATTCCCTACTATTTTAAAAAAAGTAAGAAACGTTCCTGTCAAAAAATCATTTAAATAGTAAACATTTAAAAAGCCGATTTTGAGCTTCGAATTTACGTTTTTGGTCAAAAATAATGTCCAAACTTTAATTTTTCCCTATTTGAAGGTTCTCACTATTAAATAATAGTGGACATCGTTATAATAAAGCGGACTTTGTTTCAGGAGGAAATTATTATGATTAAAAGAATAGGAATTCTCACCTCGGGTGGCGATGCTCCTGGAATGAACTGCGCAATCAGAGCTGTTGTCCGCTCTGGTATTGCTCATGGTTTAGAAGTTTATGGTATCTACGATGGCTATTTAGGTTTAATTAATGGCGACATCTTTAAAATGGATCGTTCCTCAGTTAGCGATATTGTTAACCGGGGCGGCACTATCTTAAGAACAGCAAGATTACCTGAATTTAAAGATGAAGCTGTCCGTCAAAAAGGTGTTGAACAGCTTAAGAAGTTTGGAATCGAAGCCTTAGTTGTTATTGGTGGCGATGGTTCTTATATGGGCGCTAAGAAACTTACGGAAATGGGAATCAACTGTATTGGTCTCCCAGGAACTATTGATAACGATATTGCTTCTACCGACTACACTATCGGTTTTGATACTTGTTTAAATACTATTTGTGATTGCGTTGATAAAATTCGTGATACTACCGAAAGCCATTCTCGTTGCTCAATTGTTGAAGTTATGGGCAATCACTGCGGAGATCTTGCTCTTTTTGGTGGTTTAGCAGAAGGAGCTGAAATGATTCTTACTCCTGACCATCCAATTCCAGAAGAAGAAGTTTTCCAAACTCTATTAAAGATGAAAGAAGGCAAGAAAGATAAAAGGGCTATCATCATTGTGAGTGAAAAGCTCTATCCAGATATTCATGCTTTCGCTAAAAGAGTACAAGAAAACACAGGCTTTGATACGAGAGCTACAGTCCTAGGTCACGTTCAAAGAGGTGGTTCCCCTAGCGCTTTTGATCGAATTTTAGCAGCCAGAATGGGAGCGTATGCCGTAGATGCTCTAAGAGAAGGAAAAGGTGGTATCTGTGTCGGCTTAGTTCATAACGAAATTGTTTCTTATGATATCTATGAAGCCCTTAAATTACCTAGAGATAAACATATTTCTCTTCTCCGTTTAATTGATATCCTTAAATAAGGATTAATAAATGAAATTAATAATCAATAAAAAAACTAAGATAGTTTGTACTATTGGTCCGGCTAGTGAAAGTAAGGAGATGCTCCTAAAGCTTTATGATGAAGGCATGGATGTAATGAGAATTAATTTTTCTCATGGCACTCATGAAGAACAATTAGAAAAAATTAAATTAGCTCGTTCTTTAGAAGAAGAATATGGCATCCTTCTTCCCATTGCTTTGGATACTAAAGGTCCAGAAATTAGAACTGGGATGATGGAGGGAGGACGCTTAAAAGTTAGTAAAGGCGATATCCTTCGTATCTCTATGGAACCTACTTTAGGTAAGAATAGATATTTTTCTTGTTCTTATAAAGGTTTATATGATGATGTCAATATTGGTGAAACTATTTTAATAGATGATGGAAATCTTCTTCTTAGAATAAAAGAAAAAGATGAAAAGAAGAGAGAACTTATAGTTGAGGCGGAAAATTCTCATGATATTAAAGACCAAAAAGGAATGAATGTCCCCTCCTCTAATTTATCTATGCCCTTTATTTCTCCTCAAGATGAAAAAGATATCGTTTTTGGTATAGAAAATGGTGTTGACGCCATATTTGCGTCCTTTGTTCGCCGCCCTTCCGATGTTCTGGATATCAAAAAAATCTTAAATAAATATGGTAAAGATGATTTACCTGTGTTTGCTAAGATAGAAAACCCTGAAGGTGTCCGAAAAATAGAAGAAATTGTGAAAGTTGCCGATGGCATCATGGTTGCTAGAGGCGATTTAGGCGATGAAATTGCCCCAGAAGAAGTGCCTTTAGTTCAAAGAAATATCATTTCTCTTTGTAGAAGATATGGAAAACCCGTCATTACCGCGACTCAAATGTTAGACTCAATGACTTCTCATCCTCGTCCCACTAGAGCGGAAGTCTCCGATGTAGCCACCGCTATCGATGAATCTACAGACTGCGTTATGTTATCTGGAGAAACAGCCTCGGGAGCTTATCCAGCTGAATCTGTTAATATGCAATCTCGTATCGCTAGAGCGATGGAAAAAGGTTTACCTTACGAAAAATTAGCTAAAGAAGCTTTTGATACTTCTGAAAGAAGTGTTAATGACGCTATTGCTAATAGTATTGCTAATACCGCTTTATTAATTGGGGCTAAATTAATAGTTAATTTCTCCCAAACTGGAAGAAGTTCTAAGAGAATTGCTAAAGCTAGACCATCTTGTCCGATTATTTCTATTACTAATAGTCGTAAAGCAGCTTTAGAAAGTGGCTTTTATTGGGGAGTTTATTCCCATTTAATCAAAACCCCAATGCCAGATTTCATCGAAGAAATGGAAGCTTTAGCCTTAAAAGTTGCTCGTGACTTACAAATTGAAATTGGTTCTCCAATTATTATTGCCGGTGGCACCCCTACTGGCGCTGGAAAAACTAATTTTATGCGAATAGTTAATATTAATAAACCAGTTGATTTAGACTAAATTACTTAAATTACTTAACAAATGATTCTTTTTTTTAGAGAATCCAAAAAAAGATTTTTTAACTCTTGACATAGGAAATGCACTTCTTAGAATAGAGGTGCTTTGAGGGAGACATGCTCAAAAGGCTATAGCCTTATGGAGTACCACTCCTGAGCCCTAGGCGAAATAAGTCTAGCGTAGCCTACTTGCGTTAAAAGAGGAAAGTGCGTCACACGACGAAACAAGGTGGTACCACGCGGAAGCGTCCTTAGAATTAAGGGCGTTTTATTTTTCGCCCAGAAAGGTCATTTATGAAGATTGTCTACGAAGGTAAAGAAAGAGAATTACCTGAAAAAAGTACTGGTTTTGAAGCTTTAAAAGTTTTAGAACCAGAAAGAAAGAAGGAAATTGTCGCTTTTAAACAAGGCGAGAACCTTCTTGATTTAAGAAGCTTAGTAAAGGAAGGAGAAGAGTTAAAATTTATCTTTCAAAGCGATAAAGAAGCTTTTGAAATTCTTAATCACAGCACTTCTCACCTTTTAGCGGAAGCTCTCACTCACCTTTATCCAGGTTGTTTATTTGGATTTGGTCCCGCGATTGAAGAAGGTTTTTATTACGATGTCGATTTTGGAAAATTAACTCCACCTACGGAAAGTGATTTCCCAAGAATTGAAGAAGAAATGAAGAAATGCGCTAAAGCCAATTCTCCTTTTATTAGAGAAGACGTTGATGTTTCTCTAGCTAGAAAGATTTTCCAAAATAATCCTTATAAAGAAGAATTAATTAATGAACATAAGGGAGAGAAATTAAGCATTTATCGCCAAGGCGATTATGTAGATTTCTGTCGCGGTCCTCATCTTCCTTCAACTGGTTATATCAAACACTTTAAGCTCCTTAATGTCGCTGGTGCTTATTGGAGAGGCGATAGCAAAAATAAACAATTAACGAGAATTTATGGTACTTCTTTCTTCTCTGAAGAGGCTTTAAAAGAACATCTAGAGACTCTTGAAAAGAGAAAAGCTAATGACCATAGACGTTTAGGAAAAGAACTTGGTCTCTTCTTTATTAGTGATTATGGTCCTGGTTTCCCTTTCTTCCTTCCAAAAGGAATGATTTTAAAGAATGCTCTCTTAGATTATTGGCATGAAATTCACCGCAAATATGGATATTTAGAGATTGAAACTCCTACTATGCTCTCAAGAGAGTTATGGGAGACTTCTGGACATTGGGATCACTATAAAGAGAACATGTACACCACTAAAATCGATGATAAAGATTTTGCAATTAAGCCTATGAATTGCCCTGGTGCTATGCTCGTCTATAAAAACGATATTCATTCTTATAAAGAGCTTCCATTAAGATATGCCGAACTCGGACACGTTCATCGTCACGAAGCTTCTGGCGCTTTAAATGGTTTATTTAGAGTTAGAGCATTTACTCAAGATGATGCTCATATTCTTTTAAGAAGAGATCAGATTGAAAGTGAAGTTAAAAACATTATGGCTCTCTTTGACGAAGTATATAAAGTTTTTGGTTTAACTTATAAGATTGTTCTTAGTACTAGACCAGATGACTATATTGGCGAAAAGAGTTTCTGGGAAGAAAGTGAAAAGGCTCTTGCTCAAGCTTGCATTGATTCCAATCATACTTACGAAATTAATCCTGGAGATGGTGCCTTCTATGGTCCAAAACTCGATTTTAAACTTCGTGATTCTATGGGAAGAACTTGGCAATGTGGAACTATCCAATTAGATGTTAATTTGCCCCACCGCTTTGAATGTTCCTATATTGACCAAAATGGCAATAAGCAAGAACCAGTTATGCTTCACCGTGTTGTCTTTGGTTCCGTCGAACGATTTATTGGTATTATCACGGAAAATTATGGCGGAGCCTTCCCTACTTGGTTAGCCCCAGTTCAAGTGAATATTCTCCCTGTAAACGAAAAATTCCATGGCGAATATGCTAAAAAAATTAGAGATGATCTCTTTAATGAAGGAATTAGAGTCGAACTCGATGATAGCGATGATAAATTAGGTTATCGGTTAAGAAATAGCCAAATCAAAAAGATTCCTTATACTCTTGTTGTTGGTGAAAAAGAAATGGCCAATAATGAAGTTACTTATAGAATCTTTGGTACCAATAAAGAAATTACGGTACCTTATGAAGAATTCAAAAAATTACTTCATAAAGCTATTGACGAAAAAGCTAGATTCTAAAACTTATAGGAGCGCTTAAAGCGCTCCTTTTTAAATATAAAAACACCCTCTACCAGGAGGAAGTAGAGGGTCAAAACAAGAACAAAAATTAATTTTGGGCGCCTAAAGAAGAAAAACTACCAGGTCGGAATTCTTTAGCTAAAGTAGCACTTTCTAAAGCTAATAATTTCTTTTTTAATTCCACTCCCCCGATATAAGAACCAAAATCATTATCTTTGCCAATTACTCGGTGACAAGGAATAAAAAGAGGAAGAGGATTTCTCGCTAAAGCATTAGAGATAGCTCTAGAGGCTTGTGGTTCTCCAATAGCGATAGCCACTTCTTCATAAGTTTTTGTATGTCCATAAGGAATGGAAAGAACATATTCCCATACTTTCTTTTCAAAAGGAGTTCCATCAGGATCAATTTTTACATCAAAATTTCTTCTTTGTCCGAAGAAATATTGATTTAATTCCATAATTCCATCAAATAAAGAAGTATTTTCTTCATTTATTGCATCGAAAGGGTCATAGACTCCATAAATTAAGCGGCATAAAGCCTTCTCTTTAGCAATCAAAGTAACGTTTCCACAAGGAGTGTCATAAACTGCATAGCGTAAATTCATAAAAGTAAGACTTTCTCTGTTTCCCTTTCTTTATATTTAATTATCGCGATTTTTTGAAAAAAATGCAAATTTTGCGGAGAAAAACATCTTGTTAAACAAATTTTCTGGCACTTACTTCAAATAATGTAACTTATATAACTCTATTCAATGAAAGTAAAAATTAAATTATCGAAAAAAATCCGCAATTCCCTTTTAAAATTCCCTACTTAAATGAGAAAGTAAACTAATTTTTAGGAAAGATTTGCCCCAAAAATTAACGGCAAAAATTATCTACTTGCATAGAGAAGAAAAACGTGGATAATATTGACGTCGATAAAGTAGAAAGCAGTTCGCCATGAACTCGCCAGATCTTCTAAGAAGATTGGCATATGCTACAACGGAAATATTCCTTGTGCGCGTGGCGAGATGCCACGCTATTTTATTCTTCAAGGAGGAAACAACTATCGCATACTTCAATCCGCGCGACCGTCGCCGCCCAGAAAAACGCTTTGACCCCATCAATGAGCACATCCGTTATCCGGAAGTCCTCGTCATTGGCCCAAATGGAGAACAATTAGGCAAAATGTCATCAGGTGCCGCAAATCAAATTGCTGCTTCTTATGATCTTGACCTTTATTGTGTAGCTCCCAACGCCCAACCACCAGTTTGCAAAATATTAAATTATGGCAAACTCCGTTATGAGCAGCAAAAACAAGCAAAAGTTTCGCGCAAAAACCAACATGTTACTGAATTAAAACAAATTCAGCTTACTCCTCAAATCGGTCAACACGATTTAGAAACCAAAGCCAGAAAAGGCAGAGAATTCTTATTAGAAGGGAATAAGGTTCAGGCATGTGTTGTCTTTAGAGGGAGACAGCTCTCTCATAAAGAAGTCGGAGAAGAAGTATTAACAAGATTTGTTTCTACTCTCGAAGATGTCGCAAGCGTCGATAAGGCGCCTTATTGGGAAGGGAAATGGTTCATTACCATTCTTGCTCCCAAAAAGAAATAGGAGGAACAATTATGCCGAAAATGAAATCGAGCAAAACGCTCAGCAAACGTATCCGTTTCAGCGCAAGCGGAAAAGTTAAAGTCCATCACTCTGGAATGGGACACCTTGCCCCTCGTAAGAGCCGCAAGCAAAGAAAGCATTTATCTGGGGCTTATTACCTTAACCCAATCGACCAAAAGAGAGTCGAAGGAATGCTTACCAGCAAGAAATAAGGAGTAAGTACAATGAGAGTAAAAAATAGTGTCGCGACCCATGCTCGTCGCAAAAAGATTTTAAGGAAAGCTAAAGGATATTTCGGCTCGAAGCATCTTCTCTTTAAGACTGCTAAAGAACAAGTCCTCCACGGCTATAATTATGCTTATGTTGCTCGTCGTGATATCAAAAACGACTATCGTAAGCTTTGGATCAAACGTATCAATGCCGCTGTCCGTCCTTATGGATTAAGCTATAGCAAATTCATGAATGGACTTACTAAAGCTGGCGTTATTGAAAAAACCGGCAAAGGTCTTAACCGCAAGATGATTAGCGAAATGGCTATCAATGATGAAGCGGGATTCAAGGCCTTAGTTGAAACCGCTAAAAAAGCTCTTTAAGCTATTGGAAATCCTAAAAACGCTGCAATTCGCAGCGTTTTTCTTTTAATCTTTATTCCTCTACCCCTTCTTTAATAATGATTGTCTTAGTCTCATTAAGGGCTTCTTCAATTAAAGATTCATAAGGAAATTTCTCTTCAAAATAGAGACATTCCTCTATAGAAGGCTTGGTTTTAGGCTTTTTTGGTTTAAAGATGGTGCAACAATCTTCATAAGGACGAATAGAAATATCATAGGTATCAATTTTCTTTGCTAAAGAAATAATGTCTAATTTATCAAAGGTCGCTAAAGGCCTAATAACCGGGAAAGAAGTAACGTCATTAATCGCAATTAAGGAATTAAGAGTTTGGGAAGCAACTTGCCCAATAGATTCCCCATTAGCGATAGCGAGACAGTGCGTCTTTTTAGCTAAAGAGGTGGCTAAGCGATACATCATCCGGCGCATTAAAGTGATGCAATAAGGTTCATCAGTATTTTGATATATTGCTAATTGAAGCTTAGTAAAAGGAATAATATGTAATTTAATCTCACATTGATAAATAGATAATTTAGTAAGAATATCCTTCAATTTGTCTAAAACAGCATCCGAAGTATAAGGTGGAGCTGCAAAATGAATGCACTCAATTTTAATGCCTCTCCTTAATAAAGCATAAGAAGCTACTGGGGAATCAATTCCCCCAGAAAGCATCATCATAACTTTGCCATTCATTCCAAGAGGATATCCTCCTGCTCCAGGGAAAGAATGAGCATATAGATAGGTAGCCTCTTTCCGTAATTCAATATTTAAAGAAATATCAGGCTTATGAACATCAACGCTTAAAGAAGTATTTTTAAGTATAAATCCGCCTACTTTCCTAGATATCTCCATAGAATCAAGAGGGAAAGTTTTATCACTTCTTTTGGTAATAACCTTAAATGTTTTGCCTTCTTCTTGCTTAATAATCTCTAAAGCAGCTTCACAAATGTTATTGAATTCTTTATCAGTCTTCTTAACGATAGAAAGTCTTTGAAGTCCCGAAATTTCTCTTAATCTATTTAAAAGAGCGTTCACATCTTCTTCACCAATATCGACATAAGCATGGTCATGGTCATAACTTAAGGAAGAAGTAGGAAAAGTTTTTAAAGCGTGACGAATATTTTTAGCTAATTCTTTAAGAAATAATTTTCGATTATCTCCCTTAGTTCCAAGTTCACCATAATGGCAAAGAATATAGGCATCTTTCATCGATCAACAATCCTTTCTAATATCTTATTTAAACAAGTAATGAATTCTTTTGCTTCTTCTAAAGTAGATTCTTTACCAAAAGATAAGCGAATACTATTTCGAGCATCGCCTTCGCTCTTCCCCATCTCAAGTAAATTTTTAGAAATAGGTTCGCTTTTAGAAGAACAAGCGCTAACGCTAGAAACATATATTTCTTCTTCACTAAGAGCCTCTAAGAGAACACTAGCCTTTTTCTTTTTTAGAGAGAAATTTAAGATATAAGGAGAACAATTTAAGGGGGAATTGATACTGATTTCGGGATTTTGCGATAATTTTAAACGTAAATAATTATTAATTTCTTCTACCTTCTTTTGATTATCTTTTAAATTTTTCATAGCTTCTTCTAAAGCAATAACCATGCTCTTGAAAGCTGGGTAATTGACGGTTCCACTTCTAAAACCATTCTCTTGTCCACCTCCATCAAGAAGCGGTTTAAAAGAAAGTTTTTTCTTAGCAATTAAGCCACCAATCCCTTTAGGTCCTCCAAATTTATGAGCACTAAAGGAGAAAAGGTCTAAATCTTTAAAAGGTAAAGGACTTTTTCCAATTCCTTGGGTTACATCACTATGAAAAATAGTTTTAGGAAAGGAATGAATCATTTTGCTTAAGGAACTTATGTCATTAATTGAGCCAACTTCATTATTAACGGCGATAAGAGATACTAATATTGTTTTATTATCAATATTTGCTTCTAAATCTTTTAAAGCAACTGTTCCATCAGGGCTAGAAGGAAGGAAAGAGACATCAAATCCTTCTTCTTTTAAGGCTAATAAAGGATTAGTTACACTAGGATGTTCTAAAGAAGAAGAAATAATCTTTTTCCCTCTATTTTGATATTGATGAGCTAAACCCTTTAAAGCTAAATTATTAGCTTCCGTAGCACCAGAAGTAATAATGAAATCGTAGTCTTTAGGAGATAAAGAAAGAGTGATTAAAGCTCGTTCTTTTAATTTATCCACTTCTCTAGCTAACTTTCTTCCTAAAGCGTGATTAGAAGAAGGATTAGCATAATCTTTAAGTGACTTAGTGTAAGTTAAATAAGCTTCTTCTGTCAAAGGAGAAGAAGCAGCATGATCAAAATAAATCATCTAAGTATTTCCCTTTGAGAAGAGGCTCTTAAAGAAGCTTCTTTAGAACATTCTAAAGATTCTTTAAAATGGCCAGTATAGAAGAAGTTCTCGCTTTGAGATAAGGCCTGATCAATATCTGCATTATCTGTTCTAAAACGATTAGCAAAAACATAGGAGTTTTCCGCTTCTTTTAAATTATTTTTTGTAATGCTAACGTCAGAAAGGAATTTGTCCGCTTTTTGTTTAAATTCACTTAATCTTCTTTCAGTTTCGATGATATTAATTGGTGAAGTATGCAATAAATGATAGAGATCATCAATTTGAGCATATAAATTTTCGAGAATCGGTAAAGCTTGATTAGAAATTAACGGAAGAGCAAAATTTCTTAAATCTCTTTCGGCACTTTCAAAACGGAAGGCATAATCATGGATCGCGTTAGCGGCTTCGTTAGCCAAGTCACGCATATGCGTTAATTTGTCTTGGAAAGAACGCACAAGTAAAGTTGCTTGATTATTTTCTTCCTTCAAGGAATTTAAAATCTCTAATAAAGTTGTATAAGCTTGCTTAGTTCCGCTATGAACATATCCATCAAGAGAACGCTTAGCTTTACTTGATTTATCAATGGCTATCTTAATATTTTGGAATTCTGCTTGATCATCGGGAGTAATTAAATAAACTTTAGCGACTTTAGGTAAAGAATGATTTAAAAGAATAAAATCATTTTCTAAATCATTTTGCATTTGATAAATAGAAAGAGAATTAGTTTCAAATTCCCTTCTAGCAGCTATTTCTTTTTCAAAGGAAGAAAAATAACCTTCAATAACAGTAATCATGTTATCTAAATTTTCTTCCACACCATTTAATCTTAGAGCCATCACTGCTTCACTAAGAGCTTTTAAACGTATTTCTAAATTTTCAATATCGCCTTTAAATAATAAATGATTTAAAGGATATCCTTCTTTAATCATCTCATCATAACGATTGTTTAAAGCGGCAATTTTATCAGGTATAAGCGAAGTAATAGTCAAACAAATCTCAGGAAGATTTTTTAAAACGTTCTGGCATTGCTTCACTACTGGCTCAATTGAATGATCAAGAATTTCGGCAGCTTCTGAATATCTAGCGCTATCAATTTCGTGATCGATATCTTCAAAAAGAGAATCTACTTTTTTAAAAAGAATATCAAAACTTTCCGCTACTAAGGTTAAATTTCCTTGTTGAGATAAATAAGAAGCTTTCATTGCTCGATAGTCTTCTTTTGATTTAACAATGCGAGATTTAATATTCTCTTCTTCTTCAAATTTTCTCCTTAAGGAAGAGTCAAAAGAATCCACCGCGTTTTTATATGCTTCAATATTTTCTTTAGCGATTGGTAAATAATTTTTTAATTCTTTATAACGTCTTTGACTCTTCATATCGCGAAGAGAATTAACGTTAGCCTGCGCACTAGAATCAAGAGTATCTCTAATTGTAGAAAATTCTTTCTTCCAAGCGGTATATTCATCTACATAAACCAAATTAGTATTAGAAATAGATTCTAAACGACGTAAATATTGATTATCTTGTCCAAAAAATAAGGCATGTTCTGTTTCAAAAATACTAGAGAGCTCATCAGCTGCTTTTATAAGTCTCTTATGAGCAAAAACAGTAAAATAGAGTAAAAGACAGATTCCAACTAATAAAATTACACCTAATATAATTAAGGTTATTAATCCAGCGGTTGATAAATAAATTTGAAACATATTCTAGCAATCCTTATAGATAATTATTTTAGCCCATATCTCCCCATTAGGGGAGGTAGCAAATTTTAAAATTCTCCGATTTATTCTTAGTAATAATTTTAAACTCAAAACGTAAAGATTTTTTAAAAAGACCATTTTAAGTTGATTAAGAACAAAAGAATGGCAAAATTAATTTTATGAACAATAAACAAAAGCCAAAGAATGGCAAAGAAACCATTATTAAAACTTTTTTGAATTTATACGAAACAGAAAACTTTGAAGATATTACCATTAGTCTAATATGCAAAAAAGCTAAAGTAGAAAGAAGTACCTTTTATTATTATTTTAATAAAGTAAGAGATATTCTTGATGAGATTGAGAACCAATTTCTAGAATCCTATAAACAAAACGCTTATTTATCTTGGAAAACTTATGTTGATCAAAATAAAAAAACTAGCTTTATTGGCAAGACATCTGTCGATTTTATCTACGAAAATAAAGACTTATTAACTATTCTAATTCATGATAATTGTGATTATTCTTTTGTTCACAAGTGGCGTAGCGCGATAAAAGCACAATTAAAAAGAATATTCAAAGGTGAAGATGTAACTATGTATATTCTAGCAAGTTCTATTATTGCTTTTTACAAATACTGTATTAACAACAATATTGATAAAGAGTTCGTAAACATTTATGCAGTAATGGACTTAATTAATTTCACCGTCAATAATGATTTAAAGTTCTTAGTTGATGGCTTTACTCCAGTTAAACCAATAAAAATAAATAACTAACTTTATTTCTTTCTTTAAAAAGAATACTAAATAAGCAAAAAACTGGTACTTTTAGCGATTTTTATTGACGAAGGTAAAGACAACCTCTATACTTTTGCGTGCGTGAAAGGCTAGCTGGCCTCCTACGTTTCTGTCTGATGTCTTTATCCAAAAAGTAAGTGCGGCTAGAGCACCGAAAAAACGACACCCGAGAAACGGCAAGAGCCCTCTAAACTTTGTTGACGCAAAGAAAGGAGACATCAATATGTCAAAATTCACTGGTTCTAAGTGGAAAAAATCTCGTCGGTTACATTTTAGTGTTCTCGAAACTGGCGACGAACTCAAAAAGAGAGAATACGGTCCTGGACAACATGGACAAGATAGAAAGAGAAAACCAAGCGAATATGGTTCCCAACTTTTAGAAAAACAAAAGCTTAAGGAGCTTTACGGCGTAAACGAAAGACAATTCCGTCGTTTATTCCTCATCGCTAAGAAAAAGAAAACCGTTACTGGTTTAGCTTTCTTCCGTTTACTCGAAAGCCGTTTAGACAACTTAGTCTATCGTATGGGATTTGCCCGTACTCGTGCTGCCGCTAGACAACTTGTTAATCATGGCCATGTTTTAGTTAATGGCAAAAAGGTTGATATTCCTAGCTATATCTGCCAACTCAATGACGTTATTAGCTTTAAAGAAGAATCTCCATTAAAGGTTGTTAAAGAATCTTTAGATGGCAAACCAATGGTTCCTGGTTATGTTACTGTTGATGCTGAAAAATTCACTGGCACCTTCACTCGTTATCCAGAAAGAAATGAATTAGCCAAAGATATCAATGAAGCTCAAATCATTGAATACTACAACCGTCTATTATAATTTCTTACATCAATTTAAAAGCGTAATTACCTCGGTAGTTACGCTTTTTTAGTTAATAAGATAAAAGGAAAATAATCTTAAATAGGCATCTCCACTTCTTTAAAGACTGTTAGATCAGGATAAGAAACACTTAAAGAAGTAGAGAAATTATAATTTGTATCTTTTCTAATATTTAAAGAAAGAGGTATGGAAACTGCTCCAGCTTCCAAAGAATCACGAGTTAAGATAAAAGTCTTAGCTTTCTCTTCATCAAAAGTAAAAGTACTTTCGGTGCTTGAGGAAATTATTTGGCTTTGATCATAAGTCAATGAAAGACGCGTTTCCGAATATTTAATAGTCTCTAAGAATGGTTTAACATCTTGTTCGATAACTTCTGATAAAGATTTCTTCTCACTAGGAGAGGTTAATTCATCTAAATGCAACGCATTTATCGAATTAAGTAAGGTCTTTTGAACATCAATCATAGTGACATTAAAGCGGTATAAAGGCTTGCCACCTTTAAGTTCCACGCTGTCAACGATTTCATAATTAGTTATAAGATCATTTAAGAGAGAAGTTGAAGCTGCACTTAATCTTTTAGAAATTGGAAGCAAGGTAGAATTATCAATATTATTTAAATTTTCTTCAGTAGGAGTAAATTTTCCTCCTTCTTCAGGGAAAGCAAAATCAGTACTAGAAGCACCTTTTTTATAGAGCATAAAACGCACGCCCCAATTAATAAAACGTCTAGCATCTGCGTTGGGTTTTAGATAGAAAACCCCTTCTTTTAAATAACTATCAAAAGAGCAATCATCGCTATTAAAAGGAGAGAATCCTCCTAAGGGACTATTAGAATTAGTAGTAATTTTGGCTTTTTTAACGTGAGATTCCATCCCAACTTCTCTAATTTTATTTTTAGTTAAGCCAGTTACTAAAGCATCGATTTTTTCTGGCTTAACAGTTAAATGGGAGGCTCCACTAAAAGAAGGTAAAAAGCCGAATTTATTAGTTAGAGGATCTTTATAAACCGTTCCTTGTTTAAATTCATAATCCAAAGAAGAATTATTGGAATTACTTTCAATTTTATCTATATTACTTAACCCAATTAAATGGGCGCGTAAATAACGATAATTTTTATCTTTTTGAAGAGTTTCTTCACTTGATGAAGAAAGAGTATTAGAGGAAGCACTTCCCCCTTCTCCACAAGAGAAAAGTAAGCTAGAAGCCAATAGAAGAAGAGACAAATTAATTTTTTTCATACCTTAACCTATAACGAAAATTACCCAATAAGCAAGCAAAATTTATTTAGGAGTATAGGTTGAAAGAGAAAGGCCGCGATGAGTTTTCATAAATTCGTTCCAATTATTATTAGCCTCCCCTTTCCAATAATTCTTAGTTGGATGGTTGTTGATGATTGTTCCACCAACTTTGGCAGTAAGAACAAGAACGTTAAGAATCTCAGCCTGAGGTATATAAAGAGAAGAAATGCAATTATCAGAAGTACCATTAATTGTTAAAGAGAGAGATTTCAATATGGAAGAACCTGCTAAAGCACTTAAATCAATTCCAAGTGTCCAAGAAGGATTTAAACCAGATGCAAACTGATAATTAGTAAGAAGTTTCTCGGAAGAGATTATATTTTTTTTATCTCCAACCATATCGCCGATATACTTTTCTAAATCTAAACCAAGGATGTCCCAAAATAACATATGGAGAACAATCTTAGTATCCGCTAATTGGTCAGTGGAATATTTAGGAAAACCATTTTTCTCTTTGTTATTTTCACAGTCAAGATCATGATGGAAAACCTTCTTAGAACCACTGCCAGTATAATAATCATTATACCCTTCAATATATAAATAGCCTTTTTGATCTGGAAGAGCTACTTCTTTATCAAGTATAGAAGTATCAATATTGTCGTAATAAATGTTCACTCCTCTTGTTAAGTCTTTTTTGGATGAGACTAGTGCTGGGTGATAGCTATATCCATATTTTCCAAAGCTAGAAACCCAATCAATTCCTTTAACAGAACCAATAACTTTTACAACCTCACCTTTAACGTAAATTGAGAAGTCAAATTTTAATTTATAATCTATGTTCAAAAGCCCACTCAATTTTAAATTAAATGAGTCTCCTCCATGAACGAGATTATAAGTTTCTCTCCTAGCTTCATTTAAAAGGCATTTAACTAAAACATCAATCCCATCAAATTTAAAGTATTTATGGTCATAGAAGGAAGATAAAAGAGAGAAAGAACTTTCTGGTAAAGCCTCACCAGAATTTAATAAATTTAAGGTAATATCTATAGTTTTTTCACCACTTTTTAAATTATAAATATGTAATGAAGAAATAGTTTTGTTAGCACCTTCTCCAAGGAAAATAACATCAACATTAAAGCTTTCTCCACCTAATCCAAATGAAGCAGAATCAATAACAAAACACCAATTATTTGCATTTAAATTAGCTTGTTTTAAAACATTTGTACTAATAAGCGGACCAAAGCGATTAGATAATAAGGCACCTACAGCATTTGAAGCTAAAGCCATTTTAAGAGGCTCAAAGAATTTTTGGAAACGAGAATCTTCTTCATTAAATAAGGACATAACTAAAGAAATAAGCGAATTTAAATCCTTGATGCTCATTTCTCCTCTCATACCTTTATTGTCTGTTGGTTTCTTCTCTTCGTCTCCCCCGTCGGTATAATGGAATCTAGTTACATCAGTGTCTTCTTTACCAGTAACTTCCAATACAACGTGATTATCTTTAGAAGTGCCCTTTTTATTTTTATTTACTAAATGAATATCTAAAGCACCCTTCCCTGCCCCTAAATCAAAAGCAAAATTACCATTAATCGAAGGATAACCAACGCCGTTAGAATCAACTGCGCTGCCTGCAATAGAGAAAGAGGCTCTCTTAGTTTGGAAAATGTTCTTCATTTGCGAAGCAATAGAAGGAAGGCCATCCATCTTTGCATATTCACTTTCATTTAAACCATTTAAAGGAGCGATATAATCTCTTAATTTCAAAGAGAAAGTATATACAGTAAGTGAACCTATTTCACAATTAAAGAAAGTAGCGTCTATCAAATTCTTATTATTCGCAGAAATAGTAATTTCGGCATTAGAATTATCACCAAATCCGGCAAAAGAGAGATTTAAAGAAAGAGCGATTTCGCTATCAGATGTATTAATTTCTCCAATAGTAGAAATGATTTTGTCATATCTTCCTTCTTTAACATCTTTCATTATGGGATTAGAAGATAAAAAGGAAGTAAAGGAACTAAGGACATTATTTACCCCAGCTTCTTCTTCAAATAAAGCTAAGGTATTATCAAAGGTTAATGAATCACAAGAGACTTTAAAGATATTGTTATAATTTAGATAAGCTTTCCAAGAACCAGTAGTTTCAGAACCTCTAAAAGCAATATTCTTCGATCCTTTTTCTCCTTTTAGTCCTTCTCCTTCTAGTGTTAAATTTCCATGAAAAGCACTAGAATTTTTATCAAAATCAATAGAACCATTAAAGGCTAAATCTTCTTCAATTCCTTCTTCTTTCTTAGAAAAAGTTCCGGTTTTATTTTTAATGGATGAAGAGAAAGTTAAACCTGCTTTCGGATTAGCGCTAAGCTCGGCAAATTTTCTTACTAACCCTAAAGAATTAACTATAGAAGTATAAGAAGACGTATCGGTTGGTTTAAGTTCGCTTAATTTATTCGTTAAATTAGAAGTATCAGTAACAACAAAATTAAAGGAAGTAATAGCCTTATCTATTTTTAGCGATTCTGTATAAGCTCTCTTTAAGTTATAAGAAGTATCAGTAAGGAAATAGATTTTGCCACCTAATGAATCAAGCGTTAAAGAGAAACGATATTCATTGTTTAGCGAATTTTCACTAGCAAAAGTGCCATTAAAATCCGAATTTGAAGTATCGTTACTTGAATTAAAAGAAGAGAATATTTTATCTAATGATTGATAAAAGGAATCAGGAACAGTAACTATATCGGTACCAAATATAGAAATTAATTCATCAAATAAATTATCAAATTCATAATGTGAATAACGATATCTAGCACCCATTAGACTTACATAAGTATCTTCTTCTTGTTGATGGATGAGGAAGGGCAAATTAGCGTCGTTATAAATCATTCTTCCATCTAAATGGAAATCAGAAATTCCTCCTTTAGAAGAATTTAAGAAAAGAAGATTAGCGTTATCTAGCTTAATAGAGCTAGAAGAAGTCTGATTTTTATCCGGGAAAGATAAAGAGGAAGAGAAAGAACCATTCAAACCGGAAATTGAATTTAATTCCTTTTCAAATTTTGCTACACTCCCTTGCCCTAGAACTAAATTGTTATTGTATTGATTATTAGTTTCTTGATTCTCTTTAGAAGAAAGAGAAGAACAACCAAAAAAGGATAATAAGGTGATGCCTAGTAAAGAAGTTCTAATGTATTTATTCTTTTTACTTAAGATATGCATTGTTAATACCTCTATTTAACTGTTTCCCCTTCTAAAGTAGTCAAAAGATTAGTAATTGAGGAATTTACTTCATCAGAAAGTAATCCAGTAGAAACGTTATTTAAGGAAGCAGAGAAAGCGAAATTAATTTTAACACCGGCAAAAACCATCATTTCCATAGCTATTTGACTTAAATAAGTTCCGTTAGTTTTAGCGCCGAGAGTCATTTTGACAACAAAACTAGTTTTTAATAAAGCTCCAATATCTAAATAGAGACCATAATCATGGGTTAAGGGATCATAAGTAGTCTTTTCAAGGACCTTTTCGGTTGCTAATTTTTCTTTCAAGAAGGATCCACCTAATAAGGCATTAATATCAAGACCGCTATTGGAAGTTTCACTAGAAGCAATCTTAGATAAATAATAAGGTTGTAAGTTTAGTACGTCACCTAGAATGAAAGGTAATAAATTACTATTCTTCTTAAAATAAGAGGAACTATATATACCTTTATTGCTTTCGCTCCAATCGTGTTTCTTGCCATTTACCAGGTCTTCTTCTGTTAAATAACCATGCTCACCAAAAGGATTATCTCCTAATAGATAAATTTTATCTTCTTTATAGAAAATTTGGACACTTCTACGATACCCAGTAAACATAGAATATTTAGAATTTAAAGCGGGAATTAAAGGGATATTTGATAATTTTAGATAATATTGCCATCCGGAATCAGTATAATTTGCAACAAAATCCATATCTAAAGAAATGATATCTGTTGTCCATAAAGTAACGGCCATTTCTCCATGAATGTCATAAGTATTAAAGTCGGAAGCGGTTTTAATACCGGCTTTTAAGAGCTCGCCAACATGAGAGAAATCGTTATATTTAGAATCATCAACCTCTGGTAAAGTAGATTTATTTTGGTAAGAAGTTAAGCCAATAGAAGCATTAATTTTAATTGAACCAAGGCTTAAATCTCTTAATTCAATAGCCTTTAATTGGCGATTATTATCTTTTTCTAAATAGACGCCATTTTCATAAGTAAGAGCAATAGTAATATTGTTTCCTTCTTCAAAACCAAAGAGAGCACCATTAAGCACAAAGACACTTTCTTCATCATTTAAAGAAGAAGAGATAAGAACTTTAGTAGTAGCTAAAGCAGTAAAATTATTAGCGATTATATCCTTCAAAGATAAGGAAAGAGCTATCTCTGATAAATCTAAATTTAAACCTTTGATAAAACGATTATTAAAATTCGTATCATCTGGCAATGTTTTTAAGAAAGAGAATAAATCAGTGAAAGTAGAGAAAGAGAATTTCGCTAAGGTTCCTAAATTAGTTTCCTTTTCCTCTTCATCAGTATATTGAACTTTAGCTTCATTTTGGTTAAGACCTAAATTAACTAAGTGGTTTTTAGTAAAATTAGCGTTCTCTTCTTTTAGGACAACACTTCCATTAACTAATGTATCGTCAATGTCGACATTAAGATTTCCATTAAGAGATAACTTAGTTCCAGGAATTCCTTCCATAGAAGCATTAATAGCTAGCCCTGCTTCTTTAGAATTAACAACACATTCAATTTGATCATAAATAGAAGGCAAAGCACTCATATTATGATAAGTATCTAAAGCGACAAATTTAATTTTCTCTTGGGTAGAAGTAAAGTCTTCACCAATGTTAATAGAACCAGAAAAGAAATAATCACTAAAGGAAATATCAGTTAAATTTATCTTAAATATATTAGGTTTATTTTCTGTTTTTAAATATTCTTCGTTTGATAAATTCTCTCCAGCAGTAATGGTAATTAAAGAATTTTCTCCAAATCCAAGCTTATTCAGATGGATCTTAGCTTCCAAGAAATTATCTTTTAAAGTTAAATCATCAACCATATTTAAAATGGTTTGATAACGTCCATTGCTAACCTCTTTCATAACTTCACTTTCAGTTACAAAAGAGAATAGCTTTAATAATTTTTGAGAGTCAAAAGAGACATTATTTGTAGAGGATAAATTAGAAATTCTAGAAATTAAAGCTTCTAAAACGGAATAATCCATTTTCGCTTTCATCACTCCGTTATAGTCAAAATAAGCATCGCTTTTCTTTTCTAAATTAGGAAGAAGAGCGAAACGAATATTTTGATAAAAAGCATCTTTATTATTAAGGTCTTTTTGATCTTTTAAATCTAAATCAACTCTATATTCATTGTTTTTATAATCTATCGCGGAATCTAAGGATAAAGTTAAGCCATTATCTAATTTCTTATTAGTTAAAAAGCCATCTAAAGAAAGAGAGAAACGTTCCGCTTTAACAATATTGCAGATTTTCGAAAAGACACCGTGAAGATTGATGACTGAAGTATAAGAAGAAATGTCACTAGGAATATAGGAAACAATCTTTTTTGCCACATCGCCATTTAAAGTAAGGTCGATATCGATATTAATGGTTGTTCCAGAAAAATCTAAATTAGCTAAAACTTTAGTAAGGTTATAATCTTTATCCGTTTCTAGATTGATGGCATATGGCTTTTGATCCATTTCTAAATTAACAGTAAAGACATGCTTGTTTTCAGTTGAAGCTTTTTCATCTTCAAGGAATTCTACGTTAATATCTGGGCTATCAAAATTTCCAAAGTTTCCTAAGATAGAATCTAAGAAACTATAAACAGAAGGATCTATTTCATTGAAATCAGGACCGAAAATATCCATTAAATTCTCAAAGAGAGTATCGTAATCATTAGTGTTATCGTAACGAATTTTCGGACCAAAATTATCTTTTCCATCATTATTTAAAGAAATGAAAAGTGTACCACTGGAAAGAAGAGCGGTTAAACTTTTAGAAAAAGGAGCAATATCGCTACCTAAAGTTTTTAAAGTAATTGTTGTATCAGTATAAAAAGAAATATCGTTAGTCGAAGGCATCGAGAAATATAAGGTGCTATCTTCTTTAAAAGATACTTCATTAGTTTTTCCTTCTTTATCCAAGTAAGAGAAGGACAAATCGTTAATATTAGCTTCTACGGCAGTTAAAGTTGTTAACTTAGCCATTAATTTATCGGTACCTGAAAGACCTTTGTTCTCATTAGGCTGGCTATAATTTTTAACTTCTAAACTACCATCAAGGAAAGGAGTTATCCAATAAGCCGCTCCAGCAGTGATGCCAAAAATAGAAACATATAAAAGAGCAAAGCGAACACCTTTTTTAGTTAAGATATCTAAAAACCTATTCTTCTTTGAACTTTCAGTTTCTTTTTCTTTTAAATCTTTGTTCTCGTCCATAAAATTAGCCTCTCAAAATTAATGTGTATATGGCAAAACGTCCGTTAAAGACGGAATAACAAAACTATCAGCATTTCCCACTGAAAATGTAGTTGTAAGAGCTCCTTCAATATTAGAAGAGCCACTAGGCGTAGAAGCAAAATAACGCTCAGTAGATGTCGAAGAAATTAAATCTAAATCTTTCGTAAATGTTACGCTCAAATGAACATAATCGAAAATTGGCGTACTGTTCATTGGGGTCGTTTGTTTCATTTGTCTTACGTAATAAAGAGTGCTGAGTAATGGGTTAAGTTCTAAATTAATGGTGTAAGACCCGTCATCATTAGTCTTAATTTCTTCAAAGGGAAGGCCAGAAGTTACGTCTTGTTCGCTACTAGCCATTGTTTTTTCAGAAACAATATAAACAGAAGCATTTCCATCTAAATTTCTACCTGCTGCTTCAAGATATTCTTCTTCAGTGGCTACCATAGTGGGTTCCGCATTTGCATTGAAAACAGGTTTTTCTACATCATTAGGACAATCGCCCTTATAACGATATGTTTTCCCGTCTTTGTTATTATCTTGATACATTCTCCAGGCAACTTTAACTGCGCTAGAACGGGATAAGGATTCTTCAAAATAAGAATCACCATTTCTAATCATTGTGCTTCGAATTTGTTGATCAACTCTTAATGGACCAATAATAGCTGCAGCTTTGCCAATACCTTTGCTTTGGTTATATTTAGAATTTTCAAATTTCGAAAAAGCTGCGTTAATTAAGTCCCATTTCTTAAGTTTTGTGTTTAAAGGATCGCCTTTATAGGACTCAAGTAATTTTACTTTTTCCTTTGCAGAAACTGCATAATTTAAGGGGTCTAAATCAGAAGTTAAATCAGGTTTTTGGTAAGGTGGAAATACTCCAGAAAGGATGTATCCAGTTCCAACACCTAAAGAGATAGCTAAAACAAGGCCTATTCCAATGCCAATCATGCCATTTAAATAGCTTTTGTTTTTTGATTTTTTAGTTTCTTTAACAGCTTCAGCAGTCATACTTACCTTTCGGCATGATAATTATCCCTTCTTCTAAAGAAGAAACTATCTATTATGCTAAAAACAAAGAGTAGAAACTATCTCTACTAATTGTAGAGTATGTTTTTATTCGATAAATTCTATGCTTTTTTATCTATTGTTTATCTTGTTCTCAATACTAGTTAATAAATATTTCCTTTTTTAAAAAATGATTTAAAATTTATACATTGTATAGTTTTAAAGATAACAACTCGATATTATCAAGCTTATTTTATTAAATTTAATATTTTAATAAAAAGTGCCTTTTGAAAGCCCTAATATAATGGTTTATTATGGTTTTATGGATAACTTAAATGAGATTGTAGCTTCCAATTTACAAACATTAAGAAAAGCTAAAAAATTAACCCAACAAGAGTTCGCTGAAACCCTAGGATATAGTGATAAAAGTATCTCTAAATGGGAGCTAGGAAAAGCCATTCCTTCCGCTGAAGTTCTTTTAATAATCGCTGATTTTTATAATGTTAAAGTAGATGATATTTTACGTAAGGCGATAAAGCCAAGTGATACTCCTTCAGAAAATGAAGAAAAAAAGAATCGTAATAAAATAGTCATCACTGCTTTAACAGGTTGCTTTGTTCTTATTGTGGCAACCTGCATATTTGTTAATGGAGTTATCTCCGATAATACTTATGACTTATGGATTGCTTTTCTTTGGAGTTTACCCGCTATTGGGCTTTTTTGTGGTTTATTAACTCTTAAGTTTTGGGGTAAAGGAATTGCTTCCTCCATTCTATTAAGCATTTTTATTTGGGGCTTGATGCTATCCTTCTCTTTAACTTTTTATTTATTCTTTTCTCAAAATATCTTCTTTATATTTTTTGTTGGAATACCTTTACAGATCGCTTTATTGCTTTATAACCAACTCAAAAAATAAAAATTCACTGCAAAACCCCCATAAAATAAAAAATCTAGCCTCTAGAGCTAGAATTTTTTATTCATTATTAGATTGTAGCTAAATAATAATTCTTCTTGCCTCTTCTAACTATTAAATAATGACCATGAAGAGCTTTAGAAGCATCTACTATATAATTAATGTCGGTAATCTTTACTCCGTTAAGAGAAACGCTTGAACCAGTAACAAAAGTCTTACCTTGAGTTTTAGAAGTTGCAGCACCTACATTAATTAATAGATCAAGAATATTAATTGGAGCTTCCACTGCCACTTTTAAAGTTCCTAATAATTCTTCAATCTCTTTAGAAGTTAATGAAGCAACATCTCCAGAGAAAAGAACTTCACTCATTTTAATCGCTTCATTGGCGCTACTTTCGCCATGAATATCTTTAGTTACTTCATAAGCTAATTTCTTTTGGGCGATTCTAGTGCCAGGTGAGGCAAAATGTTCTCTAGAAATATTTTCAATTTCTTCCTTAGAAAGGAAGGTGAAAACTTTTAAATATTTAACGGCATCTTCATCAGTAGTATTAATGAAATATTGGTAAAGCTTATATGGAGAAGTGAGATTAGGATCTAAGAATAAAGCGCCATCTTCACTCTTACCAAACTTCTTTCCGTCTGCACGAGTAATTAAGTGCGCGGTCATTGCTTCCGCTTTAGCGCTATCACCATCTAATTTACGAATAAGTTCAAGACCACTAGTTAAGTTGCCCCATTGATCGTTTCCGCCGATTTGCATAGAAACGCCTTCCGTATGTTTTAAATGATAAAAGTCGATTGACTGGAGAATCTGATAAGCAAATTCTGTAAAAGAAATGCCAGCTTCTAATCTCGAGGAAACAATTTCTTTGGATAACATGTAATTAATAGGGAAATATTTTCCATAATCTCTAAGGAAATCTAAGGTACCCATTGATCCTAACCAATCATAGTTATTAACTATTTTTCCTTTTTCAGGATCACTTAAATCAATAAATCTTTCTAATTGAGCCTTAATAGAAGCGGTATTTTCTGCTAACTTTTCTTTGGTTTGAAGATTTCTCTCTTTGGATTTGCCACTAGGATCGCCAATCATACCAGTAGCTCCACCAACTAAAGCAATTATCTTATGTCCTGCTCTTTGAAGACGCATAAGAATAGAAATCATAACATAGTTACCTAAGTGCATCGAAGAAGCACTAGGATCAAAGCCACAGTAAATAGTTTGTTTCTCTTTAAGAAGTTCTTTAACTTTCTCTTCATTAGAGAATTGTTCAATCAGTCCTCTATACTTAAAATCTTCAAAAACGTTTTCCATAAAAAATCTCCAATTGCTATTCTAGCAACTTATTAAAAATAAGGAAGAAAGAAAGCAATAATCGAAACAAGATAAATGAAAAAAGGCCCCCATTTTTTAGCCATTTGCCTGAAAAATGATTTTTCTCATTAGGGCTTATGTGCAAATAATGCACAGAAGTGTTTTTATCCAATTCGCCTTCTTTATAGATATTATTAATGTGTCGAGAGATAACGAAAGAAAAAAGGGCGAATTTCTCCGCCCTAAAATCTCAAAATTTAGAATGATTAATACATTCCACCCATACCGCCCATGCTAGGAGCAGGTTCAGGTTTATTTTCTTTGATTTCGCTTACTGCACCTTCAGTTGTCACAAACATAGCGGTAATGCTAGAAGCATTTAAAACGGCACTTCTAGTTACTTTTGTTGGATCAACAATTGAAGACTTAAACATATCAACCCAAGTTCCATCTAAAGCATTGAAGCCAAAATTCTTAGGTTGTGTCTTTTGCTTAATAACGATATCTTCGCTATCAAATCCGGCATTCTCCGCAATTTGTGCTAAAGGAGCAAGAAGAGAATCCATTACGGCATCAATACCTCTTTGGACATCAGGATTCTTGTCGACAAGTTTTCCTTTAAGAACAAGATATACTTCCGCTAAAGCGGCACCGCCACCAACAACAATGCCTTCTTGAACAGCAGCTTTAGTGGCGTTAAGAGCGTCTTCAATACGTAATTTCTTGTCTTTAAGTTCGCTCTCTGTGAAAGCACCAACTTTAAGGACAGCTACACCATTAGTAAGCTTTGCAATACGTTTAGAAAGATTCTTCTTATCATAATCGCTAGTAACGACATTATATTGAGATTCCAGTTCAGAAATACGGTCATTAATCGCTTTCTTAGAACCTTCACCGCCAACAATGGTTGTTGAATCTTTCTTAACAGTAACTTTCTTAGCTTCACCTAAGTCCGCTAAAGTTAAATCTTTTAAGGACATTCCTAAATCCTTGCTATAGAATTTTGCACCAGTAAGGATGGCAATATCTTGTAAAGCTGCCTTCTGAGCATCGCCAAATTCTGGAGCCTTAGTAGCGACAACCGTAAACACACCACGTAGTTTATTAACAACTAAGGAAGCTGTAGCATCTGAATCTAAATCGTCAGCAATAATAAGTAATGGTTTATGAGAATCAACCACGCTTTGGAGAACGTTGACAATGTCTTGTACACTAGATATCTTCATATCAGTAACTAAGATATAAGGATCATCTAATTCAGCAGTCATCTTCTCATTATCAGTGACCATATATGGGCTAATAAAGCCTTTATCATATTCAAGACCTTGAGAAATAACGAGTTCATCTTCGCTAGTCTTAGAATCATCAACGGTAATAACGCCATTCTTGCCAACTTTATCCATAGCTTCGGCTATAAGTTTGCCGATTTCTTCGCTATGGGAACTAACAGAAGCAATAGCTTCGATATCTTCATTAGTTTCTACTGGTTTAGAAATCTTTAGAAGTTCATTAGCGACTTCTTTCCCGGCCTTTTCAATACCTTGTCTAACAAAAACTGGATTAGCGCCTTTTTCCACCGCTTTAATTCCACGATGAATCATCGCTTGAGCTAAAACAGTCGCAGTTGTCGTGCCATCACCAGCTTTTTCATTGGTATGGTTAGCAACTTCGTAAACTAATTTAGCACCCATATTCTCGAAATTGTCTTTTAATTCAATTTCTCTAGCAATGCTGACGCCATCTTCACAAATAGTTGGAGCACCATATCCCTTATCTAAAGCAACATTTCTTCCTTTTGGACCAAGAGTTACTTTAACAGTATTAGCAAGCTCATCAACACCTTTAACCATTGCATCCCGAGCACTTTTACCAAGTTTAATTTCCTTTGCCATAATAAGACCTTCTTTCTAGATATAAAATTTAATTATTCTTTAGTGACCGCTAAGATATCTTCAGCTTTAATTAGAAGATATTTATGATCACCATCTTCATAATCAGTACCGGCATATTCGCGGTAGATAACTCTATCCCCAACAGCAATTCCTTCGATAGGAACAAGTTTTCCATCGCTATTGACTTTGCCTTTTCCCATAGCAATTACAGTAGCGACATTACCAACTTTCTTTTCAGTTGTAAGAATAATAGACCCGATTTTCTTTTCACTAGGAACTTTCTCTAGCACAAGATAATCGTTTAACGGAATTATTTTCATTATTTAATCCTCCAAAGATTACGCTAATTATCATAATGATTAGATTGGCACTGTCAATAGGTGAGTGCTAAAGTCGTCTTATTCATTCGATAAAATCTGAATAAAAAAGAGGGAAGCGAACTCCCCCCATTGAAAATTTTACAAATTTTTAGTTGCCAAGAGTGCTATCTCTTTTAATTAAATGAGCGTCAAAACGATAACTCTTATCATTGAGTTCTCCATTAATTAAATCAATAAGCATATACATGGAACGACGGCCAACTTCCGCCATATCAATTTGCATAGAAGTTAATGTTGGGCGGACAATATTGGCATATTTAGTACCAACTAGAGAAAGAACCTCTACGTCCTCAGGTACGCGAAGTCCGCTATCTGTCGCGGCATTTTCAATTGCCGAAGCAATAGAATCTCGATAAGCTACAAAATAGCCTTTTTTATTGCGCTTAAAATAATCTACAAAATCATAATAAGTGCGAGTATAAGAATCATCACAATTAACAATATGATAAGGTCTTCCTAAACGCTTATGAGCTTCTACAAAAGCCTTTTCGCAGTGCATAAGAAGTCTTCCTCCATCATGAACATGAAGGAAGGTCATATCTTTCTTTTCTGGGTTAGTGGCATTTGCATAATAATCTTCTACTATTTTCTCTAATAAATCTTCATAAGAGAAAGTTACACAACCAACTTTTTCCCCAATTAATCGATTATTAACAACAATAATAGGAACGCTATAAGAATTAATCTTCATAACGTCTTCGGTATCGAGCTCATCATCAAAGATGATTGCTCCATCAACGTGAGTAGTAATAACCCTTTCAATCATTAAAAGAGCTTCTTCATGGGAATGTGAGGTAGTAAATAAAGTAAGAACAAATCCTTTTTCTTTAGCGACTTCACTAATACCGTTAAGCATATTAGAAATATAAACATAATTGGCACTAGGAATAACGATTCCAATATTAGTGGTCTTATTAGTAGCTAAAGCTTGAGCTAAACCACTGGGTTTATAACCAAGGCGTCTAATTGTTTCTTCTACTTTGTTACGAGTAGCTTCTGTGACATTTCCTTGCTTATTAATAACTCTAGAGACTGTAGCTAAAGATACCCCTGCCGCTTGAGCGACTTGGTATATGGTGACGCGATCTTTTAAATTATCCATATTATTTGTCTCTCCTAAAAAGATTTTAGGACAATATATTTCAGTTTCAATGAAAAATGTTTCAGAAAAAAGTTATTTATTTTCTTATAATTTACAAAAATTTTGCATAGATAGCCACTTTTCTCCGAAAAATAAAAACATGACCATCTTAAAAGTTGGTTAAAGTTGGAAGATTAATGATATAAAAAGATTTATTTTATTGGATAAGGAACTTCTTTTAAGCGAAGCGAAGGAATATCTCCTCTTCCTTCTTTAGCTTCTCTTTTTCCATCTAACATCACTAAATCGCCAGTATATCCAACAGTGGTATTATTAATTAAAGAAGTCCCAACTCCATAACAATCTACAGGAACTCCTAATGTAGTCCATTCTTCAATCTTTTTAGCATTAAATCCGCTAGAAACAGTGATTTTAACCCAGTTAAAACCATTCTCATCTAGAGCGTTTCTTAAAGCAAATATAAGTTCTTTGCAAACTCCATGAGGATCAAAGCTAGAAGTATCTTTATCGTCAAAATAGTGATCGATGAGGGCTTTAGAAGTATCTACTCTAACCCCTCTAAGAACATCTTTCCCAAGAGCTTTAGCGACTAAAAGAGAATCTCTAACAACATTATTGTGGTAATCAATTAAAGCAGTAACTTTTTCGTTAGGATAAGCCTTATGATAAACTTCACAAGCTTTAACAATATCTCCCCCACAAAGTTGAATTAAGGCGTGAGGCATAGTGCCCATTCCTTTAACACCAACCCATTCACCTTGAGAATCAGTAGAGAATTTTTTTATACCAGCGACATATGTAGCGTAGCCATCTCCTTTTTGAGTTAAATAATCATCTTGTCTATCCGCCATAGAAAAAGTATCGGTACCTTTTAAGGCTTTAAATACTTCATAAGCATTCGTAGCAACAGCACTTCTTCTAGTTAAAATTCCATCAATTAAGGATTCTAAAAACCCAAAATCCTCGTATTTCCCAATTATTTTTAAAACAGGTTCGTTTTTAGAAATTAAATCGCCATCATTTAAAGCGTAAATCTTTAAATTTTCAGGATTCTTAGCAAAAGTATGAATTAGGGCAATAGCTTCATCTAATCCACAAGCCATTACACCATCTTTTCTTTGGAAAAATTGTTCTTCAACAATATGTCCAGGAAGTTCTTCTTGCACTATCTTTCTAGTCTTTAAAAAATAGTTAGCGCTAAAATATCCTTCTCCAATACGAGGATCAAATTGGAAAGTTTTGTTAGTTAACCTGGCAAGTTTTCCTTCTTCCTTTAAGGTAATTTCTAATTTTTCTTCCATAATTTTCTCCTACTTTTGTTTCGTTAAAAAGAAGTCATCCCCTATATCATAACCTTCATTAATTATGAAAGCCTCTTTTTCCTCTTCTCCTAAACGTAATTCTTTAGAAGACATTATTAAGACATCAATGGGAATGTTCTTACTAACATATTTCTCAAAATAAGTGCCATCAAAAAGAATAGAAGGCGAAGTAGCAACAATAACCATCTCCACAACACTCAAATTAATTAAAGGAGAAACAGTTTGATATTGCTTATTATCTTTGCCAATTAAGGTAACAATCTGCTCTTTTTCGTATAAAGGATGCTCTTCTAAAGAGACAATTTTCATAACTTCATATCCGCTGGAAGTCAAAGGTTCTAAAGGAGAAAAATCATTTCTAATTAAGATATTATTTATCGCTTCTAGAAGCATAGGAGCAACATCAAAGATAGCCCCATGAGCTTTAATTTTAATAGTTTTAGAAATCTCAAAAATGTTATAACCAACTAATTCATCATCGCTAAATAAGGCCACTACTTCCCCTTTTTTAATAGTTTTCGTCACCTTTTTATCTGGCTTAATTAAAATAAGCAAGACATCATTTAAGACTTCGTGGTTATAAAATAATCGGTACATTTTAAAGCTCCTTTTTAAATATTATTCGATGAATACTTTTTCCTTCTTTTCGGAAACTTTCTTCATATTCAGTCATCTCATCATCATTATCAAGGGTCTGATAATCATCTTCTTTTTTAATGATTTTAATAGAAGGAACTTTATTAGCTTCTTCTAAAGTAAATTCATAAAGTCCGTCATTATCCGTTTTAAAATAAATATATCCCCCATCTTGAAGCAAAGAGGCAATATTAATTAATCTCTTAGCAAAAGTTAATCTTCTTTTAGCGTGCTTCTTTTTCGGCCAAGGATCGGAGAAATTTAAATAAATAGTTTGAAATTTCTTCTCCGATAAATCTACAAAGATATTATCTAAGTCAGCGCAAATTAAACGGATATTTGTTAATTGAGATTCTTCGATTTTCTTACCTAAAATACCAGATATCGAAACATCTCTTTCAAGCGCTAAATAGTTAATTGAAGGGTGGTTTATAGCCTTTTTTAAAATAAATGCCCCTTTGCCACTGCCAATTTCTAGCTCTAAAAAAGGATAAGCAAAAAAGTTTGAATCATCTTTTAAAGAAGAAAGAACAAATTCTGGGTGAGCACTTAAATAAGGTTTTGCCCAACTTTTAAAGCGAGAACGCATTATTTGCTAGCCTTTTTTCCTAACATATAGATACCTCTTGCATATAGCGCGATATCCTTAACAAAATCTTTAACTGGCATAAATTCATTTGGAGAATGCATATTGCCGCCAGTCTTTTTCCATTCAGCACCAAAAGCCACAGTATTAGGTGCTTCTTTAGCATAAGTACCTCCGCCAATAGCTAAAGGTTTAGCAAATAAATCAAAAGTACCTCTCTTATAGGCTTTCATTAAAGTGGATACTAAAGGTCCATCTTTGGGGAAAAGAAGAGGTTTAGCTTCTCCTTCGATTACAGGCACACTTCCAGTCATTTCGAAGAATTTATTTAAGCATTCCATTGGCTTAACTTTTTCTCCATATCTAAAATCAATAGATACACTTAAAGAATTACCATCATATTTAATTAAGCCGTAATTATACGTAGTTAAGCCTAATTCCTTAGATTCTTTCTTTCCTCCGAAGGAAACGCCGTTAGGATCTTTCATAGCTTTAGCGAAAGTAAGCAATGTTTCGTTATGATAAAAATCCCCTAATAATTCAAAAGCTTTTGTCGCGGCATTTTCTCCAAGTTCAGGAGTAGAGCCATGAGCACTTTTACCAATAAAACGAAGTAATAACAAAGAGGGAGAGGAAGTAATTTCAACATTAGCTCCTTTTTCCTTTAAATATTCTTCTAATTTCTTATCTGGTGCTAAAGTCACTAATAAAGAATCACATACAGCATTAGAAACAACTCCTCCATCCATAGCAATGATTGGCGAGAGATTAGCAATTTTTCTTGCATAAGCGTGAATAATGCCCTTTTCAGCGTAAATTAAAGGCCAATTAGCGTCGGGAGTGAAACCAAAGGAAGGAGTTTCTCCATTTCCTTTTTCAAAATAATAGCGAAGACAAGAAGAACCTCTTTCTTCATCTCCACCAGAAACAATTTTGATTCTAAAACCTTTAATTAAACCATTATCTTTAAGTAATTTTGTCGCATATAAAGCGGCTAAAAGAGGCCCTTTATCATCAATAGCGCCTCTTCCATAGATAACGCCGTCCTTTAATTCTCCACCGAATTCTTTATGATCCCATTTCCCAGAAGCAGGAACTACATCACTATGACCATAAATACCAATTAATGGTCCTTCTTCACCTATTTCTAATTCAACCGCGTGCCCATCAACATTACGGGTTTTAAAACCATAATCTTTGCCAAGTTTTTCAAAATAAGCTAAAGCCTTAGCGACATTTTTGCCATAAGGAGCTTCTTTAGAAACACTTCCTTCATCATATGTAGAAGGAATTTGAATAAATTTTTGAAGGGCTAAAACGCCAATCTTTTCATAACCTTTTGCTAATTTGTTAAAATTTGCCATATTATTTGCCTTTCTTTTCTTGAAAACGAATGATGCTTTTAGCAATAAGAGGGACTAATAATCCCGATAAAATCATCTCTCCTAGAGCTCCTAAGAGAATAACTCCTAAGAAGGTTAATTTAAGTCCTTCTACTAAAATATCCTTAGCCAAGAATAATTGAAGAATATTATCTTTGTAAAAGATAAATAAATCTCCAAAGACTAAAAGGGTATGTAAACCACATAGAAGGAAGGAGGTAACACCAATCAAAAAGGCGTTACGAGACATTTTAGGATTTTTTCCTAAGATATTAAAGAGGAAGCCTGAGACTAAACCAAAGAGAAGACGTGGCAATAAAGAAATCCAAGGATAAATGAAAAAAGCATTAAAACCTACGGGATTCATTAAAGCAACAATCCAGGAAGTTAACCCAAAGAAAAGTCCATAGAGCCAGCCTCTCTTATTTTTAAACAAATAAGAACCTAGAATGACCGGTATTGGTAGAAGGGTTAAAGATAATCCTGGAAGAATAGTGATATAACCCATTTGGGGAACAAAACCCATGAGTAAAATTATTGCTAAGAAGGTAGCATCATAGGCTAATTGTCTCGTGGAGAGATTACTTGGAAATAAACGCTTAATATGAATTAAAAGGGCGACAAAAAATAAAATTGCAAAAATCCACTGCAAAACCGTTACTAAATTCATTTATGGTGTCTCCTTTTAGCGATTTCTTTTAAGCCAATAAGTAATAAATTCGGTTCAAAAGAAAATTCTGGTAGAAGAGAAGAAATATAATGAGCATTCCCACCTGTTAAAATAGCTTTTAAAGGACGATTGGCTTCTTTTTGAAAAGCTTCAAAAAAACCTTTTGCTTCATAAGCACTACCATAGGTGATTCCGCTATTCATACAATCAAGAGTATTTTTACCCATCACGTTCTTAGGAGGAATTAAAGTAACTTCTGGTAAGGAAGCCGCTCCCTCTACAAGAGCTTCTATACTTAATCTAAAGCCAGGAGCAATTGCTAAACCCGCAAAAGCACCATCATTATCTAAATAGAGATATTTGGAAGCGGTCCCTAAATCGCAAATAAAAAGATTTTTGCCATATAGAGATTTTCCTCCGATAGCGTCCGCGACAAGATCGCTCCCCACCTCCAAAGGATTATCCACTCTTAAAAGTAGACCACTTGATAACCCGGGCCCAACTAATAAAGGCGCTCTTCCAAGAATAGCTTTTGCCAACCTAATAAAAGGTTGAGTTAAAGATGGAACAACACAAGAAATGATGATTTCTTCGATATCTTTTTTAGAGACATTTGCGCTCTTAAAAGCGTTCTCGAAAACATTCTTATATTCATCTTCACTGCGAATAGGTTTTGTAGCGGCTTTATAAACCGCAAGAAGGTCATCTCCCTTAAATAGACCGAAGTCTATTAAGGTATTGCCAATATCAATAGCTAATAACATTTTTTAAACTCTGGGCCTCTCTAAAAGGTCCCAGGCCTTTCTATTTAATTTAACTAAATTAATTAAGCGACAACAACATTTAAAATTCTGCCAGGAACATAAATGATTTTTTTAATAGTTTTTCCATCTAAATAAGCAGCAATTTTCGGACTTTCTTTAGCTAAAGAAAGAACTTCATCTTGACTAGCGTTTTTAGAAGTCTTAATTACATCTCTCATTTTGCCGTTGATAGAAACTGCAAGATTAACTAAATCATGCTCAACTTTATTCGGATCAAAAGTCGGCCAAGGCTCATAAGCTATACTATTTTTATAGCCTAATTTTTCCCACATTTCTTCTCCAACAAAAGGACAAATGCAAGAGAACATCTTTGTAAATCCCTCAATATAAGAACGATATAAAGTTTTGGCTTTATAGCAATCATTAATAAAGACCATCATTTTGGCTATCGCAGTATTAAAGGATAAAGCCTCATAATCTTCGCTCACTTTTTTCACTAAAGCGTTATAAGAAATATCAAGCTCGCCATCATTTGTATCCGTTATTTTATTTAAATAAATAGGATCATCAACAAGGCGGAAGACTCTCTCAATAAAGCGTCTAGCACCATCTAAGGAAGTTGTTGACCAAGGTTTTGTTTCGTTTAATGGTCCAGCGAACATCTCAAATAATCTAAGAGCGTCAGCACCACTTGAAGCAATAACATCGTCAGGATTAACGACATTCCCTCTAGATTTAGACATCTTTTCGCCATTGCTCCCTAAAATCATTCCTTGGTGATAAAGTCTCTTAAAGGGTTCTTTAACGGATACAACTCCAATATCAAAAAGGAATTTATGCCAGAAACGAGCATATAAAAGATGTAAAACGGCGTGTTCTTGTCCACCAATATATAAATCAACAGGTAACCAATGATCTAATAATTTTTTATCGCCAATTGCCTCGTTATTATGGGGGTCAATATAACGAATATAATACCAAGAAGAACCTGCCCATTGAGGCATGGTATTAGTTTCTCTTTCACCCTTTTTGCCTTCATAAGTTACATTTAGCCAACTAGAAGGAGCTTTCGCTAAAGGAGGTTTGCCATCTTTCCTCGGACGATAATCATCAAGTTCAGGTAAAAGTAAAGGTAAATCTTTTTCTTTAAGAGAAATTTCTTTCCCATCCTCAGTTTTAATCATTGGGATAGGTTCGCCCCAATATCTCTGTCTAGAGAATATCCAATCACGAAGTTTGTAATTGGTAACAGGCTCGCCTTTTTTAAGTTCTACAAGCTTTTTAGTGATTAAATCTTTGGCTTTAGAAATCAAAAAACCATCAGCAAAACCGCTATTAATGTGTTTAGCATCGCCCGTAAAAGCTTCTTTTGAGATGTCTCCCTCTAAGACTTGAATAAGAGGTAAATCATGAGCTTTAGCAAAAGCATAATCTCTTTCATCATGAGCAGGTACAGCCATAACTGCACCAGTACCATAATTTCCTAAAACATAATCGGCTACAAATACAGGAATTTTCTTACCATTGATTGGATTAATCGCATAAGCGCCAGTGAAAACACCAGTTTTTTCTTTAGCTAAAGAGGTTCTTAAAAGTTCACTCTTATGAGAAGCTTCTTCCACATAAGCATCTACTTGATCTTTTTGTTCTTTAGCAACAATCTTCTTAACTAAAGGATGTTCAGGAGCTAAACAAGCATAAGTACAACCAAATAAGGTATCTACTCTCGTTGTATAAACAGTGAAAGAACCTTCACCATTTTCTAAATCAAAAATAACATTTACTCCCGTAGATTTACCAATCCAATTCTTTTGCATCTCAAGAGTAGATTTTGGCCAATCAAGTCCTTCTAAATCTTTCTCTAAACGATCAGCATAAGCGGTAATTTTTAAGATCCATTGCCGCATTGGGATTCTCTTAACGGGATATCCACCTCTTTCGCTTTTTCCATCAATTACTTCTTCGTTAGCTAAAACTGTGCCCAGTTCTTCGCAATAATTGACTGGAATGTCCGCAACATAAGCTAAGTCATGTTCGAACATTTTGATGAATATCCACTGCGTCCATTTGTAATATTCTGAATCTATCGTGGCTATTTCCTTGCTCCAGTCATAAGAAAAACCTAAAGCTTTAATTTGTTCTTTAAAATGAGCAATATTCTTTCTTGTAAAAGGTTCAGGATGTTCATTTCTTTTAATAGCGAATTGTTCAGCAGGTAACCCAAAAGCGTCCCAACCCATGGGGTGAAGGACATTATATCCTTGCATTCTTTTCATTCTAGAAACGATATCGGTCGCGGTATACCCTTCTGGGTGGCCAACGTGAAGTCCTTCTCCAGAAGGATATGGGAACATATCTAATGCATAATATTTAGGTTTAGAAAAATCGTGAGTATCACAATAAAAAGTGTTGTTTTTATCCCAATATTCGCGCCATTTCTTTTCTATGGAACGATGATCGAATGACATAAAGCCTCCTTTTAGCGAATTAAGGAGAGATAGAGTTTCTCGTAAAGGGAAGCGCTCTTCTTCCATGTATGGTCAATAGCCATAGCATTTTTCGCGCAGTTAAAATAATCGACGTTATCTCTTCCTAGGTCAAGAGATAATCCCAAAGCATAATCTAATCCAGACACATCATAATCGTTAAAACCAATGCCGGTAGCGACCGTTAAATTCTTGCCATTATATCCTTCAACAGTATCTTTTAAGCCCCCAGTATAACGAACGATAGGTAAGGTGCCATAGCGTTCCGCTATCATTTGGGAAATACCACATGGTTCAAATAAAGAAGGCATAAGGAAATAATCACATCCAGCATATATTTTATGAGCTAATGTTTCGTTATAACCGATATAAATGCCAACTTTGCCAGGGAATTCTCTAAGCAAAGATTCGCACTTCTGTTCTAAGTCATATTCCCCTGAACCCAAGATAATAAGAGAGACGTCTTTCCGTAACATTTTACGGAAGCTTTCAATTAGAATATCAATACCTTTTTGCCAAGATAAACGAGAAACAATGCCATATATTGGTCCACTTCTAGAAGGAAGATTGAAAGAAGCAAGTAAATCTTCTCTATTTTTCTTTTTAGCTTCTTTTAAAGTAGAACGAGTAAAGTTTTTAGCAATAAATCTATCTTTTGAGGGATTCCATTCCTCATAATCAATGCCATTAAGGATACCAGAGAAGTCTCCCCTTCTTAATTCAAGAACTCCTTCTAATCCTTGTCCAAATTGAGTAGTTAAGAGTTCTTCTCTATGGGTAGGCGAAACGGTGGTAATTTTATCGGCATAAACAATGCCGCTTTTAAGAGTAGAAACTTGATTTTCAAAACGAACTTGCCCATTCATAAATAAATAATCGGGAAGATTATATAAATCACCCAAAGAATATCTTTCTAACATTCCTTTGAACGCAGGATTATGAATAGTAAGAACAAATTTCATTTTGCTATAAAAAGAATCCAAAGGTGAACCTTCTCTAATTAAGCAAGGAAGCATCGCTACTTGCCAATCGTGAACGTGAACGATATCCACTTTAAAAGAAATAACTTTCATTAAGTCTTTAATAGCTAAAGTAAAGAAAGCAAATCTTTCTCCATCATCAGGATAACCATAAATAGCGTCACGCGAAAAATAATAGTCATTATGGATTAAATAATACGTAACACCTTTTTCTTCAACACTATAAATAGTAGCTTCTTGTTCTCTCCAAGATAAATGAACAGTATAACGAGCCACAAAACGGGGTTTTTTATTACCTAAACGAAGATTTTTATAATAAGGTAAGCCAAAAATAACTTCATGTCCCATTTTTACTAAAGCAGCGCTTAGGGAAGAAGAAACATCCGCTAAACCACCAGTTTTACAAAATGGATTAGCTTCGGAAGCAAAAAAGGCAATTTTCATAAAACCGCTCCTTGTTTAACGTAAATAATATTTTTCGGATCGCCTTCAATCGTATGTTTAGAAGTTATAGTGGCATATTTATCAATAACTAAATCAGCAACTTTAGCTTTTTCTCCAACCACAACAGAAGAGAGAACAATCGAATGCTTAATAATTGCACCTTTGCCAATTTTGACATTTCGACAAATAATCGAATCGCGAACTGTACCGTTGATGATACAACCATTAGAAATAAAGGAATTTGCTACATCGCTATTTGGCCCATATAAAGCTGGGACAGTATCATGAGTCAAAGTATAAATTGGCCAAGAAGCAAGGAATAATTTATTAGATATTTCTGGTTTTAATAATTCAAAAGAATATTCGGCATAATGAGCTAAAGAATCAATACAACGAACAAAACCATTAAAGGGAACTGCTCTAACTTTGATTAAACCTTGTTCATTTAAAGAAAGCATCATCTCTTTTATACCAAATGAAGCATCAAAACGAGGATAACGAGAAATCATTTCTGCTAAGACTTTTCGGTCAATAATCCAAGTTTCTAAGGAAGCATTTATTTTCTTTTTACTGCCATCATTAATTAAAGCTTTTTCAATGTAATTATTCTTATTAATAACAAAGTGAGAACGCCCTAAGAAAGTCTTATCTGCATTATCAATTGTTTGATAAACACAAGTAATCTCTTCGTGATTAGTGATATGTTTTTCGATAATAGGAGCAAAATCAATCGACATTAACATATGAGGAGGAGCAATAACGATAGTAGAAGCATTGGTATCATATAAAACCCAATCATTCTCTAAAATGTTATTTAAATCAGTATTATAGGCTTCGTTAAGGATACCCTTTTCGTTATAAAAGAGAGTAGTTCTACCAATTTTCGTATTGCTAACCCAACTAGACATATTACCCATATGTTTTAAAAGAGATCTTTGATGGTTTTTGCATAATATGCCCACATTTTCGATTCCACTATTTGCGAAGTTAGACATCATAAAATCCATAAAAGCATATCTGCCTAAAAAAGAAGTAGAAGCAAGAGGTCTAGAGGAGGTAAGTTCACCAAGTTCTGGTGAATTATGGCAATCCAATAAAGCAATGACATCTTTCATAATTATTCCCTCGCTTTCCCATTAGCTAATAAAGCAATTTCTTCGCCTTTTTCAGGCTTAATAGATTCTTTTTCTTCTACTAAAGTATCAGGAGCAATAATTGCATTAGCTACCTTAGCGCCTTTTCTAATAATGGCGCCAGACATAACTACGGAATTAGTAACATTGGCTCCTTCTTCAATGATGGTTTCACCACTAATAACTGAATGTTCGACTTTGCCAAAGATTTGCGCTCCTTGATTAATTAAAGAATCACGAACTTTAGCTTTAGGACCTATATATTGAGGACGAGAATGTTTATCCTCGCTCATTATTCGGTTATTTCCTTGCATTAAATAAAGATTAATATCTTGATCACCAGAAAGGAGAAGATCCATATTAGCTTCATGGAGAGAAGAAATTGTTCCCACGTCTTTCCAATAACCTTTATAGGTATAAGCAAATAATTTTTTCTTATCTTCTAACATTTTTGGAATAATGTTCTTTCCAAAATCGTGATCACTATTAGGATCATTATGGTCAAGAATTAAATATTCTTTCAAAACTGGATAACTAAAAATATAAATACCCATGGAAGCTAAATCACTTAAAGGTTTTTTGGGTTTTTCTTGGAAAGAGGTAATTTGATCTTGGTCGTTAGTTATTAAAATTCCAAAACGAGAAGCTTCTTTTTTAGGAACTTGAATAACAGAAATTGTACAATCAGCTTTCGAAGCAATATGCTTTTTAAGCATTGCATTATAGGTGCAACTATAGATATGGTCCCCTGATAAAATCAAAACATAATCAGGATTTTGAGTATTTAACCAATCTAAGTTTTCGTAGATGGCATCAGCGGTTCCTGCATACCAATTGCTACCTTCTTCAGTTTGTTTTGGAGTTAAAACAGAAGCTAAACTTCTAACTCCGTTAAACCCCCATTTTTCTCCATTACCAACATAAGTGTTTAATTCACTTGACTCATATTGAGTAAGAACGCTGACAACTCTAATTCCGCTATTGGCACAATTAGAAAGAGGGAAATCTATAATTCGATATTTCCCACCATATTCTACTGCGGGTTTAGCAGCTTTTTTGGTTAATGCTTTAAGTCTAGTTCCCTTTCCTCCAGCTAGAATCATGGCGACTAATTTTGTGCTCATAGAAGACTCCTTCCGAGTATGTGTTTTCTATATAAACCAATTTTAGCACAAATCTTATATTTGTCGCGCGCGAAAAAGAGTTTGCAAGCCACCTTTTTGAGTGGTATATTAACACACGCTAATTGAGCGAAGAGGTAAATGTTATGTCTAGAGTATGCCCCGTATCCGGAAAAGGTCCTATGAGCGGTAATAACCGCAGCCACAGTGTTTTAGCTACCCGCCGTCGTTGGAACGTTAATTTGCAAAAATATACCGTTGAAATCAACGGCAAAAAAGTGCAAGTTCGCATGTCCGCTCGCGCCTATCGTTCTTTAAATAAGAGCGTTAAAGCTAAAGACAAGACCGAAGCAAAATAAAAAAAGAAAAAGTAAAAGCTTAGCTGTTGGAAACGACAGCTTTTTCTTTATGCTAAAGCAAGAAAGAAAATTCCAATTATAGAAATTAAATAATTAATAACTTTTAAAATTAAGAGGTACCACTCCCCAAAAGCTAAAATAAAGATTTTTGGTCGTCCATAAGAAGTTGTTCCATCTAAATTAGTTTTCGCTTCAAGTAAATACCATTCTTTTAATCTTTTATCTAATAAGACAATTAAAGGCAAAACAGAGACAATCAATAAAAGAGAAAAAATTATTAATAGAGCGGTTGAATAAGGATGTCCGTAAGCAAACGCATAGAAAGATAAAGCATTGACTCCACAAGAAAACATAAATATTAAATTAGTTAGAATATATAAATTGAAGTGTTTCTTTTCTTCTTGGGGTCCAATCACAATAAGAACAAAAAATAAAACAATGAAAAATAGCGATAATACTAAAGAGAAAACAAGATAAAGTCTAAAGGATAAATCAAAATTAGCAGCTAAATTCATTAGACTAGCATTAGGAAATAAAAGCAAAATAAGAGCCACTATCAAAAGAGAAAAACTAGGAATATTTCTAATTCTCTTATTACAAAAATAATATTCGTTAGGAAAATATCTTAAAAAAGAGGCATCTAAATAAGTCTTTTTTAAATCTCGTTCAGCAATAAAAAACGAAAAAACAAAGCAAATCCCCATTAAAATCGTAATTGCTACACCTAAATAAACGTAAATCATAAAAGTTTTTTCATTCTATAAGCAAAATCTTCATGATTAAAAAGATAGGAGCCGGCAACTAATATATCCGCTCCACCTTTTAAGGCAATGGGTCCAGTAATGTCATTAATTCCCCCATCTACTTCAATTAAAAAGGAAAGATTTAATTCTTCTCTTTTTTGTTTTAATTTAGCAATTTTTGTAGTGGCTAAGGGAATATAAGCCTGTCCACCTTTACCAGGTTCGACAGACATAATTAAAACTAAATCTATTAATTCTAAATAAGGATAAATATCTTCTAATGGTGTATAAGGTTTGATTGATAATCCACATAAAGAACCCTTATCTTTAATCATTTTTAAAGTCTTAAGAATTTCTTCTTTAGGGGCAGATTCTAAATGAATAGTTACAATAGAAGACTTGTTTTCCGCATAAAAAATAGCTTCTTTAAAAGGATTTTCGACCATTAAATGAGTATCAATCAAAGAATTTGGAAAAGCTTTTTTAATATTTAAATAATCTTCTCTTTTAAAAGAGATATTAGGAACAAAATGTCCATCCATAACATCAAAATGAAGTAAAGAAGCTCCTTCTTTAAGAGCAAATTCTATTTCTTTAAGAATAATATCTTTTTTTGCTGCTAAAAGAGAGGGAGCAACAAGAGGTAAAGAAAAAGGTAATTTATTTCTCATTTAAAACCAAAGATTTTCGAGATTAATGATTTTTTCTCGACAAGCTTCTCCTTTTCTTTAGCGGCGTTTTCTAAGGCTAAGTGCATCTCTTTAGCGCTTTGATACCGCTCTTCTGGTCTTTTTCGACAAGCTTTAATAACGATTTTATCTAATGTTTTAGGAATAGAAGGAATAAATTTAGAAGGTTCAGGGAAATGTTTTTTGATTTGGGCTAAAGCTACTTCTTCAGCATTCTCTCCATCAAAAGGAACAGTACCAGTTAATAATTCAAAGAAAATAATTCCCATCGAATAAATATCGGAAGTCACTTCTGCTTCTTTTCCCATTAATATTTCCGGAGCGCAATAATAAACCGTTCCAGGAACAGAATCACCTTCGCTCTTTTCGCCAACTCGAGAGGAAATGCCAAAATCAGCGATTTTGATCAAGCCATCCGGCAAGTAAAATAGATTATCTGGCTTTAAATCTCGATGGAGTAAACCATGATCATGGATATAACCAACACCTTCGCTTAATTGAAGCATCACATCAAGAGCTTCAAGAGGTAATAGATTATGAGTACTAGAAAGATTTAATTTATCTCTTAATGTTCTCCCATCAACATATTCATTAGCCATATATGGACGGCCATCGACTTTACCTTGTCCATAAACTTTCACAATAAGAGGAGAATTTAAAGAGGCGCAAGCGATACATTCCTTTTCAAAACGTTCAACATTTTTAGGATTATCCATGACATCTTCTCGCATGATTTTAAGAGCGACAACGCGGTGCATTAAAATATCAAAAGCTTCGTAAACATCCGCCATTCCGCCATGAGCAATTCGAGAAGTTACACGGTATCTTCCATCAATTTTCATTCCGATTTCAATCATTGGAGAGAACCTCCCAAAGAGCAATACCGATATTATCAGTTCCACCACTATGATTAGCTAAAGAAACTAAAGAAGCGACCTTTTGGTCACAACGATCATCGGTTTTTAAAATATTAGCTAATTGTTCTTTAGAAACTTGGTTATATAAGCCATCAGTGCATAAAAGCAAACTTTCACCTCTATATGGATAACAATCAATAGATAAAGAAACACTTGGATAAATGCCTAAAGCATTCATTAAAACATGGCGATCAGGATGAGAAAGAGCTTCTTCTTCTGAGATCTTACCAGCACTAACTAAATAGCGAACGTAAGTTTGATCCTCAGTTAATTGCTCAATTTTGTTTTTTTCAAAAGAATATCGATAAGCTCTAGAATCACCAATATTAGCTATAAAAAGGCGGTCTCCGCTAATTAAAGCAGCAACCAGTGTCGTTCCCATTCCCTTAACATCTTTATTTTTAGAAGATAATTTATTAATTTCAGCATTGGCGCCTTTAGCAACCTTAGTTAACCAAAGTTTGTCACCAAATTTAAATAAATGTCTTCCTTTATTCCTAAAAGCATTAGCGAAATAGGCAATAGCCATTTTAGAAGCAACTTCACCTTTCTTGGCTCCTCCCATTCCATCGCAAGCAATTAAAAATACTTCTCCCGAGGAATTCATAAGAACCATTGCTTGGTCTTCATTATTTTCCCTAACATATCCTTTATCGGTTTTATAAGCATATGTGCCGTGATAAGTCTTTTTCATTATTTACTCCTACCTACAACTTTAGCACGAAGTTGACCACAAGCAGCATCAATTCCAGTACCCCATTCTTTCCTAATAGTGCAATGTACACCATGAGAATTTAAATATTCACTAAATGCTTTCGAATTTTTTGATAAAGAACGTTCAAAAGGTTTTTCTTTAACTGGATTTAAAGGAATAAGATTTACATAGCAAAGAATTCCTCTTAATAAAGAAACCAATTCTTTTGCGTTCTCAATAGAATCATTTAAATCCTTGATAAGAATATATTCAAAAGTTACTCTTCTACCGGCAATTTCAATATATTCTTTAACTGCTTCTAGTAGCTCATTAATTGGATAACGACGGTTTATAGGCATTAGTTTCGAACGAGTTTCATCATTAGATGCATGAAGAGAAATAGCTAAATTGACTTGAATTCCTTCTTTAGCGTATTTCTTAATTCCAGGAACAATGCCACATGTAGAAACAGTAATATGTCTAGCGCCAATAGCTAAACCAAAAGGTTCATTAATAATATGTAAAAAAGCACTTACATTATCATAATTATCAAAAGGTTCTCCTGTTCCCATAACCACAACATGAGAAACGCTTTCTCCATTTTCTTTTAGTAGTTCATTCATTGCTAAAAGTTGTCCGACCATTTCTTCGGCTTTTAAACCACGTTCTTTATGCAGTAACCCCGATGCACAAAAAGCGCAACCCATCGAACACCCTACTTCACTAGAAACACATAAAGCATTTCCATAATCGTAGCGCATTAAAACGCTTTCTACTTTCGAGCCATCTCCCATCTCTAAAAGTAATTTAATAGTTCCGTCAGAAGCCACTTGTTTAGTAAAAACAGAGGGGATTTGCAGGCAATATTCGTTTTTTAGAGTTTCTCTAAATGATTTTGATATATCCGTCATTAAATCAAAGTCATAGACTTTTCTTTGATATATCCAAGAGAAGAGTTGTCTAGCACGGAATTTTTTCTCTCCTTTAGCTAGCATCTCTTCTTCTAGGGCTAAGAGTGTATAGCCAAGAAGGTTTTTCTTTTTATCCATTTTATTTTTGTTCTAAAGACAAGGAAGATTCTTCTTCTTTTTTTAAGAAAGAAGTATCAATAGGCGTCGCTATAGTCTTTTCTTTATTTGTTTTATGCATTACTGCGTAATAGAAAGCAGTTTCGTGTTCATCAAATGGGAAGCATTGTTTTTCTTCAACAAGTTCAAATTCTTTATGATTAGCTAAGAAATTATCAATGGTATGGTGCCCTTCTTTTTTAGAAATGGTATAAACTAGATAAATTAAGGTTCCTCCATTTTCAGTAAAGGCACTCGCTCCTTCTAAAACTTCTTTTTCTTGAGCAAATAGAGCGTCCATTCCATCTTTCTTAAAATGTAATAAATAATCTGGTTGAGAAGGAATAGAATCAAAATTAGAAGAATTTGGTGCAGCAATAACTAAATCTTGAGGATTAGAAATAGAAGCTTCCAATGAGGAAGGAGAGGATGCAAAGAAATTAACATTCTTTAAACCTTCTCTCTTAATCATGGAGGTAACATCTAAATAATTATCTAAGGAAGGAACACCTATATTGATGCCTATTTTATTTTGGTAAGTCTCTAAAATTTCTTTAATTAAAGAACTAGAAGGGTTGCCATTATAAAGGAAAACCTCTTTAGGTGCGTTAACAATATAACGATCTAATAAAGCCTTTGTAGCAGGTTTTTCTAAGAACAAATTCCCCTCTTGGAAAGCTTTAATTTTACGTAAAGGATTCTTGCCACCATAATAAAGAAGCCCATCAATCTTAGTTTTTACAAAATCTGGATTTTGATTTAAGAATTCTTCTTCATTTAATTTAGAAGTACGAATACGGACAATATCCGGTCCATGACGGTTGAATTTCTTTAAAATCTTATAAGTTGTTCCAAAACCGAAATGTTCCCAAATTTTTAATACCCATTCAGGAGTGTTATAACGTAAAGAAAGATATTTATTACTCGCTTTATTTAAATCAGCAGGAATTAAAGTTTCTGGATGTAAAGTTTGTTCAAGTAAAGGAGAAATAGTTGCCATCTTCTCTTCGCTTAATTTGTTCTTAAGAATTTGAACCATTTCTTCTCTAGAAATCCGTTTAACAAAGCAAAGATCACCTAATGCAAGTCGTAAATAACGCTTTTCACTTTCTTCAAAATCTTCATAACGATTAACCAAGCTTCCAAATAAGAGATGATGTCTTAACTCGCAACCTACTAAAGCGGCCACTAAACTTCTTTGCGGTCTTAATGAGGGGTCAGTTTGGAAAATTTTTCTTAAAGCTTCGTTAAAAGGTGTGTCATTATCTAAAATGTCATCAAGTACTACTTTAGAAAGATCAAATTCTTGCATTATTGCCTCCTAATGATGAGTGTGTTTATGCCCATCTTTACAACAAGAACAAGTTTCTTGTTTCTTGTCTAATTTTTCTAAATCCTCTTTGTGAGATGCAAAAGCATCGCCTAAATATAATTCATCAGGATTATTAAAATCTAATTCGGCGTGGTCCCTAGGATCGGCTTCATCTTCTTCCGAATATTCGTCTCCTGCTTCGCCTTCAACATCCATCACTTTATCACTATCAATGTATCTTGGATATTGATCATTATGAATTTCATAATGTTTACCTTCAAGGAAATATTCGAAGGAAACTTCAACGTTTATACTAAAAACATTAAGAGTATTTAAAAGATATTTAGCTAATTTATCTTCTAATATTTCATATTTTTTAGGAAGGCGAACAATAACTTCTGTATGCCAAGAAGTTTGCTCTACACCCTTATGAAAAATAACACTATAAGGGGCATAAAAATTGACATCGTCTTCGTCAACTTCTAAAAGATTAGCGATATTAGCGCTATTCTCCTTTGAATAATGGCCGACCACGTATTGATCAAGACCAAGGATTGAGATTGTAATCATATAATTCCTCTTTTGAAAAAATATACCACAGGTATAACTTGAAAAATAGACTATTTAGATTTTAACATTTTGGACTTTTAAAAATAATTTTTAAATTTTTGCATTTTAGTAATCCAAAGGATCGACATTAATTTGGATGTTTACTCCGCCAAAAGAAGAATATTTTTCTAAAATTTCTCTTAAAAACACTTCAATAACCTCACGGTTTTTAAATTTAAGTAAGAGAGTTCTCTTCCATTTCCCATTTTCTTTTGCAAAATAAGGAGTTATTGGACCAATAACTTTCAGTGAAGGGAAATTTTTATTCTCAATTTCTTTCTTAAAATCTAAAGCGGCTTCCGCAACCTTGTTCTCATTTTTAGAAGAGAAAATTAGCAAAATCAAATACACGTATGGGGGATATTGGGAAATTTTCCTCTCTTGCATCTCTTTTAAATAGAAGCTTTTATAGTCCTGTTTAGCCCCATAAGTAATTGCATAATGATGAGGGTTATAAGTTTGAATCATCGCAATACCCTCTTTGCTACTTCTTCCACTTCTCCCAACTGCTTGGGCTATAAGTTCAAAAGTTCTTTCTGCGGCGCGGTACGTTGGAAGAGATAAACCAATATCCGCTAAAACAACGGCAGAAAGAGTAAGGAAAGGGAAATCGTGTCCCTTAGCAATCATCTGGGTTCCTACTAAAATATCGTATTTCCCCTCTTTAAAATTATGAATTACTTCCTCTAAAGAATGAGATATTTTGCCAATATCACTATCTAATCTAGCTACTTTTGCCTCAGGAAATAAATCGTTAATCTCTTTAACAACTCTTTCTGTTCCATAACCAACTCTTCTTAAAGAGGAGTTACCACAAGAAGGACAAGCCTTCGGAAATAAAGTTACATAACCACAGTGATGGCACTTAAGCATTTCATCTTCTGTGTGGTAAGTTAAATTCCCTCCACAAGAAGGACAAACGAATAAATAACCACATTTAGGACAACCTATCGCTGTCCAATAACCTCTTCTATTTAATAAGAGAAGAGACTGTTCGTGATGATCTAATTTATCTTTAATAGCTTCTAAAAGAGGTTTAGAAAGCTTGTTACTATCGCTACTTTTATTATTTTTATCTCGTAAATCAATAATCTTAGTAAGAGGCAAAGGTTTGGCATTTATCCTTTTATTCATTAGGTAATATCCATAAACGCCTTTCATTGCCCTAGCTTTAGTTTCTAAGGAAGGTGTAGCACTACCTAAAACAACTTTTGCGCCTTCAATTTCAGAGCAGAATATAGCCACTTCTCTAGCATGATAAAATGGTGGATTATCTTGTTTATAAGATTCGACATGTTCTTCATCTAAAACTATTAAACCTAAATTTTTAATTGGCGCAAAAACAGCACTTCTCGCTCCAACTACAATTAAGGCTTCACCTTTAGCAATTCTTCGATATTCATCGTATCTTTCTGCATTTGTTAAACCGCTATGAAGAATAGCAACATTTTTGCCAAACCTTCTTAAACAATAATCTCTTAAAGCAGGCGTTAAATTAATCTCTGGAACTAAGAGCAGAACGCCTTTATTTAAAGCAAGATAACGTTCCGCTAAATGAAGGTAAACTTCGGTTTTGCCACTGCCGGTTACTCCCTCTAAGAGATTGATACTTTTATCACTATTAAGTAAATATTCAAAACAGTTTTCTTGTAAGGGAGAAAGTTCATGAGGAACTTCTCTTTCTTCCTCTTTTAAAATTAATCGTCTTTTCTCTTTAAGGACAATTTTAACTTTTCCTTTTTCGATTAATTTTGATAAAACCTCTATAGAACCCACCTCTTTTTTAAGTAAAGGACCTCTAGAAGCTACTAAACGAAGCATTTCTATTTGTTTAGAAGTGAGGCCATCTTCTTTTTTATCAACTAAAGTTACCCATCTTTCGTAAGCGATTTTAGGCGCTTTTAAAGAGGAAGAGCGAGGAGATAAAGATGGAGGTAGCATTGCTTGTAAGACGCTTATTAGAGGTGAAAAATAATAAGAAGAAGTCTTCTTAGCTAGATTCCATAAATTAACATTTAATAAAGGTTCATTATCAATAATGTCTTCTTCTTTTAAGGTTTTATAAAGAAAGCCATCTCTATCTTCTAATTCTTCTTTAGTTAAGGAAGTTTCTTTTATGGAAATCACAAATCCTAACAAAATATTGTGTCCAAAAGAGATTTTTACTCTAAATCGTTCTTCTAATCTTTTTTCGCCATCATAAAGATAGGAAAAAGAACGATCTAATTTTGCTGTTCCATATTCAATTAAAACATCAACGATCTTCATTACTTAAGTTTAACATAGTTAAGATTTTATGGTTGTACGTTGATATTTATTTTTGAAAATAATTAATAATTTAGATAAAAGAGAATCTAACCTTTAACTCCACCTTCATCAATATTTGACATAATAACGTTCTTAAAGATAAGGAATATGATAAATATTGGAATAAATACCAACACGCCTGCCGCAATCTTAAATGGAGCGGAATTAAATTCAGTATTAACGTTTAAAACAGCATATAACCCCATGGCCGCTGTTGGCTTTGAGGGGAGATAAACGTAAGGAACTTGATAATCGTTCCAATAAGAAATAAATAAAAGTAAGGCGACTGTGGCAATAAGAGGAAGGACAATAGGAAGCATAATTTGGAAATAAATTTTAAAGTGGCTCGCCCCTTCCACTAAAGCGTATTCAGTGTAGTCTTTAGGAATCCTCTTAAAAGCGGCATGGAAAATTAAATAATAGAGATTGGCATAACCAAATTTCATTACATACATGCCAATCATCGTATCGTATAAATGAAGGGCTCTAAGAATTTGGATCATTGAAGACATATTACCGACAATTGGTAAAATCATCGTAACAATGACGGAATAATGAACAATTTTAGAGAGTAAACAATCGTATTTGGCGGTTAAATAAGCTACTGTAGCGGTTACAAAGCTTTGAACAAGTGCGCATCCTCCAGCATATAAAAGAGAATAAAGAAGCATATCTTCTACATAAGCATAGGTAGAGCCAGATTTATCCACTCTTAGACGGAAATTTTCAAAGACTTCGATGTAATTATCAAAAGTGAACCCTTTGGAAAAATCTAATAAAGGATTCCTTAAATAAGCATCTCCTCCTCTAAAAGAAGTCCCCAAAGCCCAGAAAAGAAGGACAAATAAAGTAAGAGAATAAATGGTTAACATAATAAAGATGGTTGTATCAAAACCAGTTACTTTCTTATGTTTTCTATTTCTTGTAATATATTCACTCATAACTAATCCTCCCTTGGCCCGAAACGATTTAATAAATAACGAACTAAGAAAGTTAAAGGAGCAATAATTAAAGTTAAAATAAGACCATAAGCGCTAGCTATTGGATAAGAAACAGGATTTTCTTGGCCAGTCCTAATAATAAGCATAAATTGGAAATAGCCTAAGGTTTGCATATTTGGCCAAGCACTACCCCCATAAAAGGAGAATAAATAAGCTTGGTTGGATGCTGTTGCGGCTATTGCAATAATCAATAAAGAAACGACAGTTTTCCAAACTCCAGGCACCATAACATGCCAAAATATTTGTAATTCATTAGCACCATCCACTTTAGCGGCTTCAATAATTGAAGGATTTACGCTACTCATAGCGTTCAAATATAAAAGGATAGAACCAGAGAAACTCATCCATACATAGAAGAGTATTAAAGCGGCCACTGAACCACTATCACCCTTTCCTAAAATAGAAGTAAGAATATTTTCATGGGCTAATGTATTAATAATTTCTGGTATGACATCTTCCATAAAGAAGTTATAGAAAATAACGAAGACCATCGAGCAAATAATGCCTGGTAAGAACAAAATTACTTTAAAGAAATTACCTAAAAAGGCTTTCTTATAAATGTAATAACTAAATAAAAGACAAAGAGGCATTACTATTAAAACATCAACTACAAAGAAAAGCATCGTATTCCCTAAGCAGACTTGTAATGTATGACCAGGATCAGTAGACCAAACAGACCAAATACTTTCAAAATTCTCAAAACCAATCCATCTTTGAGTAACAACGCCTTCAAAGTTACTGTATTCTTGGAAAGCTAAAAGAATGGAATTGATATTAACAACAATATAAAAGATAACGAACTGGAGAATAGGAAGAGCAATCATTAGGTAATAGAAAATCTTGCCTTCTCTATTAAACCAGCCAACTTGACCTTTTTTAGTTCTACTTCCTAAAACCATAAGTTTTATTTCTTCCAAGATAACGAATAATATTTATTAATTTTGGCAAAATAGTCTTCCGCGGTGACATTCTCATTTTGATAGAAATAATTGAATGGATTGTCATTACTTGCATCAATTGAGTAGCCCCACTTTCTATAAGATAAAGCACTTCCTCTAAGATAGGCTTCATTAGTCATTGGACGCCAATCGACGTGTTTAGTATTAGGAGAGGTGAAATAACGATAGGCATTTTGTCCATATGGAGTGAGCTTATCATAAGTTTCTTGAGTAATTTCATAATTTAATAAACGTACCATATCAGTCTTCTCAGTGAAGGTATTTAAAGAACGTTCATTATTAACATAAGATAAGAACATCTTAGCGGCAGGTAAAAGATTTTCTGGACATTCAGCATTAATAAATAAGGTTGAATCTCTTTCGCTTAATGTAAGGTTAGGTTCACCAATTTTAGAAGCATTGGGGTGAGGAATTGGCATAATACCAAATCTTTTTACATGTTTATCATTGCCATTATAGCTAGAGGTAGCCTCAGAATTCCACCAAGCCCCTTCCACTAACATACCAATTGGTTTCTCAACTAAAGTAGGATCATCACTATTAATAAAGTAATTTTGAGCGGTAGTATGCATAAAAGAAGACTTAAAACCATCCGCTAAATAATTATCCTTATTAGACATAATGTTTTTAACGAATTGGGTAGCTCCGAGTAATCCTTCTTGTTGATGGACTTTATAAACATTTGAGGAATCAATATTTAAATCAGTTTCATATAAATAATTTCCATCTTTATCTTTTTTGGGATAGAAATTATTGTCTAAATCTAAAATTTTAGTTGAAGTACCAGAGAAAGTAATAGAATTTCTAGCTTCTTGATAACCAATCGCCGAATTCCAAACATTTAAGGCTAAAGAGATTAAATAACCTCTTTCATAGCCATTCCAAGCCATAGGAGTAACGTTTTCGTTACGCATATAAGTCAATAAAGCATAGAAATCTTTATAAGTCGCAGGTAAACCATCATCTAAAGAATAATTAACTCCATCGATAATTCCGGTTTTGCCATCAGGACCTAAAGAACGTTCTTCTTCCGCGCTAGAAACGAATAAAGGAGCGACATTGGTATAAGAATTTAGTTCCACATCAGTAAAGTCTTCAGCAGTCTTTCCAGAAGCAAAATAAAATCCTCTATCTTCGAATAAATCGATATTGTAATTTATGCTACAAGCACTGTCATAAAAAGGAATGCCATGGAATTTTTTGTTTGCTCCACTTCCGACATCATAAAAATCTCTAGAATCGACAAACATTTTGCTTTCGATAGAGTCGTTTTCGTAATCTAATTCGTTAGAAGAAGAAATTCCTTTTAAAGCGCCTTTCGTAACAACATCAGTTACATCAAGCATGGTATTTTTAGAAAGGAAATTATAATAATCAACGTTTTCCATTACAAAAAGTTGATATGTTTCCTTCATTTTGGTAACAGCATCAACTTGAACGTCTTGTTTTTCAAAGCCTCTTCTTATTTGAATACCTTTTTTGCCAGGCTCAAATGAATAGTCTTTAAATGTTTCTATAAAATCATCACAAACTTTATCAAGCCAATCTCTTCCTAAACCACCTTTATAGTATTTGATACCAAGAGTCGTTTTTGTTTCATCGAAAGAATCTTCTTCTGTTGGATTTCCTCTTCCGCAAGAGGAAAGAGCAAGTACACTAGAAAAACATGTAAGCGCTACCAACAAGGATGTTTTCTTCTTAAACATAATTTATCTCCCTATTTTTTGCCTTTTTGGCTTTAAGTTATTTTAATTCTATGACCATGCATGGTCATTCAAAATGCGTTATTGTTGCTATTAAGTTGTTTTTTGTAACATGCATTTTTAAGCAAAAATATTATCTATCAAATTTTAATTCGATATTAGCTAGTGTTCTTAACTATTTGTAAATGTTGTTATTAAAATCGGTAAATTGGTTTTTGAAACAATTTCCAATATCAAAAATAATGTTTAATGTTTCTTAGAAACTGTTTCTCTAAGGAAATATGGAGGGAAGGAAATGGGGTTCTTTCCTCTTTCTTTTTCTTTCCCTAAAAGAATCTTTGTGACCGCTCTTTGAGAAGGATAAGTATCCGAAAAAGCATTTACATAAGTAGCTAGATATGGGTAATCATATAGCTTATAAGGATCCCCAAATGAAACAAAAACTAAACGAGGATGTTTCAGAATATATCCTCTCCAGAAAGCCATCGCGTTATACCAACCAACCCTAAAAGTTCCTCCATGATAATTATTTGGCCCAAATTTAGAAGCTACAATAATTGCGTCATAATCATTAAGGACTTTATCTATTTGATGATGATCAGGATTAAAAAGTTCATCAATTTGATAACCTTCTTTAAGGAATTCTTCTTTTAAAGCGGAGAATTCTAACCCAGTTGGATCTCTATGAAAATATGGTTCAAAAATAGAAACGAGAAGGACTTTGCTGCCTTTTTTTAATTTTAAAGGTAATATTCCTTTCTCATTTCGGACGATTTTAACCGCTTTTAAAGCAATTTCTTCACCTATTTCTTCAATACTTCTTTTGCTTTCTTTTTTAACCTCAAAAGAAGGATCTAATAGATGTAGTTTTTCTTTTAATTTTAAAATTCTCGTAACTGCATCATAGATTCTTTCTTTCTTAATTACACCATTCCGATAAGCATTAAGAAGATTAGAGAAATCATTATCGTCAGGGAAGAGCACTAAATCTCCACCGGCATTAATAAAATCTACCGCTAAAGAATTTAGATCATCTACCGCTGAAGCGGCACCAATCATCGATAAAGCATCAGAAACAACAACACCTTCAAAGCCCATTTCTCCCTTTAAAACATCAGTAATTAGAGATTTAGATAAACAAGCTGGAAGATATCCATGTTTAGTTTTTTCTTTTTCGATTGAAGGAACGGAAGAATGAGCAACCATGACAGACATTGCTCCTTCACCAATCAATTTCTTATAAACTTTACCATAAGTATTCCACCACTCTTCTTTAGTCATGGGATTTTCCGTAGTTAAAAAGTGAGGATTTCTCGAATCAACACCTTCCCCAGGAAAATGTTTGATTGTAGCGGCCATATTGCCATTATGTTGTAAACCTTTTATATAAGCACCAGCGATATCAATCACTAAATTTGGATCATCGCTAATAGCTCTAATATTGACGGAAGTTGCTTCAAAATTTAGCGATAAATCCACGATAGGAGAGAAATTATAATTAGCGCCTAATTCGCGGCACCTTTCACCAATACTCACTCCAGCTTCATAAATTAATGAGGTATCATTCGCGGCACCCCACGCCATTTCTTGCGTTAAAAATGGCTCTCCATTTATAGCCATACCAGGTCCGGCTTCTGCATCGCAAGAAACTAGAACTGGCAAAGGAGCATTTTTATTAGCTATCTTAACAAAGGAGGCTAATTTTTCTTTGTCCATATCTTGGAAAAAGAAAGCTCCGGGGTGGACTCTCTTAAAAAGGGAGTCCACCTCTTCAAAGCTATTCTTGCCATATATGTCATAACAAAGAAGTTGGCCAATTAGCTCTTCTTCACTTAAAGAATCGATTATTTTTTGATAATCCATATTAAGCCTTCATTTCCGCATAGACTGGGGTTGCGTAAGCGGTTAATTTCGATTTTTCTCCCCAAGCATAGAAGGGACCAATCGCTGGCTCAACTTTATTCCAACGAATTGAGCGACAAGTTAAAGGAGCATAAGTAGAATTAGAGCCATCGGGCTTATGAATAAGGTCATCCGTTAAATGTTTATTAACAAAATTGCTAACTGTGACAATAAAGTCACTTCCATCTCTAACGAATTCCACATAATTCCAAATGCTGCAATCACTAGGCGAAGCAGTAAGTCTAGTATCTCCTCTACTATCAAATCCCAATGTAGTTTGTGCATCATTACCATCATATAAATAATCATTACATCTAATATAGAAAGAGAAACGAAGGATCTTTTCATTATTTAAATCTAAATCTCTTAAGAAGGCAGTTCCGTTTCCATTTAATAAATCCATCTTAGTTAAAGGAAGGCCTAAGAAAGTCTCAGTTACCGCAGTTGGATTAGCTAAAGGCGACTCAAATAAGACGTGGTCAATAGTTTTAATTGTGCAGTTCTTAAGTGATAATCCACCCGCTATCTCTTTAACTAAAGATAATTTAGTTGTAGGAACAGCGGCAGGAAGAATTACCTCGATATTTTCAATTGTTCCTCCGCTAAAGCTAGCAGCAATAGGCAATAAATTTTCAACTGTTTGATTGGTTGAATCATAATCTTGAGAGACAAAATAGATCTTTGAATCTTTCACTTCTCCGCCTTCAACCTTACCAACTAAGCCACCAGAATATCCATAAGAGAAGGATTGATAAATAACTCTTGCTTCAACATTAGAAATAGAACCAGCAGTCATTCTTCCAGCTATAGAAGCGCAACGCATATTTACATAAGAGATTATTGCGTCTACTTTTAGATTTTTAACAGTACCTGAGAATTCTTTAAAGATAACACCATTATTAACACCATCAGCCCAGCCTAAATTTGAGCCATTTAAGAGGAGGATTCGATGATTATCGCCATTTAAATAACCAGCAAAATCCATATTAATTGGCTTAGCAATATCTAAATCATTAGCCAAATAATAATGTTTATCGTTTTGCATAGCCTTAAAATCTTCTTCTGAAGTAATAGGCGAAGCTACAATTCCATTTAAGGAAACGTTCTCATTGATAACCGTAACTTCTTTGTCCCAAGCTTCTAAACGGTCGCCATTAGTAAGAGTTTTATTAAAAGCTTCTTTAGCTTTAGTATAGGTTTCATCAGTAATATTACTTCCTTCTTCAACAGTTTCCGAATAAACAAGAGTCTCTCCATTATAGAAAGAAATAGTGCGAGTATTTACGGTTGCCCCTTTTACGATAATCTCAAAGTCTTTTTTAGGATTCTTAATAGAGAAAGAGCCATCTTCATTAGGAGTTAAAAGAGTTTCTTTTCCATCAAGAAAAAGATAGACCTTAATATCTTTTGATTCGCTATAACGATCAGATAATTCGATATTAAAAGAGAATGTTTCTCTAAAATATGGGAGTTTATCAGTTGTATTTTTTATAGCGCCAGGAACGTCAGAACTAAAGGAAACATTTAATTGAATAACATCTTCGCCAAAAGCCTCAATATGAACGCCTTTAGATACATTTTTAATGGTGTAAGTTTTGCCTGATTCAAATAAAGTTTCTTCGCTATTGATATAGAAACCAAAATCTTTAGTCTTCTCAAAACCATCTTTTAAAGCAATTGTGAAAGAATAATCTTCACCAACAATAGCCTCTTTAGCACCTACAAAGTCATAATGGCTTTCATCAAAATCTAAATCCACAAGGAAGAATTTTCTTTCTGGGTCTAAGGCTTCAATTGTTAAATTACCTTTAACATCTTTAACTGTATAGATGCCTTCATTTTCGCTAAAAGGCTTACTTTCTCCGTTTTCTTTAACGATTACGCCCTTATTTTCAAAGCCAACAGTAGTTACTTCTAAGCTAAAAGAATAATCATCTCCATATAAAACCTTTGATTCACCTGAATAGGTAATACCTTCTTTAGGAACAAAAGTAACAGTAAATGATTTCTTAATAACGCCGGTAACCGTAACATTAAGATCACCAGTGACATTCTCCACATTATAGGTTAAGTCATCACTAGAAAGAGTTTCCCCATTAACGGAAACTGTAAAAGTAGAACTTGTTTCGTACCCTTCTAAAAGAGTAACACTAAAAGAATAAGTTCCACCTTCTTTAACAGAATTTTCACCAACTAAGGTGTAGCCTTCTCCGTTATTTAAGGTTACGTTAAAGTAGTTCTCTGAGGAGCTAATTTCACCTCCACAGCTAGCTAAAGGAAGGAGTGAAGCGCTAGTTAAGATAGCAAGCCACGTTCTCTTTTTCATAAAATCTCCTTTTTAATTAATTCCTGTTTTAAGAGTCGGATAAGAAGTCGCAAATACATTCCAAACATTATTATTTAAAATATTAAAAGCATAAGTAAATGCTTCCATCAAGGAAGTTGTAGTTACTACATCTTTATAAATAGTTTGCCCATAAGAGCTAGTACTAATCGTATTTTTTACTTTAGATGAACTATAGAAAATAGAAGATGAAATTGTTCCATTTCCAGAAGGAAACCAGAAACCAGTATAGTTATTAACTAAAGAAGTCTTAGAGGCATCTAAAGTAGAGCCATCAGCGGTTTTTAAAGAAACAAAGACGTTATTTACCCTATAAGCATAAGCATTAGCGAATAAACCAGATATTTGCGCCTCTGTTTTGGGAGTAATAAGTTCTAAGAAGACATTTTCAATGAGGTTTGCTCTAGAAATATCCTCATCTTTATCTATTGCGTAATGGGCTAATCCAGATAAATAGGCATCTTTTGTAGCGGAGGCAAAGCGCACATTTTCAAAAGAAACATTGCGAATTATAGAATGATTAAGATTGCCAAAGATCGATTGGAAATTATCGGTATTTTTATATGAAATATTAGAGACAATATGCCCAAAACCATTAAGCTCCCCTCTAAAGGCTTTGGAGTCTGGTCCTTCCACTACATTAGGGTTACAAACATAGGTAATTCCTGAGAAATCTATATCATTTTTTAAAGCATAGCGATGGGTAGAATTATCATAATCACTAACCATATTTAACCAATCTGTAGTCGTTGAAACATATTTGGTATAAATATCCACAGTTAATGTGTAGGAAACCTTATCGGTTGAGATTTCTACCCCTGCTTTACCTTCTTTTATCGCCGAAATCTTTCCGTTTTCGGTAACAGATAAGATTTCTTTGTTCGTGGAGGCAAAATTAAATTTAGTATTAGCGATTTCTTCTCCACTTAATTTAAGTATTGGAGAGATAGTTTTTTCATTATTTCCTTCTTCTAAAGTTAAAACTAAATAAGAAGTATCAAGGACAATTTCATAATCATTAGAAGTATCCTTAATTACTTTTACTTTTAAGGTATCTTCAACTTTGCCAACCTTACCTTTGATAGTTACTTCGCCAGCATTTTTCGCTATTAAAGAACCAGTTTGACTTAAGGAGGCAATTGTAGAATCAGAAGATTCAAAAGTAGGTTTCCTAGAAGAAGTAAAAGAAACGGTCGTTATTGTATCTTCAATTACAGTTATTTCTTTCTTTTCAAAAGAGAAAGAATCAATAACTTCTTCGTTTGAAGAGGAAGAATCGCCTTCAGAAATAGGAGGATTAGTAGTTGTGTTAGAAGAAGAGGTTTCTCCTCCAGCACATCCTACAAGGAAGAAAAAAGTTAATAATGTAAATAAAATGTTTTTCTTTTTCATATTTATGCTCCAAAAATAGTAGATTTCCAACTTTCTAATGTAGAACCAACATCATAAGAACCTTCCATTGAAGCGACGACTCCAACCCTATTGCAGATATCATTTAAGATTGTCCAATAAGATTCTTTCTCTTCTTGGGAAAGTTGATTCATATAGAAACGAAGCATCATATATAAAGGGAAGACTTCTTCTTGGCGAATACGTTCTTTAATTAATTCGGAACGAAGTCTAGCTTCTTCTGAAGAAACATCTAAGGAAGAAATTGCCTTTTCTAACATCTTAAATACTCTCTCTAAGAATTCAAAAGACCAATAATTCCTATCATAGAGTTCGCTCATAATAACTGTACCGACATTTTTAGTTTCTCCTAGATAAGCGTAGTAAGAGCGAAGCAAGGAATAATATTCCTTTAAGGTAGAAGAGGCTTCTCCGTAATAGTTATCCATGAAGCGACTAACTAAATCTTTATATGTATATTTATTGTCATATTGAAGACGTCCCATCGTGAAATTCTTAAGAGCTTCAAAACCAGGAACCGCGGAGAAATAATAAGATTGATCGAGAATGCAAGTAGCCCCACATTCTTCAAAGAAACGATAATGCTCTTCATATGTTCCAAAGTTATTCATGGGGATGAGGGAGGATTTTGCTAATAAGGAATAAGTCCAAATATAGATTTCACCATGACGCTTAGCTCCATCAAAGAGGTCGCCCCATCCTCTAATTTGTTCTCTTTGAACGCTATTTTCAGGATCCGCCATTTTTTTAGAGAATTCTGCGTCAATTGGACAATACATAACCATAACGTTCGGATTTACTCTAAATTTAGGAGAGATTGGCTCATATTTATTAGTTACTTCATTTAGTTTTGCCGGAGGTTGTTGGCTAGTTTGATAAGCAAAAAAGACATATTTAACAGTTCTTCCGGGATATTTAGCTGCTAACCATGGATCAAGAATTTCTTGAAGTTTGTTCGTAAATTCAAGTTCTTGTCCACCGTAATTACCGAGTTCTTCTCTTTCCTTAACGCAATTTGCGCAAGTACACATATCCAAATTATCTTCGTGACCCATTTGGATAAATTGAGCGTCAACATTACGATCAAGCCTAGCTTTCATCACTTCCGCCATCTCTTTAAGGACTTCGGGGTTGCTATAACAAACTTGATTTCTCGAATCGTTATACCAATCAGGATGTTCTGTTCCATACGTTCCATAAGGAAGGAAATCAGTCATCGTAGTATGAGCAAAAGCGGCCCATTTTCCTAACCCTAAATCTTGAACAAAACGGAGTCGACGATTATAAACACGGTTAAAAGCTAAAGATTTTATAAGAACTTGTCTCATATCAAATAAAGGCTTAAATTCGACATTATAGGCTCTTAAAGGAATTTCGCTCTTCTCTTCAAGAGTCCATTCATCGTAACTATAAATTTCTAAGCCAATTTCGTTTTCTAAAAAATCGTAAACGGCGCTATAAACACCCGCGCCATGTCTAGAAGAAATATAAAGAGAATTCTCTTTTCTTTTTAAGACATAACCCGTTTGTTTTAAGGTTTCGGGTATTGTAATGTCCGAATTTTGAAATTGGATAGTATTTCCTAACGAAATATATTTATCAGAAGTGGAAGAATACATTTCATCTTTGGAAATTGGTAAGGTGACTTTAGTTGATTCTTCAATAAAGGATTGAAGTTCATTCGCCGCAAAAACTACATTTTCATCCGCATTAGAGGGGATGAGAATTGTATAATCACTTTTTTTATCCTTAACAAGATAATTTCCAGTAGTCGGAACATTAAAGGAAGAGGATGAAGAAGAAGGAATAGAGGGCTCTTCGCTCCCACTAACCCCTCCTCCGCAACTAGATAAGGATAAAAATGTACCAAGTAGGACAAAAATTTTATTTTTCTTCATTGTTAAGCCCTCCTTATAGATAAGACGTTAAAGCTATAGAAATTAATATTTCCGGTCTCATCTATCAATAAATAATTGAATGTATAAATTCCTGAAAGTTCCGCTTTAAAGGTATTTCCAGAGAAAGAGACGATTGTAGAATCAGGTGTCTCTACACTTTGATAAACTTTCACATTTCTTCCTTTAGCTTCATAAGAAGGAAGATTGATATTTTGTCCTGTATAAACAGTCTTTGGATGAGCGCCATTAAAGACTAATTCTGGGAGGACGCTATCATAGATGGTGAAATAGAAGACAGTATTCCCTCTATTTCCCGAAGAATCTTCATAAACAAAAGTTATCTTATATTCGCCAACTTCTGTTGGTTTAAAGGTACTACCAATTTCTTCAGGAGTGCCTTTCTTAATAACTGCCCCATTTAAGGAAATCGTAGCGCTTGCTTTTTTAATTGTCCCTAAGGTGTCATAAGCCACTAAGGAAGGAATCTGAATTTCCGTTCCTAAAGTAAATCTACCAGAGAGATTATCTTCTGTGTAAGTTAAAGGAACTGCTGAATCTCTTCTAACGATATTAGTTTTTTGATTATTAATATCTAAGAATAAGAACGATCCGGTTGTCTCTTCACTACTAATCTTTAAAGACAATTCATTCGATGGGAAGCCAATAAAACCAATTTCTTCTAAGTGATAAATCACTCTTCCTCGAGAATCTTTTATAGCGTTATCTTTAGCGGAATAACGTAAACCTGCATCACCATCTCCAGTCTCGAAATAACGGAATTCTTTATTGCCATTTATGGAGCAATATAGAGCATTTCCGTCCTTTCTAAAATGGAAATTAAGGGCAAGCGAATAATTTAAGGAGTCTCTTAAGGAAATAGTATAAGAAGAAATGTTTTTATCATTCCAATTTAAAGAGAATTCTTTGCCAAAGAGATTGCGTAAGAAATAAGCTTCAAGGCCACTAGAAGAGGCAGCAACACTCATTCCTTCATCTAAAGCGGTTATTTCATTATTAGAAACGAAATAATCTTTAATAAATCCCATATCTGTTTTAGAAGATATTTTTCTAATAGGAATCTCTCGCACTATTTCTTTACTCTTTCCTTCATTAGTGAAGGTATAAGTAATAGTCGCATTTTTCACGGTTTCAGATGTTTTTGGAGAATATCTTTCGCCTTTTAAAAGAGTCTTTGTACCACTTCCATCTTGAATAGTTATAGTCGGCGTTACCCCAATTTTATCCTCTTTTCCAGAATAAGCTTGTCCAACAAAGTTAGCTAAATCATAGCTATCTCCTTCAAAGAAAGCTGGAGGTAAATAAAGAGCATTTTCGTCCACTTGAGGATCGCTAATAGTCGTTATATTGGTAATCTTTTTAATGATTTTCGCGCTATTACCGATATAGTCAGTGGCTATAAAACGAATTGTATAATCATAGCCCTTATCAATTAAGAAACGATTGTCCTTAACTTCAACTGGTTCATTATCGCAACTTACTTCGATATTTGTAGTATATAAACCAACTCCGCCAGTAGCCTTAATCTTAGGTAAGGTAATATATTCGCCTCTAGAAGCTGTTGTAGGTAAAGAACCATCTAAACTAATTTCCATTCTTTCGCTACTAGAAATAATCTCAACATCTTTGCTTAAACGAGCTTCATTACCAAAATAATCTCTAGCTACAAAGACTAAGGTATAAGTGCCAGTAGTTTCTGGAGTAAAGGAAGTTCCGCCATCTTGAATAAGTTTATTTTTAGAATAAACCTCTACTTTTTGTTCTTTAATCTTGGAAGCTTTATCTTCGGAAATAAAGCTTGGGAAAGGATAAGCCCTAGCTACTTCACCATTTGGTAAATTTGCTATATCCAAAGAGATTGTTGGGGCTTCCGTATCGACTAAATTTTCGTTAGTAAAATCTTCGCCATCCACATTGGTAATAAGGAAATCCGCAGTTGAAGTAACCCCAGTAGCGTAAATAGACATGATAACTTTTCCATCAGAGAAACCTGTCCAAGCATTATCGCCACCGCTCATCGCCTTATCATTACTCATAAAGTCTCTAACTAGCCAAGGTACCCGATTATTTGTATATCCTGGAGCGGTTCCATAAAGTTGCCAATGTTTGGCATATAAGCGTCCAGTATCATTATCAAAATATAGTTGTAAGGAAGTGTCTTTATATTCTCTATCATTTCCTTCTAGTGAGAAGTCAAAAGTGGAAATAAAGCCGCCATCTTCGTGCATTTCCGCATTTTCTAAGGATGACATTAAACCAGTATCAAAATTATAAAAAATACCTCCATAAGCTTGTCCTGGAGCTTTTGCTCTAATACGCGAAAAGTTAGGCATATAAGAAAGATATTTATTTCTAATAGTTAAAATATTAGTCGGATCATTAACATCGATTAATTCGATATATAAACTTTCAGCATCAACAGTTCCTGAAGAATGAGGGTTAGCTCTTAATTCAATTAATTTAGTATTCTTTTCGTAATCAGGAAGAGATTCATCAAAGTGGTTGTCGCTTAAATCAATGACCTTAGAATAGACCATTTTAGCAGAGTCTTTTAAGGTAATATTGGCGCCAGAATATTCTTCGTTAGCTCTTGCTATACCGAAAGAGGAAGAGCATTTATCGCCATTAAAGAGCGATGCTCTCTTATCGTAAAGTTCAAAATAAGTAGAAGTTTGATAAACTTTTCCACCTCTAGTGAATTCATAACGAAGTTCATAACGACCACTTAAAGAAAGAGTAGCTTCTTTTTGTTTACTCTCACCATTAGGAAGATATAAAGTCGCAATAGCCTCATATTCTCTTCCTTCTAAATAGGCTTTAGCATCGGAAATTGTTAAGCTATCGCCTTTCTTTAAAGAAGTAGGAAGAGAGGGAAGAATATAACCTACTTTACTTTTTGAAACGTCCACTATTCTCTTATCGTTTAATAAGGAAGTGGTATTAGAAAGATAGATAATTTCATAAGTGCCATATTCGTCGAATGTATAGCTTCTTCCTAAATCTTTATAGGGAATAGTTGTAAGTAAAGTGCCATCTTTTTTAATATCAACTTTAGCTTCTTCAATCCCTTTAGTTAATAAATCACTTTGGATTTTAGCTTTAGGTAAATAAATAGAGGAATGAAGACCTAATTCGTTATTAACTTTTAAATCATATGTTTCTTCAAAAGAGAAATTGCCTTTTAAAGTAGCTTTATCAACAACTGGTATAGCATAACTTTTAACAGTATTAGCCCCGTAACTATATTCAACATAATAGTTATTTAAGGTTGTTGGGGTAAACGTTCGATTATTAGAAACAACTTCCGCCGCTTCGTTATAAATAGTGATTTTTGCTAAGGAAGAATCTATTTCTCCTTTAAAAGGATCAAAAATCTTTGGAAGAGGGACTTCATAAGCTTCATTTAAGATTGCTTTAGAAGAAAAGGAAGCACTGATTGCACGAGAATATTGAGCATCTATCGTAAAATCATAATTACCAAAGGTCTTAACTAATAAGGAAGCTTTAGTATCCGGAGACACTTTCTCCAAAGTAAGAGTTACGTTATATAAATCAAAAGGAACTAAATCATTCTTTAATCTCTTACCATCATTAAATTCTTTCGAGAAATCCCATAAATCATGATAAACGCCGTTACTTCCTAATATTTTTAAATTTAAAGAAGTAGGATCAAAAGACATCTTAGTCTCATAGCCATCATATTTATTGAAAGCTCCTTGAGCATTAAAGCCAGCAGTATAGCCTTTAGCAACTTCTTCTTTGCTCCAATCAATAACGGCATAACGGATTCCCGCTTCAACACCGCCATATTCGATAAAAGCTTCGCTATATCCGCTATAAGAATTGACTACAAAACGGAAAGATTTGTTAGTTTTAACATCGCTAAATTTTAAGGAATAAGTACCAACATTAATATTTCCCGCTTCACTCAATGCCAAAATATCCGTATTAAAAACGCCAGACATCGGAGTTTTAAGGGAGATAGAAACATTATCATCATATCCGTAAACCAATAAACCCTTTGAATTAACGGAAGCTTCAAAATAATTAGCCTTAGCTTTAATTAAAGAAGAAGAATAATTAAATAAGTCAGCACTAGTATTACTAGGTGCCTTTTTAATTAAAGATGGTAAAGCAGCACTGCCAAGTATAAGGGGACTTAAAAGTAAGAAATTAATCTTAGCTTTACTCATTTCTCATTACCTCCTTTATATTGATTAGTAGCTAGAGAAAGTTCCTCTAAAATTTCTGGTATTGTGGTCGTAGCTAAAGAAACATATTTATCACCACAACCATAATATATATAAAGAACACCGTCTTTATTTACCCAACCAGTTGGGAAAACACATCCTGGATACATTTCACTACTTTCGTAAGATTCTTCTGGTTCCATCACATAATTTTTAGTTTTAGCAATAATCTTCTTAGGATTATTTAAATCTAAAAGCATAAAACCAATGCGGTATTTATGATCTTTAATATTGACGCCGTGGTATAAAAGTAACCATCCCTTTTCAGTCTTTAAAGGAGGACAACCAGCACCAATTCTTTCGGTTTCCCACTCCTCTTGCCCAACTTTATAAAGCAATGAAGGAGTTTCCCATTCCATTAAATCATTAGAAGAAGAAATCCAAATTGAAGGATTTGGTCCATCACAATATGGACGTTCTATCTTATAAAATTTGCCCTTTATTTTTTCTGGGAAAATTACCACATCCCTATTATCAAAACGGGAATCAGTAATTCTTCCTAAACGTTTCCAATTATATAAATCGCGAGAATAGGCTAAATAAGAAACTGTGCTTCTATTGGTTAAAAAGGAAGGCCCTACATCCGGAGCTTTTTCATAAGGACAACCAGAATTTGGTCCAAATCTATCTTCAAAAGTGAGCCAATATCTACCAGCATAATATCCTCTAGCGGCATAAGTTAAGAAATAAGCATCACCCATTTTCACGATTCTAGGATCTTCTGGGCCCGCTGTATCTTCTCCTTTAGGATCACCTTCTAAGACGGGTTTGTTACTAGCTCTAGTAAAATGAATTCCATCTTTAGAAGTGGCTATACCTAAACTCATTAAATGTTTAGCGTCATTCCCTGCTGCTCGATAGACCATTACAAATTCATTTTTTATTTCATCAAAGACAACTGCGGGATTTAAGACACAAAAAGATTCCCAATCATTTTCCTTATTGGGGGACAAAATCGGGTTACCCTCGAATTTCTTAAGTTTCATATATTTCCTTTCGCAAAAAAGTCGAATAACTTGTTTGCTTTTTCTCTTGACTTCATTGTCTTTTTTTCTTCTTAATCTCACAATGTCGCTTTTTATCTTTCCTATATTGTTTTGTAACATTCAAAGATAATTTTACTTGTATTTATAATTCTTTAATTCGAAAATGATTATAGAGCTAGAAGATATGGAAATAATTTCTTTTGCTGACCCAATTCCCTTCGCAGATAGAGATCGCCTTGACGAGATTTGTTTTGGTTATCATATCAATACTTTTGACTTTCCTTCGCTTCATAAACATAAAGATTTTTGGGAATTTACAATTGTTACGGAAGGAGAGCTAATCAATCGATTAAATGGCAAAAACTATAGATGTTCAAGCGGAACTATGTTCATTGCCACAACTGAAGATACTCACTCTCTCCATAAAGTTGGCTTAGGAAAATTAAGATACATTAATTTAGTTGCTAGAGAAAAAGAATTACTTCAAATTATTAATGCCATATCCCCCCGTTTAAAAGATCAAATGGTTAATGGGAAACATTTCTTTTCTCTTCCTGACAGTATCGCTGTCGCAGTCGAATCTACCATTCACAGGGCTAATTTAATTTATGGTTATAGGAAGGGCTATAATGATTTGATTTGTTCCGCGGTGCTCTTGATCCTTCAATATATTTTCTATAAAAATATTGATGCAGAAGAGGAGAAACCATCTTTTGTAAATAAAGTATATGCACTGTCTTTACAAAAAGAGTTCCTTTCTTATCACGTTTCTGATTTATGTGAAGAACTTAATTACAGTAGAGTTCAATTAAATCGTCTTTTCCAAAAATATTTTCAAAAAACACCCCATGAATATTTAATTCAAAGAAAATTAAATTATGCTTTGAATCTTTTGACTAATTCTACAATGTCTACTAGTGAAATAGCGCTTAGAGTCGGTTTCCTTAATTTATCTCAATTTAACATTGATTTTAAAAAACAATATGGTGTCACTCCTGGACAATATAGGAAAGAAGGATTGTCCATTGAAAAACAAAAAGAATTAGCTAAAAAGATATAAATTTATCAATAAAACAAGCTACCTTTGGATTAAGAATATTTAATTAGACATTGTTTAAAGAAAATACATTTTACATATATCTTCTATATCAAAAATTAAAATACCCCTGCCTATTTTATCCAAGGATCAGGGGTTTTTATAGTCTAACTATTTGAATAATTAATAATCTACCGATAAAGGAGTGGCATAAACATCAACGCCAGTAAAAGTATCTGACCAAGTATAAGTTTTAAAAGCGGAATGTAAAGTTGTAATTTTATCCAAAACTAATCCACCTGCTAGCTGATTAGCGTGAGTACCGCTTAAAGTAATAAAATCGCAATAAGCAGCATATCGTCCTGGTGTGGATGTCGCAATTAATCTTACATGAGTCCAACATTCTCTATCCGTCGTTGATTTATAGATAAAAATCTTACTATTACCAGTTATGCCAATTTGATCACCTGCTCCAACAACATTATTCATCTTCACGAAAAATGAAGCGGATTTTACTTTATTTGCAGTTAAATCGAAAGAATTATTAAATACTTCACCGGCGATGCCTAAGTTACCACTTAAAGAGGCTTTATATACCGGAGCTCCTAAATAAGTTTCTTCAGTAAGTTTGGCACCATCCTTCAAAATATTATCAAGACCTTTTTCTTCTTTTACGACTTTAGAATTGATAACATCACCAAAATTCTTACTTGGACGAACTATATGAACATTTTCGGTGGTACATTCATAGGGAATTTTAATAAGGACATTTTCAATTTTTGATCCTTTTTCTAGTTTTCCAACAGCGCCAGCGATTTCATCATCCGCGTACCCTGCAACGCCCATGCTATTTTTAAAGAAATAGGCGGTTGAATTTCTTATTACGCCCTTATTGATCACTTCACAAGCAAAAGAGCCCGAGTCGTCACCAGTTTTCCCTGTAAAAATCATTCCTGCTGTTACATTTTCAATTAGACCACCATCTAAAGTAGTGCAGATTCCACCCTTCTTTAAACAGCCGGAATCAGAAAAATTAATAATCAAATTTTTAATAACACCAGAGAGAACCCCAACAACATTGCCACGTGGATCATTTGACCACCCACCTCTTTGTTGAGAATTGATCGTATGGCCTCTTCCATCTAGAACTCCTGCGAATGCATTAGAGGGGAAAGATGATAATTCAATGTCTTTTGCTAAATAGTAGTGCCCATTAACATCCATATTATGAAGTTCTTCTTCAGTAGTAATCGATGTTGCAGCTTTCTCTGTTGAGACAACATTAAAGTAAGTATAGTTTTGTTCCGTAATAACATGAGTATAAACTCCGTTGGAGTCGGGAGTTAATTCTGTAACTGTTCCCGTTCTATCAGCACCAACGGTAACTTTTAAGTCATATTGCATTGCATAGAAGCGATCAACATTAAGTTTTAAAGAAAGTTGAGTGCCCACTTTAGCTTGAGCAGGAAGAGCCTTTCCATCCTTGGTCGTAAAATGATAACCATTTCTCTTAGCATTAAACATTAAACGAGAATATACAGCATCACTTCTAACGCAGTCATAAGTTAAAGAGAATGATTTAAAACTAAATTCAGTATCTATTGCCTTTAAGGTAACTGCATATTTTTCAATCCAGAATGAACTTGGATCATTATCATCTCTATTATTGGTCCAAGAATGGTCAATATTCTTATATCCACCATCTTTATTTGCTTCAGCGGCACTTTGATAAGCGCCTCTCATCACACCATCTCCTCGGTCATTAATGACGTTAAACCAAGTCCTATTACTACCAGCATGTTCGCACTGTCCTTCGACGTTACTAACAGTTAAGCCTTTTATGCCCATGCCATAGAAAATACCAGCTCCATTCATACCATTGACGGAACCACCAGGAGAGGTCATAGGAGTTATATATGCTCCAGGCTTAAAGGTGATAACACCATCCTTTACACTAATATCGCCTTCAATCTCAAAACCATTTCCGTTTTTATAGATTGTTTTCTTACCAGTCGCGGGAACACCCATAAAATCTTCGGCTGTAAAATCTAAAGTAATAGTTTTTACATCCATTAAAGCGTCTTCACCAAAGAGAGATAGAGGTGCCTTCACTCCATACGAGATGGCGGCACTTCCGATAGCTATCACCGCTAAAAGCGAAGAGCTAAGTAGCATCAATTTTCTTTTTCCTTTTTTCATTGAAAGATTACCTCCTCAAAAGATGCTTTCTTGAAAGCGCTTTCATTGTAAAGAAAAAGAACTATAGTAAAAAAGCGCAAAACCTTTCATCTATATAATGTTTTGTTACATATTTTACAAAAAAAGCCCTTTTACAGGCTATTTTTAGAAATTTTTGTCTTCAAATTATTTATTAATGGAATCTTTGATTATTTGACAAATTTGTTCAGAAGCAATTTTTAAGTCTTGATTAACTACTCGATAATCATATTCGCTTTGAAGAGCAATTTCGTTTTTTGCTCTAGCTAATCTTTTTTCAATATCGCTTTCATTTTCGGTAGAACGGGAGCGAATTCTTTTTTCTAATTCTTCTAAAGAAGGAGGAAGTATAAAGATAGTGACTAATTTTCCTTTAAAAGTAGACATAACTTGTTTAGCGCCATTTACATCTATCTCTAATAAAACGTTCTTTCCTTTATCTAATTGTTCTTCAACTTTATCTTTAGGTGTTCCATAAGAATGTCCAACAAAAAGGTTATATTCTAAGAAATTACCTTTTTCGATATTCTTATGAAATTCTTCTTCGGAAACAAAATAATAGTCTTTGCCGTCAACTTCGTGGGGTCTTTTTTCTCTAGTTGTTAAAGAAACACTATAAGTAAGATTTAGTGAAGAATCCTTCATCACTAATTCACGAATAGATCCTTTACCAACACCAGAAGGACCACTAATTATAAAAAGAAGGCCTTTATCCATAGCGAAAGTATAAGAAATAAGTTAGTTTTCTACAACCTAAAAGGCGAAAATGTGAGCTGAAATCGCTTTCTTTCGTGTTATTATGAGTTGTCATGAAAACTTTATCTCTTGCTCAATTAGAAGTTTTCCTTCCTTTTTTGAAGGATAAATTAGTCAATAAACATCTATTAGAACCAACACTTCTATTAGACAAAGTTTTCTCATTTAAAATATCTGGAAAAGAAAAAGAAGGCTTAATTATTTCTTTATTATCCAACGAAAGTAACCTCTATCTTTCAAAGGAAGTTCTCTCTTATCCTTCTATATATAATAAGAATTTTGAAACTTTTAAAAGAGAACTACCTAATCCCTTAATCAAAGACGTTTCTTTATTAAATAATGATCGAATTGTTTCAATTGAATGCGAGATTCTAAACCGTGTTTATAAAGAAGAGACTCGTTTTCTAATTATTGAATTAATTCCTTCTAATCCCAATCTTTTATTGCTAGATGAAGAAGGAAAGATAATTTTTATTCTTCGCCCTACTTCTTTAGATAATAAGAGGCCTTTAATGAAAGGGTTAAAATATTCTTTATTAGAGAAAAGCGCCTTAACTTACAAGGAAAATAGCCTTAATTTAGATGAATATCTTCTTGATACTAATAAAGTCATTAGTGATTTATTAGATAAAAGAAAAAGGGAAGAATTCGCTACTTTTATTAAGGAATATAAAAGAAACATCAAGAGAGTGGAAAGAAAAATAGAGGCTATTAATGAAGACATTTTAGAGAGCAAGAAACATCTAGAAGATGATAAAAAGGGTGACGCTATATACATTAATTTAGAAGAATTAAAAGGAAAGAAAGTTACCAAATTTACTTATTTAGACGAGGAAATTACATTAGATCCTTCTCTTTCCTTAAATGAAAACGCTCTACGTTATTATAAAAAAGCTAAAAAAGCTAAAGAAACGATTAAATGTAGTGAAATTAACTTAAAAAATGCTCTCAAAGAGAAAGAGGAAAACGAAATAGCTTTAGGAACTATTTTAGAAGGAGACTTATTAGAGTTAGAAAGAATTTATAAGAACAAAGAAAAGAAGAAAGAGAAGAAAGAAGTCATTTCTAGCGCTATTTTGCCCTACCGCGTTCTCTACAAAGACACTTATATATATTTTGGGAAGAACGCTAAGCAAAATGATGCCCTAACTTTCCTTTATTTAACCGCTAAAAATCATTTATGGTTCCATATAAATGGCGAAAAAGGGCCACATGTCATCATTAAAAAAGATAATCCTGATGGTGATACTATCTTCCTAGCAGAATCTCTTGCTCTAATAGGCGCAGGAAAGGAAGAGGGCGAGGTTATTTCTTGTCTCCATAAAGATTTAAGAAAAGGCTCTAATTTAGGTGAAGTTAAAATGAAAAATTATAAAGTAACTCGTCTAAATAATGTTTCTAAAGAAGCTAATGAATTATTCCTAAAAGCGGAAAAAATGCCTTTAAGAAAAAACTAAATTATTTTCCGAAAACTTTTTCGTAATTTTCAATATCGCGCTGAATAGCTTTAATAGCCTCTTCTCTACCTCTCATTTCTCCAACTTGAGTTTTAGCGCCTTTTTCTAAATCTTTATAAACTTTAAAGAAGTGAGCAATTTCTTGTGAGACGTAATTAGGAAGTTCTTTAATATCTTTAAAATTTGAATATAAAGGGTCATGAGCGCAAACCGCGATAATCTTCGTATCTTCCTTGCCACCATCAATCATCGATAAAACGCCAACAGGGTAAGCTAAAGTTAAAGAAAGAGGGATAATTGGTTCGCTACAAATAACTAAAACATCTAAAGGATCTCCATCATCACTTAATGTATGAGGAATAAAACCATAGTTATGTGGATAATAAGTAGATGTTGAAAGAATGCGATCAAGAATTAACAAACCTGTTTCTTTATCTAATTCATATTTATTCTTTGAGCCAGCTGAAATTTCTACGCAGGCGATAAAGTGTTCTGGAGTAATACGATTTTTTTCAATGCTATGCCAAATAGTGTTCTTGTTCATATTTATAGTATAGCAAAAATCTAATTGAATAGCTTTTTATCATTTATTCCCAATTATTGATAATTTTTTTAAAAATTTCTTTAAGAGAGAAATATCCCCTCTTTAAAGGGTTTATAATAAGGGTATGAAAAAAGAAAAAACATTAACTTGGGTGGCAATTGGGGACTCCTTCACCTATATCAACGATCATTTAGAAGAAACGGGAGATAGACTTAAAAAAGGCTATCTAGACTACACAAAAGAACTTCTTCCTTTTAAAACTAACTTAATTAATCTAGGAATTAATGGTTCAAGAACGGAAAGCTGGGTAAATGAGCCTCTAGCAAAAGGCGATTTTTATACAATTTTGTTAGGAACCAATGATTGGTGGAATGGTTCTAGAGCAATTGGAGATTATGCTGATTTCTTAGGTAAAGGAACAGAAATCACTATTCTAGGGAATTTAGGTATTATTATTAGAAATATCAAGAAGATAAATAATAAGGCCAAAATATTCGTTTTAAATCCTGTAGAACGGGGTACTTTTGTTTATATTCACGATATTAATAATCGGGCACTTGATTCTACCCATAAAAATGTTCGTGGTTATTACGTAAAAGATGTTGCTAAAGCAATTTATGAAAACGTGAAAGGTGAAAATATCTTCCCAATCAATCTCCATGACGAAGTTCCTTTTACTAGTCAAAACGCTATGAAATTCTTTAGAGTAAAAAGAGACAATAAGATTATTGATTTATCTTATGAAGAATTTCACAAAGATCCTTTTAAAGATAGTCTAGATATTTATCCTTATCCAAAGGAAGCCATGGGTTATATGTGTGATGGTCTTCATCCTACCGATGAAGGGTATCAAATTATTGCCTCTATTTTAAGTAAATATCTTATTAAAGAACTTGTTAAATAAATTAGGATGATAAAAAAGAAATATCTAAAAATCGTTGCATTTCTGCCCTTATTTTCCTTTTTGTCTTTGTTTTCGTGCTCCAATAACACCCCTATTGCGCCGGATTTAAATAAAGAAATATCCCTTTTTAAGAGCGAAATAAAAGATGGGGAAAGTTTTGAAGATAGTAATAAAGTTTTATCTGCTTTAGAAGTTAATTCCCTATTAGATAGAGAAGAAAATCTAGCTTTAATAGTATCATCTAAGACATGTTCGTCTTGCCATTCTTTATACAAAACATATCAAGAAATTAAAGAAGAAATTCCTTATGAATTATTTGTTATGACTCCTATTGAGGCTCAGAAATTATCCGTTTCTCTCCTAAATAATCCTCTAAAAAATAAAGGAACTCCCAACTGGTTTTTTCTTAAAGATGCCTCTTCTCCCATTATCAAAGTTCAATATGGCGATAATGAAAATAAGTTCGCTTTAAAAAATAATTTAAAGCAAACCTATAAAAGGGAAACTACTTCTTTTATAGCGACAAGGTATTGGGATTACCCTTCTTTCTTAACAAGAAAAGAAAATAATAGCGATGAACTCTCCCTTATTTTTGATGGTAGTAATGAGGACTCTCTTTCTTTTTATAAAGAAAGTTTTCTCCCTTTTTTAAAAAAGAATTCTAAAGAATTAAGTATTTTAGATATAACCTTCTTTTCCTCTAGTGAAAAAGAAGAAATTTATCGCAATTTTGCGGTAGAAAATAAAAATTCTTTCTTTTTAAAGGACAATCTAACTTACCCATTAAACGAAAGAATCTTAGAAGAATATATTTAAATTAAGATTTAATAACTTTCTCACCTAGTTCTTGTTTAGGATCAAGGAAGGAAACAGTTTTTCTTTCTTTCTTCGATAAAGCTATAGCCTCTTCTTCATCAAAAGCAATTAAAGCTTCTTCCGATAAGATAATTACTCTATCTGGCATTACTTCGATAGCCCCATGAAAAAGAGCGAAATATAAGTTTTTCTCGGAAGTTTCTACTTTTAAAACTCCTTTAGGAGCAAGCTCAGCGATTAAAGGAGTGTGTTCTCTTAAAATACCTAAAGGACCATTGATTGAAGGGGCATAAATGGCCTTAGCCTCCCCTTCAAAAACTTTGCCAAAAGGAGTTAAAAGAACTAAAGAGAGGTCTTTCATCTTTTTCCTTCCATTTCTTTAGCTTTAGCCACTACTTCTTCGATAGTTCCGACATAAAGGAAGGCACTTTCTGGAAGAGTATCATATTTTCCTGAAAGAATTTCTTCAAAAGAACGGACAGTTTCTTTAATAGGAACATAAATTCCAGGTTGACCATTAAAGGAAGCAGCCACGTGAAGAGGTTGCGAAAGGAAATTTCTAATTCTTCTAGCTCTAGCAACAATCGCTTTATCTTCATCACCAAGTTCATCAATGCCTAAAATAGCGATAATATCTTGAAGCTCTTTATAACGTTGGAGTATTTTTTGAACTTCTCTAGCTACTTTATAATGTCTTTCTCCAATTACTAATGGATCAAGTAAATTAGAAGAAGAATCTAAAGGATCAACAGCGGGGAAAATACCTAAAGCAGCGATACCTCTATCTAAAATTGTTCTAGCATCAAGATGGGAGAAAGTAGTTGCTGGAGCAGGATCCGTTAAGTCATCCGCAGGAACATAAACCGCTTGAACAGAGGTGATAGAACCATCTTTTGTAGAAGTAATTCTCTCTTGGAGAGCACCCATTTCATTAGCTAAAGTGGGCTGATATCCAACTGCAGAGGGCATTCTTCCTAAAAGAGCGCTAACTTCACTACCTGCTTGAGTGAAACGAAAGATATTATCGATGAAAAGAAGAACATCTTTATGCTCCTTATCACGGAAATGTTCCGCCATAGTAAGAGCGCTAAGAGCAACTCTCATTCTTGCTCCAGGTGGTTCATTCATTTGGCCGAAACATAAAGCGGTATTCTTTAAAACACCCGACTCCTTCATTTCAAAATATAAATCATTACCTTCTCTACTTCTTTCGCCAACACCTGCAAAAACTGAAATTCCATTATGTTCACTAGCAATATTAAAGATTAATTCTTGGATAAGAACGGTTTTACCAACACCCGCTCCGCCGAATAAGCCAATCTTTCCTCCTTTTGGATAAGGGCAAAGAAGGTCAATTACTTTAATACCAGTCTCTAAAATCTCTTTCGAGACTTTTTGTTCACTAAATGTCGGAGCTCCTCGATGGATAGGGTCTCTAGGAGAGGAGGAAAAATCGTTATCTAAACCATCGATTGGTTCTCCTAAAACATTAAACATTCTTCCTAATGTCTTTTCACCAACTGGTACGGAAATAGGAGCCCCAGTATCGGTGACTTTCATGCCTCTTTTAACTCCTTCCGTAGCGCCCATTGCTACCGCTCTAACAATATCGTCGCCAATATGTTGCATAACTTCGATAGTTAGCGTCTTTTTATCATCTAGATGAACTTTTAAAGCGGTTAATAAACTAGGCAAATGACGATCAAGAAAACGAACGTCAATAACTGGTCCAACTGCTTGAACGACTTCTCCAAATTCTTCTTTCATCTTTTTTGTCCTCCTAACTATTTAAGCTACCACCAACAACTTCGGTAATTTCTTGAGTAATGGCATTTTGACGGGCTTTGTTATATTCGATATTAAGTTTTTTAAGTAACTCATCAGCATTATCGTTTGCGTTATCCATCGCGGTTCTTCTTGAAGCTTGTTCACTTAATTCACTTTCTAAGAGACTTCTATAAAGCATGGAAACCAAGTAATCAGGCATTAAGTGATGAATTAAAGTATGTGCCCCTTCTTCAATTATTGGGGGACAATAGGAATCATTCTTCCAAGGCTTTTTAGGAATTTGTATCGGCAAAAGTTGGAAAGCAATCGGCGTAAAAGAAATCGAATTAACGTAGTGAGTATATAAAATCACTACATTCTTATATTTCTTCTCATTCCAAGCATCTTTAATAGCTAAACATTCATTTCTTAATTCATCCATATTTAAGGAAGAATTAAGATTCTTAAAACGGAGGTCGATGTTTGGATAAATATTATTACGACTATAATGGTTAGCCATTTTCTCCCCTACTGGAGCCAAAATATCGCTTGGTTTAACAATCTTTTCTAGGGCTTTCCACATGTTGCTATTATAAGGACCACATAAACCCATATTGGAAGAAATAGCAATATATAAAGTTGGTAAATCCCCTTCATTTATTTCTCCATAATGAGTTTTTAATTCCGGGTCAGCGCCAAACAAATAGGCCATTAAATTTTGAAATTCTAATGCAAATTGGGCACCTTTTTCATAAGCCACACGAAAACGCTTGGTTTTTACAGAGGCAATTAGCTCCATCGCTTTAGTTGTTTTCTCTGTATTTTCAATAGAAGTTATTCTTCTTTTTGTTTTCGCTAATGATTGGGACATATTACCTCGTCTCTATAAAATCTTTGATTGCTTTCTTTAAGGAAGAGAGGGTCTCTTCATCAAAGGCTTTATGTTCATCTAAATAAGCAATAATTTCACGATGCGAAGAAGAAATATATTCATATAAACCAACTAAGAAAGGTTGTACTTCATTTAAAGGTAAATTATCTAAGAAACCTTCTTTTAAAGCATATAAATCAATAACTTCTTCCCACATTGAAATAGGAGCGAAATTTCTTTGCTTTAAAGCTTCCATTAAAACTGCACCATGAGTAAGAATATGTTTAGTTTCGACATCTAAATCAGAACCAAATTGCGCAAAAGAAAGGTTTTCATGATAGTTTGCAAGTTCAATCTTTAAAGCTTTAGAGACTTGTTTCATGGCCTTTAATTGCGCACTTGAGCCGACTCTAGATACGGAAAGTCCGCTGTCGATCGCGGGTCTTTGACCAGAAGCAAATAAGTCGCTCATTAAGAATATTTGACCATCAGTAATAGAGATAATATTTGTAGGAATATAGGCACTAATGTCGCCACTTTGAGTTTCAACAATAGGTAAAGCAGTAATCGAACCACCGCCATATTCTTTGGATAATTTGCAAGCTCTCTCTAATAAACGAGAATGGAGATAGAAAATGTCACCAGGATAAGCTTCTCTTCCGGGAGATCTTCTTAACAAAAGAGATAATGTTCTATAAGAAACAGCATGCTTAGATAAATCATCAAAGACAATAAGGACATCTTTTCCCTCTTCCATCCATTCTTCCGCAATAGCCATACCACTAAAAGGAGCAATATATTGTTGCGGCGCCGGTTCAGAAGCACTGGCATTAACGACTGTCACATAAGAGAAGCAATCTCTTTCTTTAAGAGAGGCTACTAAAGAAGCAACTGAACTATTTTTTTGCCCAATCGCGACATAAACGCAATAAACGCCTTTCCCTTTTTGATTGATAATCGTATCAATGGCAATGGAGGTCTTGCCAGTTTGACGGTCACCAATAATGAGCTCTCTTTGACCTCTTCCAATAGGAATCATCGAGTCAATAGCCTTAATACCAGTTTCTAAAGGAGTATTAACTGATTCTCTAGTCATAACCCCAGGGGCGATACGTTCAATAGGTCTAGTTTTAGTAGTTTTAATAGGTCCTTTATCGTCAATTGGTAAGCCTAAAGGAGAAACAACTCTTCCTAAAAGAGCGTCACCAACTGGAACTTCAACTACTTTGCCAGTTCTCTTTACTGAATCGCCTTCTTTAATTAAAAGATCGCTCTCTAAAAGAACTGCACCAACGTCTTCTGCATTGAGATTCATCACCATGCCATAAACGTTATGAGGGAAAAGTAATAATTCACCAAGCATGGCTCCTTCTAATCCATAAATGGAAGCAATACCATCACCAACAGAAATAACTGTTCCAACTTCGTCGCTTTCTATTTGACCTTCAAAATTTTTAATTTGTTCTTTGATAAGTCTAGCGACATTTTCAGTATCAAAATTCATTATTTCCCTCCTTTTACAAGTAGTTCTTCTTTTAATCTTTCGATTCTTCCTTCAAGAGAACCATCGAATAGTTCGTTATCAATATAAATACGGACCCCACCTATTAGGCGTTTGTCGACTCGATTAACTAAATCGACTTCGACATTAAGTTTCTTAGCAAATATCTCTTCAAAAGAAGATATTTCCTTTTCATTTAAAGGGTAAACGCTATAAATGATTCCTTCTTTTATTTTTAAGTCTTCATTAGCTAAATGACGAAATTCTTTCTCAATCATCGGCAATGATTCAACATAGTGCTTAGCTACAATCATCTTTAAGAAAGAAGCAAAGTGTTTTTCTTTAATCTCTTTTAATAATGTTGTTTCTAATAAAGGCAAACGATCTTCTTCACTAATTGAATAAGAAGAAAGTGTTTTTAAAAATAATTCATTTTCCTTAGAAAAAAGGAAAGAAATGGTAGCAAAAAACTCGTCTCTAGTATTTCTAATTGAGCCATTCTCTTTGGTTAAAGAGAAAAGCGCTAAAGCATAGCTATGAGCGAGTTCCGCTTTCATTATTTCTTTTCTCCCTCTAAATTATCTTTTAAATCTTTTAATAATTTTTTATCGAGCTTTTCATCAACATTTTTAGCTAATACTTCTTTGGAAGCATCTAAAGCAATGTTAATTATTTCTTCTTTAAAAGAAGCCTTAGCTTTTTCTAATGCCCCTTCAATATCTTTATCGGCTTGTCTCTTAATTTTTTCGCTCTCTTCAAGAGCTTCTTTTTTAATCTCATCAGCGGAAAGAGCAGCATCTTTTTTAGCTTTTTCTACAATTTCTGCCCCTTTAGCTTTTGCTTCTAAAACCATTTTGTCACATTCTTCCGCTTTTGCTTCGTGAATCTTTTTGGCTTTTTCAGCATCATAGATGTTCTTCTCTATAGCATTCTTTCTGGCATCTAAATATTTCTTAACTGGTTTATAAGCGATGAAATATAAAGTAATAAAAAGAACAATGAGGGCTAAAAAATTGATTAAGAAACTCCAAAAATTAGGAAAAAGCTTGTTTAAAAAATCTTCTTCCGTAAAGGGAGCTGAACCTTCTCCATCAAATATCTTTAGCGACAAAAACATCTTTTTTTCCTAGGCAACCGCTCTTGGAGCAAGAACAAAGAGAATTAAAATAGCAACAATTAAGCAATAAATAGCGGTAGATTCGTCCAAAGCAACAGCAACAATCATGTTGGAACGAAGCTTATCAGCCATTTCTGGATTTCTGACCATACCATCAATAGCATGTGAACAAATCATGGCTTCACCGATGGAAGAGAGACAACCAAAGGCGACACAGATAGCGGCCGCAATTGCACATAAACCCAAACTCATAAAATTACCTCCTATATGGTTTTGGAACTTATTCCCATGTTTAAATTTTCCGTCAGCGGAATATCTTTTTTAGAATTTGTATCTTCACTTGGTCTTTCTTGCGCAATCCATAAAGCGGTTAAGCTAGCAAAAACCAAGGTTTGAACAAACCCGGAGAATAAGCTGAAATAAAGATTAAGAATGCCCATCGGTATTGGGGCAAGGAAAGTGCCAGTCCAGTTAGGATAGGCATTCCAATAAGATAAAGGATCTAAGCCAATAATGCCATTAACTCCAAAGGAAAGGAAAATATTGTGCGATAAATTAGATAAAGCCCACTGCACTAAACCGATAATTACCGAACCAGCAAGACAGTTTCCAAACATACGCATCGTCGTAGAAATAATTGGCGACCACATAGTAATTAAGTTAATTGGTAAAAAGACTGGAATAGGTTCGATATAACGATGGAAATAGCCAAAATGTTGATATTTGATAGCGACAAATTGAATAATCACAAACATGATAATCGCTAAGGATAAAGGAGCGGCTAACCAATCAATAACAGAAGGAAGGCCAAGCAAAGAAAAAGTAAATCCTAAGAATAAATAAGCAAATAAAGTCCAAAAATACCCGCCATAAATCTTAGCGCCATTCCCCATATTAGAAGCAACAAAGTTATCACACATATTAGCGTATAATTCCGCTAAAAAGAGAATTCCCTTTGGGCGCTTTAAATATTCTTTTCTTTTTAAGCCAATCTTAGCTCTTATACCAATGATAATTCCAACAATTAATAAAATTATCATTATTAAAAGAGAAGAGAGTAAAGGAGCATCAATAGAGGCCATCCCCTCCCATTTGAACATTGAAGACATGCGTTCATCAGAAGCAGTTTGATAAATGCTTAGCATCATTCAATCTCCTCGCTCTTATGAACTTTAGACTCTTTTTTCTTACAAAAAGATAAAATTAATAAAATAAAAGGCATCGGAATCAAGGATGCGGCGCATGTATAAAAAGAAAAGGCGTCAAAACCTCCAAACCATTCTTTTTTAAAGGTACAAATAGCGCCTAAAAGTAATATTAAGAGATACCCTAAAGTCCTTAAACCATTTAATAACAAAACTAAGGACATCTTGCCATTATTTCCTAAGGCTTTGCTTTGATAATCAATCGAATAATAAGCTATAAGAGAAAAAATACTTCCTAAAAGCCAGCCTAAGGGATAAGAATAACCTTGGATCTCATAAAAGAAAAATAAAGGCACTAAGCATAAGAAAATAAAAAGAGAAAATATCCCTAATATGAAGAGAGTTCTGTCTCTCTCCTTTAAATTTAAGTACCAGGTAGTCAATTTTTTCACCTCTTTACTTTAATTTCCTTTAGGAAAAATGTCAAAGTAGGAGCGAGCAAAAATAAACATATTTAGTCAATTGTCTAACAAATAGATAGATAAGCTATTAGAAAAGCTTTTACTTTGTAAAGAAATTTTTACTTGCGAGGTGTTATTAGCTATCGTTACAATGATAAACTTTGATGAAAGGAGGAACAAAAAATGTCCTTTACTGTTACTTGTCATGGAAAAAAAGAAAATTACGAAAAGAAGGTAGCCTTGCTCTCTCTTTTAACTAAAGAAGAACTTGAAAAGAAAGATATTATTGCCGCTAAAGTAAATAATCGTGTTCGTGACTTAAATTATGAAGTTTACTATGATGCAGAAATTGAATTTTTAACAGTTTCTGATCATGAAGCGATGAAAATCTATGAAGCTAGTCTTAGATACATAGTCGCTATGGCTTTTGCTAGAGCCTATCCCCAACTAAAAATCCGTTTTGCTTATAACGTATCTAGAACATTTAGTGTTCATATCCTCAATCCCGGTGTTAGTGCTAACACTGCGATGCTATTAAAAATCAATCACGAAGTCGATCAAATCGTTAAGAACGATTACCCTTTAAAACGCTTAGTTGTTCCTAATAATGAAGCTTATGAAATCTATAAAGAGAGGGGTTTTGACGATAAAATTGAGCTTTTGAAGTATCGTCCAGAGAAAACTGTCCACTTCTATCAAGCAGAAGAAAACCTCGATTATATGTATAACCATCTCGTTCCTAGCACTGGTTATATTCATAATTATAAAATTCGCTTATATTCTCCTGGTTTCTTAGTCCAATATCCCCGTTCTGAATGTAATGGAGAAATCCCGACATTTGAAGATGCTCCAACATTCGGAAGAGTTTTAAAAGAATCGCACGATTGGGCAAAAATTGTGGGGCTAAATACAGTCGCTCACGTTAATGAAGAAATTGAAAAAAATGGGCCAGTTGAGTTAATTAACGTTTGCGAAGCTCGTCATAACCGTCAACTTTGTGAACTAGGACAACTTATTGAAGATGATATTAAAAATATCCGTCTTATTTGTATCGCCGGACCTTCTAGTTCAGGAAAAACCACTTTTGCAAACCGCTTAAGAATTGAATTGTTATCCCGGGGCATCAAATCTGTAAGAATCTCCATCGACGATTATTATAAAGATAAAAATGAAATTCCTTTTGGCGAAGATGGTGAACAAGATTTTGAAACAATCGACGCTTTAGATATTGATTATTTCCAACAAGACATCATCAATTTAATCGCAGGAGAAGAAGTAGAAATTCCTCGTTTTGACTTTCGCTTAGGACATAGAGTGCCCGGAAGAAAACTTAAATTAACCGCGGAACAACCAATTATTATCGAAGGTATTCACGCTTTAAATGAACAACTTACTTCTAGCGTCCCAAAGAGTGATAAATTTAAAATCTTTATTTCTCCTCAAGCCCAAATGAATCTTGATGACCATAATCCTTTATCTCTTACAGATATTAGATTACTTAGACGCATAGTTCGTGATCAAAAATTCCGTAGAAGCCCTGCTGAGGAAACTTTCTCGATGTGGCCTAAAGTTCGCGCGGGTGAATTTAAATGGATTTATCCTACACAAGAAGGCAGTGACTATGTCTTTAATAGCTTCCTTCCTTATGAGATTGCTATTATGAAGAAGCACGCTATGCCACTTCTTTCCTCTATCCCTAACGAATCTCCCTTCTTCCCCGACGCAGAAAGATTATTAAGGATGCTAAAATATTTCACTGATTTAAGTGATGATTGGGTGCCATCTAATTCTTTAATGAGAGAATTTATCGGTGGTTCTTGCTACGCAGACGTTTAATTTTTCTTATTTGATAAAAGAGCAAAACGTTTTTGCTCAAAGTTATAACAAGAAACAAGCTCGTTAAAATAAAGCTTTCTTAAAGCTAAATAACGAGTTTTTTCTTCTTCGGGAGCGCTAGAAAGATAAATGGAAGAGAATACCTTTTCTAAACGGAAGAAAGATTCATATAAATTGAGAATAGCGATGAAATAATAATAATTCTTACGAGAATAAATTAATAAAGGCGAAGAATGGGCGATTTCACTAGACATCTCATAAATCTTGGCATATTGCCTTAAACCCGCCATTCGTTCGACACCATCACGGAAATTAAATTTGAAATCTTCAATTTTACCTTCTTTAACTTCAGGAATTTTCGCTAACCATCCATATTCGATGAAGCGTTTCATATCCTTACTTTTAAGATTGTTTTCTCTCATTCCTTCTTTGATCTCTTCAAAGATTTTATCCGTCTCTTCTTTGCTACCTAACCCACTTCTAAAGGCAATTGCATAACGAAGATGGCGAAGATAAGCGGAAATCACATCCCTTTGATAACGAAGAAGGACTTGTAAAATGCATTCATTTTCGTGCAGCGTTCTCCAAGTACTAAAAGCTTCCGTTTCAAAGCCGTTAGTTAAGAGCATTACAATACATTGGGCCATTGAAAAGCCTTTTTGGAGAATATCAATAATTAAAGTCTTATCGGGTTCTCCCCTCTTATAACGGGAAAGCATACCCAAAATAAAATTTAAATAGAGGGCAATAGTAGAAATTTCTGGCTGGAAACGGTTAGCGAAATTGCCATTTTTGAAGGCTAAATGTTCATTCGTATAATATTTATCTAAGGCTAATGATAAAAGAAATGATTCATATTGAGGGGAAGAAATAACCTCCTCTTCTTTCTTTTCACTTGAACAAAGGTAAAAATAATGCTCATAGACGATATATAAGGCTAATTGAACAGGGTTAATAGGAATACTCTCTAAAAGATGGTTTTCTTTTGGTAAATCCTCTGCTTCGTCTAAAGCATCAACATAACAATCATAAAGAAAATCGTAGGATAGTCCTTTAGGCGCTTTAATAGCTTCTAAGAGATGGAGAAAATCTTCTTTCTTAAGTCTTTCTACTTCCATACCTTCATTCTATCTCTTTTAAAGAAATATCACTAAGAGAAAGCAAATAAGTGTGCACTTTTTTCTTAAATACTTTACTAACATAGTCTTTATAGCTATCTAATTGTTTCTTGTAATCAGGATCATTAATGTCCTTGGTCTTAAAATCAATTATGTAGGCTACATCGTCTTCAATTAACAATAAATCGATTGAACCTGTTAAATTATTATCTCCATCATAAAAAGCATATTCGTGATATTCTTTGGCTCCATTAAGATTAGAAAATAACGGGAGATTTAATACTTTGGAGATTTTCTCTTTTAATGGACCTTCTTCTAAGAAAGAAAGGTCTTTCTTAATGAAAGAAGTTACTTCTAAAATGCGATGGAGATAAGTTCCATAAGTTAATTTAGATAAATCCTTAATAGAAGCGTTTTCTTTAGACGCTCTCTTCTTTTCTTTGATTTTAGGAGGGAAATTAATTTGCCTAAGTTCAATTTTATTTAGAGAATTATTGAATACTTCGTCTTCATTTCTTAATGGTTTGTCTTTAATTGCCACTACTTTTTTAAAATTAGGAAAAGCATTTTTAGATAATAAAGTAAAATTAGAATAGGTCTTATATTTTAAAATGGAAAATTTAGGTTCCATTTTAGAAGGGTCATTCTTATCAGAGATAAAGCGTAATTTTCCATAAGATTTTATAGTAAGAGGTTCAAAAGAAATCCCTTCTTTTTCTTCCTTTACAAAAATAAATTTACATTCACTTCTAGTTAAAGCTACATATTCTAAACGCATTTCTTCACTTAGCGACTTCTTTTCATCTAAATAAGAAAGCATCATAGATAACGGCGTCCCCTTTTCTTCTTCATTTTGAATAACAGGTAATAAGACGCCGAAGTCTTTAGAAACAGAAGAACTAGTTAGTTTAAGAGAATGTCTTAATAAGTCTTTTTGGTTACCTATTTGATAAACAATTGGAAATTGTAAACCCTTCGACTGATGAATAGTCATTAAACAAGCAGAAGAAACACTTTCTGAAGGTGGTTCAATGGATTCTTTAATTTTATAAGTCTCTTCATCAAAGAAATTGTTAATAAAATCTTCAATGGAATAGCCAATTTTTTCGTAAATTATGGCTTTTTCAATAAGACCATTTAACTTCTCGTAGTTACCAATAACCTTACCAATGATAGGTAAGTTCTCATAAAAAGGATAGCTATGAAGCATTAAGCTAATCGCATCGCCTAAAGGCAAGCTAGTCATTTTCTTCTTAATCTCTCTAAAAGAAGTGAATAAAGGAGAATTTTTATAACTACCATCTAATAAAGCATTGGCAATTTCTAAATCACTAGCTTGATATAAATAACTTCTCATAATGGAAGCGTAACTATGTTTTTCTTCAATTTCATTTGTATCAATATTCAAATAAAGAATTAAAAAACGCTTAAATATTAAGAAGATATCTTCATTAAATAAGTCCATATCATCAGCGACAAGTAAAGGTATTTGAGCATCGTTAAAAATTCTAGCTATAGAAACAAAATTGGTTTTATTCCTTGATAAGATAACAAAATCTCCAAAAGTCGCTTTTCTTTTTCCTCCGTTTCTAAGAGGAATTTCATATTTTCCTACTTTAGAAAGGATGTCATTTACTACCGCGGTTATTTCTCCTTCTAGACTGCTTTCACCTTTATTTTTATTAAAGGAAAGAACTTCAGTTTCATATATAGCTTTTTTATCTTCTCCATATAAAGCTTTATTACCAAACAATAATGATTGATTTTGATCGTAAGCTATATCGCCAAGTTCCTCATTCATTGTTTCTTCGAAATAATGGTTGATATCCTCGATAACATTTCTAGAACTGCGATAATTAGTATTCAAAGTGATTAATTCGCCATCATCATGGTTTCGATATTTTATAAATTTCTTTCGGAAGTTGTCGGGATTAGCATTCCTAAAGCCATAAATAGACTGTTTCATATCGCCAACACAGAAAAGATTGTTATTACTAATTAAAGAAAGGAAATCTTCTTGTAAATCGCAAGTATCTTGATATTCATCGACCATTATATAGCGATATTTATTTTTGACTTCTTCTCTAATATTTTCTTTCTTTAAAATTTCACGAGCAAAGAAAGCGATATCACAAAAGGAATAAATATTCTTTTCTCTCTTAAAAGCTAATAATTTATCGTGCACTTCTTTAGCAATATCTGATAAAACCCTGACATACCCTTGCTCATTTTTCCAATCATTCATAGATTCTTCGAATTTTCCAATTTTCAAAAAATCCCCTGCAAAAGCATTATATTTTCCTCTAAAAGCATCAAATTTTGCCTTTTCTAAAGCAGTAATTTGGTTACTTGTAAGAACCATTTCTCCTTCTTTAACTTTTTTTAATTTTAGATCCTTGGCGGTAGGAAAAGGTCCAACCTTAGAGAAAAATTCAAAAAGCAAGTCAGTAGATATTGTTGCCGTAGATAACGCAAAATAGGGACTTAGAAGACCATAAATATTATCGGAATCTTTAAATAGAGCGTTATATTCTTCTACTAGATTATTCCATCTATCTTTTTGAAAGGAAATCCAGTTATCTTTTCTGGAAGCAAAATAATCATCTGAGAAATAAAATGTTGGTAAAGAAGCTATAAATTCCTCTGGATTTATTGAGGCATTAGCCTTTCTTAAAATGTCTCTAACAATCTCTTTAATTGGTTCATCATCATGATTAGCAAATCTTAAAACAAGAGAGATAAAATCCTTGTCTTTCTTTTCATAATATTTGAGGAAGACTTCTTCAAGAATCTTCTCCTCTTGAGTCAAAAAGAGATCTTCACTACCTATCGTTATATCTTTAGGCAAACCGATTTCTAAGTGATATTTGGAAACTAAAGCAAAATAATAGGAGTCAAATGTACAAATATCCCCAGTTTCCACTTCATTGGAAACATCTTTTTTAAGTTCCCCTTTTCGATAAGCTTCTAATAAAGCTTGTTGAATCCGGCCTTTCATCTCCCCTGCAGCTTTATTAGTAAAAGTAAGAACTAATAGTTCACTTACTTTCGCTCCTTTTCTATCTTCTAAAGGAACATTATTGTCTCTTTCTTTTTCGCCTTCAATAATTATTTCTTTAACTCGCTCAGTTAAAACAGCGGTTTTCCCACTTCCTGCGCCAGCGCTAACTAAATAATTGCCTTCTCTGGCATGAATAGCTTTTTCTTGACCTAAATTCCAACCCATTTCATGCCTCCTCATCCGATTCTTCTTCAGTAGAATCATCGTCATCGTTATTTTTTAAAGTTTCAAAATCACTTTTCTTAACAAAGCAAACATCTTTAAAGGCGCAATATTGACAAGAATCATGTTTAGTCCCTTCAAATATTGGTGAAATTAAGAAAGAACCCTCATTAATCATCTTTTTTGCCTCTTTACAAGAAGAGCAAACCTTCTCTTTATAATTATCCATTTCCTCTTCATTAAAAGACTTATCTGTAGAAGAGAGAGTGCCATCCTTTTTAAGAGATAAAGAAACTATATAATCGCTATGATTTGTGCTACCAAAAGTTCCAATATCATTCCAGAAAGCATAGTCATTTAAAAACATTCCATCTAGTTTTAAAGATTTTCTGTCCTCACTTGTTAAAGTAGTATCATCACTTTCATTAAAGTCCATTGACAAGATGTGAGATATAAAAATACCGGCGATTTGTAGGTGATTTTTCGTTTCTTCAGTTAATGCTGTCGCATAAAAAGGAAGTTGCGACTTTAAACCATATTTCAAAAATAAGTCTTTAGAGAAACTTCCGCTTTTACCAGTTTTATAGTCAATGACAATTAAGTAATCAGTATTATTCTTCTTAAAGAAAAGTGATTTATCAATTTTTCCTCTTAAATAAAGAGAGTCCTCTAGCTTAAAACAGAATTCGTGTTCCGCTTTAACGGTTAAATTAGGGAGATAAGACTCAAATTCTTGGAAAAATTTAAAACCTTTTTCGCCATAAATCTTATATCTATCTAAATAAAAGAGGTCTCTAGCATTGATATTATCGGGCTTTCCAAGCGCCGTTTCTTTGGCGTTTTCAAAAAGTTCCTCATATGTTTTATTTGGAAAAGAAATTGAATCTTCTAGGGCTTTATGTAAAACATTCCCCTTCCACATTGAAAAGGTATTTATATTAGGCGAAAGCTTTAATAAATTGTTATAAAGATATTGAAAATGGCAAGAATTAAAAGTCTCTAAACTGGTAGGAGAAAAATAAATTGTCTTACCTTTCCAGAAAGGTAATTTATCCTTAATTTGATAATTAAAGGTTCTAAAGTGAGGATCAGAAAGCTCTTTTAGGGTACTAATTCGCTCATCGTTTTCTCGATAATCATATTTCTTGTCTAACAAAGAAGATAAAAGATACATCCCCTTCTTTTTAGAATATTCAAAAGTTAAAGGAGGAGGATTCTCACTTTTTAAGTTAAGCCTATAAGCCAAGGAAGATTTTTGAGCATCTTCATTAAAAAAGAGAAGCGAATAAGAAAGATATTTTAAATTCTCTGAAAGCAATAAATTTTCTAGTTGTTTGCTTCCCTCTACTGTTTTAGAAAAAGATGTTTCTAAACCAATTTCTTCTCTCTCTTTGTCGCTAAAATAAGTATTATCGCTATAAGCAATAGGATAATATTTCATTGCAAAATTAATACAATATACGTGGGAACCTTCAGGAGCTAAAAATCCTTTTAAAAGGTGCACTACATTCTCCTTTTTAGGAGAAGATAAGGAAATATCTTTAGCAACTTCTTTAGCTAAAGATAGTAATTTTTCTTTGTCAGTAAAAGCCTCAGTTAACGGAGAAAATTTATTATAAAAGGAAGTTAAATCATAGTTAGGATAAGCTTTCTTAGTCTCTTCAAAAGCTTCTAAAAAATTTTTTTCTTCATATAAAAGCAAGAATTTTTTAAAGGCTGGAGAATCAAATAAACGATGGTTAGTTTCCCCTTCAATTTCAAAACCATATAAAGGGCATAAGTCTTTTAAAAGGGTAAGAGCTTTATCGTTGGTACCGGCGATAAAGATTTTATCGATAGGAAAAGAAGAATCTAAATCTTCTGCAATTTCATTTAAGAGATAATGAATCTCTTCATAAGCATTTTTAAATTCGTATATTGGCTTTAGGGAGGTCGCTTTTTGAGGAGGCAAGGTAAAATCAATCATCATATTAGAACAAGATGAAGAAATTAATTCACTTATTGTTCCAGTAAGAAAATAACTATCAATTAATACATGTTTATAAGCAAAACTCTTTTCAGGGAAAGGAGTTTTCATTAATAAATTATCTTTTATCAATTCTTCTCTTAAAGAGGAGAGAGAAAGTAACTTTTTAGAGGTTGTTCTATTAAAAAATGGTGAACAAAAAGCTTCTAAAACTTGATTAACAATTTCATATGGCAAGCCTTTTAGAAGTAGATAATTAATCGCTCTAGCGTCGTAATGAAAGCCAAAAAGCTTAAAAAGATCTTCTCTGGTATAAAGAGACATATCGAGACTAGGATTATTTCTCTTTAATAATAAATAATCTTGATGTCTTTCTTTGGGGGCAATAATAACGTAAGGACGATCTTCATTAAAATATAAATTCATTCTTTACATTATAAATAATTAACTAGATTTATTTAATACCTACTTTGAAAACTCTCGTTGCTTTTACCGCTGCTTTCCAACCCTTATATAAGTTTTTAGCTTCTTTTTCTTCCATTGAGGGGTAAAAACATTTTTTCGCCCCATGATTATGCTCAATTTCTTCAATATCTTTCCAAAAATGAGAACCTAAACCCGCTAAATAGGCAGCTCCTAAAGCAGTTGTTTCAACACATTTAGGAAGAGACACTTCACATTGAAGAATATCACTTTGAAATTGCATTAATAAAGAATTAGCGCTGGCTCCTCCATCTACTTTAAGTACTTTAAGAGATAGTCCAGCTTCTTTTTTCATTAAATCGATAACATCTTTAGACTGATAAGCAATGGAATATAAAGCCGCTCTAGTGATGTTATGTCTATCGGCACCTCTAGTAAGACCAAAAATAGCACCTCTAGCAGCATCATCCCAATAAGGAGTACCAAGTCCAACAAAAGCGGGAACAAAATAAACTCCTTGAGTATCGGGTTTACGCATAGCATATTCTTCGCTTTGACAGCTTTCTTTAAACCAATCCATTTCGTCTCTTAACCATTGAACGACCGCTCCACCAATAAAGACACTACCTTCTAGAGCGTACGTAACTTTGCCATCAATTTGCCAAGCAATGGTTGTTAATAGACCCTTCTTAGATAGAATAGGCTTATCACCAGTATTCATTAACATGAAGCAACCCGTACCATAAGTATTTTTACTATCGCCTTCATGGAAGCAACATTGTCCAAATAAAGCACTTTGCTGATCTCCAGCTACACCCCTAATTGGCACGTCACAATTAAAGAAAGTTGCCGTTCCAAAATCCGCTGTATTATCTAATACTTTCGGCAAACAAGCTGGATTTATCCTAAAAAGAGAGCAAAGTTCTCTATCCCATTTTCTCTCAAAAATATTATATAAGAGGGTTCTTGAGGCATTAGAAATATCCGTAGCATGTACTTTTCCTTCAGTTAATTTGTAAATTAACCAACTATCAACTGTGCCAAAAAGAAGCTCCCCTTTTTCCATCTTTTCTTCAGCACATTTAACATGCTCAAGAATATAACGTATTTTAGAAGCACTAAAATAAGGATTTACTCGTAACCCAGTTTTTTGACGAATTAAATTTTCATCTTTTAAATAACGTTTACAAATTCTCTCAGTTTGCTTTGATTGCCAAACAATAGCTTTATGAATAGCTTTACCAGTATTTTTATCCCATAAAATGGTAGTTTCTCTTTGATTAGTAATTCCAAAAGCGGCTACTTCAGAAAGCTTCGCTCCACTTTTGATAAGTAATTCATTAACAACATCAACTACACTAATCCAAAGCTCATCAGCATCTTGCTCAACATAACCAGGATGTGGATAAAGACAATTCACTGGACGTTGCGCTTTAAAAAGAAGTTCACCATTTTTAGAAATTAGAACAGCTCTCGTAGAAGTAGTTCCTTGGTCAATAGACAATATATATTTTCGCATAGAAGCATTATAAAAGCAGTCAGTCTTCTTTTAAAGACTTAGACGAAAATAGCGGGGTTTTGCAAACTTTTTTTATTTTTTCTCTCTTGCAGCTAGACGATCTTCGATTTCGTTTATTTCTTTTACAATAGAAGCGCTAAGGACTTCGCAACCATCTTTAGTGATTAATAAATCATCTTCAATACGGATACCCATATCCTTTTCAGCAATATATAAGCCAGGTTCATCACTGATAACCATACCAGGTTCTAATTTAATGTCGCGATAGGCTCTAGAAGAGCTAGAAAGATATGGATCATGAGTATCTAAACCAATAAGGTGACTTACTCCATGGAAATAATATTTACTAATTTCATCTTTGCTAGATATTAAGCCAATAGCTAAACAACCATTAGCTAAATAGTCAATGGTTGCATTTTGAAGTTCAGCAATGGTAATACCAGGTTTTGCTAAAGCGGCTACCATTTTATTAGCGCCTAAAACAATTTCATAAACTTGTTTTTGGAAATCAGTAAATTTTCCATTTACAGGTACAGTTCTAGAAATATCGCCGCAATAATAGCCATATCTAGCACCTAAATCCATTAATAATAAGTCGCCATCTTTTAAAGTGCTTAAAGGCGTTGGGTAATGGAGACAAGCGCCATTCTTTCCACTAGCCATAATAGTTGGGAAAGAAGTTCCTTGATAGGCATTTAAATCATTAATAGTGTGATGGAAAACATTAGCCATTTCAAATTCTCTCTTGCCTGGAGCCATTTCTTTCCAAATGGAATAAATGCCCACTTTAGTAATTTCCACTGCTTCTTTTAAAAGAGCAATTTCGGAGGCGGATTTTCTTAATCTTAAAGTAGTAATTAATGGATATGCATCTAAAATCTTAACTTCTGGATAAGCTAAAGAAAGAGTATTTGAAAGATCATTAGTGGTAGTATCTTCCGCTACTTTAATTTCTTTATCTAAATCTAAATAAAATAAATTAATGGCACCATATTCTTGGATATCAGGAGATAAGATTTGTTGAATTTTAGATTCGGTAGAATCATTAAGCAAAACATTTCTTATTCCAGAAATTTCGGAAGCTTCTTCTGTAGTAAGACGTTTCCCATACCATTTCTCTTTTCTTTCATCGAATGGTGAAATAAAGAGAAATTCTTTCTGCTCACCATCAGAATTAACCAAAATTAAAGCGCTATCTTCTTGTTCAATACCAGTTAAATAATAGAAATTACGATTAACTTCAAAAGGATAGTCTTCATCGGCACTACAAACCTTTGGTTGGCCACTATAAAGGATCATAGCGCTATCATTTTCCATCATTGAAAGAATTCGAATTCTTCTCTCTTCATATTCACTTGGTAAGATTTTCATGATCAATTTTTCTCCTTATTATCTTCTCTTCTATCGAGACATTTTTGAGTTTATTTCCATATTGTTCTAAAAGAACATTCATAATATTAGCATCTATTAATAGAACTAGTTTGACTAAAAGAAAAAATTCTTTTACTTCCAAAGAAAAAGATAATCTTTTGCTATCTTTTTTTAACGCTTCATAAGTTCCGTAATCCGTTTCTAAAGAAACTTCTTCTATCGGGATAAATATAGCTTCTTCCATATTATCAAGAGCTAAGGAAAGAGCCTCTCGATAGGTTCTTGTTAATCTTGGTAAGCCTAATTTTCTACCCCCAAAATAACGGACAACAAAGACAATAACCTTATCCACTTCTTTTTGACGCATTATATCTAATAAAGGTAACCCAGTGCTGCCTTTTGGTTCCCCATCATCGCTCATTCCTTCAAGAGGTAAGAGACGATAAGCGAATGGATAATGAGTGGCTTTAGGAAAACGTTCCCTAACTTCTTTTTCTAATTTTTTAACATCATCCTTATCTTCTAAAGGATAAAGACAAGCAATAAATTTAGAAGAAAGCACTTCTATCTCTTTAATTAAAGGAGAAAAAGGATATTTCATAATAGAGTTGGATTTAATATCTTAATAGCCTTAGCGATATAACCACTATCTCCAAAAGGAGAGCCAATAATTGCGTCTTCTTCAGGAATTCCTGAAGAAGCACCATGATAGATGCCGTCATTCACTAAGCATTCATAAATCATACCTTGGTAATAAGAAGCGAATAATTCTTTGAGATTTTCATTTGTTGTTTCTGGCATATAGGATTTTAAGACATTCGCTAAATTATTTTTAATTTCAGGCGTTAAAGCAGTCGAAGATGGATAAATTTTATTGATTTGCCCCACTAATTCCGCTGTTTTAGAAATTAATGTATTAGCGTTATCTAAATCGGTTCTAAAATCTAAATTTTTAGGACTTAAATTAGAGCTTTGACGAAGCGAAATATTGCTTATCGAAGAGGGTGGTAAAGGATTTAGATAGGTATAAGTTCCGCTTTGAGCGTATCTCTTAACATCTAAATACAAATCTTTAGCTAAACCAGATTTAAAAGCCCCTTCAAAGGTATCTAAATTCGTTATAGGAGTACTATTTAAGTATTGATCTATCGAAACAATATGATCGCTATCATCAGCATTATCTTGTTCTTTACTAGCATAGAAGAAAGAATAAATTTTTGACAATGTATTTCCTGAAAAAGTTAATTCAGTTTGATTAATTTCCGCGACATTATAGAAATAAGCGGATCCTAAATTCTTACTTAACCAATCAAGAGAATTATCTATATTAGAATCAGGACCAATTAAATCAAATATATCTTGATAAGAACTTACCGCATTATTTTCAACATAATTTGGTAAATATTTATTTAAATTAGATGGAACATTAACGCCATGATAACTAATGTTAATCTTAAATAATCCAGAAATAATAACGTCGCTACTTTCAAAAGTGACATTATCTTTATTAGATAAGAATTTCTCATCAAAGCCCGTAGCAAAGAAAGAATTATCCGTTTTTAAGAAGGTAACGAGTTTTTTAATATGGAGAGGGCTATTATAAAGGAAATTAGTTAATTCCTCAGCGGTAGAAAGATTGACATAATTCCATTCTATTTCCCCAGTAGAGGAGGTAGTTTTAGTAGAAATCAGTCCTAAAAATTCCACAACTGAAGGTATAGCGGCTTCTTCATAAGAAACATTAACTAAATAATTACAAACAGAGAAAGTAACATTAATTTTGTCGAAATCACCGCTTAAAGTAATGTTATTACCTAAAGGTTTAGATTCAGTATTAAAGTCATATCTATTAGTTGTGGGATTAGGAGAAACAATAACGTTATCCCCTGCTTTCTTATAATTAACATGAATATTAGTTATGCTGACTCCATCTTTTTCAAAAGAAAGAGATTCAATCGGGAAGAAGATATTGTCTTTTAAGAAATTAGGATCAGAAGTAGCAAACTCATAGGAGGTTTTTGAATAATCATCTAAACCAATGGTCTTTCCTAAGAAAGATTTCATATTGTATTTTAAAGAATCTTTAACCATCTCTAATTTATTTAGTTGCATAGCTAAAGTATTTACATCACCGGGTCCAAAATGTTTAAAATCAATCTTTTCTCCTGATAAATCTAATCCGCCTGTACTACTTTTTGGCCCTACAATTATTAAAGCCTCTCTTATGAAATCTGTTAAATTATCAATTTCCTTTTCCCATTGGCTATCAGAATAAGATTCAAATTTAGCAAGTAGTTTTGCTTGATGGTTTATATATTGGCCATCATAAATTGGATCATAAGCTTTTTCAGAAAGGCCGCTATTAGAATAGAAAGAATAAAGTATTTGTTCGAAAACTGGTAAATTTGGGGCAGAGGAAGTTCCATCATCTGGAAGGTCACTCCCTATTCCGCCAAGTTCAAAAACATTTGTAGAAGCAATATTCTTCAATAAAGCATTGATGTTATCTAAATCCTCTGACTTAATGTTCTCGTTAATCTTAGAAAGAGAAGCGATTTGTTCATTAAAAAGAAGCGAACATAAATTAGTGATTTCTTCTTCCCTATAAATCTCATCAAAATTAGGTGTCATGTTTTCATAATATTCATAATAAGGATTAGCTTTTTTAGCATTAATATCACCAAAATTAAATTGGCCATCTTTTATAGTTTTAGCTACTAAATTAGGCACTATATCAAAAGTTAATTCGCATTTATTTAAGGCATTTAATAAAGTTTGTGCTTTAGCTTCATTTAAATCTTTTAAACCACTACCTTTTAAAGCGGTAAAGCCATCAATATCCTTCATTATTCCTAAAACATAGGCAAAACTCGCTTTATTAGTATTATTAGTCAAGTAATTAGCAACATCTGTATCGATATTTTCCGAAGTAGCATAACCGATTTTTTCTTTGCAGAAAAAAGCAATTTTGCCTTTTGCATCAGTGTAATTTGTAGCAAAATTTTTATCTTTTGGTGAATAATTTAAATAATAATAAGAGGATAAAGGGTCGCTACCAAAGACGCTGCCCATAGCTTCTTGGAAGACTGTATTAGTAGAGGTAGACCCTCCTTCAATGGTATTAAAAATCTTCGATTTAGCTAAATCACCTAAGAGATTAGTAGTAGCTTCTAATTTCTTTTTATCGAAGTTAGAAATATCCGAGATATTCGAACTACTTCCACCTTCAGAAATAGTGTAGCTTTCATAAAGAAGATCACTTAATATTTCGCATTCTTTTTCATCATATCTACTAGCCATTAAATCTTTAAACATTAACCCATCATTATTAGTGAAGTAACCAGTATAGAAAAGATTAGCGTTCCCTAAAGAAAAACCACTGCCTAATGTACTTTCAAAAGAAGACAAAGATTCTTTTAATTTAAGTGCTAAACCAGGGAATAACAATTTTGAGGAATTAAGGTCATTTAATAATTGAGAAACTTGGTATTTAGCATATTCGCCACCGCTCTTATCATTTTTAAAGACTTCATTAAAATCAAATTTCTTAGAAAGAGAAAGGCCAAGGGCTTTTAAATCACGAATTACGCTTAAGAAATATTCAATTTCATCTCCATTTCGCCAAGAACAATTGCTAATTTTACTCATTGTAGCATCCACAAGCTCTTCTTTTTTATGGGTCGCAGTATCTTTGTAATAACTATTATCTAAAACAATTCCTCTAATAAGAGTGGTTAAAACAGTAGTTTGCTTATCAGGATTAGGATTTAGTTCTTCTTTAGGATTAAGAATTTCGCTATCTTTCATCGCTTCAAAGAAGGGTCTAAGGAAGTAATCAACAGAAAGATTTTCTAATTTATTAAAACGAGAGGTTTCAATTTTGCCTTCATCATTCAAAGCACCAACTTTGGGATCGGCTAGAGCAAATATAATTTTAGAAACAGAATTTGCTTCGTTTTCTCTTTCTTCATTAGTTCTATTTTTATCGTATAAATAATATGAATTAGCGTAGTTAAAAGGTGAATCGTAATCCGCGGATCTGCCCTTTTCATCTTCCTTAGCAAAAGTATCAAAGAATTCAAAATAAATGTGAGTTAAAGTGACTCTTCTAAACATCTTGGATTCATTTAAAGAATGTAAAAGTAAGGAGACATTATTGGGGCTAATTTTCGAGAAATCAAAATTTTCTGATTTTAAGAAGTCAAAAGACCCAACGGATGAAAGATAACGCAAGACATCCCCAAGGAAGCTAGCTTCCGTATCAAAGTCATCCTTAGAAATGCCCTTAACATCTTCTATAAAGTCGCTATAAGAAGATTTTTGTTTTAATAAATTTTCGTCTTTAATAGGCGTTCTATCATTATTAAAGTTAGAGAAATAGGCGCCAATAGAAGGATTAGCTATAAATTGCTCAACAAATTTATCACTTAAAAATTCGGGTAACACAAAGCTTCCATCTTCTTCGATAAATAAGGAGGAGGAAGACATAGCTTTTAATAAACTTTCGACGCTATCGGGATCGCCATTAATAAAATCTACTTTAGATAAATCTCCAATTTCACTCGCCGCTCTAATTAAAGTATCTAGCGCTTTTCCTTCATTTGCCCAAGAAGCAACCTTTTTAAAGGAAAAATTAAGTTTCTTTTTGCCATCTTCACCATATGAGAAGAAAAAGGAGAAATTCTCATTTTCTAATAATTTATTTTCTAAAATGCTACCAAAGAGAGTAGTCATTAAAGTGTAGCTTTCTTTTTCATTCCCTTGGTCAAAAACGCCGATTAAATCTTCAAAAGAAATAGCTTCCAAAGAAGAGAGAAGAGTATTACTATCGGCGCTAAAGGCATCTAATAATTTTTGTTCAGAAGCAAGAGAAAGGAATTTTCCTAAACCAGCGACATTCTTCTTTAATTTTTCTTCATCATTGCCAATTTCTTTAAAGGCCTCTTCTAAAGAAGATTTAAGTTCCCCAAAACCACCTTTTTCTAAGAGAGCGGCTAAAATATTTTGGGCATTTGAGAAATTAGAAGATGTATCCCCTCTTAAAATAGGATTAGTAATAATGCCATTAAGAAGAGTAACTAATTGCATTTCTCCGTTTTCTGTCTTTAATTTAACTAAGGAATCAAGAAGCACTTGAGCATCATGAGCCCCAGTAAGATTGGAAGCAGCACTTCTAATAACTAAAATAAGATCTTGGCACTCACCATAAACTTCAAGAAGAGAGGAAAAGGAAGACCCTAAAGCCACGTTTTCAAAATTTAAATCTAATTTAGTGCCGAGTACTCCTTCTAAAGTAGAATTCTCTCCATTAACTAATTTATCTAATACTTTAGGAGCGATTTGCTTAACAATTTTCGAATTATCAAGATTTTTTAAACCTTCCTTTAAAGGAGATAATAATTCATCTTTTATGCCTAAGAAGGTTGAAGTACCCGGTTCAAAATAAATACCTGGCATCGTGTCATAATTCTTTAAGAAGTTTTTACCATCTTCGTTTTTGGCAAAAGGTTTTAAAACTGAAAAGAGAGCTTTACTTTCATCCTTAGCTAATTTTTCTTTCTCGTTCGATTCTTTATAATTATTAATTAATGGCTCTAAAGAAACGGCATAAGTATCAGTTAATTCTAAAGATTCATTGATGTTCTTTTCCATGAAAGACATCATTTTTGGAACAGAATTTTGAATTAATGAAGAGTCAAATAAAACTCTATCTGAGGAAGAAATATCTTCTTCTCCTTCCATATCAGGAGAGAAATAACCATCTATAAAGTGTTCAATTTTATCGACATTCTTATTTTCGTTATCTAGGATGCAAGAAAGTATCTTTTGCATCGTATTTTCATCAAAAGCGCCTGCAAAAGCCCCCTCAATTAAGTAAGTTAAGATTTTGCTTTCGCCTTTTTTAGCGGAATTATCAATTGAGATAATGTTATAAATGGAATCTAAAATAGGAAGAATATCATTATTAAAAGAAAGAGAAGCAATTTCTTCAGGAGTCTCTTTAGGAGTATCACCAACCTTTAAATCCTCTTTATTAAAAGTAGGAAAGAAATCTTTGATATAAAAGGAGGCATTTTCTAAGGTAGGATCAGAGGAAACTTTTTCATAATCTTTAGTAATTTGTACCCATAAAGCAGCTTTTAATAAATTTTCAAAAAGAGCTAATTCCGCTTTATCAAAAGAAGCAATTGTTTGTCTAAGTATTTGATATTTTTCAACTAAAACAGTTGATAAAGAAGAGGGCTCGTTATTTAGCGTTCCGTCATCATTAATAACATCATCTAAGATTTTGCTATCAATTACATTTTGGTAGACACTAGCAAGCTCATTTAAGGTTTTAGAATAATCATAATGGTCAAAATTAAAGCCGCCGTTAGTTTTAACATATTGACTTATATCATCTATGTTATAGGCAATATCTAGAACATAAGGCATTAAAGAGGTTACTAAGCCGCTGCTTGCTAAAGAAGATAGAGCCATTGGAGCATAACTAGAAGATAAGAAAGTTAGGAGACTTGCTTCATTAAAACCATTTTCATTTAATAAACCATTGTCAACCGCAATTAAAGCAGTTTTCGAAAGATTCGTTAATTCATTAACAAAAGAAACAGTGAGTTCTTCTCCATTATTGGAACCACTATTAACCTTAGTTAAAAAGTCAACTAAGGAAATATCGAAACTTTTTCCTGTTTCATCACGGTTCCAATTAAAAAAGAATTGAGAGAAGAGAGAATTATCATAAGTATCTAAAACCGAATGAATTGTTTCCGCCATAGTTGGGGTTAAAGGAGTTCCTGCTTGTTCTTTTTTAACGCTACTCGTAGAAGAGGTATTGCTATTATTTAAAGAATTGTTAGCGGCGCTAAGTGAATTAGCAATCGCCGAAAATGGACCAATAAACATTGCCAATAAGACGGCCCCTATAGCGAATTCTTGAAAAGCACTTAATAAACGTAAAGTTTTCTTTTTACGTTTCTCTTTAGGAATAAAATGCTTAAAGAGAATATGCCAAAAGAGGAAACAGAAGAAGTTCCCTAAAACCATTAAAAGCAAGCCCTCTATGGCAATAAGGAGAATCATAATAAGGGACTGGGCTAAAGAAATTGCTAAATTTTGCACTGCTTCTGGATCCATATCAACGTGAAATCCTTTTAAAAGTTGTGCAATAACGTTAGATGCCGTATCTCCTAAAGAAGTTAAAGGGGCTACTACATTTATAGTTTCGCTACCATTATCTATCTGAAAATTAAAAGTGTAATTAAAACCACTTAAATCATAATTAGATATTGCTTGAGAAAAGACGCCCAGTGTAGAGAGGCAAACAGTTACTAAAATAGCAAAAAAGATGAAACGATAAGTTCCATAACGCCAGCCTCTAAATAGGCCTCTAACAAAACAAAAAACTAAAGAAACGATTATTGATATAAATAAAATCAATAAAATTAGATCTATAGTGCTATTTAATTCGGCTACATCGAAAAATATCATGAAAATCCCTTCGCATTAATTATTTTCAATGTATTAACTTAATTATTCAATTAAAATATATACGTTTATGAAAAAATTTAAAAATTCATGGTTGGCATTTTATAGCCCGTTCAGTAAGGTTAAATGCGATAATTGTAAAAATGATTACGATGCTTTAGAGGCTTCTTGTCCAAAATGTAAATGCCTAAATACTAGAAGAGAAGGCGAAAAAAGCCTTTTTGAAGGTCCCCATCCTTCTCCAATAAGAGAAATATGTGTGTTTTTAATGGGTTTTATTGGTTTTCAATTTTTAGGAATAATTATTTCTTTTATAACTCAATTAGCTAAAGCTTCCGAACTTAGGAATTTAGGTTATTCCGGAACTGATTTAGAAAACGCTTTAGTGTCTTATACTGAATCCTCTAATTACATAGCAATAGTCAACTATACATCTTATTTTATTCTCTTTATTTGTTTGTTACTCATCCTTTGGAAGCAGGTAAAATTCTTAATACCTCAAATTTTTAATTATAAAACCTTGCTTGGTATCCCTTTAGGCTTCTTAATTCTTGGAGTATCCATAATTCTTTCCATAATTGAATCTAGATTAGGAGGGCAAACTAACCAAAACCAAACCTCAGTCATTAAAATGGTTCAGCAAACTCCTTTCTTAGCTATTTTAATAACTGGTATTATCGGGCCACTTTGCGAAGAATTAACCTACAGGTTTGGCTTATTTGATTTTGGCAAAAGAATTAACCGCATCATTGCTTACCTATTTGCTAGTGTCCTATTTGGTTTAATACATCTCCACGATTACACCTCTATAAATGAATGGATTTCTTTTCCTTCATATTTAGTCACAGGCTTCTTATTAGCATTTATCTACGAAAAATTTGGCCTTGGAGCTTCTTTTGTTGCTCATAGCGTCAATAATTTAGTCGCTATTATTCAAATTTTATTACTTGGAAATGCATCAGAATGAAAACCAAAAAACTCTTTATTAATGAATTCGTTATTAAGATCTTAGGTCTTCTTTTCATGACTCTTGACCATATCGGTCTCTTTTTAATGAACGGAGGATATTTTCCTAGTGAAAGTTTGCCTGTTCAAATTGGACTAATACTTCGTTACATCGGGCGTTTGGCCTTCCCTTTATTCGCTTTTATGGTCGCCATCGGCATTGAAAAAACTCATGATCGATTAAATTACATATTACGGTTAAGTCTCATAATGGCAGCTTTACTAATTGGTGAAAGCATTATTTTTGCAGTTGATAAAGATCTAGGTTCTTCTATCTCCGGTAATGCATTTTTAGATTTAACTGCTTTCGCATTGATTATTTATCTTTTGGAACACCCTAAAAAAGGCTTACGTTTCTTAGCCATTTTGCCTATTGGCTATCTCCTTTTTTGCTATGGAATAGAAGTTTCTAAGTATGCTGCCGCTATTAAAGGAGAAAATATTATATTTGCTAATTCCATTCCCTCATTTTTGCTTTCTGATTATAACTTATTTGGTTTAGCTCTCTTTCTTTTGTTCTATTATTCAAAAAAGTGGAGCAAAAAACTAATAACTTCTTTTGCTAAAACTGAGGATGAATCCTTAGCTATGGAAGAAAATTTCTTACAAGGATTAACAAATAGTTTTTGCGCTACTTTCTTAGTATTAGTTAATTTATTCTTTTGGGCTTTAGCTAAATGGAATGTTCCTGATCCCTATACGATGGGCATTCAGTCTTATAGCGCTCTAGCGGCTATAATAATCATTTTCTATAACGGCAAAAGAGGCTATGACAAAAAATGGTGGCGAGTCTTTAATTATCTATATTACCCAGTGCATATGATTTTAATTTGGGCAATATTTGCATTATGCTTTCTATAGTCGGAGGTAAAATTATGGTTGAACACGTTACTACTATGAAAGATTTTGAAGAAAAAACTAAAGAGGGAAAAGTTCTTGTTGATTTTTATGCTACTTGGTGCGGACCTTGTTCCATGCTAGCTCCAATTATTGAAGAAATCGCCGAAGAACATTCTGAACTTAAAGTAATCAAAATTGATGTTGATGTTGCTCCCGAAATCGCTCAAAAATTTGGAATTGCTAGCATCCCTACTCTCATTTATTTTGAAAATGGTAAGGCTCTTGATATGAAAGTTGGTTACTTACCAAAACCCTCTATAGAACAATTTTGTCGATTATAAAGGTGTAAATAGAGACCTTAAGCAACTTTCTCTTGTTCTTTGTTAAGGGATTGTGCTATATTTTCTCTCGCACCGAGGACCATTGGTGTAGCGGCCTAACATGTCTCCCTGTCACGGAGAAGATCACGAGTTCGAATCTCGTATGGTCCGCCACTGCAGGTGTAGTTCAATGGTAGAACTTCAGCCTTCCAAGCTGAATACGCGGGTTCGATTCCCGTCACCTGCTCCAAACGACTAAAACGCTCGATATTATCGGGCTTTTTTTGTTGTTGGGTGGCAAAAAAGACGGTAGTTCGAACCATTTAAAACGAGAAATACTACTATATCCATTGATTTCTTATTAACAAATCTTTATTTTATGTAGGGCATTTGATTATTTAAAAATTATTATGAAAATTACAGACATTACCTTAGCAACTCACAACGAACACAAATTAAAAGAATTTAGTGATTTTTTTGCCCCACTTGGCATTAAAATCCATAGCGAAAAAGAGTTTTGTGATTTAAAAGATGTCGAGGAAACAGGCAAAACTTATTTTGAGAATGCTTTATTAAAGGCAAAAGCCATTAAGCCATATTCTCCTTTCCCTGTCTTAGCAGACGACTCTGGCATTGAAATAGAGGCTCTAGGCGAGCATTTTCCTGGGATATTTACCGCTAGATATCTAGATACCTTATCTCCAAATCGTATAAAAGCTTTAAATATTTTGCTTGATCAATTAAAGGACAATCCTAACCGTAAAGCAGCATTCCACTGCACCCTTCTTCTTTTAGAAGAAGAAAAAGAAACCGCTTTTGAAGGAATCTGTGAAGGCGAAATTTTAAAAGATATTAAGGGCAAAGAAGGTTTTGGTTATGACCCTATCTTCCATTCTTTTGAAGGAAATGCTAATTTTGGGGAAATATCCGAAGAAGAAAAAATGCTTTACTCTCATCGAGGTAAAGCCCTTCAAAAATTATTTGCTTATTTAAAAGAAGAATAATTTTATTTTTTCTTGTTTTTCTTTAATTCAGCGCGATATTTTTTCTCTTCTAAACGATGAGCGTTATATTCCTTTAAACCAGCGATATATTCATCTATAAGAGCGCTGAATTCTTCTTTTTTGGTCTTAAAAGCAAAAATCCAGGGATGACTTTCTTGAACTTTCCGATAATGATCTTGAATAGAAATCTTAATATTTTCCCAAGAAACAACTAATTTAGAGTCTTTAACTGCTTTTCTAATCTTCGTTAAGAGTCCTAATGACCAGCCGAAGTCGATTAAAATAAATCCATAGCCTAAGCCAATAAAAAAGCCAAAAACAAGGAGATTATCTTTAACTATTTGGGCAATACTTAAAAAACCAGGATTGCAGAAATAAATATATAAAGCACCAATAACTAACCAAAAGAAAGAGAATAAAGGACAAATAATTCCTTGAATATTGCCCGGTTGATTAGAATAATCCCAGAGTTTGACCTTTAAACCGATAATAAAAATAAGACCAGCGATATATTCAATTAAAGTCATTGCTACTCCCACAACTAAAGTAGCAATTAGGTTATAGGCCCAGGGCTCTAAGCCTAAACTTGCCCAGGGAATATAATTAGCAAAAACATAAAAACCAACTAAACCAAAGCCATATAAAGGAAGCATTGGTCCTGTTAAAAAGCCAGGATTTACCCATCTTTTTTGAGAGAAAAATCGTCTAAAAAACAATTCAATCACCCAACCACAAACACCCCCTAAGAAAAAGAGAGAGCTTAGAATCAAAAACTGTTCAAAAATTTCCATGCAATTATTTTACAATTTTTGCAGGATATATAACAGCATCACAAGCAATGGATGAAAAATCTAAATCTAAGGTATTGTGGTTATTTAATTGAGGTAGATTGGTGCCAGGATATTTTCCAAAATTAAAGCATGTCCCCGCCCAATGTCCAGTAGAAGAGGTTATTGTAGAAGGAATAAGAAATTTTTTAGTTCCATCTAACGTCTCTTTAGCGTCTCCATACCAAATCTCTTGCTCATGAATTTCAATCTTGCTTCCATAAGGCAAATTTCCTAAGGGAATTAAGGAACTATCTAAGGGATAAGAAGATGGTTCATCTTGGAGAACATAAAGAGGGAAAGTTCTTAATGGGTTAGAAAAATCCGCCACAAAACTAATTAAAGGTGTTTGTGATAAATTTCCTAAAGAAAGCCATTCTTTGCCATCAGATAAATAAAAAGGATAAGTCGGCTGATTCTTTTCATTTAAAGCAGTATTTAAAAGGAAAGTTCCTTTTTTAGTACTTGCTTTTCCTACAACACTAACATCCGGATTATCCCCAAATTTCCATTCATAAGATTCAAATTTTAGTTGGTCTAACTCTTCTGAAGAGAAAGGCATAGCCTCGCTACTTGAAATTTTTATTTTCCAGCCATTGAAAATATTTTCTTGATAATAGAAATAGCGATTTTTATCTCTAATTGGTTCCGAACCTTCCTTAAAAGGGAAGAGTTTAAGAGACTCATCACCTTTAATTTCAAAAAGAGTTTTATCTACAGGTATATCTGTTTTATCCTCTTTTGTAGTTGGATTAGTATCTGTTGCACTTTGATATCCAAGAGTATTTTGATCCATTAAAAAACGGGTTTTAAAACGATAATAGGATCTTTTAAAGGTAGCTTTTAAATAACAATCAGACTGGATATTATTCTCTCTTTGATTATCTTCATCTAAGATAAATTCGCCCTTATCATCGCATCTTTTCCAACAATCAAAAACATAATAAGAAGAATTTGTTCCTTCATCTCTCTTCTTATCTTTTGGCAAATAATCATAAGGATTCGCTTTATCTTTATTTTGAAAAATAGCGCTTTTTCCTTCAATCACATAGGAATAGCCAATTTCATTATTGGTATCATCTAGAAAACGAACAGTATAAACATTACTTCCAAGACTTTTTCCTTCCCCAGCACAAGAGCCAAGTAAGGCAACAAATATTGAAATGTAAAGTTTTTCTCTATTCTTCATAATTTTAATTATTGAGCATATTTTCTTAATAAGAAAGAAAAATATCACGCATTATTTGCAAAAAGAGGCGCTTTGAGAGAAAATACACTCGTTGCTTCCACAAGGAAGAAAAAATTGTTAGGAATTTACTATGAAAAAATCAAAATCCTTACCCCGTATTCTCTCTGTTTTAGCCTTTATTGGCGCTTTAGTTTCTTTCTTTTGTAATTTTGCCGCTGCTTTTGTTGATGATAATGGACGCAGCGGAAGAGGAAATCTCTTCACCGCTATCTTTGCTCTTGAAGGTGGCGATTCTAGAAATGTAGTTGTACCTCTAATTATCGGCATTGTTTTAATCTTCCTTCTAATAGTTGCTTCCTTCACAGGAATTATTATGGGAAACAAAGGCCATAAGATCATCGGCTTAACTGAATTAGTTTTAGGTGTTGCTGTCGGTGTATTATTCCTTTTTGCGCTTACTTTCTATGGTGTCGCTAATCCAGATATCGTTAATACTCCAACTTTCACTTGTGAAAAATTAGGAGCTGGTCCTATATGCGTAGCAGTTTTTGCTTTCTTCTCTGCTTTCCTTGGCTTATTAACTATTCTCTTAGGAAAGAAAGAAATCGCTGTTGAATAATTAACTAAAATTAAAATTAACAAAGCTCGGAGCAATGAAATCCGAGTTTTTTATTAAGATAATTCAAAATCTAAATCAACTTTTCCAAAAATATCTATTTGCTTATTTGCTTTATCTTTATATGAGATTGTAGAAGTTACTTCTTTAACAAAACCGTCATCAAACTTGGCTCTAAAAGAGGTATAAGATTCATTGGTTATAGTAGGAAGATCAAAGAGAGAACCTAATTCAAAGCCACTTCCCTTAAAGTTAATATCTAAATTTTTATTATCTAAAGATAAAGCTTGAAAAGCAGTAAATGAATTAGTAGCACCAATATCCTTTAAATATTTAGAAGAAAGAATATAGGTTTGTTTATTTTTAACTGAAAAATAGTCACTAGGAAAATCAAGATAAGGCTTAAAGAAAGGATATTCAGATTCGTTATATTCCTTAAAAGAAGAGTCAGAAATTAAATTATCCCTAACAAAAACCCCTTCTTTTTCCTTTTTAAGAGTGCAATATGTCTTTTCTTCTTCTTTTTCTTTGCTACTTAAATAGTAATCAATGAGATAGCCATCTGCCTTAACTTCATATAGCAAGAAAAAGATTTTTTCTTTTAAAGGAAGGCGTTCTTTATTCTTTTCCCATTCAGAATAAGAGAGTCCTACCCCAAAACGAGAATATTTAGTTAAATCCGTAGCTACAAAAGTATTATATGATTTATCTAATATTTTTTTAGCACTATCCAAAGTAACCGCTTTAGGATAACTAAAAGAACAAGAAGTTAAGGAAAAGGTAAAAATTAAAGATGATAATTTAATTAATTTCTTGTTCATGAGAATTGCGCCTCATATAGGGAGTAATAAAAACCTTTCTTCTTTAATAATTCTAAATGAGAACCACTTTCAATGATAACCCCATCTTTCATAACTAAGATAGTATCGCTAGAAATAATGGTCCCTAATCGATGAGCGACAACTAAAGATGTTCTCCCTCTCATTAATTCTTTAAATGATTCATTAAGGACTTTTTCGGTTCTAACATCAATGGAACTTGTGGCTTCGTCTAAAATAACTACTTCTGGAGATAAAAGCATAACTCTAGCAACACATATTAACTGCTTCTCACCGTTAGAAAGTCCAGAAGTATCGGAAATTAAAGTATCATAACCTTTTGGCAAGCGATCAATTAATTTATCGCACATCGCTCTTTTAGCGGCTTCTTTTACTTCTTCTAAAGAAGCACCTTCTTTAGCATAGGCAATATTTTCATATACAGTTCCATGAAATATCCAAGTATCTTGTAGCACCATACCTACATGAGAACGATAGGCAGCCTTTTCTAAGAGAGGTAAGGCAATATTATTAGCCAAGAAGTTTCCTTTTTGAGGATCATAAAAACGTAATAAGAGATTAATTAAAGTACTTTTACCACATCCAGTTGGACCAACAAGTGCAATTCTCTTTCCTTCTAAGAAATCAAAAGAAAAATCTTTAATAATTTGTCTCTTTCCATCATAAGAAAAATTTATATCCTTAGCTTCTAAGGTTTTTAATTTACCTTCAAGAACTTCTTTTCCTTCGTTCTTATCTTTCTTTTCTTTAAGGAAAGTATCGACTCTATCAAAAGAAGAGAAAGCATAATCAATATCATTAATGACATCACTAATCTCATTAAATGGTTGCATATAATTAGCGGCATAAGTTAAGAAAGCTCCTAAATCACCCACTAAAAAAGTAATGCCTAATGAAGGAAGATATGAAGAACCATTAATAATAAAGAAGGCTCCTAGCAAAATTAAGGCACTATTAATAAAAGAATTAACAAGTCTAGTAGAAGGATTAATTAAAGAAGCTCCTAAATTAGCTTTAAAAGTAGATTCCTTTAACTGACTATTTAATTTATCAAAGCTTCCTTTTCTATCTTTAATAAGATTTAAAGAAGAGATTGCCTCGCTATTAGTTAATTCTTCTAAAGCAAAAGCATTTAATGAGCCATTAGAAGAGGCTTGTTCTTTGAAATGTTTGCTATTAAAAGTGGAAACAAAACGAGAAACGAATATGGAAATCGGGGTAAGAATTACCACCATCAAGGCTAATATCCAGTTAATTAAGGACATAAAAACAAAAGTAATTAATATCGCCATGATGCCATCATAAAAAGCAGCAAAACCGCTGACTAAACCATTTTGAATCTTCTCTATATCACTGGTTAAAATTAATAAAGAATCACCTTTTGAACGTCTATCAATCGTGGAAATAGGAAGCTCATTAAAGGCTTTAAAAACATTTTTTCTAAGGTTATAAATTAAATCACTGCCAATTAAAAGGACCGTAAAATCGAATAAGTAACGGAAAAAAGCCCCTAAAGCCAAGAAAATAAGCATTAATAAAAGATATAAAGTAATATCAACAAATGTTCCTTCGATAAATATATTAACCGCTTTACCCGCTAAAAAAGGAATAGCTAATTTCGAACCAGTAGAAATAAAAGCAAAAAGGAAAGAGAAGGCAACTTTTGTATAAGAGCCTTTTAAATAAGGTAAAAAAGATTTCAAACGTTTAATCATTTTTCTTTCCTCATAGTGGAAGCATTAGCGAATTCTTGATATAAAGGACAAGTTTCTAAAAGTTCTTTTTCGCTTCCTTTAGCGATAATCTTTCCATTTTCAAACACCAAAATTTGGCTACAATCATGTAAAGAAGATACTCTTTGAGAAACAATAATTTTGGTTAAAACTTTCTTTTCTTTTAAGGTATCTCTTATTTTCTTCTCACTTAAATAATCTAAAGCACTCATTCCATCATCAATAATGAGAACTTCCCCTCCTTTGAGGAAGGCTCTGGCTAATAAGAGACGTTGCTTTTGTCCGCCAGAGAGATTACTCCCTCCTTCCAAAACTGGATGATCTAAATATTCAGGGAAAGACTTAACAAACTCTAAAGCACAAGCTTCAGAAAGAGCCTTTTCCATCTCTTTTTCGGTAGCATCTTTCTTGCCAAGAAGTAAATTAGAACGAATAGTGCCTTTAAAGATAGAAGGTCTTTGAGAAACTAAAGATATATCCTCATGAAGTTTTTCTAAATCATAATCTTTTAAAGATATTCCTTTATATTTAATATCTCCTTTCGAGGGATCATATAATCGACTTAACAAAGAAATAACAGTGCTTTTTCCTGAGCCAGTTCCTCCAATTAACCCTAATGATTCCCCTTTGTTAAGAGAGAAAGAAATATCGTTTATCGCGTATTTATCTCCTTTTTCGCCATAAGTAAAAGAAACATCGTCGAATGAAATAAGAGAGCTTAATTTCTCTTCCTTTAAATTTTCTTTAGGCTCATTTTTTAGTTCTGGTTCTAATGCTAAGAAAGCATCTAATCTCTTTTTAGAAGCGCTAGCTTTATTTAAAGATAAAACTAGACGGGAAAACATGATTAGAGCCGCTAAAGAGGAAACTAAATAAGAAATTAAAGCAACAATTTTGCCGGTACTCAAACTGCCTTCCGCCATTCCGAAATTGCCTAAATAAACAATTAAAATTAAGCCAGCATTGATAAAGAAAAATGTTAATGGATTCATAAAAGAGTTGAGTTTTGATAGGGATATTGTGTTTTTTTGATACAATTTATTAACCTTTTCAAATTTCTCTTCTTCGTACTTTTCTTTATTAAAAGCCCGAATTGGCCTAGCCCCTTTTAAGTCATCTTCTCCAATAGTATTAATTTGATCTAAGTTTTTTTGGATTAAGGAATATTTTTTAGGAGAAATAAGCATAATTAAAAAAACAACTAAAGCACTAAATAAAATTACCGCCAAAAAGATAAGACCTGCTCTCCAATCTAAAATAAATGAAATAATGGTTGAACCAATTAGTAAGAATGGAGGGCGGAAAATAAGACGCATAAACATCATAACGCCATTTTGCATAGCGTAAGAATCGCTTCCTATTAAGGATAAAGCCTTACCTTTTCCAAAACCATCTAGTTGTTTTTCTGATAGAGAAGAATATTTTTTAAAAATCTCTTCTCGTAAATCATATGCATAATTAGCGGACACTCTAGCTGCTAAATATTGAGCAACCATCGTAATAAAGAACCCTAATAAAGAGAAAGAAAATAAAAGAAGTCCTAATTTCCAAGTTATATCCCAATCACTATTAGCCACACCTTGATCAATGATGTATCTAACTAAAAAAGGAGAGGCTAATTCTGTGATACATTCAAATAATTTTAAACAAGGTGCTAAAATTACTTTTCCGCGATACTTTTTTAATGGTTTTAAGCAATTATTTTTAGACATTTAGGCCTTTCTTTCTTCTATTTCTTCGCCTTCTATTTCCACAGGATTAAAGTGAATTTCTCCGATAAGTTTCCGATTATTAAGGTTAGGAGAATCAAAGAAATAGAAAGCACCATCAGAAATGCCACCACATATGTCTTTTATTTCTACATTCTTTCTTAATTTGAATTTAGAAACATCAGTAAATGACCAATGAATCTCTTTATCTTCAAACCTGCAATAATGATTTAAAACATCAATAATCAAAGGGGGATAAGAATAAGACATCACAAAATCTAAGGTATTTTCATTTTTATTGAAAACAAAGTCTTTGATTTTCGCAGAACCAAAAGGTAAGAAGGAAGAGAAAAAGGGATAAACTGAGGAATTCATGAAAGTGTTTTCATCAAATTCAACATCCTTAGATAAAGTAAAATAGTCCCCAAATGTATCTTTAATAAAGCTTAATAATTCCTTTTTATCTTTTTCAAAATCATAAGAAGCCATAGTTTCATCTTTGCTTAAGGAAAGAGCATAAAGGGCAATCAAGGAAAACAAAGCGGAAAAATGCTCCATCACTTCTATTGGGCCAGGCCTATTATTTACAGGTTCATATAGATAAATAGCTAGTCTTTTGGCAATTTGCATTAAATAAGTTCCGTCTTCTTCTCCGTTAGTTATTCGAAAACGGTTAAAAGCTTTTCTAAATAAACTAAAATAGCCTTCAATTGCCATTCCCACATCTTTTTTGACACTAATTCCCGAAGCATAGCAATCAAAAAAGTGCATTTGCGCAAGTTTATCATCTAAGGCCATTCCTAAAGCAAATGATTTATAAGCTTTTTCTTTATAAACTTTGCCTAAATCGCCGTTAGCGTAAAGTAACCCCAAATAGTCTAAAGCTACCCCGTTATTCTTTAAAGCGGGGTTCTTAAGATATTTATAAGCTTTATGGATGTCCTTTTTTTGAAAATTTCCTCCACGAAGATAGAAATCCGCTAAAGCGAGATAAGGGTGATCATATCCAATCTTCCCTAATTCTTCTAAATATTTTAAATAAAGTTCCTCGTTTCTCGGAGTGTGGTTAATAATCTTTGTTTCGTAATCATATAAGAAACGATCTATGAACCTTTCAAAATCAAAAATGCCATTTCTGCTATTCTTATTGCCAAAAATAAGATGATGTGTTTCTTTCAAAAACGTTTTAGATAAAGATATATTAGAAGAATCTGCTAGAACAAACGGCAAACCGCAATAAGGACATCTAGCTGAAGTGCTTCCATCTAAAGAAATCCAATCATTAACTTCTCTAGCGCTAAAAGTTTTTTGGCAATAAAGGCAAGTACAATTTTTACTTTTTAATATTTCTTTCTCATTATTTTCTATATGGCTGAGAACATCCAAAAAAACTTTATCTTTCATAAGCTTAACCCGTCTAATAATATCACTTGCTATTTTCTAAAAATAGAATGAGAAAATTTTTAACTACAAAAGTATAGTAAACCTATATACACATCTTTGACAGTTTTATTTTAATTCCATCAAAAAAAGTTCGATTGTTTCGAACTTTTTTTAGTTATTTACCCATTAGCAAATTGTAGCAATACTTTTTCACCTGATTTT